>Ga0315289_10014231_pt1 | contig 11122 bp, 10 predicted proteins | sample YL17G11_40_MG_FD_203452 | JGI IMG/M metagenome (GOLD analysis project Ga0315289, IMG submission 203452) | Sediment microbial communities from Yellowstone Lake, YNP, Wyoming, USA - YL17G11_40 | ecosystem: Environmental > Aquatic > Freshwater > Lake > Sediment | place: USA: Wyoming | collected...
GGAAGAAAAGACCCTCACACGAGGGTCAAGGCTGGGAGTGGAGGACACCGTCCCCCAAATGGATATTGATCTCCAGAAAAGGCTTGGAGCGGAGGACATCGTCCCCCTGAGGGAATTCGAACTACAGAAAAGGCTGGGGGCGGAGGATTCGAACCTCCACATACAGATCCAGAGTCTGCTGTCCTACCATTAGACGAGCCCCCACCGAGCAAGCGGGGGTATTCTATCATACGTAAGCACCCTCGTCCAGGCAGCGCAAGAAATTAAAACTATCCTATTTTCTGGATGACCTCCCTCGCCGCGCGGCGGGTATTGTCTTCGATGTCCATGAACATCAACATCGCCTGCGCCATGGCCTGCAACACGATGAAATAGACCACGCCGCGCAAAGTCTGCTCGAAGAGGATGATGAAATTCGTCGCATAATCGGTATAGCCCATCCCGATCCAGAAGCCGCGCATTATCTGCAGGATAATAGACACCGCCTGTACAAGGAACTGGGCCGCATAAATCCCAACAACTACCCAGGATGAGATGCGGGCGATGGCTGCCAGCTGCAGAACTACATCCTTGTTGAAATACGTCCCCAGGTAACCGTTGCGCTGTTCTATCATTTTTCAACCTCCATTTCTATTTGTTATAATGGTAGCCATACTTCGAGCTACCATAATAGGCACCTCAAACGCATTCTTACTCCGGTTGAAATTATACGCCAGAAGGACAGTCCCATGGACACCAACGGATCTAAGCCCACCAACTTCATCCTAGAAGCCGTCGCCGAGGACCTGCGGACGGGCCGCTTCAACTACGTCCGCACTCGCCTGCCCCCCGAACCGAACGGCTACCTGCACATCGGTCACGTCAAAGCCTTCCTGATTGATTACAACACCGCAAAAGAGTTCGGCGGTGAGTTGATCCTGCGCTTCGACGACACCAACCCTACCAAGGAAGAGACTGAATTCGTCGAAGCCATCGAAGAGGATGCTCAGTGGCTGGGCATCCGTTGGGCTAAAGTGACCTTTGCCTCGGATTACTTTGATCGTCTCTACGAGTGGGCCGTCCGCCTCATCAAAAAGGGCCTGGCTTACGTGGACGACCAGTCCGCTGAAGAAATGAGTGTCAGCCGCGGCACACTGTACAAAGCCAAGTGGAGTAAGACGGAAATGGCCTTAAAACCCGGCACGGAATCCCCTTACCGGAACCGTTCGGTCGAAGAGAATCTCGATCTGCTCGAACGGATGAAGAACGGCGAGTTTCCGGAAGGCAGCCGTGTGCTGCGCGCCAAAATTGACATGACCCACCCCAACATCCTCATGCGCGACCCGGTCATGTACCGCATCATGCATGCAACACACCACCGCACCGGCGACAAGTGGAGCATCTACCCGATGTACGACTGGTCGCATGGCCAGAACGACTCGATGGAAGGCATCACCCATTCGCTTTGTTCGTTCGAATACGAGATCCACCGCCCTCTTTACGAGTGGTTCCTGGAGCAATTGGGCGAGTTCAAGTCTCGTCAGATCGAGTTCTCCCGCCTCAACCTGACCTACGCCATGATGAGCAAGCGAAAATTGCGCAAACTGGTCGAGACGGGTGTCGTGCGCGGCTGGGATGATCCGCGTCTCACCACCTTGCGCGGCCTGCGCCGGCGCGGCGTCAACCCCGAGGCCATCCTCGACTTCAACGACAGGATTGGCGTCGCAAAGACCAATTCCTGGGTGGAAATGGCCCTGCTCGAAGCCTGCATCCGCGATGACCTGAACAAGCGCTCCCCTCGCCGCATGGCGGTCTTGAAGCCGCTAAAACTGGTCATTGACAACTATCCCGACAGCCAGGTTGAAGAAATGGAAGCGGTCAACAACCCAGAAGACGAATCCGCCGGGGCACGCAAAGTCCCGTTCTCAAAGGTACTCTTCATTGACCAGGATGATTTCCGCGAGACGCCGCCACCCAAGTACTTCCGCTTATTCCCAGGCAACGAGGTGCGCTTACGCTATGCTTATCTCGTCACCTGCACTTCGGTCGTGCGGGACCCGGGGACGGGTGCAGTGATCGAGGTGCATTGCACCTACGATCCAGCCACGCGCGGCGGCGACGCGCCTGACGGTCGCAAGGTCAAGTCCACCATCCACTGGGTTTCTTCAGAACACACCGTCAGGGCTGAGGTCCGGCTCTACAACCAGTTGTTCACCGTCGAGCGCCCTGACGAAGGCGAGGATATCAACAGCGTGATCAACCCTAACTCGCTTGAAGTACTGACCGATTGCTGCCTAGAACCCTCTCTCGCTGAGGCCAAACTTGGCGATAAATTCCAGTTCGAGCGCACCGGTTACTTCTGCGCAGATCCCGATTCTACTCCCGGGAGCCTTGTATTCAATCGCACGGTAACGCTGAGAGATACGTGGGCGAAGATAGAACAAAAACAAGGATAATCCCTCATGGGTTTCATTGGCTACATTCTGGCACTCTTGGCTGCCATCTTAGCCGGGTTGATCAACGCGTTGGCTGGCGGCGGTACGTTAATAACCTTTCCGGTGTTGATGGCAATCGGGCTTCCCGCCGTCTCTGCCAATGTGACTAACACCGTGGCTCTCTGCCCAGGCTATCTGAGCGGGACGCTGGCTCAGTCCAAAGATCTAAAAAAACAGAAGAAACGACTTTGGGAATTGCTTCCCGCCGGAGTGCTCGGCGGCCTTGTAGGCGGCATCCTGCTCTTGAACACCGGCGAGAAGCTTTTTTCTGATCTTGTGCCATACCTTATTCTTCTAGCCTCCACTCTGCTGGCTGTCCAGAATCCCGTGCGCGCCTGGCTGACCGGTCGCCAGGAACAAGGGAAAGCAAAGGTCATATCCGAATTTTGGGCATTTATCCCGGTTTTCCTGGCAGCCATCTACGGCGGTTATTTTGGCGCCGGGTTGAGCGTCATCGTGCTGGCCGTTCTGGGACTGGTTCTGAACGATAATCTGACGCGTCTGAACGCTCTGAAGCAGGGCATCGCCTTTGCAACCAACATTGCCGCGGCGCTCTTCTTCGTCTTCTCAGGCAAGGTCAACTGGACGGTCGCGCTGCTCATGGCCGTCGGCGCGCTGCTCGGTGGCGCGCTGGGCGGACAACTGGCCAGCAGGATCAAGCCTGCCACCTTGCGCTGGATTGTTGTCACGATTGGGTTCGTGGTGGGAATGATTTACCTTACGCGGCAATTAATTAAGTGACCATCACCTTTGCTTTTCCAATAAAGTAATCGCCCTCCTCATCCTCTCCAGTACTTTCTCCTTCCCTACAATTTCCATACTCTCGAACAACGGCGGGCTGACGGTCTGACCCGTTACTGCGGCGCGCAGGATGCCGAAGACTTGATTGGCGCTCAGGTCGAGTTCCAAGATCAATTCGCGCATGGGCGGTTCAGCAGTCGCGCGTGTGATTTCAGGCAATCCAGCCAGGATTTCATAGGCTTTTCGGGCGATTTCCACCGATTGGGCAGCGGTCAGGTTCTTGCCAATGAGTTCTTCCGGCTTCGGCTCGACGGTCTCTTTGAAGAACCAGGCTGCGAAGGGCAGGCAATCATCCAGTGTGACTAGGCGTTCGCGGATGAGCGGGACAATGCGCAGGAGTTTGGTATCCTCCACGGTGAAGCCGGCCGAGGTGAAGTATGGTTTGGTGCGTGAGGCCAGGTCCTCGGTCCGCAAGGCGCGGATGTGAGTCCCGCTAAAGTGGTCAAGTTTGGTGAAGTTGATGGCAGCCGGCGCCGGGTTTAAGCTGGCTATATCGAATCTGTCCACCATCTGATCGAGGGTCATCACATCGTCTTCGGACACGCCCCAACCCATCAAGGCGATCCAGTTCAGCACACCTTCGGGAATGTAGCCGAAATCCTTCAGATCGTTAACGTAAATCGAGTAGCCGCTGTCAAGTGCAACGGATGTATCACGCTTGCTCATCTTACCCTTGCCGGAAGGCTTGAGGAAAACCGAAAGGTGTATCCAAACCGGTTCTTCCCAGCCGAAAGCGCGCACGATGAGCGCATGAAGGGGGAAGGTCGAGAGCCACTCCGAACCACGGATCACGTGGGTTATTTCCATCAGATGATCATCCACCATCGCCCCGAAATGGTAAGTGGGCAAGCCGTCAGACTTGATGAGAACGTAATCGTCAATCTGGCTGTTCGGAACAGTGATCGGCCCGCGCAGGATATCGACTGCAGTGATGCTGCCCTGGCGAGGCGTCTTGAAGCGGATGACGTGCTGTTCACCGCTGGAAATGTGCCGCCGGGCTTCATCGGGATCAATCGAGCGACACAGGCCATCGTAGCCGGTATTCATTTTTTGCTTCTGCCGCTCCCGGCGAACGCGTTCCAGTCTGTCGAGTGTACAAAAGCACGGGTAAGCCGCGCCTTTTTCCAGCAGGATCGTGATCTGTTCGTGGTATAGCTGGCGCCGCTCGGACTGACGGTATGGCCCACACGGGCCACCCACGTCTGGGCCTTCGTCGTATTTGAGACCCAGCCAGCGCAAACCATCCATCAACTCCTGTTCCGCACCGGGCACTGTTCGCTTTGTATCGGTATCCTCGATGCGCAAGATGAACTGTCCGCCGGTGCGACGCGCCAGCAGGTAATCATAGAGAGCTGTCCGGGCGGAACCGAGGTGCATCCGCCCGGTGGGAGAAGGTGCAAAGCGAACGCGAGCAGGTTCGAGGCCCGTACTGAGCAATGTGGAGGTATCCATGATTGTCTCCAGTTATGGTAGCTATCAGCTACCATTAGGCAAATTCTAGCGATTTGTGGCGCACGATGACGCTTTCCACCAAACCAATACCGAACATCAAAGAGAGCAGGCCGCTGCCGCCTTGACTGATGAATGGGAGCGGCAGGCCGCTGACGGGCATCAGGTTGAGATTGACGGCAATGTTGACTGCAGCCTGGAAGGAGATCAACACTGCGACGCCGTAAGCGAGCAACGAACCGAAGGGATCGCTCGCCAGCCGCGCCGCACGCAGGCAGCGGTAAATAATGAATGCCAGCAGTGCAAGGGTAAGCGCCGCGCCAACTAGTCCGAACTCCTCGCCGATGACCGAGAATATAAAGTCAGTATGACGCACCTTCATGAACCGCAACTGGGTCTGCGCTCCGTGACCATATCCCTTTCCAAACCATCCGCCGGAGCCGAGCGCGATCAGGGCTTGCAGCACGTTGTAAGAAGCGCCATAACTGGCATTCGCAGGAGGAAAGATGAAGTTGAGGATGCGCTCCTGCTGGTAAGTCTGTAGGAACGGGAAGCCGGCAGTGAAAGCGAGCAGTCCCGTTACGATGATCGCGGCCAGATGTTTAAGCTGTAACCCATTCACCCATACCATAGCCGCCCAGATGACCATGATGACGATTGCATTGCTCAGGTTGGGTTGCAGGAGGATCCAAATCATCAATCCCACAGCGATGAGCAAGCTCTTGGCAAGCCAGAACCAATCACGCGGCGCATCCTGGCTACGGGCAAAGTAATCGGCCAAAGCAATGATCATCGCCAGCTTGGCGATTTCCGCCGGCTGGATCAAGATCGAGCCAACTGTGAACCAGCGCGCTGCACCAAAACGGGCAATGCCTGAAATGTACAGGATGACGAGAAAGATCATCGTCACCAGGTAGAGAACGCGATCCAGTGAAGACCAGTAGCGATAATCCAGGATAGTGACAATTACGATGACGGCCAGACCGATCCCGGCATATAGGATCTGACGGTTAATCTGCGGCAGGAGGGTCTCATTTCCAGCGATGGCCGAGCGAATCATGGCAATGCCAAACGCATTGGCCAAGATGACCGCCCCCAGCAGCCAGAAATCGAAATGCCTCCAAAATTCACCACGTAACATAGGAATGACCAGAAGACGCTGTCGCGAGCAGCGTTCACGCCACTCGCGCTGAAGGGCTGAAACCGGCAATCAGCGCGGACGGCGGCGGGTTGTGTTCCGCAAGGGAATATCTGCCACTAGGCGCTGGGAACGTCCATCCTTGGCGACGGTGATTCTCACAGCGGTGGAATCGATATCCACGTGGCGCGAGATGGTTTCGATCAAATCATCCTTGAGCGCTTCTAACTCGGCTGGCGTCAGGTCGGTACGATCGTGGATCAAGACAAATTGCAGACGCTCTTTGGCGCTTCCGGCGCTTTTCTTCCTTCCGAATATGCGGTCAATGAAGTTCATCTCATTTCCTCCCCAGCAGACGCTGCCATAATCCCTGGGCTTCAAGTTCGATGAACGGCACATCTTCACCAAGCAAGCGCCGGGCAATATGATGAAACGCCTGCCCGGCTTTACTTTTTGAATCCAGCGTGAGTGGCGTGCCCCTATTCGAAGCCACAATGACGCGTTCGTCTTCGGGAACGATTCCAAGAAGTTTGATCGCCAGCAGGTCGAGCACATCGTCTACCGAGAGCATATCGCCGCGTTTTACCATGGCTAAATTCATCCGGTTGAGGATGAGTTCGGGCGAGCTTTTTTCTTCGGCCTCCACCAGGCCGATCACACGGTCGGCATCCCGCACCGCTGAGATTTCTGGATTAGTCATCACGATGATCTTATCAGCTGCCGCAATTGCATTGCGAAAACCACGTTCGATGCCAGCCGGAGAATCGATCAACACCCAGTCACATTCCAGGCGCAGCTCGTCGCACAGGCGTACCATATCGCTTGGCGAGACGGCGGTCTTGTCGCGCGTCTGCGCCGCCGGGATCAAATAGAGTTCAGGCAGGCGTTTATCATGGATCATCGCTTGGCGCAGCCGGCAGCGGCCCTCGACCACATCCACCAGGTCGTAGACAATGCGGTTTTCTAGGCCCATAATTACATCCAGGTTGCGCAAGCCGATATCGCCGTCTACACAAACGACCTTCTGCCCCTTTGCGGCCAGCGCCACGCCAATATTAGCGACGGCCGTTGTCTTGCCGACGCCGCCTTTTCCTGAAGTTACCGTCACCACCTTTGCTGTCATCTCACCGTCCTGATCTGTGCTTGGTTGCGCTCTTGGCAACCATCATGGTTGCGCACTTGGCAACCATCATGCCTGCCACGGCTCGGCCACGATAACCCCATCCTGCAGACGGGCGATCTCCGGTTGTATCTTGCCTTTCCGTTTGGGTGATACGGCGATCTCGCCAGCAATACGCAGTTGAGTAGGCGAAAGCTCCAACGCACAGACCACCGCGCTTTCCTCGCCTTGCGCCCCGGCATGGACTACGCCGCGCAGTCGTCCCCAGACCACGATGCTGTGCCCTGCCACGATTTCCGCGCCCGGGTTGACATCTCCCATCACGACCACGTGACCGGAGAATTCGACTCGCGCCCCCGAGCGAAGCGTGTGCGCCAGCCAGAGCGCTGTTTCGTTAGAGCTGGCTTCCGGGACGGACCGCGCCACTTCCGGGCGCGGCTTCGAGATGCGGGTCGCCAGGCCGAGGTTTTGGGTAGTCCGCTCGCTGACGGAAGATTCGCTCAAGACGGCCCATAGGAAGATGCCGCGTTCCGAGAGCAGCTCACGCAGCGCAGCCAATTCGGCCACGTGCAATACCTGTCTGCCCACGTCCAGCGCGAGACGCGCGCCTTTGAAGAAAGCCTGCCGTTCGTCTATGGCATGGATAAGTGCGACTTGCAAGTCTGGCCAGGGCGCATCACCTAGCTTGACCAGCAAGCCGTCTCGAATGCCTTTGATGTCAATTAATGAAGCTGCCTCGCTCATTTCTGGCGATTATACTGCCTTTCGTAGGACGAGATTATATATCGTCCATATGTCGAATCGAGTTTACGGTCCCCCCGTGAGACCCTGGGCGATGTCAATAGCCTTGATCTCAAAGTAGGCATCCATGACGAGTTTTACGATCGGCGCGGCAACACTGGCGCCCTCGCCAGCGTTATAGGCAAAAGCAACGATAACGATCTCAGGATCGTCGAAGGGCGCGTAAGCCACTGTCCAGGCATGGGTAGGCCATAAGCCGAACTTACAGCGGTCTTGGGCCAGGGCTACATCGTCACAGTATTCAGCCGTACCTGTCTTGCCTGCCACGGCAATCGGGTAGTTCAGGAAGGAGGTATCCCGGTGGAGCGTGCCGCGTGCATCCATGACAGCCAGGCGCATCCCCTCCTGGATCTTGCTCACTACCCAGGGTTGGACCGTCTTCATCAGGCCGGTATCGGTACAATAGGTATTCTCACACTGATAATCTTTAATAATCGGATCAGTAGTAATGTCCCACCTCACGTTTGGTACGAAGGGAGAGATTTGATAGCTGCTAGTACCGGCCGGCTCGGTCGTAACAGTCTGATCAGCAGTATTCCACCACCACTCTTGCACGTTGCCCTCACCATCCTGGACGCTGCGGATGATTGTCGGCTGCATCAACTTGCCATTGTTGGCAATGGTTGCCGCTGACATTAAAACCTGGATGGGTGTGGCGGCAACGTAACCCTGTCCAACAGTGGCAATGTAGGTATCACCCGTGGACCAGTTCTCGCCTTTGTTGATGCGTTTCCAGGCCGGGTCGGGGATCAGGCCCGAGGCTTCACCCAGCAATTCCACACCCGAAGGCTGGTCATAACCCAAGGCGCGTGCATACTGCTTCAGGCGCTCGATGTTAAGCCCCTCTGGAATTTCGTCTTTGTAACCACCGCCAAGCTTGTAGAAGCAGACATTGCTCGAAAAAGCAATACAATGTAAGAAATCAATTTTACCGAAACCTGCTTCGTTCCAATCCACATAGTCGCGTTCGTTGCCGGGGTCAGTGGGAGAAAATTTCTCGATAAGGGTGAGTTTTCCAGGTGCATCAATGATCTGATCTAAAGTCACTACACCCTCGTTTAGAGCGCCGGTCGCTGCAGAAAGTTTGAATGCCGAACCGGGAGGATAAGTTGCTGATATGGCCATATTCAGCAATGGATGGCGCGGGTCCTGACTGAGCTGCTCGTAGTAATAGGTTGGGATGAAACGCGCCATACGGTTGTTCTCATATGTCGGGTAGGAGACCATCGCCAGTATCTCGCCCGTCTTCGGGTTCATGGCAATGACCACACCACTGGAGATACGAATCTCCCCATAAATAATGTTATTCCAGTAATCAATCTCGCCGACCAGGGCAGCCTGGGCGGCGTCTTGCAAGCGGGAATCAATCGTCATGATCACGTTTTTACCGGCCACCGACGCGACCGGCGGCTGTAGGTTGCCAAGCTCCTGGCCGGCCACATCCACCTCGACGACGCGCTTGCCGGGTGTTCCAATCAGGATTTCATCCAGCGAAGCTTCGACGCCTGAATAGCCGACCTTGTCACGGCCGGGCCGGAAGCCCAGGTCCCGATAAACCTGTTCTAAGCTGGCTGGGATTGGCCCCAAGAAGCCGACTACGTTAGCCGTCAGCGAGCCGGTTGGATAGTCGCGCAGTGGTTCGATCTCGACGCTCACGCCTGGCCAATCCACGGCGCGTTCGCGAACGACCATGGCCGTCGTCTCGCCGACGTTGCAGTCAACCTTGACCGGATCGTACGGCGCGTTGGATGCGCCCAGCGCAACCCATTGCGCGATCCCCGGCCCGGGCGTGCACGCCACGAGCAATTTAGCATCCTCCACTGTCCCCTGGCTGGTTGGGACGCCAGTTAGCGCCGAAAGTTCACGATAGATGCGCTGGATATCGGACTCGTCATCCGGCAGGTAAGCCGGGGTGACGACGATGTTGTACGCAGCGATGTTGCGCGCCAGCACGAAACCGTTGCGGTCATAGATAATACCGCGTGCCGGCGCGGCGCTGATCTGGCGCGTGTGGTTTTTTTCCGCCTGGGCCGTCCAGTCAGCGCCTTGCAGAATCTGAAGATTGAAGAGGCGGCTGAGGAAAATGGCAAGTACTAAACCTATCACTACGTAGATCGTCATGTAGCGCCAGTTCTGGAAACGTGAAGGGGACGCGACCGTGGTCATGCTTCCACCGCCGCCGGGTAGAGCCAGCCGGCCAGGTCTTTTATCACTACATAAATCGGAATAGCCAGCAGCAGGTTGAGTAGAACACTCGGCAGGGTGATCAGGTTGAAAGAATCCACCACTGGCAACGGGTCACCTAAAATCCGGAGGGAGAAGATCGAGAGTATATGCAGCATCAAAGTACCTATAAAACAGACCGTGAACATCGCCAGGAGCGGCGCTTGCCATACTCGGCGCTGTAAGAGGCGCGCCACGCCGACGATCATGAGATAGCTTGCCAGCGGCACAAACCAGGGCAGCCCAGAGACGAACGCGACCAAGGCACCACCCACCAAGGCCCAATGCCAGGATGTGGTGACGCGCTCCTGTAAGGCCCAGGCAGCCAGAATAACCAGGATGAGATCTGCACTGCCATACAAGAGATTGATCCGGCTGATCACGGCTGTTTGGAGCATCAGCGCCAGTACGAGAATAGGAAATGCCACCAAAGTTGCCATAAATTTCTAGAGCCATTGTAGTGACGGCTTAAGCCGTTTCGAGCGTCCCAAGTCACCACTACGAACCTAACCCATGATTCTATGGAGAAGCTGTCGGGATAAGAGGCGCGAGCTCCACCGGTTTGAAGTTGGTGATGACCAGGACGAATTGAAGCTGGTCGTAGTTGACTATTGGCTGGACGGTGGCCTGCTGAAAAAGCTCATAATCCAGTTTGCGGACGCTGGTCACCTGCCCCACCAGGATGTTGGGGGGATAACCGCCGCCCAGGCCGGAGGTTAAGACAACATCCCCAGGTTGAACCGTCACATCCTGGGAAATCATGTCGAGCGAGAGGTCGCCAGTGATCGAACCAACCAGCATGGCTTCGGTTTTAGAATTCTGTAAACTGACATTCACAGCCGAGGACGGATCGGCGATTAACTGGACGCGCGCCGCGTCGGAGGTGACCGCGTCCACGCGCCCGACCAAGCCCTGTTCGGTTACGACAGGCATGCCCCGACGGATGCCATCGTTCGAGCCCATATTGATGATGACATAACGGAGAAACGGGCTGGGGTCGCGCCCAATGACGGATGCGGCTTTGTAGGTGTTCTCCGGACTGGCGCGCGCAAAGTCCACCAGCGCTGAAAGGATCTGTGTCTCTGTGACTTGCTGCTGAAGCTCGATGACCTGGGT
>Ga0315289_10014232_pt1 | contig 11122 bp, 9 predicted proteins | sample YL17G11_40_MG_FD_203452 | JGI IMG/M metagenome (GOLD analysis project Ga0315289, IMG submission 203452) | Sediment microbial communities from Yellowstone Lake, YNP, Wyoming, USA - YL17G11_40 | ecosystem: Environmental > Aquatic > Freshwater > Lake > Sediment | place: USA: Wyoming | collected...
AAGCGATGGCGACGACGACGACAGTCTCGACCTCCTCTTCCTCCTCCTCCAACGGCGGCCCCACGGACCTGCTCCTCCGCTTCTTCGACTCGGAGTGGTTTGACGCCTGGATCGCGGTGACGTGAGTTTTTTTTGAACCAAAAGAGAGAGAAAGAGAGAGAGAGCAAGGTCTCTTTTCCTTCCTTTCGTTTCCTCTCTCTCTCTCTCCCCCACATCCCACCACCTCGCTCTTTCCCTCTCTTTCTCTTCGCTCCGCCGCCACTCCCCCAAAAAACCAGCTACCTGTACCGCACGGACTCCCCGGGGACCTTCGACTACCTCTGCAACCGACTCTACGACCTCCCGGAGCCCGACGTCGAGCGCTACCTCCCGCAGCTCGTCACGCTCGCGCTCCGCTGCGCGCCCCCGGGCGGGTCACGCCTGTCGGAGGTGCTGGCGGGCCTCTCGGCGCGCTCACTGCGGATCGGCGCGAAGGCCTACTGGCTGCTGGCCGCGGCGGCGCAGGACGGCGGCGGCGAAGGGTGCGGCGGCGGCGGGGGCGTCTCCTCGGCGGCGTGGCTCGCCGCGGAGACGCGCGACGCCGTCGAGGGCGCCGCGCTCGAGGGCAGCTGGGACCCGCCCTTCCGGCGGGACCCGCTGCTGTGGCCCGCGGCCGCCGCCGCCGCCGCCGCACCAGAGTCTGCAGCGACTCCCATCGGCGGCATGGAGCGCCTGTCGCTCTCGACGAGGAGCGGCGGCAACAGGCGGGGCAGCCTCGACAGCAACACCAACGGCAGCCTCGACCTCGACCGCAACGGAGCTGTCGGACCTTCCCCTTCCTCGGCGCAGCGCCCCCTTTCCCCGTTCAGGTCCAGAATAGGCTCCCCGCTCAGCGGCGGGTGCGCATTCAGCGGCAGCGACGGCGGCAGAGAGGGCAGAGGCGGCGGAGGAGTGGCCTCGCCGACCTTTTTCTTCGGGGAGCGGGCTCTTTCCCCCGAGCCCTGGGCGCCGCCGTCGTCGTCGTCGTTGGCGTTGTCGATGCGGCAGGGCAGCGGGCCCGCCGCGGCCGAGGTCCCGGCATCCGCTGCCGCTGCCTCCGCCGCCGCCGCAGCGCTCCTTGCGTCGTCGCCTGCGGCGGCGACGGCAGAAGCGGCGGCAGGAGAGGGGGCCTCCTCATCCCGCGACGGCCGCGAGCGCGCCGCCTCGCCCGGCGGCGGCGGGCCGCTGTCGCCCGGGGCGGTCGACAGGGGCTTCTTCTCGGCCGTGTCTTCGGGGCTCGAGGGGCTGCTCTGCTCGAGCCCTCCGCCCGTGGCCTCGTCCGGGTCGATGATGCAGGGAGGGGGAGGAGGAGGAGGAGGAGGAGGGGGGGGCGGCAGGAGGGAAGGAGGAGAAGCAGCAGCGACGGCGACGGCAGCAGCTCCTGCGACGGCGTCGGCGTCGGCGGCGACGGCAGCGGCGAGAGGCAGCGCCGCGACGGCGAGCTTTGCTTCCTCTTCCGCCGCTTCGCGCCCGGGCCGCCCGCCGCCGATCGTCCCCCCCTCCAATAACAGCGTCATCTCCGACTTCCCGAGCGCCAAGGCAGCAGCAGCAGCTACAACAGCAGCAATTCCCTTCGCCAGGGCGAGCTCGGAACAGCAGCGTCCTCCTCCCCTCCCGCTGCCGCCGCCGCCGACGCCGCAGCTCCGCGCGGCGACTTTCGGCGCCACGCTCGACTTCGTCGAGGCCCTCACCGACGCCTCGGCCTCGCTGGCGTCGTTCGCCCCCGAGGACAGGGAGTGGGCCCTGCGCAGAGGCCTCGAGGAGATCAGCAGGGAGATCGAGGCCGCGGCGGCTTCGGGGGCCGCGGTGTGGTCGCCGCTGGCGTCGTCGTTCTGCGGCGACGCCGACGACGCCGACGGCAACGACCAGTCCGCCGCCAATCCCAACGCGACGACGACGACGAAGAAATCCAGCAGCCGCCGCCGCCGCCCCGAGCGCATCATCCGCCTCGTCTCCAGCAGGGCCAAGCTCCTCGCCTCTAGGGACAAGGCGCCATTCCTTCTGTACGTGGAGACGCTGGAGGCGCCGCCGAGCAAGGAGGAGGAAGAGGAGGAGGAGAGGAAGGCGGCGGCAGCGGCAGCGGCTGCGAAGGAAAGCGCCGTCGCTGCTCGCCCGCCGCTGCCGCCTCCGGGCCTCGGAGGCACGTCGCTGCTCTCCCCGCGGGGCTCTTCGGCGAGAGAGCCCCGCGAGGGGCTCGACGCGGACCTGCACGCCGCGCTGGAGGGCCTGAGCGGGAGGGGGCCCTTGGTCAAGGTGGTGCTTGTTGCCGCAACCGCCGCCGCCGCCACTTCCTCGGCCTCCTCGAAGCCTCCTCTGCTCGTTCGGGTCAAGCTGATCCCGGTCGCCGCGGCCGTCGACCTCCGCGTCACCCCGACGGCGCGGGATCCCACGTCCAGCAGCGGTGCTGTCGCTCGCCAGCAGAGCTCGGTTGCGGCGCTGCCTTTCGGCGGCGGCGGCGGCGGCGGCGGCGGTGGGGGCGCGGGCGCGGCGCGGCGCTCGAGGGGCCACCGGCGGATCCCGTCGGACGAGGCGCTGTCGGCGGTCGCGTCGGCGGCGCTGGCCGCGGCTTCGGGGGAGGCCGGCGGGGCCGGGGCGCTCGCGGCGGCGCTCGCTGCCGCCGGTCCGGGATGGGCGCCGCCGCCGTTCCCGACGAGCAAGTCGACGTCCTCCCCTCCGCACGAGGGCGGCAGCGGCGGGGGCGGGAGCGACGACGACGCCAGGGCTGCTGCCGCCGCTTCGTCTTCGGCGGCGGCGTCTTCGGCGGCGAACAAGGACGACGACGCCTCTTCTTCCTCCTCGAAAGTCGCCCCCGACCTCAGCAGCAGCGCCAGGAGCGAGCCCCTCGCCGTGCCCTCCAGGAAGAGCGGAACGGGGAGCTCCCTGATCCCCTCGGCGAACGGAGGAGGAGGAGGAGGAGCAGGCGAGGAGACGAAGGTGGCGAAGGGAGGAGGAGGAGCAGGCGGCGGCAGCGGCAGCGGCGGCGGCAGCGGCGGCGAGTCCCCGACCGAGGGCGACCCCCTCTTCGAGGACCCGGCCCTCTTCTCGCCCCCGATCGGCGACCCGCCCACGCGCGCCGCGGCCGACGCCCGCGCGGTCTACGGCGAACCTTGGCCCGTGACGGTTCGCGCCGTCCGCCGGGAGAGCCCGCTGGGGGGCGCGCCAGGCTGGCGCCTCCGCGCCGTCGTCGTCAAGTCGGGCGACGACTGCCGCCAGGAGCTGCTCGCCGCGCAGCTGCTCCGCTGCCTCGACGACGCGTGGCGCGCCGACGGCCTCCCGCTGCGGCTCCGCCCCTACGACGTGCTGCCGACGTCGGGCTCGACGGCGCTGATCGAGGCGCTGCCCAACGCCCCCTCTCTGCACGCGGTCAAGGCCTCGCTGGCGGGCTCGGGCCAGCCCTCGCTCGCGGCGCACTTTTTCGCCGCGCACCCGAGGCACACGCCCGCGGGCGCCGCCGCGCAGCGCCGCTTCGTCGAGTCGATGGCCGCCTACTCGCTCGCCACGCACCTCCTCGCCGTCAAGGACCGCCACAACGGTAACATCCTGCTCTGCGCCGACGGCTCCGTGGTGCACGTCGACTACGGCTTCATGTTGGGGTCGAGCCCGGGCGGCGTCGGCTTCGAGGCTGCGCCGTTCAAGCTGCCGCGGGAGCTGGCCGAGGTGATGGACTCTGGCGCCGACGGCGCGTCGAGCCCCGCGTTCGACGCGTTCAAGGTGCTGATCGTCCGCGGTTTCCTGTCGGCGAGGAGGGCGGCGGACAGGCTGGTGGGCCTGGCGGAGGTGGCCGCGGCGAGCCCGCACCCGCTGCCGTGCTTCCGGCAGGGAGGGGGCGGCGGGGGAGGCGGCGGAGGGGGGAGTGCCGCCGCCGCCGCCGCCGCTGCCGCCGCTGCTGCCGCCTCGGCAAGCGGAGACGGAGCCTCCAACGACGGCGCCTCTTCTTCCTCGTCCTCTGCTGCCGCCTCCCCCGCTCAGACCAACGTGGGCCCCGCGGCCGCCGGCAACGGCGGCCTCCCTCGGGCAGCGGCGGCCAACCACAGGGCGGTGAGGGCGCTCGCCGCCCGCCTCCTCCCGGGCGCGCCAGACCACGCCGCGGTGCGCCACGCGCTCTCTCTGGTCTCCGACTCGCTCGACTCGTGGAGGACGCGACAGTACGACTACTACCAGTTCGTGCTGAACAAGATCATGTGATGAAAGGGGGGTGGGAGGGAAAAAGAGGGAAAAAGAGAGAAAAAGAGGGAGGGAGAAGGAGCGAGCGAAGAAAGGAAGAAAGGAAGAAAGGAAATGAAAACGAAAAAAATTAAAAATTAAGGAGTGGGCGCGTTTGAGACCAAGGCGAGCAATCCCTTGCCCTGCGCGCGCACAAAAGCGGTTAGGAGAGAATCAAACTCTTTTTTTTCCTTACACACACGAAGCGAGCGAGCGTAGCGAGCAGCGCCCTTTCCTTGCGTCTCTCTTTTCTCTTTGAATTTGTCCAAAGACCTTTTTTGCGAGAGAGAAGCGAGAAAGAAGCGAGAAAAAACCCCCAAGGTTCCAAGATCGCTCTCCCTCTTCTTCTGTTTTCTATCCTTGTTTCTGTTCCTTGACTCTCTAAGAGAGCTGCCCGCAGTCGGCGACGACGATCTTCTTGGACGTCGCGCCGGACCCGCTGCCGTAGGCCTCGACCTTCTTGACGACGTCCATGCCCTTGGAGACGCTGCCGAAGACGACGTGCTTGCCGTCGAGCCACGCCGTCTTGACGGTGCAGAGGAAGAACTGGCGAGATTTTAAAGAGGGGGAGAAACGTTAAAAGCGAGGGAGCGAAGGGCGAGAAGTGGTGAGGAAAGGAGGGAGAAGAGGAAGCGGAGGTTTCGAGAATGAAAAAAAAACGCACCTGCGAGCCGTTGGTGCCGGGCCCGGCGTTGGCCATCGAGAGGATGCCCGGGCCCGTGTGCTTGAGAGTGAAGTTCTCGTCGGCGAACTTCTCTCCGTAGATCGACTCGCCGCCGGTGCCGTTGCCGCGGGTGAAGTCGCCGCCCTGGAGGAAGAGAGAAGAGAGAAAAGAGGGGAGAGAAGAGAGGGGAGAGAGGGAGAGGAAGAGAGAGGAGAGGGGAGTGAGGGTGGGCTTGAGAGGAAAAACCCGCGAGACCGAGGGAGAGATCGGAATGGAAGAAGAAAAATCGAAGTCATTTTGAAAAACGCACCTGGCACATGAAGCTGTGTGATTCGAATTTCGAGTTTTTGAGTTCGTTTCCGATTAGAGTTTCCGATTCAAATTCGTTTGAAGGTGTTGGAAAAAGAGGAAGAGGAAGAGAGAGCACGCTACGAGGAAGCGGCGGGGGCGATGAACATAGAGAGAGGGAGAAGACAATCGGTTCGGGACTCACTCGGTGATGACGCGGTGGAAGCTCGAGCCCTTGAAGTGGAGGGGCTTGCCCATCTTGCCGACGCCCTTCTCGCCTGTGATTTTGTGATTTTTTGAGTTTTTCCAGCGGGAATCAGGGGGGAGGGCAGCAGACGGTGAGCAAGAGAGCAGAGCGAAGAGAAGCGAAAACAAAACAAACAAAACACGATCGGACACGCTTCAACCCCAAGCTCTTCTCTTTCTCTCTCTCACCGGTGCAGAGGGCGCGGAAGTTCTCCGCCGTCTTGGGGACGACGTCGTCGCGGAGCTGTTTATATTCGATTTGTGCATTGAGAGGAAGGGGAGAGCGGGTCAGCGCGAGGAGAAGAAAGAAGGGGGAGGAAGGAGGAGCCGTCGTCAAGATCGCTGGCCATTCGATCGGCATCGTCGAAAAAAAAGGATTTCCTTTTTCTCTCTCTCTCTCTCCAGCAGCAACAACTCACCGTCATCTCGATGCGGCCCAGCGGGGCGCCATCGGCGGTGATGTCAAAGAAGACGACGGGGTTGGGCATTTTGATGGGAGTAGTGTTGTGGAGGAGGAGGAGGAGGAAGGAAGAAGAAGGTGGTTTTGGCGGCGAGAGTAGTGAAGAAGCGTCTAAATTTTTGGACGAGGAGGGCGGGGTCGAGGGACTGCTTCGCCCTCCCTCTCTCCCTCTTTTTCTCTCTCTCGTTTTCTTTTTCACTTTTTCTTTTTTTTTCGGGAGGGAAAAATAACGGCCAAAGGAAGAAGTCGAACCGCACTTTGAGAGAAGGAACCATGGCGACTCTAGGGACGAACCCAGCGCAGGCCTATTCAGCTTCGACTTCGGCTTCGACGACCGCGGGAGCACCCGGCGGGATCGGAAGCGAGAGAAGGGAGGCCCCTCCCCTTCTCCACCCTCGTTCCCCGGCCGCCGCTGAGGCGAAAACCGCCGCCGCCGCCGCCGCCGCCGCTGCTCGTGCTTCTTCTCCTCCCTCTCCTCCCTCCTCTCCCACTCTCGTCCCCGTCGCTCACTCCTCGCGGGGAGGCGGGATCGTTGAGGCCCCGCAGGGATGGGGCCAGGCTCTTTCTGTCGTTTCTCACAAGCAGCAGGAGAGGAGGAAGAAGAGGTGAGCTCGACAGGACAGAAAGAGAGAGAAATAACTTTTTTGTTTCCTTCCCCCTCCCCTTGCTCGCCGGCGGCAGTAGACCTTTTCTCTCAAAAACAAAACTGCCTCCCTCCCCTTTCCTTCCTTCCTTCCTTCCCCTCAGCCTCGATACCTCTCTGCAGAGAGCCGCGGCGGACTTCCTCTGGGCCGATCCCCTGCCGGAGGCGCCGGCCGCCGCCGACGAGCGGCGGAACTGGAGGCTCGCGCGCTCAGGCCGGGCCTGCGTCCTCCGGGGCGCGCCGCTCGCCGCGCGGCTGGTGGCCCCCGCCCCCGCTCCTCCTTCGTCGCCGCCGTCGCCGTCGCCGCCGGCGCCGTGGCGGCCGCTGCAGCAGCTCTCCCTCGAGGCGATCGCGGAGATGGAGGGCGGCGGCGGGAGGGGGCACGGCGGCGGCGAGGGAGGAGACGGCGACAGCGACGAAGACGGCGACGGCGGCGGCGCCGGAGCGGCCGCCCGACGCCGCCCGCCTCCTCGGCGGATCCCCGCGACCCTCCTGGCCGCGGGGCCCCGCGCCCCTCCCGAGCTCTGGGCTCTGGACGAGCGCAAGAACTCCCCCGGCTCGCACTACAGGATCCGGTTCCCGCCGACGACGAAGCGCTCCGAGGGGCTCGAAGGGGGCGAGGGGAGCGGCGGCGGCGGCGGCGGCGGCAGCAAGGGCGTCCTCTCGCCGCTCGCGGCAGCGGCCTCGGCCTGGGATTCCCGCCCCTCCCTGCTGACGGCAAGGCTCCTGACGGGAGGAGGGGACGGAGGGGAAGCATCGGGAGCAGCAGCACCAGCGGGAGGGAGCGAAGAAGACGGCGACGAAGCTCTGAGGAGGCTCGTGAGGGAAGGGATCGACTGGGGGTGGCTCTCCTCGCTCGCCGGGGAGGACAACGACGGCGCCGACGGCGACGGCGGCGGCGGAGCGAGCCCTTCTTTTCCCCCTCCTGCCCCTTCCTGCTGGCTCCCGCCCTCGGCCGTCGACTGCGAGTGGGCCGGGGCTGGAGCGGCTGGCTGCGTCGTCCTGCCGGCCTCCTACGCGACGCACGACCGCGTCTTCGCGCAGGTCCGCGGAGTCCGGAGAGTGCTCGTCGCGAGGCCGCGCGACGCGCTCGAAAAGTGAGTGAGCTTTTTTGCATTCTCTCCCGCCTCGCCCGTCCCCCTCTAGCGAGAAGACGACGAGGGCTCTTTCTTTCTCCCTCCCCCCCCCCCCCCCCTCTCTCTCTCTCTCTCACACACACACACACACACACACACACACATACACACACACACACACACACCTTTGAACCGCCGTGCATTTCCAAAAAAATGTTAAAAAAATCAGGTGCTACCCGCTCGCCGTCGCGCACCCCTGCGACGGCGCCTCGGCCGTGCGCTGGCGCGACCCGGACCTCGAGCGCTGGCCCCGCTTCGCCTCGCTGCGGTGCCTCTGGGCGGAGCTGCAGCCCGGGGACGTGCTGCGGGTGCCCGCCTACTGGATGGTGCACTCGGAGCTGCTGCCTGCTGCTGCTGCTGCTGCTGCTGCGGCGGCGGCGGCGAAGGAGAAGGAGGGGGGGGGGGGAAGGGGGGGAGGGACGGGTTGGGACGGAGCGGCGCGGCCGCAGGGGTGCGCGACGCTCGTGCTGCGGTCCCCGGCGGCGCGGACGCGGCGCGACCGCGGCTCGCTGCTGCTCCAGGCGGCGAGACAGGCCGAGCTCGAGCTCTCCCGCGCCTGCTCTCCGGCGAGGACGCCCCGGGCGATGCGGGACCTTTTGGGGGCCGTGAGGAGGGGAGGGCGAGGAGCGACCGCGGCGGCGGGGGGCGCCCTCTCGTCTTTCCCCTCCCCGCCGGCGTCGGCGGCAGCCGCCTCGGCCGAGAGGGAGGCTTTTGCCGCCGCGCTGGGCGACCTCAGAGCTGCCTCCCTCGGAAGCGCCTGCTCCCTGCTGAGCGCCCTCGAGGCCGCGGCGGACCCGAGGAGGTTCACAAAGACTCGCTGGCTCGAGGCCGACGGTGGGACGGGAAGGATCTTCCCTCCGGCGCTGCCCTGGACGACGACAGAGGCGGCCGGCGACGACAAGAATCGGCCCCGCCTCTTCCTCGACTCCCGCACCGCCGAGGAGAGGAAGTATCCGTCTCTGTTCCGCGCGACGATCGAGGCGAAGGCCAAGGAGAGGATCCCTTGGATTTCGAAGAAGCAGCAGCAGCTGTTGCTGGAGCAGCAGCGGAAGAAGGAGGAGAAAGAGGAGCAAGGAGAGGCGTCGTTGTTGTTGTTGGAGCCGGCCATGTGATTTGTTTATTTCGAAAATAAAAGAATTTGGTCTGTTTGCAAAAGGGCGGCGACAAGTCACCAATCCCGAAGATTGAGAAAAATGGAAATCCCATTTCGAAGAAAGGTTTCCTCGTCTGCTTTTATTGAACGAAAAAGGAGGAAGGGCGTTTTTGTTGTTGTTGTGGGGGAGAGGGACGTCGAAAATAAAAAAAAGTTTTTCCCATCTCTCGCTCTCTCTCGAGAAGGAAGGGGGGGAGGGAAAGCAGCAAAGCACTGCTGCTCGCCGCCGCTCTCCACCCCCCCCCCCCCCCCAAACACGAAAAAGGAGGGGAAATAAAGGGATCCTAAAGAACGAACAAGCTATAAAAAAACATCATTCATCCTCTCACGCTCCTCCCTTTATTCCTCTCCCTCCTCCAGAAACTGTCTCTCTCTCTCTCTCTCTCTCCCTCTCTCTATGCGCTCTTGCGCTTGGCGGCCGCCTCTTCGGCGCTCGCGGCCTCGACGACGTCCATGGATGCCGTGACGGACTCGCCGTCGCCCAGGGGGACGTAGCTCCCCTCCATCAGGCCCGTCTGCGCGTTGATCGACGAGACCCACTTGAACCGCTTCGACGCGCCGGGCGCGGCGCTCTCGCGGGCCTCGGAGAGCTTGGCGAGCTGCTGCTCCTCCTGCAGGGCCGCAAACTGCTTGTCGAGCGAGGCGGCGGCCTTGAGCCAGAGCAGCACGATCCCCAGGAGCACCACGGCGAGGTAGGGCGTCGAGGTGGCCAGCGAGCCGAACGCGATGATGAGGACCTGCTGGATCGCCGAGCCCCCGGACTTGCCCAGCGGGTTGCAGACGACGTCGATGGCGGCCTTGCCCTTGAGCTGCATCTCGCGGTCGAGGGGGATGTAGGCCTGTTTTGGGGAGGGGGTGGGGTGGGGTGGGGTGGGGAGAGAGAGAGGAAAGGTGAGGAGAGGTTTTCCCTTCCCCCTGAAAAAAAAAAAACCCAAAATACATCCAAAAGCAACTCCACGGAAACGAAAACGCACCATCTCCTTGCACGGGTCGAACAGCGAGTACTTGGCCGACTTGGAGAACACGTTCTGCGCCGCTCCCACGAAGACCGCGGCCATGAGCGGGGTGAGGCCGTACTTGGCGAGCATTGGGGAGAAGGCGTCGCCGCCGAGCACGAGCGCAAAGAACGCGACGCCGGTTGCGAGGAGCACCGTCGGCGTGATGATCGCGGCGCCGCCCCTGATTTTTTTATATGGATGGGGCAGATTCGAAGGAGGGACGAGTGAGAGAGAGAGAGAGAGAGAGAGAGAGAGAGAGAGAGAGAGAGAGAGAGAGAGAGAGAGAGAGAGAGAGAGAGATCGGGTGAGGCGGAGAGAAAAAAAGGGGGAAAGAGAGAGAGGACGAGTTCGAAAAAGAAACCCGAAAAGGAGCCGAAACCAAAATCTCAAAAATCTCAATCAGTCTCACCAGCCGAAGCGGCGGAAGATGAAGCGCGAGGCGATCATCATCATGAAAGTCACGGCGCCCGTCGACGACGAGAAGTCGCCCATGAACGCGGAGTAGTCGTTGGGGTTGGGGAAGGCGGCCTTGAGCTTGGACTTCCAGGTGACCTGTTTTGTTTTTTTTGAAAGTTTTTTTTGTTTTTTTTTCCTTTCGTGAGTCTCATCTTTTTCTTTCGCGCTCACTCTTCCCTTTCGCTCCCCTCTTTCTTCCAAAAAAAAAAAAAAAAACTCTCAATCCACTTACCTCAACCAGGTTGATCGAGATACCGTACGCCACCACCAGCGTCGCCAGGTCGCGGATGTACGGGCTCGACGCCAAAAACTTGAACGAGTCCCCAACGCTCATGTTCTCCTTCATCTTGTTCTTGCCACCCTTTTTGGCGTTGGCGCCGCTCTTGGCCGCGGCGGCCTCGATGCCCGGCACGACCTTGCGGTTGAGCCACCAAAAGATGCCCGTGATCACGACACCGAACCCGACGACCAGCGACATCATGCCGCGAAGCGACACGCCCCAGCCGTCGACGCCCGCCGGGAGGCCGGCCCGGACCTGCGAGAAGTACTTGACGGCGCGCCCCGAGAAGATCAGCGCGACGTTGGCGCCGAGGCCGAAGAAGGGGTAGAAGGTCTTGGCCTCGTCGACGGTGGTGATCTGGTTGGCGAAGCCCCAGAAGAGCACCGAGACGACGACCGAGCCCCAGAGCTCTGGCGGGTTCGTAGGAGGACGAGAAGGGAAAAGAGGGAAAAAAAAGGGGGGGGGCGAAAAAAAGGTGAGGGAAAAAAAAGAGAAGGGGAAGGAAAGCAAGGCGGCATTTTTTTTTCCACCGGCGAAAAAATAAAACCCCGAAAAGAAAACGTAAAAAATAAAAACA
>Ga0315289_10014233_pt1 | contig 11122 bp, 6 predicted proteins | sample YL17G11_40_MG_FD_203452 | JGI IMG/M metagenome (GOLD analysis project Ga0315289, IMG submission 203452) | Sediment microbial communities from Yellowstone Lake, YNP, Wyoming, USA - YL17G11_40 | ecosystem: Environmental > Aquatic > Freshwater > Lake > Sediment | place: USA: Wyoming | collected...
CCGAACCTGGTGGGCGTTCGCCGACGAACTCGTCGCGAAGTACGACGACGGTTACGTAAGCATACCCGGAGACCGGGCCAACGAGGTCGGATACCCGGAGGAGTGGCGCGACGCGGTCGGGTACGCCGACGGGCCGACAACGTATAGTAAGCCGCGATAATGTTGCTTCCCTGCAACCAAGGAAAAACCGCCCGGCTTAACGGCCAAAAAAAACGTTGAACCTAACTGTTTTTTGCACAGTAAACGGATTCGGATAGTTGCAAGATAGAGTTTGAGAAAAACCCGAAGAAATACTTCGGCTAATTTCACCTTTTTAACCACTTCTTTAACCTTCAGCGAAAGGAATCCGTATGCCTTGCGGAAAAGAGCATCCCCACACCCACAAAGACCCGGTCTGCGGGATGGATGTGGAGCATAACGAAGACGCCGTCAGCAGTATGTTTGAGGGCGAGACCTACTACTTCTGTTGTGAGGGCTGTAAGGACGAATTTCACGGCAATCCGACTAAATACATCAGCTAGTAGTGTCTAAAAATGCCAATCTGGTCACCACCGACCCAGTCTGTGGCATGACTGTAGAGCCGGGCAAAGAAGCCGGCAGAAGCACTTACCACGGCAAGACCTATCTATTTTGCTCATTAGGTTGCAAGCAAAAATTTGATACCGACCCGGATACCTACCTCCGTCCGGCAAAAGGCCGGCAGATAGCATCATCTGAGATGATGCCATCTGCCGGTGAAGTTCCCTTTAGCAGCGCCTCCCAGCACCTTTCCTTCACTGTGCTGGGAATGGACTGCGCCTCCTGTGTCCAAAGAATTGAGAAGACCGTCTCCGCTATGCCCGGCGTCGTCCAAGCCCTAGCCAACCTCTCCTCCGAAACCCTCACCGTAGAGTTTTTGCCAAAACAGGTCGCTCTGTCAAAAATTGTTTCTACCGTTGAATCGCTGGGCTACCAGGTTCCCCTGACCAGGCTGGATTTGCCGGTAGGGGGGATGACCTGTGCCTCCTGCGTGAAAACCATTGAGGAAACCCTTCTACGCCTGCCCGGGGTGGTGGAGGCAAACGCCAATTTTGCCAGCGAACGGGTCTCAGTCGGCTTTCTGGCCGGCACCGTAGAGGTTGGCGAGATAAGAAAAGCCATCGTCGGTGCCGGCTACACCGTTTTATCCACAGCGACAGGCGGAGAAACTGAGGTTGATGTTGATGCCGCCCGCAGAAAAACCTATCTAGCCCTGCTCCGACGTTTCCTCGTCTCTCTCATCCTCACTATACCTATTTTCCTGCTCTCTTTGTCCTCCATGCTACCCATCCTCAGGGGTATGGCAATGGAACCTCTCCCCTACCTTCTATTTGCCCTGACCCTACCAGTTCTCATCTACAGTGGCATGCCCTTCTTTCGCGGCGCCTGGGGTCAACTGAGGCATTTCCGCGCCGATATGAACACCCTGGTGGCAGTAGGCACTTCCTCGGCGTTTCTTTACAGCGCCGTCGCCACCTTCTACCCGGTCTTCTTCTCCGCCATCGGACAAGCGGGAGACCTCTACTACGATTCCACCGCGGTCATCATCACCCTCATATTGCTGGGAAGGCTTTTGGAAGCTAGAGCCAAGGGCAAAGCGGGCGAGGCGCTCAAAAAACTGGCCGGGCTATCCGCTAAGACCGCCCGAGTTTGGCGCGGTGGTTCGGAGTTGGAGATTGCGGTTGACCAGGTTTTGGCTGGCGATATCGTTGTCGTCCGCCCGGGGGAGAAGATTCCCGTTGATGGGGTTGTTGTTGAGGGTTACAGCGCCGTGGACGAATCAATGCTGACCGGCGAACCTATGCCCGCGGAGAAGAAGGCGGGAGATAATGTATTCGGCGCCACCATCAATAAAAGCGGGACATTTCGCTTTCAGGCTACGAAGGTGGGTAAGGAGACGGCACTCGCCCAGATAATCAAACTGGTGGCGGAAGCCCAGGGGAGCAAAGCGCCGGTGCAGAGATTGGTAGACCGCATCGCCGCCATATTCGTTCCCGTGGTCATCGGAATAGCCGTCCTCACTTTGCTCATCTGGTTAATCTTCGGCCCTGCCCCCAGCCTTTCCCGCGCCCTGGTCAACTTCGTCGCTGTGCTCATCATCGCCTGTCCCTGCGCTCTAGGCTTGGCTACGCCGACAGCCATCATCGTGGGCACCGGTCGGGGGGCGCAGCTGGGCATACTCATCAAGGATGCGTCGGCACTGGAGCAGAGTGCGGAACTAAAGACCATAGTTCTGGACAAAACCGGCACTCTCACCAAGGGTGAGCCGGTGATTAGTGATATTGTCCCTGTGGTTGGAGAGGATGAGAGAAGCGTGCTGGCTTTGGCTGCCGCTTTGGAATATGGTTCGGAACACCCTCTGGGGGAGGCGGTCCTGCGCCGGGCGGAAGAAGAGAAAGTGAAATATCCTAAAGCTTTTGATTTTTCGGTTTTGGAAGGATTGGGGGTGAAGGCGAAGGTTGACGGTGAGCTCTGCCATCTGGGCAACGACCGTCTGATGGCATCGCTGGGCATTGATACCTCTCCGCTTGCCGAGCATGCCAATAGCTTTTATGCTCAGGGTAAGACGGTGGTCTATTTAGTCCGGGGCAAGAAGTTGGTCGGAGCGCTAGCCGGCAGTGACACTCCCAAGGAAAGCTCTGCCGGAGCTGTGGCAAAACTGAAAGCTATGGGCTTACAAGTCTTAATGCTTACCGGGGACAACCCCCGCAGTGCTCAAGCCATCGCCTCCCAGCTGGGCATAGAGCGAGCCATCGCCGAGGTATTACCGGCGGATAAAGCTAAAGAGATAGCCAATTTACAGAAAGACGGTTTCAGGGTGGCGATGGTCGGCGATGGTATAAACGACGCACCCGCCTTAGCCCAGGCGGATGTGGGCATAGCCCTGGGAAGCGGAACGGATATCGCTCGGGAGGCGAGCGGGATAACCATTTTAGGTGATGACCTTTTCACCGTGCCCAACGCCATCGCCTTGTCCCGCAGGACGATGGCTACCATCAAGGGCAATCTCTTCTGGGCTTTCATTTATAATATAATCGGCATACCCATCGCCTCCGGTCTTCTCTACCCCTTCTTCGGCATTCTGCTCAACCCGATGATAGCGGCGGGAGCAATGGCAATAAGCTCGGTCTTCGTGGTGACCAACAGCCTGCGCCTGCGCGGTTTCAAAGGGGCAGGGTAGATTTTTAAGGATTTGCAGAAGATAGGAATGCCGGTTGTTTCCCATCTTTTTTCTTTCCTTGAAAAGTGTATTCTGTTAAGATTACATCCTGAATTCTCCGCCATATTTCCTGTTCTCTATCCGAAGATAGGATGAACTCTCCGATGAGCCTCACCCAGAGCGATTACTGGAATAAGCTTAGCTCCGCCTCCCTGACCTCCATCGTCAACGACCGGCAGGTTCAGCTCCCCGACCTGAAGGGCAAAGTTTTGGCGGTAGCGTTACTGGACCAGACCGGGGCTGACGCTTTTGATAAGCTGCAGGACGCGGAGTATGCCGACCTGCTTTTGGAACCGAATTTAAGAGTGGCGCTGGTGGTCTGCCTATCCGACCTATCCCCGGTAATGCGCCCTCTTGCTCTGGGGGTGCTCCGCAAAGTTCTGCGAGACATACTTATCGGCATAAAAGATAAGTATTCTGAGCAGGGCAAGGTTCCTCCGTCAGATTTGGAGCAGAGGTTTCTCATTCTGCTCCCTGCGGAAGACGATGCGGATTTTGAATCACCGAAAGAAGGATTGGCGTATATGTGGGTGGTATCGCCAAGTGGAGAGGTATTGGAGAGCTACACGGGCGCCAGCGGCTTGACCGAGGCGATAGACAGATTGAAAGAGGTGCTGGTGGAGTATAAGGACAGGTAGCGAACAAACGCATATGCGTTTGTTCGCTTTGGGAGAATTGGCATTTTTATGCCAATTCTCCACAACTCCATTGAAAAAATAACCATAAATAAAACTGCCCCGCCAAGAATGGGGGCAGTTTTTTTGTTAGGTTGGGGGCAAACAGAATTAAAAGAATAATTATATATTTTATACTGCTTTTATTCCATATAATTTTTTAACTAACTCATCATTTTCTTTCTCTAATTTTATAATTTCTTCTTCTTTATCTTCAGATTTATATTTGTGACATTTTTTAGAAATTTCAACAAGTTTTTGATGAATTTTATTTTCAGGCTCAAATTTTAGAATACCTATGTGTTCCATCAATGATGTAGAACCAAAACCTCGACCAGCAGAAGCAAATGTTTTAATAAAATCACGAATTGGTCTTGAATTTACTATAGCACATAGATAATGAGCTTCAGATTCAGTATTAGTAGATATCAATGTTACAGTTTCAACAGGTACAATAATCTTATATCCAAATGGTGTTTTGAATTGTGAAATTACAGTTGCGATCAAGTCATTCGTCATTCTTTGCCATATGACTTTATAATTTGAAAATGTATATGTGCCAATTCCAAACATTGCATAAAATGCAGTCAATTCAGCTAATTGACGAACTGGTTTGGAACCTCTATTTAATAATTCTTCTCTAAATTTTGTTAAGTAACTATATGTGCGAGGCCATTCTTGTTTCATTTTTAATTCAGGATAAGGTTCACGCTTTACAGGATCTTGTACCATTAGAACGTACCCTTTGGGTATTGCTCCCCATCTTTTTAAATCTTTCCCTCTTACCATTGGAAATATTAAATCTGGTTCGATTATCATTTCTACTTTTTCTTTAATTTTATCCTTTTTAGAAGTAATCCAATTCTCTACTAATACATTATTATTAGCTAATATTTGCTTTACTTGTAACCAGTAAACACCATGATAAGCAGTATATGCGCCTTGATGAGCAATATATGCACTTGTACTATCACTAATAAAAGAATTTTCTTGTGATACTCTAATTGTCTGCCAAGCTCCGGTCATTTTGCCCATTGGCTTGGCAATTAATTTTATTTTATGCAGAAAAGGTAAAACTTCAGCAAGTAATCTGTCATCAGGAATTGACCCAATTCCTTTCTTCTTATTCCACAAAATATAAGGAATTGGGTATTTAGTCATTTCTCCTTTTCTAATAATGATAGCTGCTGTTTTATTAACAGCTCCCTTAATATCTTTATTTACCATTCCCTTGAATGGTTGAACAGATACAAAATCATGTGCTTTTAAAACTTTTAAATATTGTTTTTCTCCAAGTTGAAATCTTCTAAAACCTTCTCCCGCTCCTTTTGATTTAAAAACTTCCTGAGTAATAAGAAATCCTAACAATGCTCCATCTCTTAGATAATAATCTGCTGAAGCATATGTAAAAAGCATTGAAAAATCCTTTTCACCACCACCTAATCGTGCTTCATATCCTTTAAGTGAAAAGAGACCATATTCTTTCCAAAGCGAAAAAGTTGCTTCCTTATATTCCTTAGATAAAAAACGCCACCTAATCCATGGAGGATTACCTACGACAAAATCAAATTTCTTTTTGCTAGCAATTATAGGAGCAAAAGTATTTTTAAGTAATCTTGCCCAAATTCCGTTTTTATTTTCCTTTTCAAGATCTAAAATTTCCTTATAAAAATTATTGATTACTTTTTCATGAGGTGGGAAAATTACACCTTTATTTATTAAATGCTTAATCGCTATTTCTGGTTCAATATTATTTTTAACATCTCTTTCTATTATTTCTGCTGCATCTTTCATGAAAAATTCGTTTTCTATCCAAACATATGGAACATGAAATTCCTTTACGGAAGTTTTTACTTTTGCATATTCTCCTCCGATGAGGTTCAATTCAATTTGCCCATCCTTTCTTGGCCATAATATAGAATCTGCAAGATATATAGGTATTTCAATCTCTTGTAATTCATTTGCTAAATCTCCTAAAGCAAATAAATAATTTGTTCTAGCTGCAATAACAGCCAAAGGATTTAGATCAAAACCCCAGATATTGGAAATAATTCTTTTTGCAATCTCAAGAGGCGGCAACTTTTCTTTTAATCCATGTTTTTTTGCTCGCTGAATTGCTAATACTAGAAAAGTTCCAGACCCACAAGCTGGATCCAAAAATCTTTTAAGTGTGTTACCGTCATAACCCACCTCATTTAATAGTAATTCCGCTAACCAATCTGGTGTATAGTATTCACCAAGATTATGACGAACTTCTAAAGGTACTAGATATTGATACAGCTTTTTAAGAAGATCGCGCGTTGATGCTGGATCTAAAAAGCTTGTTGCTGGTTCAAATTCAGAAAGGGCTCTAGCAATCTCTTTTATTGCATCTTTCAACTGAGGTGATTCAAATGTATAAATATACCAACGGAAAAAATCGCCTTCTAAAAAATTTGTAATTACTTTTCTGGCATAGACTCCTCCGTTCTCTATGTCCTCAATCTTTTTCTTAAGTATATCGTAAGAATCATGAGCAAGTTCAGAAGAAAGAGAAGAAACGAAAGATGTTTCTCTTAAAGTTAGAAGCTCGGCAGCAATAAGTTTAATTAAAATAGCAAAATATGTGTGGATAGTGAATAAAAGCTCTTGAAATTTTATTTTTTCCCGTATTTTATAAATTTCTAAAAGCGTTTCCTCTTCTTTCTTATGTGGCCCACTAAATTGCTCTCCATATACAATACCAAACAAACGTTTCCATTCATTATAAAATGTCCTTATATGCGTTTGATCACCCCAATATTCAAAAGCATTAACAAGAGCTGAAACGGCTTTTTGTGCCAATTCACTTTGAGGGCCAAATTTTTGAGATACGTTTTCAGCAGTAAGAGGAAGACGAGATAAAGCTCGCAAGTGAATTAAAAAAGTTCTAGCACTTTCTGAATTAAAATCATATGGGCCGCGGATTATAAATTTTTTTCTATCTATTGTTTTACTATCTTTATCCTTATATTGAACAAAGAAAATCTGCTCGCCATCAAAGCCAATTCCTATCAATTTATTTATATCAGAATCTTTAGATTCTCCAGATAAATAGTCTACCAACTGATTATAAGCATGGTCTATCTTACTTTTTGAAGAAAACGATTTAGGTAATTCGTATTCTATAACTACTTGTCCATGAACAGCATCTGCATGACCGCGATAAATTGTCTTCTCAAATTTGGGAGTAGATTTAATATTTAATTCATTTTTAATTGGTTCTAGAAATTTCTCAAATCCAATTCTTAAATCTTCTTCAGACTTGGCATGTTGTAATAATTTTCTTGTATTAACGACAAGGTTATCAGCTAATTTGGGAAGCGAATCTTTAACTTCCAAGTTTATGTCTTGCAAAAATTCATCCATACTAATCCCTTCTGTTTTAAAAACTTATGAGATTTAACAATAATAGATTAGAGAATTTGTCTTTGTGTTAATGCCTAAGATAAATAAATCCATATAAAATTCCCCCCCCCTACTTATTCCCCAAATCCCCCGCCTTCGGGCTAATCCAGCCGGAGAGACCGCCCTGGGAGGCGACTAAATATACTCCTGTAGCCGGATTATCCAGCACCACAATCTCGCTTCCGCCGGCTATGGTTCCGCAGGAAGCCCAGTCCTTATTAGCGCTGTAGCGCACCGCCACCCCGCCGGAGGCGATAACCTTATATGCAAAGTCAGCGGTATTGAAAGTGTTCTTCAGGGCTGCATTGTAAATGCTCTCGGCACCATAGATGGCAATACTGGTGCCGTCAATAAACGGCTGTAGAAAGTCCTTGCCGGTAACCCGGTAGACTTTTCCGGATTCTCCCCAGGTTACATAAGTCAGAGCTATATAGGGGGTGGTATATCCCTTGGCTTTGTTCTCGGTGTAGGAGGCGAAGACCACCGGATAAACCGCAACAATCAGCGCCTTTAATGCCGCTTCAGCGTCGCCGGCGGCGAGGGAAGAGCGGGAGTCGGATATGATAATGTTGATGCGCTGGTCAGCAATTACCGCTACGGAGACGAACGCAGCGGGGGTTACCGCATCCCCCACTCCGGCAAGTTTGGAGAGATATTTATCCTGCATCTCCTGATTTTGCGCGCTGCCGCTCACCCCGGAAAGCTCGTCCTCAATCTGCGCTATGGCCGGAACCGCCAGCAATAGCGTTATTAAAAGAACGGAAAAGGTGCGCATAATTCCTCCCCGAAAAAAGAGAGATGGTTCCATCGGCAGAATTGTAGCACAAATAGCTTACTGATACTACGAAATCTCATTGTCCATTATTGCCAAAATATTGCTCCACATCCAGTTGAAATATCCTGGTTTTCTTCCCGTGCCACCAAAAGGAATAGCCGCTATCGCTCAAAAAAGCGCCGTATTTTGCCAGGAATGGCTCAATATGATAACTGTGATGCCGAAAAGGATAATCCACGACCGGATTATACTGGGTAATCTCGTCTTCGGTAACCCACACCTTTCCGCCCTCCAGCCAGGTTTGATGGAGATATTGTTCCAGAAATGCCGAGTTCTCCTCCCAGCTATTCTCTTCATCAATCATTATCTCCAGGCTTATCCAGTTGGGTATGGTCTTCAGGTCGGATTGGTAAAACAACTCCCAATCGGCGCCCAATAGGCCGGTAATCAACATATCCCGGTTCTCAATGCCCATCTGCAGAAGGGTGTGCGCCAAATCCGCTGTCGGCGGCCGATGCCGGGCGAAACGGGAGTGGGGATAAATCTCCCCGGTAAAGTTAGCCACAAAAAGCGCTCCAATTAATACATAGACCAATCGCCGCCCGAGACCCGGCGAAAGCTCGGCAAGCGCCACCCCGGATAAAATGGCGAAAGGCGCCAGCGCAAAGTCCCAGAAGTCCGGGTCCGGGGGATTCCAGAAGACAATCAGAGCGGTAAATAAAAATAGGGCGGCTAATGGCAAGAGTATCGTGGCTTGAGCCCTCCACAGTTTAGCATCGGCAAGTTTCCGGGCTATTAGTATAGCGAGATAGATAAACCCACCGGCGATGGCGATGAAGAGGGCTATAAAAACGGGTGTGAACCAGTTGAAGACGCGGAAGGCGAGAAAATCGCGGACATAGGACCCGAAATAGAGCGCCCGCCACAGACCTAATAGCGAATGGGAGATGGTAAGCGGGGTCAGCTTTCCCCAGATTCCCATCTGTCCGTAGAAGGTCAACCAACGAAAGAGCTGGGCTGACGAGGACAATTGCCCCAAAAAGACCCCGGCAGAGAGATAAAAAAGGGCAAGAATTGCTATTGTGCTTCCCACCAGGCAAAGCAAACGCCAATAAGTGGTCTTTTTGCGAGATATTTGCACCAGCATATAGATTACCGCAGCCAGGAAAGCTGGAAAAGTGAAGTTGTGCAGAAGAAGCATCGTTGCCGAGAGCAAGCCGAGAAAGAGATAATCTCCTATCCCTTCTCTTGCGGGAAGTATAAAAAGAAGATAATAGTAAAGCAGGAGGGTAAAGAAGATGCCGATGGTATAGGGCTCCCCGCCCATAAAGAAGAACCAGGAGGTATAGGGGAGGAGAAAGAGTAGCATGGCGCAGAAAGCGGAATAGAACCTGGCGGTCCACTTCCAGACAATTATAAAAATCAAGAGACCACAAGCAGTGCCTAAAAGCAAGTTCATCTGCTGGGCTACCTGGTAAGGAGTTAATGCCGGGAGCAAGAGGGAGAACGGCTTCCACAGCGCCAGTTGCAGCAGGTGGAAGGCGGGGTGGTGCGGAAAGAGCAGGGTTTCCGGGTAAAGGCGCCGCGCCCCAATATCGTAGAGCAGGTCGTCCATAAGATGGCTCTGCTTGAGGAATATCTGGGAGAGGGTGTAATAAACCAGGAGGGTGGTTGCTAAAAGGATAACCTGTAATCTATCAAGTGCAGTCTTTATACTGCCATCTGATTTTGGCTTGGCAATCATTAATCAAAAATATAACATAGCATCCCCGCAAAAACCTGGTAAAAAGATATTTAATGAATCTTGCCAAGATAAATAAGTTAAACCAATATAAAAACACCCCCAAGCCGAATGGCCTGGGGGCTATCTTTAAAGACCGAGTGCACAATTTTATGCCGGGGAGGATTAAATCCTCCCATAAAGGCGTCATCGACCTGGAGCTTGGTGACATTGATTTGTGCCGCTTACTGAGCCTCTTCTGTCGGGAGAAGCGGTTCATCAGCACTGCCACCAGAGTTTAGTAAGCTCCGGGACCTTCTAAGAAACTCCTTAGAAAGGAGGTGATCCAGCCACACCTTCCGGTACGGCTACCTTGTTATGACTTCACCCCCCTCACTAAGCACACCTTGGGCACCTTCCTCCCTTACGGGTTGGAGCAGCGACTTCGGGTGCACCCAACTCGGGTGGTGTGACAGGCGGTGTGTACAAGGCCCGGGAACGTATTCACCGTGGCGTTCTGATCCACGATTACTAGCGATTCCAACTTCACGGAGTCGAATTGCAGACTCCGATCCGAACTGAGACTGGTTTTGTGGGATTTGCTCCACCTCGCGGCTTAGCGTCCCTTTGTACCAGCCATTGTAGCACGTGTGTAGCCCGGGGCGTAAGGACCATGATGACTTGACATCATCCTCACCTTCCTCCGGCTTGTCGCCGGCAGTCTCGCTAGAGTGCCCAGCATAACCTGGTGGCAACTAACGACAAGGGTTGCGCTCGTTGCGGGACTTAACCCAACATCTCACGACACGAGCTGACGACAGCCATGCAGTACCTGTATACTCGTCCGCAGAACGGAGGGCTGTGTTTCCACAGCTTGCAAGTATATGTCAAGCCCCGGTAAGGTTCTTCGCGTTGCATCGAATTGAACCACATGCTCCACCGCTTGTGCGGGCCCCCGTCAATTCCTTTGAGTTTCAACCTTGCGATCGTACTCCCCAGGCGGGGCACTTAATGCGTTAGCTGCGGCACAGAAGGGGTCGATACCTCCTACACCTAGTGCCCATCGTTTACAGCTAGGACTACCGGGGTATCTAATCCCGTTCGCTCCCCTAGCTTTCGCGCCTCAGCGTCAGTATCGAGCCAGTAGACTGCCTTCGCCATTGGTGTTCCTCATGATATCTACGCATGTCACCGCTACACCATGAGTTCCATCTACCTCTCTCGTACTCAAGGCTTATAGTATCAAGGGCGGGTACCCGGTTGAGCCGGGCGATTTCACCCCTGACTTA
>Ga0315289_10014235_pt1 | contig 11120 bp, 10 predicted proteins | sample YL17G11_40_MG_FD_203452 | JGI IMG/M metagenome (GOLD analysis project Ga0315289, IMG submission 203452) | Sediment microbial communities from Yellowstone Lake, YNP, Wyoming, USA - YL17G11_40 | ecosystem: Environmental > Aquatic > Freshwater > Lake > Sediment | place: USA: Wyoming | collected...
GCTTCAAATTGATAGTGCATCAGAGCACACTTGACCAGGGGTGGGAGGGAATCACTGGCGTGAAGAAACTTTTCCCACTGACCAAGTGCTTCGTGCATCTCTGGAACGGGTGGTGGCACATATGTTGCCTCAGCAAGTGAACATCCCGGAGATCCCACCCAGTTCTGAGCAGTCTGAAATTCGCCAGGTTTCATCTTTTCTCCCCTGACACCTTCCATTAGTTTCAGATGAATTTCCTTGACGAATCTCAAACTGAGTGGCAGTTCCTTAAGTCTGGAAAGCCCATAATTCATAGCTCTAACATAGTTTAAAACTTCCAGAACATCTGGATGTTTCGGTTTTTCCTTTGAGGCTTCGTAATAAAAAATATCCGAAAGTGAAGCTTGAGTACCTTCAATTCTTGAACTTTGAACTGCTTCCTTTCTAACATAGGGAGCTACAAGTAAATTAGGATTTGGGATAAGTTTACTTAAGGACTTAAGGGCACCAATACCTCGGTCTGCCTCAGACAAAATTGCAACAAACTCTGCGGAAAACTTATCTAAACCTGCCGGAGGCAAGGGATTGGGGATAAAAGCCCAATAATTTGTCGCAGTCTTAATAAGTCGTCCTGTTGGACTATTCTTGAATCTTTCTGTATTCATTTGGTGGTATTTTAAGTTATTATCAAAGAAATGTCAAGAATATTTTGATATGAACAGGCGTTACATAAATCCATTTTGATAACGCTTCGCTTATCAAAATATTTCTCGAGTTGTTTTGATAGTAGATGCTCGCGCTGGGCCCAAGGACTGAACGCCTTTTCGCTTTTCACTACATCTCTTACCCTTAACTCCCCCGTCCATTGCGCTGGACGCTCACTTCCGCAGTCCTTCGGACCCCGGGCGCTCACCATCTCGCGCCCGTCGCTAACACGGAGCTCCTTACTCGTCGCTCCAGCGACCCTTCGGCAAGCCGGCATAGTCGCCCGGCGCGATATCGCTTCCCTAATCGACAGATCTGCAAAGAGAATCAATCTTTATCATCAAGAAAAGAGATTGCTGAAAAAGTCCCACTAAGTGTCTTTGCGAGGAGCCCCGCACAATAAATGTGCGGGACGATGAAGTCCCGATGAATCGGGAACAGACCAAAAACAAGACTTTTTGACAGGCCAGGAAATAATACTCGACAAAATATATTTTAATCACTATAATATAATTCTAAAACTGGATTTAGGTATTCCTCATATTAGTGTAACATTTCATTTGCCTCTATCGTCTAAATAGTAGAGGTGTAAAAAGGTGCAAACTGAATGGAAGAAGATTTTGAACTTCTTGCTAAGTTTAAAAAGGGTGATCAGCAAGCATTTGAATCGCTGGTGAGAAAGTACAAAATGGCTGTTTTTAATACAATTTATTCCATTATTGGTGATGCTCAGGAAGCAGATGATATTGCTCAGGAAGTTTTCCTTAAAGTTTATACTAAAGCAGGTAGTTTTAAAAGGAAATCTTCTTTCCCTACATGGCTTTATAGAATTACGGTTAATAGGTGTGTTGATGAGCTCAGGAAGAGAAAAAATAAGATTATATCCCTTGAGACAGAATTTGACCAGGACGAGAAATTAAAGTTGAAAGATGTTTTAGCCAGTAAGGAAGGAGATATTACTGAAGAGTTGAAAAGGAAAGAATTAGAGGATATTATCCAGAAAGCAATGAATTCTTTGCCAGAAAGGGACCGTATTATTCTAACTTTGAAAGAAATGGAGGGGCTGTCTTATAAAGAAATTTCTCAAATAATGAAGATTTCTCTCGGTAAAGTCAAGGTATGGCTATTCAGAGCCCGGCAGAAACTGAAAGGGAAATTATCATTTCTTTATCCGGAGGAGTGAATTATGTCCTGCAAGAAATTTAGAGTATTATCATCCGCTTATCTTGACCAGGAAATAACAAAAGATGAAGAGAAAAAATTACTTAATCATCTCAAGACCTGCCCTGATTGCGCCAGAGAATTAGAATATTTGAAACAGCTAAAAGGAATATTTCTTCTAAAAGGAAAAAGAGAACCCCTGGAATTTTTTGAAACCAGATTGTTTGAGCGTATTAAGAATAAAGCAAAGCAGCCAATATGGCAGGCATATTTCCCAGTGTTTAAGAGATCAATTGTCGTAATTTTGATTTTCTTTTCACTAATATTGGGATGGGTAAACTACAAAAAGCTTTTTTATCACAGAACAACTGAGATAATATCGGATTTACTGGTTGATGAGCAGTCAGATGAGAATTTTGAAGAAGAATTATTGGAAGCCTATTATGGTCCTCTTGGATAGGGGAAAGGAGGTAAGAGAGATGAAAGTTATCTTAAGAAGCTTGTTAGTAGCGAGTTTATTCTTTCTCTTATTTAATTACCTAAGTGCAAAGACCGGCAAAGAATTAACGAGTAGAGAAAAGATGAACATCATAGAACAAAGGAGAGAGGAGTATCGTCAGAAGCGTTTAGAAAGGTTGTCCAAGGAGTTGGCACTGACTAAAGAGCAGGAAGAAAAAATCTCTCAAACTATGGAAGAGGGTTGGGAAAAAATCTCGGAAGAAATGAGAAAAATGCGAGAGAGAACCCTGGCTATCAGAAAAGAGACTGATGGCCAGATTGAAAAATTACTCACCCCTGAGCAAGTGGAAAAATTTAGAAAGCTTAAGGAAGAACTCAGAGAAAAAAGAGAAAAGAGCATTAAGGAATGCCCCATAAATAGAGGGGGAGGAAGAAGACATTTTGAACCAGAATATGGCGAATAAATTGGCAGGACTATAGAAAATGTTTGCAAAGAATAGATACTATTTATTACTGGCAATTATCTTTCTTATTAATACAAAACTTCTTTTTGCTGAAATGCTTACCTGGGAAGATTGCGTTAAAGAAGCAAAGAAAAATCACCCTGATTTAGTTTCAGCAAAAGAGAAACTAAATCAGACCAAAGCCAACAAAGCAATTACTAAAAGTAACCTTCTACCTCAGATAAGCAGTAGTGTGAGTGGAAGAACCTCAAAGACAGGCGCCGAAAATAGAACAGACGCATATTCATACGGCATAACAGGAAAACTGTTGTTATTTGATGGCTTTAAGACCTTTTCTGATGTGGCAGCTGCCTCAAAAAACATAGAATCAGCGCAATACAATTACCAGGTAACTTCGTCCGACGTAAGGCTGACATTAAGAACTGCATTTGTTGAACTTTTGAGGGCTCAAGAGCTTTTGCAGATTACAGAAGATATTGCCACACGCCGAAGACAGAATGTAGAGCTGGTAAGATTACGTTACGAGGTAGGAAGAGAACACAAGGGTTCATTATTAACTGCTCAAGCAAATTTAGCTCAGGCAGAATTTGAAGTTGCTCAAGCCAGGAGGAATATTGATTTAGCACAAAGACGGCTGACAAAGGAATTAGGACGAAAAGAAATGACGCCAGTTAGAGCCAAAGGAGATTTTGAGATTAAATATCCTAATCAAGAAAAGCCTGATTTTGAGCGGTTATCTCAGAATACCCCATTTCTACAAGGACTTATTGCCAAAAAAGAAGCAGCCAGATTGGGCTCAAAATCTGCCAAGGCAAATCTCTTCCCTCAAATATCCGCCAATGCCAGTACCGGAGGAAGTGCCTCCCACTGGCCACCTGACAGAAATGAATGGTCAGTTGGGGTAGGCCTATCTTTCCCCTTATTTGAAGGCGGGAGTCGAATAGCCGAAATTTCCAGAGCCAATGCTACATTTAAACAGGCACAGGCAGATGAGAGAAGTGGCCGGGACAGTGTGCTTTTAACATTGGAAGATACCTGGATAGGATTGCAGGACGCAATAGATAGAATTAAGGTACAACAAAAATTTGTGGAGGCAACTGAAGAGCGGGCAAAGATAGCCCAGGCGCAGTATTCAACCGGACTTATTTCATTTGATAACTGGACAATCATTGAGGACGACTTGGTGAGATCTAAAAAGTCTTTCTTAGATGTTCAAGCAAATTCTTTAGTTGTTGAGGCTAACTGGATTCAGGCAACAGGAGGAATGTTAGATGAGGAATAAAAAATGGGTAATTTGTCTTGGTTTACTGACCGTCGCAGTTATCGCAACAACTTTAATAATAAGGGCAAGACAGAATAAGTCTTCAAATGAGGCTATTAGAGAAATAAACCCCACTTATGGGAGTATCCAGTCTTTTATATCGATAACGGGTACGGGGCAGCCCCAAAACCGCTTGGAAATCAAACCACCGATCAGCGGTCGGGTTGAAGAGATTTTAGTTAAAGAAGGCGAAAAAGTTAAAATTGGTCAGGTCCTCGCCTGGATGAGTTCAACGGAAAGGGCAGCTCTTTTAGATGGGGCTCGCGCTCAGGGCAAAGAAGCATTAAATTATTGGAAGGATGTTTATAAACCCACACCTTTAATAGCGCCAATTGATGGAGAAGTAATCGTGAGAGCAGTTGAGCCTGGCCAGACTGTCACTTCTGCTGACGCTGTAATTGTCCTGTCGGACCGCTTGATTATTAAGGCTCAGGCTGATGAGACCGATGTTGGAAAAGTAAAAATCGGTCAGGAAGCAATTATTAGTTTAGATGCTTATCCTCAAATAAGAATGGAAGGAACGGTTGACCACATATCCTATGAATCTAAGATTGTAAGTAATGTTACTATTTATGAAATAGATATTGTCCCGAAAAAAGTACCTGAGGTTTTTCGTTCAGGAATGAGCGCTAATGTAAATATCATAGAAGCAAAAAGAGAAAATGTTTTACTTATCCCCCTTGAGGCAGTTAGACAAGACAGGGAAGGGAGTTTCGTTTTCTTAAGCCAGGGCGAACGAAACAGACCTCTTAAGCAGAGCGTTAGGCTTGGCATTTCTGATGACAAAAATGTGGAGGTTATTTCAGGCCTCGGGGCAAACGATAGAGTGGCAATTGTGCCCGAAAAGTACCTCTCTTCAAAAAGTGCTAGTGCTGGCTCAACTACAAACCCGCTTACGCCATTTGGCGGAAGGAGGCGATAATATTGTAGGGGTTCAATTCATTGAACCCGTTTAGACGAAATTCTTGGAGTAGGAAAGAATATGATAGAATTAAAAAATATAACCAAGACTTACAAGACTGGCAAAGTTGAAGTCCAGGCGTTACGCAACCTATCATTAAAGATTGCTTCTGGAGAATTTGTTGCTATTATGGGTCCTTCAGGTTCTGGAAAATCAACTCTTCTCCATATATTGGGTTTTTTAGACAGACCTGATTCAGGCTCATATAATTTAGAGAAAAGGGAAATAACCAAACTTACCGATAATGAATTAGCCATAGTGAGAAACCGTTTAGCTGGTTTTGTATTCCAACAATTTCATCTACTCCCCAGAATGAGTGCCTTAGAAAACGCAGGGCTTCCTTTAATCTATGCGGGAAAACGCCACCTGGAAAAGGCTCGCGAAAAGATTAAAGAAGTTGGTCTCACCGAGAGAGCATCTCATCGCCCAAACGAACTTTCCGGAGGTGAACAGCAGCGAGTAGCCATTGCCCGTTCCCTGGTGAATGAACCTTTGATTATTTTAGCTGACGAGCCAACAGGCAATCTCGACACAAAAAGCGAAGAAGAGATTGTTTCAATCTTAGAAAATTTGAATCAAAAGGGTAAGACTATTATTATGGTTACTCACGAAAAAGAAATTGCTCAACATGCAAAAAGAATGATTTATATGCGCGATGGCGAGATTATCTCTGATGAAAGAAAAGGTAGTGACACCCAGGACCATTCTTCAATCCCGGTGGATATTTCCCTGGACGATATCCTATCTCAATCTCACCGTTCGGGAGTAGGAGCCGAATTTATGGCCCACTTTCGTCAGGCTATTTATGCTATTGTATCTCATAAAATGCGTTCGATTCTTTCTATGCTGGGTATTCTTATTGGCGTTGCGGCGGTAATTGCTATGCTCGCCCTGGGCCAGGGAGCAAAAGAGTCTATTTCTCAAAGACTCGCTTCTTTAGGTTCAAACCTATTAACAGTGAGACCAGGCTCGCACCGTATGCACGGCGTATCCTTAGAAGCAGGAGCAGTTACGCGTTTTACTTTACGCGATGCAGAGGAAATGTCTAAATTGCCTGAGGTAAGAAGAGTTTCTCCTTCGGTCTCTGGTCGTGGGCAAGTTGTATATGGTAATAAGAACTGGAATACACAGATTCAGGGAACAGGAGAAGATTATCCCCTGATGCGAGCAGCTACTCCTGTTATCGGCAGGTTCTTCACGCAAGAAGAGTTAAGGATACGCAAAAAAGCAGTATTACTAGGCACAACTGTAGCAAAAGAACTTTTCGAAAATACCAATCCCCTCGGCGCATCAATTAAGATAAATCGCATAAATTTTGATGTAATTGGTGTTCTGCCCGAGAAAGGTGCTACTGGCTGGCATGACCAGGATGACCTGGTAGTCATCCCCGTCACTACAGCTATGTATCGACTTTTAGGAAAAGAATATGTTGATAACATTGACGTGGAGGTAAGAGACCCCAGCCTTATGGAACAAGCTCAGGACTCGATACGCAAACTTATTATTGAACGCCACCGTATTAATCTTAATAATGAGAGTGAAGATTCCTTTCAGATTCAAAATATGGCAGAAATTCAGGAAACTGTGGAAAGCACAACCAAAACGATGACCTGGCTTTTGGGTTCTATTGCTGCCATATCTCTTTTGGTGGGAGGAATAGGCATTATGAATATTATGCTCGTTTCAGTAACCGAGCGCACAAGAGAAATAGGTCTTCGTAAGGCAATAGGAGCGCGCAGCATAGATATAATGACTCAGTTCCTCATTGAATCAGTGGTTATGACCTTTATCGGGGCAATAGTTGGTATTGCCTTTGGTTCGGGTATAGCCTGGCTTCTGGCAATCTTTGCCGGTTGGGCAACAAAGGTTTCCGCTTTTTCTACTATAATTGCCACAACATTTTCTATTGCCGTAGGCATAGGTTTTGGCCTCTGGCCAGCTCGGCAGGCTGCAAGACTCAATCCCATCGAAGCACTAAGATACGAATAATAAATAGGGACAGCGACCCTTCGAGTCCTTCGGCTACCTGGGATGTCCCCAATCCCTATCAGCCAAACGCTATCAGGACTGCCTCCCCGGGCCTTAGGCGGATGTTTATATGAAAGTTCCTATATTTCATCTTACAAGTCCAAATTTACCTGTTTTCCTACCACCAAACCTCCTAATAAGTTTTGCTTTAATTAAAGGATTCATAAGAAAATGCGCTCCCTGAACTGTCACTTTTAACACTGAGGATATTTCTTTTGCTGTTAAGTTTCCTGACTCGTGTAAAAGCAGTAATAATTTTTCCTGCTTAGGCGTTAAAGATAGTCTCTCAAGTTCTTTTGTTTTGGGTAGAGATATAACCCTTTTCCAAGCACGCTCAAGTGATTCCGCTATTATCTCTAAGTAAAACTCAAGCCACTGGGTCAAATCACCTTCTTGTCCATGAACACTGCTTAACGCTGAATAATAATTCTGTCTATGTTCATAAATGATATCATCAATTGCAAATATATGCAATGTATCAAAGTTGTGTCTTAACAATTCCCATGTTCCCAGCGTCCTGGCAACTCTCCCGTTACCATCAACAAATGGATGGATTGCTACAAAATGGTAGTGGATAATTGCTGATGAAATAGCCGGTAAATACCTCTCTGATTCTCTGTTTATCCATTCCAGTAATTCGTTCATTAGTTCAGGAACTTTCCCTGGTGATGGCGGGGTATATACAATATTTCCTACTCCATTTACTATGTAGTTCTGCACCGTCCTGTAAACTCCTACAGGTTCGTGCTCAACCGCTCCCTCTCCTACTATTCTGTGAAGTGTGTAGATATCTTCGTTAGTCAAAAATTTTTTATGTGCATACTTACCGATATATCGGAGCACTGCAAGATAGTTAACCACAGCTCTTTCTGTCATACTCAAGTCCCTATTAATTCTTCTTTCTGAAGCAAGAGCTTTGACTTCTGGTAAACTCAAAACAAACCCTTCAATAGCAGTTGACCCCATTGCATTTCTTATTGCTGTCTCTTTTTGCAATGCTGGCTTCCAAGCAACCTGAATAGGTGCACTAATTATCCGTTCACGTAAAGAACTTATCTCATCAATGAGTTTAGCTAAATGTAATGATATAGAAAATTTTGGCTCTAACATATCGTTATATGGTACTGTTCCCAGTAGATATTAAAGCATATTTAAAGTAATATTTCAAGTAATTATTACAACCATTATTACGCCTAAAAACGGTCTGAGCCAAGAAGATTTGTCCTTTTGCGAGGCATATTTTTAGATTAATCTCCATAGAAATTGCCAGTGATATGGTTTTAGAATAAACGGTAATTTATTCAAGACACGACGAGTTTTGTCGTGCGGGTCGTCTTGTCCCCCCGGGTAGGACTCGCCTTCTTCACTTACCCCCTCACTCTAACCCCCTTCCCTCGGCGGAGAGGACAAAGGTGAGGGGTAATTCTGCTCGCTCTTCCTCGGATGACCCAATCCTGCAAAGTCCCCAATTCCGTTATCGCTTCACTCATCAGGATTACTCCCCATTTATGGCAATTCTTTCCTGACATATTCAAGAAATCTTTTACAGTCTTTTAATACTTTTTCGGCTTCAGACCTATAGACCAATCTTTCTTCATATTCCGCCATGTTTTTAACACGAAGTATTCTTAAAATTCTGTTTGCATTTGTGTTTATTTCTTTGCCAGCGTCTTTAATTACCTTGAAAAGATTTACAGCATCCTCATGGCTTTCTCCAGCATGGCGCTTGCCTAAGAAATACACACATATAGCATCGCATGCTGCAATGCAAGAATGAATGGCATTAATGGTAGCTGCATTCCACTCTTCAATAGCAAAGGAATTTTTTGCTGCATGGAAGCATTCTTCAGCCCGCTTAAGGTAATTGGTGTATAATGATTTTGCGACATCTCTAGTTCTGAATTTAGGAGTCATAATTTATTCTTTCCCTTCTGGAAAAATTTGAATACCCTTGTCAACTTCAGAAATAATCCTTAAATTTTTCTTTTGTTTCATTTCCTGTTCCGTTAAGATGTAAGGAGCTAATCTATTTCCATACGCCTCAAAACATATGTTTGATAATTTCTCTATTTGACGCTCGAGTTTTTCTTTACTTTGCTTATCTTTAACTAAGACAAGGACATCTATATCACTGTTTATCCTTTCTGAACCTTCTGCTATTGATCCAAACAAAACCACTCTTTTAATCAAAGTCTCAGATAAATTTCTTAATAGTATCTTTTTCAAGTCTTCTAAAGGTTTTTTGATGCCTGAAACTCCCTTAATCAATTCAGATAGAACTCTAAAGGCATAGCTTTTGCGGTTTACCCTCCATAAATGAGCTTTTCCAATAGTAACAAAATTTGCGAAGTTCAATTCAGCAAGGTCTCGCATAGTTCTATTTACACTCATATGAGAGACTTTTAAAATAGAGGCTATTTCCCTTTCGCTCATAGAAGCTTCATGAGTTAATAGAAACTTTATAATTTTTACCTTTGTTTTTGAGTTTAATACATCCAACAGCGAAATATGAAATTTCATATTAGTCTCCTTGTAACATATCTGTTACAAGTGTAACATATCTAAAAAATTTGTCAAGGTTTTTTCACTGCTCAAAATTTTCCTCTCAAATGTTCCAGAATGTCCTTCAAGGATTCTTAAAAGAATTTGCCGACAAAAGCGGTAATCTGCGAGCCGACAAGGGTGGGGATAAAAGCGAGGTCGCCGAGCGGATTTGTGCGATGCGGGCGAGCTATTGACTTTTTAGTTCGAACCGATAAAATTGGCTCCGCTAAGAAATTCGAGACAAACTTTATTCCGATAATTATTCCAACTGCTAACCCATCCCGCCATCCCAAAACTGCCTGGAGAAATACCGGGACGGTTGTCCTCCCAATATCCCCAACGCCATTCCGACGACAGTATCCGGGCTGGGTTCATCTATTTAATCAGTCTTTTTTTCATCTGATGAAGCGCCCAAATGAAAAAAATTGAAGCGGATACGAGCAATATTACAAAATCTCTGAGTATGTTCCAACCAAGCGGTCCCCGCATGAACGCTCGGGAGATATCCACAGCATAGGTCAGCGGCAAGAAATGAGCGATGACCTTGACCACCGCCGGCATCCTATCCAGCGGGAAAAAGATACCGGAAAAAAAGAACATGGGTGTAATGAACAATTCCATATAATAAGTGAAGAAATCGAAGTTCGGCGCAAAAGACGTAATAATGATCGCCAGGGAAGAAAAGAAAAAACCCACTACCAGCCACAATAGCGGCATAATGAGAAAACTCGACCAGTGCGCGATGCCGAACAAGAGCAGTACGATGAGCATGATGAAGCCGCTGAACATAGAGCGTGTCATGCCCCAGAGTATCTCACCGGCTACCACTTCTTCCACGGTCAGCGGCGTTACGATCAGCGCATTGTAGACCTTTTCCACCGTCATGCGCACATAAGCGCCGAAAGTACATTCATAGGTGGCCGCGAACATCGCCGTGGAGACCAAGAGACCAGGGGCCAGAAAGTTCAAATAAGGCATACCGTCGATCAGCCCCATGTACGACCCAAGCCCAATACCCATCGCCACCAGATATAACAAGGGTTCACCCATGCTGGCAATGAACGTCGGAATCGCAAAACGTTTATAGGATACCAAGTTCCGTTTCCAAACGTAGTAAATACGGTAACTCAATACCGCTAACAGTTTTTTCATTCGTTCAACCCTCGGCCAGTGAGCTTTAAAAAAACATCCTCAAGCGTCGCCAGCCGGCGTAATACCGAAAAAGTCTCAGAGGTAGCCAGCCGGGTCAGGATCTCTTTGCTTTCGTGACAATAAAGATACAAAGTATCGCCAACAACCTCGGAATTGAATTCAAGTCCCTGAAGCCTTCTCAGGACATCCCTCACTCCCCCATGGTCCCGGACCTCTACGACTTCCTCGCCCACTTCGTTCTTGACCAGTTCTTTGGGAATCCCCTCCTTTAAAATGCTGCCCTTGTCCAAAATCAACAACCGATCGCATAGCTGCTGAGCTTCTTCCATATAATGGGTATTCAGAA
>Ga0315289_10014237_pt1 | contig 11120 bp, 9 predicted proteins | sample YL17G11_40_MG_FD_203452 | JGI IMG/M metagenome (GOLD analysis project Ga0315289, IMG submission 203452) | Sediment microbial communities from Yellowstone Lake, YNP, Wyoming, USA - YL17G11_40 | ecosystem: Environmental > Aquatic > Freshwater > Lake > Sediment | place: USA: Wyoming | collected...
CATCCCGTTCAATCTGCCATCTGCATCGCGTTCAAAGCGACCTCGCGGCAAATCAACAGCTTCGTCATCAAGGCCCGCTATCGCCAGAGTCTTACTATTGACAAGAGCCGAGTGAAGATCATGGCTGCGAATATAGACGGGAATATCGGGAACAATTCTGTCCAATGCCCTTCGGTTAAGAGGAAGTCGCGCCTCGCTAAAATCATGACCATCCAACCATCGTCCATCGGATTCTTTCGCCGCGGCTTCAAGCCGCGCCGCTGCCTCATCAACATCTTCCACACCCGCAAGAGAAACCCAATCCAAAGTCAGGCCACCCGTCAGAAGGTGAGTATGACTATCATGGAATGCCGGAATGAGCAAGGCTGGACTTGAAAAGGAAACCGCCTCGGATGAATGAGCAGCATCCTCGGCGGAGTGAACTCGAACAATCCTGTCTCCCTCGATGTCCACGGCGATTCGTTCCACCGGAGCTCTTGCCCGTCTCCAGGCATCGGCCACAATTCGCCAGCGCTTCTTCACAGCGAAATTTGCAGCCTTTCAATGTGAAGAGCCTTGCCGCTCTCGGATTCAATGTCTAACAGAACGGCAGACAGTCGCAGGTCGTCCGTGGCCATCGAGGTGTGTCCCCCCTGCCATGTATGAAGAAAACGATTGAGAGCGCTCTCGGTGTGCAGACCGATGACGCCACTGTGGGCGCCTGTCATACCGACATCCGAAATATAGGCTGTGCCTCCCGGTAGAATGGCTTCGTCTGCAGTTTGAACATGCGTATGCGTGCCCAGAACAGCGCTGCAGCGACCATCAACGAAGCGCGCAAACGCCATCTTCTCCGCCGTCGCTTCTGCGTGAAAATCAACAAGGATAGACTTCGTATTTGCGGCAAGCCTTTCAATTTCCGAACGCCCCGTGCGAAAAGGACAATCCGCCAGTGCCATGAAGGCTCGACCCTGCAGATTCAGCACCGCCACTTTGTCTCCGAGCTTCAAATCAAAGACTCCCGACCCGTAGCCGGGCGTCCCGGGCGGATAGTTGAATGGCCGAAGAAGAGACGGAGTCTCCTCAATGACAGGAATGATTTTGTCTCGATAGAGAGTATGGTTGCCGCCTGTGACGACATCCACTCCCAATTCTCGCATTTCTTCAAAGAGTTTCGGCGACAGCCCCTTTCCCCCGTCAGCATTCTCCCCATTGGCGAGACAGAAATCCACACGGTATCTGAGCAGAAGACCCGGGAGAAGGCGCCGCAGCACTTCCATCCCGGGCTTACCCACCACATCCCCGATAAAGAGTATCGTCAGAGTATTCTGCACGCTTCTATTTTGCCAACTCCACCGCACGGAATTCCCGCACAACGGTCACGCGAATCTGTCCGGGATATTCCATTTCTTCCTGAATACGCCCCGCAATATCATGCGCCAAAACCTCGGCCTGCGCGTCGTTGACTTTTTCCGGTTCGACAATGACGCGGATCTCTCGTCCCGCTTGAATCGCGAAACACTTCTGTACTCCCGGGAACGAATTCGTCAGCTCCTCAAGCTTTTCCAATCGCTGGATGTAAGCCTCAAGCGTTTCACGCCGAGCGCCGGGCCGACTCCCCGAAATGGCATCGGCCGCTTGCACCAGTACACCGATGAGTGAATTGGCCTCCGTATCCCCGTGATGAGACGCTATGGCGTTCTGTATGACTTTCGGCTCACGGTATTTCTTGGCCAGATCAACTCCAAGAGTGACATGCGTTCCTTCGGTGGTGCGGTCAATCGCCTTGCCAATATCATGCAGAAGCCCTGCGCGTTTGGCCGCTTTCGAATCCAACCCAAGCTGCGAGGCCATGAGACCTGCCAAATGGGCCACTTCAATCGAATGCTGGAGGCAATTCTGGCCATAGCTGGTTCGGAATTTCAGCCGTCCCAGAAGCTTGATTAGCTCAGGATGCAAGCCGACCACGCCCACTTCCATAGAAGAGCTCTCGCCCACCTCGACGAGCTCTTCATCCATCTCCTTCTCGCACTTCTTGGCTATTTCCTCAATCCGAGCCGGGTGGATGCGACCGTCCGACATGAGCTTTTCGAGTGCTCGGCGGGCAATTTCGCGCCGCAAAGGGTCAAATGCGGAGACAATCACCGCTTCCGGCGTGTCATCCACGATAATATCCACGCCCGTGGCCTGTTCGAATGCCCGGATATTGCGTCCTTCGCGCCCGATAATTCGCCCCTTAATCTCATCGTTGGGCAGGCTGACCGTTGAGACCGTCGTTTCGACGCAATGGTCAACGGCGGTGCGCTGAATCGCCGACACGATGACTTCCCGTGCCTCCCGATTCGCCTGTTGTCGAGCACGATCCCGCATCTCCTTGACCATTTCCATCGTCTCTTCTTTCGCCTTCTCAAGAAGCTGGTTCTTCAGCTCTTTCAGAGCTTCTTCCTGCGACATTTGGCTGACGCGTTCCAAGGCTGCCTTGTGTTCGTCCACGAGGCTGTCCATGATGGCCTGCTTTTCGGCAATGACTTTCTCATTCTGAGCCAACTGCTGCTGGAGCTTGTCCAATTCCTTGCCGCGGCGCTCCGTCGCCTCGAGGCGAGGCTTCAAATTGGCTTCCCGATCCCGAAGACTCCGCTCAGATCGGGCAATCTCGTCCAGTTTATGCCGAAGCTCGGCCTCCTGCTCACTCCTGAGACGAATTTGCTCGTCCTTGAGCTCGAGCATCTTCTCGCGGAACATCGCCTCGGCTTCCTTCTGAGCATCGGCGATCGTCTGATCTGCATCGCGCTTGGCCCGAAGGGAACGACCTCGTTCAAGTTGCTTTCCAACAAACCATCCCAAAAGAAAGACGCTGACGAGTCCCAGCGCTATCAGAACTACAATAAAACCAAGATTTTCCATCCAAAACTCCTTTCCCCCAAAAACAATCCCTGCATGGCGCGGCGTTGTACCAAGAACCTGGTACGATACGTTGGGTGCCTTCCTGAACGGTTCTCGCTTCCTCTATCCGAACCCCTTTGGGGGAACGGAATCCCTGATAAATAAGGGACTCAGGCTTGCGATAGACGCCAGAGACAAGCTCCCTTGCTTTCTTCCTGTTGGTTCTTAAAAAAGCCTGGCACAAGCAGGGATATTTTCTATCCTGCGTGGGGTGTTGTCAGTACAAACGGTATGTCGCTATGGGTCCTCCACAGATTCCGGGCGGATGAAACAGGCCGTCAGGCCAATCCTTGGTTCAGACTGTCGGAAAATTCACGAACCTTATCTTCCAATCGCACAACAAGTTCTTCCTTTTGCTGCTGGCAAGTGAAGAGCTCGTCTGCAAGATTCAAGGCCGCCAAAATGGCAACCTTGAGAGGGGATTTCGTAGGGTGTGCTGCTTGACTCTCCCGCATGCGTGTATCTACGAATGCCGCAACCTCTCGAACATAGTCCGCGTCTGCGCCTCCTCGGATAGCGCATTCCTGCCCGAAAACGGTAACATGAACTCTCTGTTCCTGGTCATTCATGGACCGGACCCGATTTGGTGGGCGAGGTGACTGGAAATCCCGACAAAACGCTTTATGCAGCCTCTAAACGAGCAAGAAGCTCCACCACCTTTTGGCGGATACGCTCCTCTTTGGCCGAATCCCTCTGGTTTTCAGCCAGCTGATCGCGTTCGCGTGTGACATCCTCAAGCTTGACCGCCACTTCTTGGTAGCGGGCCTCCCACTCCTGAATCGAGCTCCGCAGTTCCTCGTTTTCGGACCGCATGCGATTCAGTCTTTCAAGGATTTGACTTACCTTCTGCTCAAGAACATCAAAAGCCTGGATATCCACTGGATCAATTCGCCCCTTGAACTTGTTCTCCCGCGCTTCTTTGAGACCTCCCCTCGCCAGGCTTGCCCCCCAGACGAGAGGTCCCCCGGAATCAGCGCCGTACCGCTTGATACTTCTCTTTCAATCCCGCTACAATCCGCTCTACGCTCTCCTCGACTTCCCCGGCCGTCATCGTTCGCTCAGCATGAAAGAATTCAAGCCGAAACGCGAGACTCTTCCGACCTGCCTCCACCTGCTCGCCCAAATACAGGTCAAACAACTCGACGCGCTTGAGATTCTCGCCTCCAAGGCGCTGGATCGCCGTCTGCAACTCCCCGGCTGGCAGCGCTCCGTCCACTACGACCGCAATATCTCGCGCAACGCCCGGAAAGCGTGGAAGCGATGTAAACTTGCGCTTCGTTTGGACATGCCTCGCGAGCCGGTCAACCGATAGCTCAAAATAGGCTACCTCGGCGTCAATCTCGCAAGTCGCCATTTCCTTGCGGTTCCAAACCCCGAATTCGCCGAGGATTTCGCCGCCCGCCTTCAGAGCTCCGCGCAGGCTGTCCTCACTTATATTATCATAGCAAAAAATCTCGTAATTGTCAAGCGAAATCTTTTGGCACAGTGTTTCCATCACGCCTTTCAATTCAAAGAAACCTGCTGGCTTAGGTGGGTCAGTCCAGCCGACAGGATAAACCGTCCCCGACAGAATTCCTGCCAAACTCAATTCCTCCCAAGTCCATGGATCGTCAGATGTTCCTTCGCGGAAGGTGCGCGCCATCTCGAAAAGGCGAAGTGTTCTATCACCCCGCTGCCAGTTTGCCGAAGCCGCTCGCACGAGGTTCCCGCGCAGAGCACCTTGCAAATGAGTCATGTCATCCGTAACCGGATTGGCAATCGCCACTCCTTGCGGGATTCCGGGAGGATCCATGCGCGGGTCCGCCTTCCCCATTGAAACACTCTGAACCTCCAAGAATCCCAAACTGACAAGCGCATCGGCACACCGATGCGCAAGTTCCCGAAGAGGATCGCGCCATGCACGAAGCGGCACCTTGCTGGTGATGCCTGCCGGAATCTCATCGTAGCCATGGAGACGGATTACCTCTTCAATAAAATCCACCTCACGAGTCAGGTCAGGACGAAAAGTAGGCACTGTAACAATCCATGTTTCGGCATCGCTCTCGACTTGACACCCAAGCCCTGCAAGAATCTCTTTCATAGCCTTATCGGGAATATCCACACCCACAAGGGCGCGAGCGCGCGAAGGACGGAAAGCAATGGGCATTGGCTCAATCGGCTCCGGGTATTCATCCACAATCCCCCGGTACACCTTTCCACCGCTGAACTGTGCCATCAAGGCCGCAGCACGATTAATTACTTGCCGAACACCATTCGGATTCACACCTCGCTCAAAACGGCGCGACGAATCCGTGTTGATATCCAGATGTTTCGAAGTCCGCCGAATAGAAACCGGATCAAAATAGGCACATTCAATCAGGACATTCCGAGTGGTGGGCGCAATCTCACTGTTCTGTCCTCCCATCACACCGGCAATCGCGACACCGCGACGCGCGTCGCAGATAAGCAGAGTGTCCGAGCGAAGTGAGTGCACTTTCCCATCCAGAGTGATGAAAGTCTCTCCGGACCGCGCGCAACGCACTCGAATTTCCGCGCCCTTCAAAAGGGCATAGTCGAACGCATGGAGCGGATGTCCGAGTTCCAGCATCACATAATTCGTCACATCCACGATATTCGAGATGGGGCGAAGGCCACAGCGGCAAAGTCGCAACCGAAAAGAAAACGGCGCCGGTTTGATGGTCACGCCTTCCACAAAGCGCGCGCCATATCGTGGGCACCCGTGCGCATCCTCCAATATCACTCGAATCCGTTCCGAAGTGGGCGCCTCAATTTCCTCCACGGAAGTCTCTGTCTCTTGCAGAGGCAGCCGAAGCTTCGCCGCCAGATCACGCGCAACGCCGATATGCGATAGAAAGTCCGGGCGATTCGGCGTCACCTCGACATCGAAGATTGTGTCCTCTGGAATCGCCAGCCTTTCGAGAGACATTCCAAGCGGCCAATCCGGATCTCCCTCGAGAACGCCTGCTGCATCCGGCGACATGCCGATCTCAGCTTCGGACACAAGCATCCCGCGCGATTCATGTCCGAGCATGCTGGCAATCCTGATTTCTCTACCGTCCGGCATAATCGCAGTCGGTAGAGCCAACGCAACGACCATCTGCTCCCGGACATTGGGTGCGCCGCAGACAATCGGAAGCACCTCGTTTCCTATGTCAACCCGCGTCCGCTTCAGAGTCTCCGAACCTTCTATAGGCAAGCATTCCACGACACGACCGACGACAACTTTGTCGAGGCCTCCCCGATAGCGCGTTATGGACTCCACCTCGAGCCCTGACATAGTCAGGAGGTTGGCCGTTTCCTCGGGGCTTATCTGCAAGTCCACAAAATCTTTGAGCCAGCTATACGAAATAAGCATCAGCTTGCGCCTAAATAAACTGCCGAAGGAATCTCACATCCCCGTCGTAGAGGCTGCGAATGTTGTCAATCCCGTAGAGAAACATCGCCACGCGTTCGATTCCCAGACCGCATGCCCAACCCGTGTATTTTTCGCTGTCATAGCCGACGCCATCCAAAACATTGGGATCCACCATTCCCGAACCCCCCATTTCAATCCATCCCGCTTCCTTGCAGATGCGGCATCCTTTGCCTGCGCAGAAAAGACAGGTGATGTCCACCTCCGCCGAAGGTTCGGTGAAAGGGAAGTAGTGAGGTCGAAATCGAACCGCCGTCGTCTCACCAAAGAGAGTTCGATAGAAAGCCACGAGCGTGCCCTTCAGGTCGGCCATCGTTACTCCCTCATCAACATAGAGCCCTTCGACCTGATGGAACATTGGAGAGTGCGTCGCGTCGGGCTTATCGCGCCGATAGACTCGCCCGGGAGCAATAATGCGCACCGGTGGCTTCATCTTCTCCATAACCCGAATCTGGACGGGCGAGGTCTCCGTGCGCAAAACGAAACCGTTGGGCAGATAAAGCGTCGCACTCTCATCGCGAGACGGGTGCCACGGCGGCGTGTTCAGCGCGTCGAAATTGTAGTGGACTGTTTCAATCTCCGGGCCGTTTGCCACCGCAAAACCCATCTGACGGAAAATATCAATGATCTGCCTCGTCACAGTCGTCAACGGGTGCAACGCTCCAATGTGCGGCATCCGTCCCGGAAGTGTGGTGTCAATCGGGAGAGCCTCTTTCCTGTGAGCAAACTTCGCGAGGGTCGCGTCGGCCGCAGTCTCCAATTCCTGCCGAAGGCGATTCAAAGCCTCGCCAGCCTCCGGTCTTTCATCAGGCGGAAGTTCCGGCATCTGCCGGAATAAGTCCGCAATACGCCCTTTCCGCCCGAGGTATTTGAACTTCGCTGCCTCGGCCTCCTGCAAGGTCTTCGCTTCCTCGAATTCTTGGAAAGCCTGATGCCGAATTTGCGCGATTTTCTCAATCATGCTGTTGCCCATTGCCACTAAGCAAAAGAGAGAGCGACTCAACCCGTATCCTCAGGGAGTCGCTCGGAAGATACGAAGATTTTACCTCACCTTTCAAGCCGCTCCGCCTGTCCAACTGTAAGACGACGCAAACCCCAAGTCCATCTCTTCACCCACCACCTTTTCTAAGCTGCCGTGGTTGCCTGCCGCGCCAATTCCTCAAAAGCCTTGGGGTCTCGAACAGCCAAGTCCGCCAATTCACGGCGATCAAGCCCGACGGCGAGTTTCTTCAAACGATCCATGAAGACCGAATAACTAAGGCCATTGGTTCGAGCCGCCGCATTGATACGCACAATCCAAAGGCGACGGAATTCCCGTTTCTTGCGCTTTCGATCGCGATAGGCATTTGTCCACGCCTTCTCGACGGTCTCGGTTGCCGCCCTTATCAGAGTTCCTCGCCGGCCGCGATAACCCTTTGCCGCCTTGAATATTCGGTTGCGCCGACGGCGTGCGGCGGGATTGTTAGTTGCCCGTGGCATGAATCTCTATCCTTTCTTTCCGAAATTCTTTCTCTTCCGCCAACGCTATGTCCCCGGCAACATGCGCGCGATTTGACGCTTATTGCTCGCGTCCACTATGGCGCTCTTGCCCAAGTGGCGCTTTCGCTTCCGACTCTTCTTCGTCAGAATATGCCTTTTGAAAGCGTGGCTTCTCTTAAGTTTGCCGGTACCGCTCCTTGAAAACCTCTTGGCAGCGGCCCGTTTTGTTTTCATTTTCGGCATTCGAATGAACCTTCCTTCGACAGCACGCCCTGCATTGCGTCTTCTCTCCTGAGGCAGAGCTGAGCCCTATTTCTTTCCAAATATAATTCCCAAGTGTCGAGGCCCTTCCATTTGCGCCGGGCCCTCGATTTTCCCTATATCGGCAATGGCTTCGGCGAACCGCTGAAGCATCTGATGTCCAAACTCCTGATGCAAGGTGAGTCGTCCGCGAAAAACAACGGTCACCTTGACTTTCGCACCATCCTCCAAGAACTCTCGAGCTTGCCGGACTTTTGTTTCAAAATCGTGATCGTCGGTCAGTGGCGTGAGGCGAATCCCCTTCATCACCAAAACATGTTGTTTCTTCCGGGCTTCTCGCTCCCTCCGCGAAATTTCATACTTGTACTTCCCAAAATCCAGGATGCGACAAACCGGCGGATTGGCGGCGGGAGCAACTTCCACGAGATCCATCTCTCGCTCTCGCGCGAGCGCCAGGGCTTTGTAAGGTTCCATGATCCCGAGCTGCTGACCGCCTGTATCAATCAAACGAATCAGAGGGGCACGAATACGCTCGTTAACCCGAATGGCGCCTATTTTCTGCTTCTCTTTTGGGGCCGTAGAACCTCCGTATCTTGACCCGAATTAGGAAGTCGCCTTTGTGCGGATTTCAGAGCGCAACCGAGTCATAACTTCCTCCAAAGTCATTCCACCCAAATCGCCTTTCTTGCGACGCCGCAATGAAACGCGGCTTGTCGCCACTTCTTGCGCACCCAGAACCGCCATGTAGGGGATCTTCTGCAGTTCCGATGCGCGAATCTTGTAGCCGATTTTTTCCGGGCGCAAATCTGCTTCCACTCGCAGCCCGCCGGCCGCGAATTCTTCGCACAATCTTATCGCGTGCTCGTTCTGTTTCTCTGAAATCGGCAACACAATCACTTGAATAGGTGCCAGCCAAAGAGGCAAATCTCCGGAATAATGTTCCAGAAGGATTCCTACAAATCTCTCCAGAGAACCCAGAAGCGCCCGATGTATCATGACCGGCGTGTGAGATGCCCCGTCCTTCCCTATGTACTCCAAGCCAAAGCGCTCCGGCATCGAAAAATCACACTGCACGGTTCCGCACTGCCATGTGCGCCGCAGTGCATCCCGAATATGAAAATCAATCTTGGGCCCATAGAACGCGCCTTCGCCCGTGTTCACCTTGTACTTCACCCCGAGACTGTTCAACGCATCCGCCAAAGCCTTTTCGGATATATCCCAGACTTCATCGGAACCGATGCGATCCCGCGGCCTCGTCGAGAGTTCGACTTCGCAATCGTCAAAACCAAAATCGCGGTACATCTTGAAAATCAGCTCGCAGACTCTGGCGGCTTCTTCCGGAATCTGCTCGGGGGTCACGAAAATATGCGCATCGTCTTGAGTAAAAGCCCGCACGCGAAACAAACCATGCAAGACTCCCGACTTCTCATAGCGATGCACCAGACCCAATTCGTTGAACTTGAGAGGCAAATCGCGGTAGCTGACCTGATGGGATTTGTAGATGAGCAGATGCCCGGGACAATTCATCGGTTTGACAGCCTGCGCCTGCTTCTCGACTTCCGTGAAATACATGTTCCCGCGATAGTGGTCCCAATGGCCGGAGCGATGCCACAGCTCTTCCGTCAGGATGATGGGGGTTTTGACCTCTCGGTACCCTGCCTTGCGGTGTTCCTCTCGCCAATATCTCTCGATTTCCCCGACAATCGCCAGCCCCTTTGGATGCCAGAAGGCCGATCCCGGTGCTTCAGGATGGAAACTGAAAAGGTCAAGTTCCTTCCCTATCTTTCGATGGTCGCGCTTCTGCGCTTCTTCGAGGCGGCGCAGATGTTCGTCCAGGAGCTCCTTCGTCGGATAGGCCGTCGCATAGAGACGCTGAAGCATCTTGTTGCGTTCATCGCCTCTCCAATAGGCCCCTGCAACTGAGAGAATCTTGAAATATTTGATCCGCCCGGTTCTATCAAGATGCGGCCCGCGGCAAAGGTCAACAAAATCCCCCTGCTCGTAGACCGTTAACTCATCTTGAATGTCCTCGATGAGCTCGAGCTTGTAGGATTCGTGCAAACTCCGGAAAAGTGCAATCCCCTCTTCCCTGCCGAGTTTCCGGCGCACGATGGGCAAATCGCGCTTGGCAATCTCCGCCATCTTCTCTTCGATGAGCGGGAAATCCTCTTGCGTGAAGACATGCTCACAGTCAATATCATAGTAAAAGCCGTCATCAATCGGCGGGCCAATCGCAAGCTGCGCGTCGGGCCAAAGCTCTTTGACCGCATGGGCCATCAAATGCGACGCCGAATGCCAATAAGCATGTCGTCCTTCTTCATCGGCGAAGGTCAGCCACCGAAGCTCGCCGCCTTCTTCGAGAGGGCGCTCCAAATCCCAGACTTGTCCATTGAACAGCGCCGCGAGCACATCCACAGGCGCTTGAACACGGCCATTGGTCAGCAGGTCTGCTGGCTTAGTTCCGGGGACGGCGGCGATGACCTGTCCGTCGGGAATTTTTAGCTCAAATTCTTTCATGAAATAATAGGCAACAGTCCACAGGGAGCAGTCCATCGCGCAAAACTTTCATCTGTTCCCCGTGGACTGTCAATATGTGTACTTCAGTGGGCGATATAAGATTTGAACTTATGACCTCTTGCATGTCACGCAAGCGCTCTAACCAACTGAGCTAATCGCCCTTTCAACATGAGGTGTTTCTGAACAACTGTCACCGGATACCTTGCCAGTGCTGTTTTCAACAAGGTTTGCGCGATGTCAAATGGCGGTATCGGCTGTCGGCGGCCAACTTGGAAGCCGTAGCGCCCAGCTTGCTGGGCTATGAAATCGTACGACAATATCTCCCAATTCCGGCGGTGTTGTTTTCCTGAATTGTAGCAGCATTAGGGCCCAGCAAGCTGGGCGCTACGCATTTCGCATTTGGAGGCAGCAGATGCTGGTGCCGGGAGCCGGACTCGAACCGGCACGGGGCTTTTTAAAGGCCCCCAGGGATTTTAAGTCCCCTGCGTCTACCATTCCACCACCCCGGCAATCCCCGCGTACGCGGGGA
>Ga0315289_10014239_pt1 | contig 11119 bp, 14 predicted proteins | sample YL17G11_40_MG_FD_203452 | JGI IMG/M metagenome (GOLD analysis project Ga0315289, IMG submission 203452) | Sediment microbial communities from Yellowstone Lake, YNP, Wyoming, USA - YL17G11_40 | ecosystem: Environmental > Aquatic > Freshwater > Lake > Sediment | place: USA: Wyoming | collected...
AGGGACCTGGGATGGGATCTGGGTGGCTGGCTGGCTGTGGCCGCCGCGGATGGCCTGGGCGGCCTGTCGGGTGGCTAACAGTCGCCGGGGGGCCCCTGACAGAAAACGAAGATAATCAGAATCCTCTATAATCAAAAGCATCGGGTATCCGCTTTGCAAGATGTATGAGGGCCATAACATCGTCTTCGTTGTACCTCAACAGCAGGCTCCTAATTGACTGCTTCTTACTTTTTTGATAATCACAGTACAGTGATGCTGCTTCAGCACCATCCATTTCGTACTTATAATTGTAACCATACTTTGAAGAAAATAGTTTCAATCCCCCAGTACTCCTCAATTTAAGTTTCCAGCAGATTTTAGGATGTACATCCAATATCCTACGAGAGATATCTGTGCTAAAATTATGGGCTTCGAGTCTCTGTTGCAGTATTCGGCTTTCAAACGCTGAACCCGAGAATGATAGTATCCTACTGGAAGGTCTCTGAGATAGAAGTTGGAGGCCATCTCTCAGCGTTGAAGGCTCGTCAGCCTCAGGCTCTAGGAAGAACTGTGATAACTTCGCTTCCATCGGATCGAATATCCCGATGCACCAAACTAATGTGCCTTCCATGTTTGTCTCAATATCGAGGAAATAGGGTGGTGAATACCCCTGCACATCAGCCCTCCATCTACATAAAACACGATACTCGCAAATCCTACACTTATTGGGGTTTTTCGTGGGGATTAGTTCGTTTGAGCCCTTTAAGATTTGGGCTGTATTACCAATGCCTTGAATAGCCTTTTCCATTAATTCATCTTTCGGACTCAGCTCGAACGTTTTAGCGAGCTGATTATCGTCCTGACCCCAATACTCTATTCGAGACTTGACTGAGGGAAATCCCAATTCCTGTAGAGTCATCATATATAACTGGGCTTGAACCAAGTGGTCAAGCCAAGGCTCATTAGGAGCCTTTTTTGTGAATTTTCTCTCAACTACGATGGGATGAATCCCGTTCGTACAATCGACGGCATCGGGTTTTCCGATACAGTTCAATTCGGATAGGATTCCAAGATACAGCGTTGTTTTTTCAGAGTTAGAGAGAGTGGTTTTTTCATTTATTGCGTGGGTGACCTGCTGGAACATCAATTCCTTGAGCTGTTCAACGCTCTCAGGCATAACTGGAGTTATTCTACCTTCTAATAATCGAAGCTCCTCAACTGCCTTCACCTCATGCTTTTCCAACCCTACTTGCATTTGCTCTGAAAATACTTGGCCAAATTTAGATAAATGGAATATTTTCGCAGCGCAGTACCAATACTCAGATGCTAAGTATACCGGGATTGCATGTCTACGAAATTCATCCAAACTCGGCATCTTAACTGACTACCAATAATGAAAGAAATAGGTGCCCTTTAAATGAGGCGTCTGGGGTGGAGGGTCTATTCATACTTGGTTTTATTCCTTTCATTATTAACCTCAAAAATTGGTCTCAGTTCTTTCGCACGCGACGCAACTACCTCATTCCGTCGCCCCTTTCACCGTAGGGGCGAGTATCTCATGAACACTTTGTATAGCATGGACATATCCAAGTGTTTCACATCGCGTGCAAAATGAATGCTACCATTAAATTCTATAGTTTCATAGGAGCAAGATATTTTGGAAATAAATCATATCGTTTTTTAACCAATTCCAAATATGTTTGAAACACCTTTATATCAACAACATCAATAAACACACTAGTATTATCTTCAGGAATACCTGAAGAAAGAAACTGAACAAAATGAATAGGTCTAATTTTATATTCGTCTTTTTCTAAATATAATTCATACATATCTCCTTCAAATACAATTACTGGTATAACTAATTCTATTTTATTATCAATTTGACCCACTAAATATTCAATAGATTTTAGAACTTGCATTTGTGCTCCATAGAAAAAGTCTCCTCCAAAAACCACCTGATGAATTATTCCTATTGCATTACCCTCATAAAAATATCTTCTATCCAACTGACTTAAAACTCCTTTTTGAAAAAGTCTACTAAAAACTTCTATTTTTCCTAGTAAATCAGATTTAAGAAAAAAAATTAATTTAGCTTGTTTATTTTTTTTACACTCAATATACAAAGTTAATATTTTTTCTACTTTAAATTCAGCCTTTTCGTAATTGATTTTCGAAATTGATGTTTTAATATCAATTGTTCTTATTTTCTTTTTTATTGGATCGTAATAAGGAACTTGATTAAAAACGCTAAAATGATTCTCGGAAAGAATTTTTGTAACTTGAATTTCCAACCTCATCCCTTTTTCAGTAACGCCCTCTAGTATTTTTTCTTCGGGTGATTTTTCTTGTTTTTTAGTAGACAACGAATATTAATTAAAGTTTAACACTATTTATATTTTCTTTATGCATTTAGTTAATACACATTTAATCTCAATTAAAATCGGAATTTTTAGACATCCAATATCACTCACGTAGAGGTGTTGCGCATTGAGCTTATGTGTTTATGAAATATCAATTATATAATAAGCTAATAAAATGTTTGTTTATCAGGTGGAACTCAGGATAAGGATAAGAGCGAACTGTATTAGTTTTTCACAATTCCTCGAGCATGTTCCTGAATATCTCTCTCGATTAATAGACAGGCGCGATTGTGCCTCAGGCAGTCAGGGTAGTTACCTAGCTCCCACTCCCTCATACACCGTAGCCCGTCTCCACCAAACGGGTCAGAGTAGGTTGGTATTCCTAACTCTTCCCTAAGAACCCATTTAGGCCCCGAATACCTGTAACCCCTCACGTCAACAAGTGGCTGGGGCATATGGGTGCATGAATGGGTGCTTACTCCCCTCTCGAAGTGGCAGTTCAATGCGTAGAATGGCCCGCTTAGATTGGGTAGCCTATCGTTCATTACCCTGACAAGTGCTTCAATGTCCTTCGGGCCCTCGGCACAGTATTGGACCAAGACTTGGCCTGTGATGTATCCGAATATTACAGGTTTCAAATTGGCATAGCGTCTAGTGTCTTGGGAGGGATACTGCCTTTCGAACTCCCCAATCGTTTCAAAGTCGATTAATGTCCCGGCGAATCTAAAGTCCACGGGTTCTCTAGCTTCGATTACCAAGATGGGCCAACCCCTAACAGGACTCGGTATTTAAAATTATACACACACGATATGTTGTTTAGAATACATGTGTAATATTTTGAATATCGTCGGGTCAAGGTAGTAAGACCGCCTTATACTCTGGTTTTAACTGGATCATCTTGATCCGACCACCCTGAGGTGGAGTCCTCTCAAAGACGTTGACCACGCCAAGCTCCTCGAGGTCCCTCATAAGGTCAAGGGCGTAAGCCTTACTGCATCCAAGCAGCTCCTCGACAGCGATTGTCTCGACCTCACCTCCATTAGATATCAGGAACTTCATGAGGCGGTACCTGCCATAGGGGCAGCTGGATAATGCGATCTCACGGACCAGCTCCAAATCGGAATCATCTATGTTCATACGGCCATTAACTAACGCACGCCCTCGGGCAATATTGTACAGTAGAATGGTGAAGCGTTTAGGGCTCTCAATCTGCTTGAATCCCCTTTCATACTGACCATTATCACACCTCACCCTCTGGATGTTGCCACGTAGCCCACCACTAAGCTCAGCGAGGAGGCTAATCTTCTCGACGACCTCCTGAGGGTCCTTTTCCCTGTCCCAGTCTACTACCTTCAAGGACTCAAGCTGGTCAAGCACATCGCAGACAACTACTCTAGCCTCTTCGAGCTTCTCCTTGACTGACTTCTCCTCCCTCAATACCCTTGAAAAATCCTTAGGAAAATCGTCATCGTCTGTTTCTGGCATAACTAGAATGCATAGTCTGTTACCCAGCTTACCAAGTATCCTCCATACGTGGTCTTCAAAAGGGGTCGACGCCCCGAGGAACACAAAGCGATGAGGCCCTAAGTAACCACGGTTCCCAGCTGTGGCGGCATCTCTCGTGTAACCTTCCCCATCTAAGACTCTAGTTAATACCGAGATGGTCTTCTTCAGTACATCTGAGCGGGCCCCGAAAATAGGGGCAAGCTCAGGGACGACTAACGCCTTATCCTTTATTCGGGGCAGTAAATCAATTTTCTTTAGTTCGTCCTCTGTCTTATTCGCGGTCTCCGAAACAAAAGCTGATGGGGTAAATTCATCACTCCAGTAAATTCGTATGAGTCCCCTCAGCATGTCTAAGACGGTTCCCTTAGAACTCGAAGCGGCTCCAATTAGGAAAAGAGAGGCCGGATTAATGATGTCTTCAATGAAGAGGGTAGCTATAACTGAAAGAATTGCCTCGACAACGAACCAGAGGCCGGGGAAGTTCCTCTCAACGACTTCTCTGGCTTTAGTGCAATCAACAGCCACTAGGAGGTACCTCCCTTCTTTTTCTGAGAAGGTTCAAGAAGAGGCGGTTCAAGACCTTCCTTCAGCTTAGTCGTGAATACTGACCGCTTATCCAAGTCCTCGATGATAAGCTGCCTGACATACTCACTTAAACTGACCCCCTGATTGGAGGCCATCTTACGGACAAGGGCCTGAATCGATTTGTCAACCCAAGCCCAAACCAGAGTATTTTTATCCATTTTCTGTCGGTTTACTCTGCCTCAAAATACTTTATAAATAACTTCTAAAAATAAAGTTATGAATCGCCATGGCTTCAAGAAATCTATTCCAGCCCGGAAGGCGGCCCCGAGACCTTAACTCGCTTATGAAGTTAATTATCAGGAAACTCAACAAAAGCCCCCTAGGGTTCAAGAAGCTCTGGGACGATGAGGAAATCCACGATGAAGCTCGTAGCGAACTAATGTTAAGCAGAGCCCTGAAGGAGCTTGAAAGTGACGGCTTAATCAAGAAAGGATACGTTTCACGTAAAAACCAGCCATATTTCCTCACAGATGACGCTAAAGCTATACAAAAGACCATGGAGCTTTCCCAGTACCTCGAAGATGTCCGTGGGTTATCGGACAGCATTGAGAAAATCAAAATCGAGGATTCTGATATCACGGAGGGTAACCAGCAAGCAGTGGAGTCGTTGTTTTGGAATACCCAACTAGTACTATTGAAAATAATCCAAATCTTAACACACTTGGATTCTAAAACCGAACCAATAACTAGGCGTTGGTTTAGGGAACAGTTCCTAGATACGTTGTTTGAATTGGCTGTATTTTGCTCCAAGGTCCTGCCAGATACAACCGAGGCAGCCATCGTGAAGACGGCTAAGGAGATTTCACGGGTTCGCCCCGAAAAGGGCGTAATCGAAAACGAGTACCTATCTGGAATCAGTAAAATCACAGAGGAGCTGATTATAAAACTCCTAGAAATTTAGTGAAACAACGGGGCGGTGCTTTTATACTCCTAAGTTCACGCTACGCGTGGTGGAAGAATGAGTACCAAAGTGGGGCTCATAACCCCAAGGTCGGTAGTTCAAATCTACCCCCCGCTACTTTTAAATAAATTTAAATATCATGGCATTATGTTTCTATAATTTTAAACGAGAAAAGCTGTTGACCCTCAGGAGAAGGATCTGGAAGTTCAGAAGAAAAAGACCTGAACCTGCACAGACTGGAAATAAGGACAGAATTAAAGATGTCCTAGTCATTCATTGCCCCGATCGAATTCGTAACGCATGATCGGGCGAGGTGGTACCCGTTGAGCTACAATCCTGAATCCTAAGCGCTTGAAGGTTGATGTGTAGCCAGTGCTCGATGCGCTAGGCGTCAAACTCGCATCAAGAGGATATGCTTCAAGCGCGGGTGCCCCAGCACGCTTAGCAACATCCAACGCCGCGGTAATTAGAGCGGACGCAACTCCTTGCCTTCGATAACCTTTTCGCACATAGAAACAAGAGAGCGACCAGACTGGCACATCGTCCACACGTTTGAGACGCCACGTCTGGTCAAGCCATGGCAAGGCATCACGTGGTGTGAGCTGGCACCAGCCCACGGCCAAATCATTTTTAAAGGCGAGTAAACCTGGAGGCGGACCTTTCCTTACCAACTCATAGAAATCTGCTTTGTTCGCATCGCGTGGTCTCTTGCGATATTCGTTTCCGATTCGCCAGTACATGCACCAGCAGCCACCGACAGCTCCATGTTCCCCGAAGAGGTCATCGAACGCGGCCCAGAGGTCCGGAGTGAGGGGACGGATGACGAACGGCGTCGAAGACATCTGGTCACACCTGGTAAGACATCACACTCGCTCATGAACTTGGGAAATCGCCCTTTGATTTGAGGCGGCTCACAGTGCCTCTGATGTACGCTATTTGCCCCCTGTGGTGTATGATCTCCCCGATAAAGTCGAAGAGCTTCACCTTCCTCGAATTGGTCCCGCCCCACGTTTGAACTTGCTCATTTAGTTGTGCGTCGGTGATTTTCCCGATACTTTCGAGAACAAGCTTCTTTCCCGCGGATAGATCCGTTATGTACCTCTCGATCCTGTATCTGTGGTCCTTGTAGTCTTTAGGCCAGTCAACAGGTTCGTAGTTAGGGTCGCCACCGGCCCGCGCGATCCTTGGCAGTGTCGTGTTGCTTATCCTGCAGACGTGGTTGAGGATCATGTCTATGCTGTTTGACACTTCGGTGGGCTTGTAGCTCATCTCCGCTTCGTCGAGTCCCTTTAGGGTTTCTTCTAAGGCATCAAAGTGATACTCCGCGAACTCCTTGAGAACCTGAATTTTCATCGACATTAGAATTGGAGTTGAGTTGTTTTAACGATTAATAAAGTAATTGACGAGCTATAATCGATTTTCTCAACATCTGGTGGGTGCCGTATCTTCAAAGGGTTGAGGGAAGACTGCGAGAGAAACCATTACGCGTGCATTTTGAGAATTGACATTCACGCGAGTTACCTAGTCGATGAAAAGGTGGAAAGCTAGTTCAAACGAAAGCAAGTCACTACCCCCCGCTACTTTTAACTAAAATTAAATATTATGAGCACATTAATTCTACAGCTAACTTGGGTCGGAGAAATAATCGAGTATCCACTTCCTGATCTCATCCCTCGTGGCTCTAAAGGCCTTAATCCTCTCTTCCTCACTCCCTTCAACATCAGACGGGTCATTGAAACCATGCTCGATGAATCGCTTAGTCCCTGGCAGGATCTCACTAATTATCGTAGGCCTCCCCACCACGCCGGGAGAGGAACAAAACGGACAGGACAGTCTCGGCGTGCTTCTACAGACGGTCACAACCAGATCCATGTCTCTTCCCCGGAACTCCTCTATGCTCTTAGAGGATTGCCCCGAAATGTCTATCCCAATTTCAGCCATGACCTTGACGGCGAGCGGGTGGACCTTCGTGGGAGTTGCCCCAGCGCTGTAAACCTCGTATCTTTCACCGTAGAAGTGTCTGAGGAGCCCCTCAGCCATCTGCGAACGAGCTGAGTTATGTGTACATAGAAATAAAATCTTGACCTTATCCGTTACCAGCTGCCTCCTATACCAAGCAATAAAATGCTGAAGGAGAAAATAAATAGCGTGCACAAATTAATCATTTTATTCGAGAAAGCCTATAGGTGACAAATCCATGAGGACACACAACATCAAAATATTCTTTCGTTTCCCAATCCATTTTTTCTGTCAATGACATTGCGAGTTTCATTGGACCAATTGCACTCAACGCCTGAAAGCAGAGTCCTTTAGAATCGGGTGTTCGTGCGCCCAGAATAAACACTTCACCTCGTTCGGTTTTCGCAACTCCCGGACAAACACCAGACTCCGTATTTACATTAATTGCTTCACATCTAATTTTGTTATAAATCATATGCGTCCCTCCCTCGCTATTGCTATTCTTTCAAGTGCTTCTCAAGACTGTGTAACTGCTTGTCTGCTTCCTCGGGTTTACCTTCAGAGATCATCCTACGGGCTTCTCCTACATGTTTGGAGGCGCACCCGTGCAGGTCTTTGGCATATTCACATTCATGACATCCAGTTTTCTTACTCATTCTCATACACCCAGTATAATGCTTATATCTTACGAATATTATAAAGATTTTGATAATATTATCAGTGATTACCATGTGCTGTGATGACTCCGGCTGTGAGAAACTCGGCGAGGTGATGAAGTTCCAGAAATACTTCAGAGCCCTGCACTGCATGACACGTTGGAACATAATCAAGATCGTCGGAGAAGGCGAAAAGGGAACCGGGGAAATACTTGACGAACTAGGCAAGATGGGCGAGACCCTTGCGAGGTCGAGCATCTACTACCACCTCTCCGAGCTTGAAAAAACCGGGATAATCGAGCAGACAGGATACAGAGAGGAAGGCGGCGGAGCCCCCGAAAAACTCTGGAAACTCAAGACTAGGGAAATTAAAATAGACTTACTAGACTCAGGCAAGAACAATTCTAAAGATGACTAAGTGATGACCATAACCACATCCGCAATCATTGCGACAGACCTCCTCAAGAAATATGGCTCATTAAAAGCCGTAAACGGAGTCAGCTTTACGGTTGGCAAGGGGTCTATTTTTGGTCTTCTAGGACCCAACGGCGCGGGGAAAACCACAACGATCAGAATAATGACAGGCCTTACAAAATCAGACTCTGGCAGCGTCTCAATCCTGGGACACGATATTAAGACGGACATGATAGAGGCGAAGAAGAAGATCGGTATCGTGCCAGAAGCCTCAAACATCTATGAGGAGATGACAGCAGAGCAAAACCTCATCTTCGCAGCCGAACTCTACGGAGTCCCATCAAAAGAAAGAAAAAAACGTGCGGTAGAACTCCTTACCGATTTTGAACTTGCTGAAAGGAGCCATGACCTTGTTGTCGGGTTCAGCCGTGGCATGAAGAGGAGACTCACAATTGCCTGTGGCATGGTGCATAGACCTGAAGTTCTCTTCCTCGATGAGCCAACAACCGGACTCGATGTCCAGAGTGCTCTTGCCCTAAGAGAGCAGATAAGAAAGCTAAACAAGGAAGGGACAACGATCCTCCTAACGACACACTACCTAGAAGAAGCCGATCAGCTCTGCGACACTATCGCGATGATTAACAGGGGGAAGATAGTTGCGCTCGACAAACCGGAGAACCTGAAAGCCAGCGTGACCGGCTCAAGGGTCATAGAGCTCTCCTTCAGCGGACAAGTCACTGAGGCCGACCTAGCCTCCATAAAAGATGTAATCGAAGTCCATCGTGCCGGAGACAAACTGAGGCTTATAGTAGGCGATGCTGAGGACATCATCGGTGAGATTTCGGACTTTGCTAGAAGCAGAAAATTGAATATAACCACTATCCATACGCTCAAGCCCTCTCTAGAAGATGCCTTCCTCAAAATTACGGGACTCAACCCGGAAGACGCAACGAAGGATAAAGAACCACCCAAACCAAGGAGGAATGACGGATGAGTGTGAAAGAGGGACTTACTAAGGCATTATACATTGCACGAAAAGACATGAGAGTGTACTACTTGAAAGCCCCCAACTTCACTTACGGCCTCCTGATGCCCGTGGCTTTGTACCTGGCCTTCAGTGCTGCTGGCAACCTCAATCCAGGCACCTTAATTTCAGGGCTCGTCTCGCTCGTCGTGCTTTTTGGAAGTACAAGCATCGAAGCGGTAGCAGTCGTGATGGAAAAGACCAATGGTACGCTTGAGAGGCTTCTAGCGGCTCCTGTAAGTTGTTTTGACATTCTCTTTGGAAAGGCTCTGGCCGGATTCATGCTTGGCCCAATGACTGCGGTAGTGGTTCTTGTGCCGGTGACGATTATCTCCAATACTTCAGTGGCCAATCCCTTGGCAGTCTTCGTTGCAATCGCAGTGAGTAGTTTTACATTTGCAGCGCTAGGGATACTGGTCTCCGTCTACGCCAAATGGATACCGGAGGCTCAGATGTACTCAAATTTTCTGAGGTTCCCGATGGCGTTTCTAGGAGGGGCTTTCATTCCAGTCGAGACGATGCCGAGCTTGCTTCAAATCATATCGCGTTTACTGCCCCTTACCTATTCCATCGAAGCCATGAAGGAAGGTATGGCGAATACAAGTGTGACAGGGACATATCTTCTCGATATCTCAATTCTCGTATTCTTCTCCATAATCATTATGATTGTCTCAACGAAGATGCTGGAGAAACGTCTATCCTGATCCTGTGTTGTGAAGCCATCCGTAGGAGGAATAAATCCTACGTCCCTCTGGTGAGACTAGAAAACTGATCAGCTCCTCAGCCAATTGTCTGTTCTTTGTATAGGTCACGACCTGGGCTGCTGTGCTCCTGTAGACCTGAAGGTCTCTAGGAAGCTCTACAGCCTCGCATGTGTCAGGCCAGATGTTCTTGAAGGCATTCCAACCGAAAACGGCGTCAACCTTGTCCTCGTGAATCAAAGCCATCAGAGAGCCACACGCGTCAGCGTGTTCGACTATGTTGCTTCTAATCTGCTCAATCAATCCCGCTTTACTACTGACATCGTCCCATATCCCTTTGAGGCAGCCGCCTGTGGCGGTTCCAATCCTTATATTGGGTTTGCATAAGTCTTCAAGGATCTTGATTCCTTTCGGATTGCCTTCCTGAGTTATTATTACACTGCGTCGATAGCCGAGGCTTTTTCTCGTTCCCTTGATGAGCAGTTCCCTGTCTTCCGCCTCGTCATGGACGTATTCAGCGCCACAGCTTATCATGTCGCCGTTCTTCCTGAGGGCTATGGACTTTAGCAGGTTCTCTGGTTTCCCAGCGGTGAGCCTGATCACGGTGTCTGATTGCTTTTCAAAGTAGGACACAGCTTCCTGTAACGGCGGGGCTACGGCTCCTGCCGAATAGACGTGTAAATCACAGCCATCCATACTCTCTCGATATGCCTCACTTTGCAATTCGCTAAATACCTTTCCCATAAGTAAATTCCTTTACTGTAAGTTTTAATAATTAACAAAAACGACCTTAAAATAGTTTGAAGAAAAAAATCCTAAAATTTTGCCAATTGCTTCCCATAAAGCAAATCGGGATCGGTAGTTCAAACGAAAGTCTGCCACTACCCCCCGCTACCATACTTTATTACAAGCTACTAGTAATTTCATGAATTTTACCGGGCTTGTTCCCAGTGGGTGTGAATTTACGATTTTTTAGTGGGGTGGTTCAGGCCAGTGATAAACACTAGTTAGAACTTATCTTATCCTCATGG
>Ga0315289_10014242_pt1 | contig 11118 bp, 8 predicted proteins | sample YL17G11_40_MG_FD_203452 | JGI IMG/M metagenome (GOLD analysis project Ga0315289, IMG submission 203452) | Sediment microbial communities from Yellowstone Lake, YNP, Wyoming, USA - YL17G11_40 | ecosystem: Environmental > Aquatic > Freshwater > Lake > Sediment | place: USA: Wyoming | collected...
TTTGGAGTTCCCCGAAGGCCTTCGGGGTTGGCGCAGACAGCAGCGTTTTGCCGCCTAAAGGCGGAACTCCGAACGGCTTTGCCAGTTTGCTTGGGGGCAGTGGCGAGTTGCGCCCGAGGAAAACCTCAACATCATCTCAGAATTGACATTCCAGGTTTCTGCCTGTCGCCCGTGCTATCTCAGGCGGCGTGAAGAAGATTACACACGCACGCCGCGCCGTGCCGAAGCTGGCACTCTCACGGAAGGAAGCCGCTGCCGCGCTCGGCCGAACCTCCGCAAACCCATTTTGTTTCGCCATTCGGAGCGCACTCGCGTAATACAATCCCGCCATGCCCGAACGGCTGCCCATTTACGATCTCGAGCATGACATTGTCGCCGCGCTCAAGGCGACGAAGCGGCTCGTGCTGCAAGCGCCCACCGGCTCGGGCAAGTCCACCCAAGTGCCACAAATGCTCCTCAAGCATGGCCTGCTCGGCGGCCGGCAGGTCGTCGTCCTTCAGCCGCGTCGGCTCGCGGCGCGATTGCTGGCAGCGCGCGTGGCGCGCGAACTGGGCGTCGAGTTGGGACGCGAGGTTGGCTACCAGGTTCGTTTCGAGAACGTCACTAGCGAGGTCACGCGCATCAAGTTCGAGACCGAAGGGATTCTGCTGCGCCAGTTGATTCAAGACCCGACGTTGCGCGGGGTGCAAGCAGTCATCTTCGACGAATTCCACGAGCGCCATCTCTACGGCGACATCACACTCGCCCGCGCGCTGGACATTCAAGAGCAGCATCGGCCCGACCTGCTCATCGCGGTCATGTCCGCCACGCTCGATGCCGGCGCGCTGGAGAATTATCTGTCGCAATGTAGGAGCCGACGTGAGGAGGCTCACTCTTCCAGGGAAAAAAGTCAGAGTCTCCTCACGTCGCCTCCTACAGTTCAAACAGGGTCGCTGTTTTCCTGTTCCGTCCTTTCCTCGGAAGGCCGCACGTATCCGGTCGAGATCGAATACCTCCCGCGCCGACTCGGGCCCAATTCACCGCCGGTTTGGGAACTCGCCGCCGACGCGTTCGCCAACCACGTTCGCTCCGGTGAGCGCGGCGACGCGCTCGTGTTCATGCCCGGCGGTTTCGAGATCAGCCAAACCATCGAAGCCATCCGGCACACGCCCGAATCGAAGGGCTATCTGCTCCTGCCACTGCACGGTGAACTTCCGCCGCGCGACCAGGACGCCGCCGTGGCGCGTTACGACCAGCCCAAGATCGTCGTCTCCACCAATGTCGCCGAAACCTCGATCACCATTGACGGCGTGCGGCTCGTGATTGACAGCGGGCTGGCGCGAATTCCGCGTTACGACGCAAACCGCGGCATCAACACGCTGCTCATCGAAAAAATCTCGCAAGCTAGTTCTGACCAGCGGGCTGGTCGTGCCGGTCGCACCGCACCGGGACGCTGCATCCGACTTTGGTCGCAGCAAGAGCATGACGAGCGCGCCCCACACGAGCTTCCCGAAATCAAGCGCCTCGACCTCGCTGAAGTCGTGCTCACACTCAAGGCTGCGGGCGTGGAAGATTTGCGCAAGTTCCGGTGGCTCGAAAAACCGGACGAGATTTCGCTCACGCACGCGGAGGAACTGCTGCTCGATTTGGGTGCATTGAAAATGGGGAGCGCAGCCGCCCCGGCTGCAGCGGTCAGCGCCCCGCTGACCGCAACGAGTGACGCGCGAACGCCGAATGTGTCCGACGAGGCGTCGGACACGGCACGCGAGGGCGCGTGCGCTCCCCAAACCCAAATCACCGAGCTTGGCCGCCGGATGCTCGCCTTCCCGGTGCATCCGCGTTATTCGCGCATGTTGCTCGCCGCGCAGGAATACGGTTGCGTCCATCAAGCCTGTCTCGTCGCCGCGCTCACGCAGGGGCGCGACCTGCTACTGCGCGGCGTCGGGCGCGAAGTTCAGTCTGACCGCGAAGATTTGCTGGGCGAACAGGCCACGTCCGACTTCTGGATTCTGATGCGCGCATGGACTTTCGCCTTGAAGAATCAGTTCCGTCTCGAAGCCTGCCGCAAGCTCGGCATCCACGCTGTCACCGCGCGGCAAGTCGGTCCGCTGCTGGACCAATTTCTCCGCATCGCGAAGGACGAGGGTCTCGACACGCAGCCGCGCGAAGTGAAGGACGAAGCGCTGCAAAAGTGCGTCCTCATTGGCTTTTCCGACCGCGTGGCACGCCGGCTCGATCAAGGCACGCTCCGCTGCGAATTGGTTCATGGCCGGCGTGGTCTCCTCGCGCGCGAGAGCGTCGTGCAACACAGCCCGCTTTTCGTCGCGGCGGAAGTGCGCGAAGTCGAAGGCCGCGACCGCGAAGTGAACACGTTGCTTTCGCTCGCCACGGCCATCGAAGCCGACTGGCTGCGCGAACTTTTTCCCGAGGACATGCAATCCGAGTTGCGCGTCCGGTTCGATCCGACCGCCAGGCGCGTGCAGGCCGCTGAACTTCTGCGCTTCCGCGATCTCGCGCTGTCCGCAAAACGGGTCGAGCCGCCGCCCGCCGAGGCTGCGGCGCGTTTGCTGGCGGATGAAATTCTCGCGGGGCGGCTGCTGTTGCCGAATTGGGATCACAGCGTCGAGCAATGGCTGTTGCGCCTGCGCCTGCTTTGCCGGCATTGCCCCGAGTTGCAGCTCCCGCCGATTACCGACGACGACCGCAAGCACATCATCGAGCAGCTTTGCCACGGCGCGGTGAGTTACAAGGACATCAAGGAGCGCGAAGTGAAGCCGGTGGTGAGGTCGTGGCTGTCCGAGGCCCAACGCCAGTTGCTCGACAAGCACGCGCCCGAACGTCTCTCACTGCCGAACGGTCGCACGCCGAAAGTCACCTACGAAGCCGGTGATGCGAATCCGCATGTTGCCCTGCGCATCCAGGAGCTGTACGACGTGACGCAGACGCTGCGCATCGCGCTGGGCCGCGTGCCGGTGCTCGTTCACATTCTGACGCCGGGCATGAAGCCGGTTCAAATCACGCAAGACCTCGCCAATTTCTGGCGCGAGCATTATCCGCGCATCAAGTCCGAGTTGCAGCGCAAGTATCCCAAGCACGAGTGGCGCTGAAGAGACGCCGACTTGTGGTGTCTTCCCGCCTTGTTTTTCAAACCGCGCGCGGTTGCTGGTAATACCACTGAAGCTGCTCCGGACTGCTGTCTTCGTCCACGTTCTCCAAGCCAACCAGTCCCTCACCGCGTGCGGGCGGCACACCCTGTCGCCGGCCGGCCAAAGTAGCTTTTGACAAACTGGCGGCTCTTCACGGAATAATGTCCGCCGCATGGTTCACGCAGGAATTCGATTGGCCTTCCAGGTGTTGGTTTTTGTTTGCCTCTTCGGCTCTATTCTGGGTTGCCGCACGGCGACGCAGCCCATAAGCAAAATGCGCATCGAAGCAGGTTGGCAAACGCGCCAAGGACAGGCAGTCTGGAAGCCGGGCAGAGGTCGGCCGGAGCTGGCGGGAGAGCTATTTGTAGCGTTGGCCTCGAGCGACCGCTGTTTTGTCGAGTTCACGAAGACGCCTTTTCCTGTGGTCGTTGCCTTGCGCAATTCCGGGCGTTGGTGGCTGGAACTGCCCGGAGCCCGGAGAACATATTCGGGGAAAGGCAATCCACCCTCGCAACTCTTATGGCTGTATCTAGGTCAGGCTCTCGCCAACGAAGCGTTGCCAGTCAATTTCGAATTTGAGCGCAAGCTGGACGGCACCTGGCGTTTGAAGAATGCGAGCACCGGCGAAGTCTTGGAAGGCTACCTGTCGCCATGATTTCTCTCTGTAAACGTTGGTGGTGGCTGGCGTTGGCAGTGCTGTTAGCGTTCGGCCTGGGCCGTCTGCGGTTCGACGCCGAGGTGCTCAACCTGCTGCCGGATGGGATTCCAATTGTTCACGGGCTGAAACTTTACCAAAAGAATTTTGCCAACCGGCGTGAGCTGATCGTCACGCTGTGTTCTCCCGGTGTGGAAACAGCCGAATCGGCGGCGCGGCAGCTTACCGAATTCCTTCGTCGAGAAACAAACCTCGTCGCCAGCGCCATCTGGCAGCCACCGTGGGTGGAGCATCCGGAACAGATGGCCGAACTCATGGCCCACCTCTGGCTGAACCAGCCTCCGGAAGCGTTCGCGCAATTAACGAACCGACTGGCGCCGGAAAGACTGGACCTGCTTCTGCGCGAGGCTCGTGAGCAACTCTCCACGTCGCTTTCACCAATTGAAATCGGCCGGTTGAGTTACGATCCGTTTGGGTTTACGCGGTTGCCGGAAACCGGTTTGGGCGGAGATGCGATGTTCGGCATGCAACCAGAGGGATTCGCTTCGGTGGACGGCACTTTTCGCGTGATGTTTGTCGAGGCGCGCGGCGAGTTGCTCAATTTCCGCGCCAGCGCGGCATGGCTCGACAAGATCAAGGCAACTGTGAGCCGGTGCCAAAATTCGCCGGAATGGCCCGGCAAAGTCACGGTGCGCTACACTGGCGCGCCAGCTTTCATCGCAGAGATTGGCACAGGCATGGAGCGCGACATGCAAGGCTCAGCGCTGTGCACATTGGTTCTCATTGCGGGTTTATTTTGGTGGGCGCATCGCAGTTGGCGTCCGCTGATGTGGATAATTGCGCTGCTCCTGTTGATCATAGCCAGCACACTGGCCTTGGGTGGGCTGATCTTCGGGAGGCTGAACGCCGTGAGCTTGGGGTTTGCAGCAATTCTGTTGGGCCTGGCGGTGGACTACTGTCTGGTCCTTTACCAGGAGTCGGTGGCCACGCCGCATTTATCAGCACGCGAGCTACGTCGCCTCATTGCCCCTAGTATTGCGTGGTCCGCGGTGACCACGGCAACCGCATTCGGGCTTCTGAACTTTGCCGGATTGCCCGGCCTGTCTCAGCTTGGTTCGCTGGTGGCGATCGGAACCCTGCTGGCAGCGGTTGCCGCGTTATATGCCTTTCTGCCCGTTATCTTGCGCCGGGGCAGGTGCTTGTCGAAACCGGCTCCCTCTCTCCCCACCGCAGCGCATCAGCCGAACGGCAAGTCTTTGGCGGTTTACCGTATCGTCACAGTCGTGGCCGCATGTGCGGCAGTCTTGATTCTTTTGCTGGCTTGGCCGCGGGTAGATCACTCATCCCGCTCGCTTCAACCCAGGCACAGCCCGTCGCAGGCTGCGTTGGACGAACTGCAAGAAGAATTGAACCACCAGAGCGATCCGTTTCTGCTTGTCGTGTCTGGCCGGGATGAAGAAGAAGTTGCGTATCGGCTGGATGCCGCCAGCGACCATCTTTCGCGGGCTGGGAAAAACCATGAAGTGCGGAGCATCCTGCCCACGCTGCTCTGGCCACACACGGAGAGGCAGCGCATCAATCTGACTACCGCCAATCAGCTTGCCACACGCGCTGGAGCGATGCAGGTTGCGGCACTCAAGGCCGGCTTCACGAGCAATGCTGTCGCGCTCACGGAAAGTTTGCTGCGCACCTGGCGGTCATACCACTCAGTGACCAATGCCATATGGCCGACGAACCAGTCATGTCAGTGGTTACTCAAGCGTGTGGTCGCGCACAACGGCCCGGATTTACTGGCAGTTGGCATGATCTATCCGGGCACAAACGGTCTGACAACCACGACGCTTGCCAAACTGGATCCGGTGCTTCCCGGCGTGTGGCTGACCAGTTGGCCGCTGCTCGGCGAAGCCCTGCTACATAACGTAGAACGTCGGCTCTGGTGGGTGATGGCGGCGATGGTGGCGATGGTCGGTGTGTGCCTGTGGCTGGCCTTTCGTCAGTGGACCGAAGTACTGCTGAGCTTCACCACACTTGGCTTCAGCCTCCTGCTCTTGCTGGCAGTGATGGGGCTGGCGGGTTGGTCCTGGAACCTGATGAATCTTGTCGCGCTGCCGCTCCTGCTCGGGGCGGGCGTTGACTACACCATCCACTTCCAGATGGCGCTGCGTCGCCATGCAGGGAACGTCGTGGCGATGCGCAGTATCACCGGACGCGCGGTGTTTCTCTGTGCGGCCACGACGTTGGTGGGCTTTGGTTCCAATGCGCTCTCCAGCAACTCGGGCCTGGCCAGCCTTGGCTTGGTCTGTTCGGTGGGGATCGCGATGGTGTATTTGAGTTCAACCTTCCTCTTGCCAGCATGGTGGGTCTTGCTACGGCCCAATTCTGTCCCGCCTCTGCGGGACCAAAATCTGAAGTCGGAAGCACACTCTAAAGTTGCGGTGAACGGGAAATCCCAAACACTCGACGCTCGATCTTCGGCGACGCCCTCTTCGTTGTATCGTGCCAGAGTGTGGCGACTCGGTTTGGTACTGGCGCGCATTTTGCCAGACCCGGTTCTCGACCGGCTCTTTTCGCTGCTGGCAGAAGGATACTACCAGTTGCAACGGACGCGTCGCGAAGCGGTAATTGGCAACTTGCTTCCACCGTTGCAGGGCGACCGGTCGGCGGCGGAGAAGACTGCCCGGCGGCTCTTTCGGAACTTTGCTTTGAAATTGGCGGACCTCTGGCTTTTCGAGAGCGGCGTGCCGGTGCGAAACTGGGTGACCAATGCCAGCGAACGGGAATTGGTTCAGTCCGTCCATGCACGGGGACGAGGTGTGCTTTTCATCACGCTTCATCTGGGCAATTGGGAGCACGGGGGATTGTTGCTGGCCGATCTCGGCATAAAATTGACAGTCCTCAGCCTCGCGGAACCTGACGCCGGGTTGACTGAACTTCGCATCGCCTCGCGGACCCGGTGGGGGATTGAGACCCTGATCATCGGCCAGGATGGTTTCGCTTTTGTCGAGGTCATCAAGCGACTTCAGGCGGGGGCGGCGGTGGCAATCTCAATTGACCGTCCGCCCGAGCGCGGAGCGGTTCAGGTGGAACTATTCGGCAAGCCATTTGCGGCCTCCGTTGCGGCTGCCGAGTTGGCGCGGGCGGCCGGCTGCGCGCTGGTTGGAGTGACACTCGTGCGCACATGCGAAGGTTTTGCTTTGAAGGTGCTCCCGGAGTTCACTTATGATCGTCAGGCGCTTGGCAATCGCGAAGCTCGCCGGGAGCTGACACAACAAATCCTGCGTGCATTCGAACCGGAGATTCGCAAACATCTTGATCAATGGTATCACTTCGTTCCAATTTGGCCAAAAGACCAGTAGCGCAGATTTTCCATCTGCTTTTTTGGCTGGTTGCCTTGACCGCCTGCGCTGCCGAACCCGGCACCCTTCTGGACCAGTGGCTCGCCGCGCAGACCAACCTGCACACCTGGTCGGCTGACGTCATCCAGACCCGCTCGCTCAAAGTGCTGTCACAGCCGTTGGTCTCCACCGGCAAAGTATGGGTGGCGGTGCCCGACCGGTTCCGTTGGGAGCTGGGCCGGCCCGCACAGACCATCGCGTTGCGCCAGCCGGAGCAACTTCTCCTCATCTACCCGCGGCTCAAGCGCGTGGAAAAATACCCGCTCAACGACAAACAGCCCGGCCCCTGGCGGGACGCGCTGGCGCTGCTGGAAGCCGGTTTCCCGCGCAACCGCGCGGATCTGGAAGCAGGCTTCCGCGTTCTGTCAGTGGCGCAAACAAACTCGATTGTTTGTCTGGCGCTCCAGCCGACGAGCGCTTCCGCCCGCAAATTCATGACCGAAATTCAGGTCAGCTTCCGCACCAACGATTTCTCGCTCGCCGCGACGGAGCTAAAGTTCAGCGACGGTTCGAGCATGCGCAATGACTTCAGCGATGTCCAAAGCAACAGGCCGATGCCAGAGAGTTTATTTGACCCGAAGGTCGAAGAGGGATTCACCGTGGTGGAACCGCTACGCCAATGACTGTCATGCCGGACCCGCTGCAAGAAGCTCTGAAGTCGCTGCCCCACGGATTGGAATTCCGCTTCGTGGACCGGATGGTGAGTTTGGTGCCGGGCCAACAAGGCGTCGGGGAGTATCGGGTTCGTGGCGACGAACCTTTCCTGCGTGCTCATCTTCCAGGTGACCCGCTGCTTCCGGGGGTGCTACTCATCGAAGCTGCCGCGCAATTGGCCGGTGTCGTTGCGCAAAATGATCCGCACATACCGCCGTTGCCGGGACTGAAGCTGACTGCGCTCCGCGCGGTCAAAATCCTCGGCACGGCCCGGCCCGGAGAAACCGTGCGAATTGAAGCCCGTGTAACCGGCCGCTTGGGTTCTTTGGTTCAGGCTCAGGCCTCAGCGTTTGTCTCGGGCACCAAGGTGTTGTCCGCCGATCTCACCCTAAGCGGCACCGGGGCCGCTGGCCATTCCGGCTCTGAATCTGCCGGTTAACCAGCACGCGCAATCATCGGCTCAGAGGCCGCTGCATCAAGATGCGCCGGTTGTTCAAATTCACCAACTCCCATCCCTCTTGCGCCAGCTTGTTGGCAGCCCAAGTGAGGCAATACTCCTCTTCGGGGATATCCGGCACCCGTTGGCCCCCAGCTTGAAAAACATGGATGACCTCGCTTTTGGCGGGCGTCTTGTGCTGGATTTTGTCACTACCGTCCCATTTTATCACGGCTGCTTCGCAACGCTGACTGGACCCTTTTGGTTGAGCTCGAACCAGCATTGAAGCGCAGAGCAGGCCCAGCAATCCGACTGCGCCTGCCAAGAGTAATGTTCTTGGTTTCATTGTTTCCTTTCGTTCGTTCAGTTTGTTCGCAAGCTCCGGCAGAAAAAGTCGGCAGAAGCGTCTAACGCTGATGCGTATCGAACCGTATAATGATGCTCTGGCCAATTAAGGCTCTCATTTGCTATGCGGGGGCGGCGCTGCACCTGTCCCAGAAGAGGGCTGTTCCATATCAAAGAAGATGCGTCTGGGTATCATATCCTCAGGTGCAAACCATTTGCCTGTGCGAAACACCTTGGTTTGCATGTACTGGCCGGGTTTCGTAGGCAGAGCGCGAATGACATATTCTGGGCTTCCGAAATTGTGGAAGGTCCCATCCTTATCTCCGAAGATTTTTAGCGTCACGGGTGTAGTCCCCATATAGTCCTGATTGGCCTCGATTCGCACGCCCGGCTCGCTGGATTCGATTAGCACGTTGTAAGCGATTGTTCCGTCAGGACCACGTTCGACATTACTGGTGCTGGTCGAGTTGGTCGTGGCGCACCCACAAAGACCCAGCGTTAGCAACGCAACTGCAAGGAGGGTTACAGTATTCATGCCGGGATACTAGATGAGACCGAGTCAGTGGCAAGATAGGAATTCATGCCGGTTGCAGCAAAACGGCTAGAGTTCCCCCTCGCCTTTGCGGTGAAAGTATCGTTTCGCAGCAAAATCCAAGATGCGGACACACTCGCGACTGATGCTGCTAACAGAGTCAGGAGCCACCAAGGACTGAAATAGCTGGGTATCGGCGACTTGCGACCTAAAGACGTTGTTTGCGTCTTGGCTGGAGAGATCAGCCGCTGCCCGGTGCCAGGCGGCTTTGCAGGAAGCGGTGTCTCCATTCGGCGCGAGAAACCTTCCCGCGCGCGTTGGCGCTGAGCGATTCTACAAACCACCATTCGCGCGGCACCTGCCATGCCGGCAACCGAGCTAAAAGGAATTGTTTCAATCCTTCGGCGGCAATAGGCGCGCTGGCGGCAACGCATGCTACGATGATCTCGGTCCGGTCCGCATCGCCGCTGGGCATACCGAAAGCCAGACATTCCGAAACCTGCGGATGCTTGAGCAACGCCCGCTCAATCGTCTCCGGTGACACTTTCCGGCCGGCAATGTTGATCTGGTCGCCTGCGCGTCCGCGCAGATAAACCAGTCCGTGGGAAATCTTCGCGAGGTCGCTGGTGTGAAAACAGCCGCTGCCCAAAGTTGAATGGGTGGGGCGAGCGTCCTCGCGAGCCGGCTCGTCAGTAGCCTCGCCCCACCAATAGCCTTCCGCCACGGCGCGGCTGCGGACTTCCATGCAGCCGTCGTCGGCCACTGAGAGCGAAACATTTTTCATCGGTGCGCCGACGCAAGCATCATCGTCGCGCGGCGTTTCGCTGGCGTCGTAGGCAATGCCGCCACACTCACTGGAGCCATAGAAGTTGTGAATCTTCAAACCGGTGGCTTCAAAAACCGCCCGCTCCAGCGTCAGCGGCAACGGAGCTCCGGCGGAGATGGCGAGACGCACGCAGGGCGGGATGGCGCCGGCTTCATGCCAGGCGCGCCAGAGGGCGGGGACGCCTGCCAGCGTCAAAGCGGATTTGCTTTCTGCTGCACACCGCACCGCTTCCGGCAAGGGCGAGGGCACAATGATGAGCGGGATGCCGTGCAGGAGCAGCGGCAGCACCAGGTTCGAGAAGCCGTAGGAATGTGCCAGCGAGATCACGCCCAGGTTGGGCCAGTCTGGTCGCAGTCCCATTGTGGTCATGATGTTCTCCGCGTCGGCGGCCAGTTGCTGGTCAGCGAAGGCGATGACGCGCGGGACACCGGTGGTCGCCGACGTGAGTTTGAGGTGGACGCAACCGGCGGGCGGAAGCGGCACGGCTGGCGGGTCTTGCCCGGGCTCGAGAGGGCACACGACCCGATTCCACCGCCAGGCGCGCAGGATGGTTAAGACGAATTCGGCGGAATGTCCCTGCGGATAAACAACGGGGCTTTCTGGTTGGCGAGCATCTTCCGTCCAAGCAGCCAACTCGGCGAAAGTCCATTGCCGACGCGCGGCAAGAACGATCAGGGCCGTTTCACGGGCGCGCTCCCGGCTAATTTGGAGCCAACGCTTGTAAAGCATTGTCATGTTCGTAGCCTATGGCTAGTTTCTGCCGCAAGCATGATTTTGCCAGCCGAGCAGGGCACGCGCCCTTTCCAATTCGAGCGGGACACGTTTACCTTCTCAAATGAGTTAGTCTGGGAATATCGCTTCGATCCTTTGACGGGCGAAATGACAACGTTAACCAATGATCCACCTCCGACTTACTCACATCGCTGTTTCGTCATGGTGCGGTCGGCGCGGCAGTTTTTCTATCATGCCCGATTTGAGCCGGCCGGGGCGGTACTGGAGCGAGCGAACTACCGTGTACTTGTCCGCCAAGTCGTTGCTCGCAGTCCGCGCTGGCCCAGCGCAGAGGCGGAAAAAGTCGTGATTCCTGGTTACGATTGTCTGCGAACTTTCAGCCTGGCGCAGGAGGCGCTTTTGAAAGCCGAGTGCGGCG
>Ga0315289_10014243_pt1 | contig 11118 bp, 10 predicted proteins | sample YL17G11_40_MG_FD_203452 | JGI IMG/M metagenome (GOLD analysis project Ga0315289, IMG submission 203452) | Sediment microbial communities from Yellowstone Lake, YNP, Wyoming, USA - YL17G11_40 | ecosystem: Environmental > Aquatic > Freshwater > Lake > Sediment | place: USA: Wyoming | collected...
GCGCACTTCATCAAACAGGTCTATGAGGCGGATCCCTTGCTGTGCCCCCAGTGTGGCGGCCCAATGCGCATCCTCGCCTTCATCGAGCCTGCCTGTGCCGACACGGCAGACAGGCAGCCCGAGGTGATCGACCTGCCTGTGCCGGGGGCAGACAGGGGCCTCTGGCCGGCCCGAGCGCACAGCCCGCCGGCGGGGTACCCGGTGCCGTTTTCTCTGCAACGGGTCGTCGCCGCATAGCGCCGCAGAATGATCCGACCCATCCGGACGCTCTCGTGCGTCGGGGTCTGCCCCGTGTGGCGCCGCGCCAGCCCCCCTGGCCCGTCCGTCCCCGCTGCCACCGGTGCCCGCAACGGTTTTCTATCACCCCATCACCATCACCCATCACCTCACCCACCCACCGATCAGCCGTAGGGCCATGAAGAGGGCGGACAGCCCCCCGGCGCTCTTGGCTGGCGCCGTCGGAAAACTCCATCAGGGGGCGCGCCTCTCACGCAGCGCGAGGTAGTCGGCGAGGATCTTCTCGTGGTCAAAGGCCAGGGGGGAGGGGAGTTCTGTCAACCTGGACACTCGCGTGTCGCCAGCGTCGTCCCCGGCCCGCGGCGTTCCGCGCGCCCTGGCGATGAATACCGTGCTTACCGTGTGGCCGCGCGGGTCCCGGCCGGGATCCGAGTACGTGTGGAGCTGTCGGTCCAGTACCACATCCAGCCCCGTTTCCTCCTTGGCCTCACGAACCGCCGCGGCCTCAAGGCTTTCGCCATACTCCAGAAAGCCTCCGGGCAGGGCCCACCCGTGGGGCGGATTGCGACGGCGGATGAGGACGATCCGGCCTCCCTCCATCTCGATGATGAGGTCTACGGCGATTCTGGGTCTCCGCGGTGTTTCTGGATTCATGTTGGTCGCACTCGCTTCCGTTGTCGTCTGCTTGTTCCGTGGCCCGAAAGGGGTCATGCCTTGCCGCAGACGACGCAGCCGGGATCCCGTTTCACCTTCACTTCAAAGAAGTGCATCTCCAGGTAGTCGCAGCACAGCAACCTCCCCTTGAGGAGGCTACCGACTCCGGCGAGATACTTGATCGCCTCCATGGCCTGAATCGTTCCCGTGATTCCCGGCGTGGCGCCAAGGACCGGGAACACCTCTCGCGGTGGGGCCTCCTTGAAGACGCAGGCGAGGCACGCGGTCTCGGGAGAATGGATGAACGTGACGCGGCCCTCAAAACCCCAGATACTCCCGTGAACCATCGGGATGCCCTTTCGAGCCGCAGAGGCGTTCAGCACGAAGCGCGTCGGATAGTTGTCCATGCAGTCCAGAATCAGGTCCGAGTCCCCCACGAGGCAATCCACGTTCGCCTCATCGATCTTCTCGGTGATGGCCTCAATCTGCACGTGGGGGTTCAACCGCGACAGGGTGCGCTTTGCCGACTCCGCCTTGTTCATTCCGATGCGGGATTCGTCGTGCAGAAACTGTCGGTTGAGGTTCGAGAGTTCCGGCGAGTCGAAATCGCAGATCCTGATGACGCCGATTCCCGCAACGGCGAGGTTGAACGACACCGGGCTTCCCAGCCCCCCCGCCCCCGCGATAAAGACCATGGAAGCCTTCAGCCTCCTCTGGGTCTCCTCGCCCCAATTGGGGATGATCATCTGCCGCGCGTACCGCTGCTTTTCCTCCCCTGAGAGCTCAATCGCGTTCCCCGCTCGCATAAAGTTAACCCCCCTCTGAACTGTGGTTGAGAAGGCCCGGGGCGCTTGGCTCATCCCCGGGCCTGGTGGTGGACGTTGCCAGGAAGACAGGACGTGGCATCGAAGGCCAGCACGTTTCTCCCGGCAGAGTCCATCTGCAGTGGCCTTGTATCCCATGCGGCACCCAAAGTCAATGCGCTGCGCCATCTTTCGCCCGCCTTTCTACTCCGTGACCTTCTCGGTACGAGAGGTGCGAGCCCCGCGCACGGGCTTGAGAAGCGGGGCTATACTCTGGTCTCAGTTGGGCTTCGGCTTTCCCTTGACACGCGGGATCGCTTTCGGTAGCTTGGCGACCGAGCTTCCCTGCACAGCTTGGCATTCCAGGGGAGGCCGGCCCATCCCCTGCCGCGTTCAATCGGGCGGCGCTGGCCCGTATTCTCCTTTCCAAGCAGCAGTCTGCAGTCAGGGGGGCGGTTGCCAATCCCGAGTTCTCGCATTTGTCCGTTTGGATAGCGATCCTGCCCAAGGAGCATTCGGAACGGGGCGATGCCTCTGAGCGAATCGGACACGCGAGCCAAACTGATCGATCCCGCCATTCATGCCCGTGGCTGGACGGAAGACCTTATCCGCCGCGAAGAAACCGCCGCAACAGTTGACATCATTGACGGGTTCCCCCGGAGGCACGCTAGGGGACGGGTGGATTACGTCCTGCGTGTCAAAGTGAACCCCGAGACGCAGCCTGTCGCGGTTGCGCTCATCGAGGCGAAGGCTGAACACCTGCCCCCTGCCCACGGGTTGGAGCGGGCGAAGCTCTACGCCACCTGTAAGCGGCTCAACGTACCCTTTGTCTTTTCCAGCAACGGCCATCTCTTCGTCGAGTACGACCGCATCACCGGCAAGACAAGCCCGGCACACCCGCTGGCCCAAATGCCGACGCCAGCCGAGTTGCGTTCCCGGTACGAGCAGCGCATGGGCTTTACCCTTGACGCGCCTTTGGCCAAGCCCCTGCTCGCACGCTATACCGGGGGCGAGGCGACGCGCCGCTACTACCAGGACGCCGCGATCCGCGCCGTCCTGGAGAAGCTGGCTCGGGGGGAGAAACGCGCCCTCCTTTCCCTTGCCACCGGTGCGGGGAAGACGTTCATCGCCGTCCACCTGCTCAAGCGGTTCGCCGATGTCGGTCAGCTCCGGCGGGCACTCTTCGTCTGCGACCGTGACGAACTGCGGAGTCAGGCACTCGGGGCGCTCCAGAATGTCTTCGGAGCCGATGCAGCCGAGGTCTACCGCAAGCCCGACGGCACAAACAACGCGCGGAACGCCCGCGTTCACGTGGCCACGTACCAGACGCTCGACGTGGATAGCGAGGAGGGCACCGCCAATTTCCTGACGACGTACTACCCCGAAAACTACTTCAGCCACATCGTCATTGATGAGTGTCACCGCTCGGCCTGGGGCAAGTGGTCGCAGGTTCTGACCCGCAATCCTGACGCCGTGCAGATCGGCCTGACCGCCACGCCCCGCCAACTCAAGATCACGGAACAGAGCAAGGAGGCCCAGGCGGACGCGCAGATCACCGCCGACAACATCCGCCACTTCGGCGAGCCGGTCTACGAATACGACATGAGCCAGGGGATCGAGGACGGCTATCTTGCCGCCTGCGAGATCGTGCGGCGGGACATCTTCCTTGACAACAAGGGACAAAGCGGGCGTGAGACGGGCGTCGAACGGGGCGATCTTGTGGGGAAGAGGGTGACCGATGCCATCTCGGGAGAGCCTCTTACCCTGGGTGATATTCAGCCCCGCTATCACGTTCGAGGCTGAGGACCCCGGGCGTTAGCCCGGGGGTGAAAGCCTCCCCAGCCGAAGGCTGGGCCGGCGAAGCCGGGCCGGTTCTCTGATATGATGGGTGCATGCAGATTCGGCTGAGCGCCCATGGAGCGTATCACCACCAGTACCACCTCGTGTGGATTCCCAAGTACCGGAAGCGGGTCCCCAAGGGGGACCTCAAGGGCTTTCTGGCGAAGCGACTGGGCGAGATTCAGGAGTACCACCCTGACGTCGAGGTTGAGCAGTTCAGCATCCGAGTGGACCACGTTTACCTGGTAGTGGTGATCCCGCCGAAGTACGCGGTGTCGGCGATCGTCGGTAAGATCAAGGCGAACACGAGCCGCGAGATCCGCCAGCGCTTCCCTTGGGTCAAGAAGGTGTACTGGCGGAACGAGTTCTGGTCCGTCGGGTTCTTCTCGTCCACCGTCGGGATCGACGAGGCGGTCATCAAGCGGTACGTCGAGTTCCAGGAGAAGGTGGACACTGGTCAACTCAAGCTCCAGTTGGACTTCGGGTTCTGATCCCCAGTGCCACGGGCGTAAGCCCGTGGGTATCTACTAGAAGCCAAATCCAGGCAGAACTGGTCCCAGTCCCCGCTCCCCAGGAGCAAGAGCGAATCATATCGAGACTGAGCGGGCAGATGGAAACTGTTGACCGAGCGCGCACAGCGCTGGAAGAAGAACTCGCCGCCATCAACGCCCTACCCGCCGCCCTCGTGTGTCGGGCGTTCAACGGGGAGCCTTGACAACGGGAGCAGGCGGTGATAGTTTTTCCTCAGAAATGCCTCGACAGGCGACGGGCAACGATAGAAGTATCCTTGCTAGAAGACCCGCTGAATGCCTCAGCGTCCGAATCTGAGGGTGGAGGCGTGCTGCGGGTACCGGCCTTGGGAATTGCCAAGTTTCCTCAGCGTACGTTACGACGCTCCAGTATAGACGGAAATTCCCTGATGCTCATGGGATTTAGGAGAGCTGGGAAGGAGTAAGAGCTACGCCGGCGCACCGATAGGCCGAGCACTCTAGCGAAGGTATCTAAGGAGGGTAGGGTCATGGCCAAGACGCGACGAGAGCTTGTAGCGCATAGGTTTGAGGGTGAGCGTTTCGATGATCACGGTCTCGATTTAGACGTGCTCCCTGACCTAGTTGCCTACAAGACGCTCCTGGTGGAAACGGCAAAGGAACTTTGGCGCAAGAGGAATCCGAGCCGCCAGAGGCTGCCGAAAAACTTCGAGGACTCCCTTCGGCTGAAATTCTATGAATTGCGACCAGGGAGCACCGTTGTTCCGCTCGTACGGGAGATAGATTACGACGAGACTGCGCTGCCGTTCGAGCCAACCGCAGACGAGATGGATGAGGCAGTGGTTCTGATAGCGGACACGATCGAAGCGATAGCTCAGGATTCGCTCGTGCCCGAGGCCTTACCAAAGAGCGTCTTGCCTCTGTTTGCGAATTACGGAAGGACATTGCGTGAGGGCGAAGTCTTCCTCCAAGAACTTCCAAAGCGACCCAAACCCGTGCGCTACTCTATCCAAGTTCGCGATTCCCTGGCGGTCAGATCTCAGGGGGATTACGAGGATGCGATTGAGTTCGCTGGTGAGGTCCGATCTGCAGACCTCGATGGTCTGAATTTCTCCATCCGGCTCGATGACGGGACGAAGATTCCAGGCAAGTTTAGCCCAGAGCAGGAGGCGATGATAGTTGAAGCACTTCGCCAGCACGCGAGCCGGCGTCTGCGCGTCCGGGGTCGAGCTGAATTCACTTGGCCAACCGGCAAGGCCAGGCGAATTACCTCCATTGAAGAAGTCGTTCTGCAAATGGCTGGCGACACTCCCTATGATTCGACCGTCCGACCGGTGTGGGAGGTCGCTGTCGAAATCGGGGGATCCATCCCAGGCGAGGAGTGGGCAAAGGTCCCCAGAGACCTTTCGAAGCGACTGGATCACTACCTCTATGCGGGTGCAGCAGGGGAAGATGGATGAGAAACGTCTTCGCGGACGCCGGATATTGGATCGCCTTGGTAAACCCGCAAGACGACCTCCACCAAAGGGCGAAGGAGGTCTCCGCATCGCTTGGACCTGTGCGATACACCACCAGCGAGATGGTATTAACGGAGTTCCTGAACTCTTTTTCGAATAGGGGGGAGCGCCTTCGAAAGGTCGCAGTGGCATTGGTGGAACGACTACGTGAGGATCCCAACACCACAATAGTTCCCCAGACAAGCCTTTTGTTCCGAGACGCACTTTCCTTGTATGCTGAGCGGCATGACAAAGCCTGGAGTCAAACGGACTGCGCCTCCTTTCAGATAATGCGAGGGGCAGGCATCGGAGAGGGCCTGACCTACGATAAGCACTTCGAGCAAGCAGGCTTCAGGGCCCTGCTCAGAGAAGAGCGCTGACAGGAAAAGGTAATGCGCCGCTTCACCAGGACGAACAGAAAGGGCGGAAAGAGCCTTGCCACGCAGCAATCGGTGAATGGCGCCGTCAAGTCCATCTGCGACATCATGCGCCGCCCGAACTGCGCCGGAGCGCTGCAATATGTGCCCGAGCTGACCTGGATTCTCTTCCTGCGTATCCTCGATGAGCGCGAGACCCGCGAGGCGGAAGAGTCCGAGGCAGTCGGGGTGGAGTTCACTCCCTCGCTCGAAGCACCGTACCGCTGGCAGGATTGGGTCGCACCCAAAGGCGCCAAGCGGACAGAGTTGCAGAACGGTGCCCTCGGGGCCTTCTTCGGCTTCGTCAACGGCGAATTGATCCCGCACCTGCGAGCCCTTCGCGAGCGCCCAAACGCTGCGTCTCGCCAGAAGGTCATCAGCGAAATCTTCTCCGGGGTGGAGCGCACCCGGATTGACACAGAACGGAACCTGCTGGATGTGCTGGACAAAGTGCACGAGATCAGCGGCGAGACCGTGGATCAGACTCACGTGTTTCCTCTCTCCCGGGTCTATGAGGGGTTGCTCCTCAAGATGGGGGAGAAGGGCAACGACGGTGGGCAGTTCTTCACCCCGCGCGAAATCATTCGGGCAATGGTGCGGGTCATCGACCCAAAGGTGGGCGAGACGGTGTATGACCCTGGATGCGGGACGGGAGGCTTCCTGGCCCAATCCTTCGAGCATATGACAGGGCCGAACAACGCCAAGATTGCTTCACCGGATCAATTGGAGACGCTGAAGCGCCGCACATTCTACGGGCGGTAGAAGGACAACGCGATTTACCCCATCGCCCTGGCGAACCTGGTTCTTCACGATATAGACGAGCCTCATATCTGGCACGGCAACGCGCTGACCGGCGCCGAGACTTACGGTGGCCTCTTTACTGAGACCCCGTCCCTCCACGATGTGATCCTGATGAATCCCCCCTTCGGAGGCAAGGAAGGGAAGGACGCCCAGACGCGCTTTCCCTACAAGACCGGCGCGACCCAGGTGTTGTTCCTCCAGCACGTGATCGACAGCTTGAAGCCGGATGGGCGCTGCGGCATCGTGCTGGATGAAGGGGTGCTCTTCCGCACCAATGAGACGGCCTTCTTGCAGACAAAGCGGAAGCTGCTCAACGATTGCGACCTCTGGTGTATCCTGAGCCTGCCTCCGGGCACCTTCGTGAATGCGGGAGCGGGCGTGAAGACGAACCTGCTGTTCTTCAGCAAAGGGAAACCCACAGAGCGCGTCTGGTACTACGACCTCTCCGACATCAAGGTCGGTAAGAAGTCACCATTGACGCTCGACAAATTCGAGGAGTTCTTTCGGCTCCTACCTGACCGCGTCGACAGCGAACATAGCTGGATGGTCACGCGCCAGGAGATCGAAGCCAAGAACTTCGACCTCAAGGCAGTAAACCCGCACGCCAAGAGCCACGAGGACACGCGGACCCCCGAGGAACTGCTCGACCTGATTGAAGCAAAGGGCCGAGAGGTGGCCGAGGCGCTGGCCGTCTTGCGTGGCAAAGGAAATCGGTAAGGCGTGGCTGGAGGGGCAGCGGGGGCGCCGCCAACAGCGTCGCGGCGATCGGGGGGCAAGTCCCACCGCCCAAGAGGCTACTGACCATCGTGAGAGTGCGATCGCTCAGAAGGGGATAGTGGAGGTGCTCTGGGGGTTGCCCATGGAAGCGGGTATCTTTCCGCGAACTGATGAATTCCTGACATTCGTTCGCCTTGCCGAACCGATGACCCAAACTCGACCTTCGGTCCCTCCGGCGGCAGAGTTTCAACAATTTATCGAGGAGGCGAAGCCATTTCTCATTGGAGCGGTGTATAGCTCACTCAGGGGGCTAGCCCCACGGTTAGCTCTCATCCGAAGGTGGTTGATTACCCATGACCTCCTTAGCATTGCGGGGTTCGCCTATGACGAAGACCCGTACACGGAACTTATCGCGTGGGCGCTTGACCCCGCAACGCACCTTGAGTCTGCAATACAACGCCAACGAGCCTGGCTAAGCAGATCGCCATTTGCTGCTGAGTTGGACTTTGATCTGCCCGCAACTCCGCGCACTCAACTTGTGACCCAGGCTGGCATACCGGATATGGTCCTGCAATACGAGAGGTTCGCCGTTGTGCTTGAAGCCAAGACTGGAACCGGAGAGCACCGAACGCCCAGGGGAGACTTTCAGACGATCGATTATCCTCCTGCGGTGAAGCAAAAACTGGGCCTTCCGGATTCGATGCCCGTCCGAGTGGTGTTTCTCACGCCCGAAAGACGAGAGGCAGCAAATCCAAATGCGTTCAACACCACCTTCGTGGATTTGTCCTTAGCTCTCGCTGATGTCTTGGAGGGCTTTCAACTCTCCGATGAACTGCGCCATGCCTATGCGATGTTGTTTACCCACTTCCTTACCTGCGCAACGCCACTGGGGGCCGACCTTCGCTGCGTTATCCAAGACTTCGTTCAGTGGGAGAATCGCCTGGATGACGAAAGCTTCCTGATGGGAAAGATGAACGAGATCGAGGCTGCCATGAAATGGTTTTCTCCGGAGGCGTACAAATGACAAGTTTCATGGGATTTACCGAGGCCGCACAGCTGTATGCACGGTACTCCGCCGTGGTAGACGCTATGGAGAAGGCCTTTCATGAAAGCGTTAACCAGTTCTTGGATTTCTCGAGAGATCAGATACGTCAACAGGTGCAACCAGCTAAGCTTCAGGAATCGCGCTCGGATGCCGCAAGAAACTGGTGGCTTGCTGACAACGATGAGGACATGGATGCCTACCCCCGTGGGTATGTTGACCCCCGGTCGCCTCGGATCGTCGATCCAGGAGAATTGAGCCTATTCGTATTCGCACCGCGTGCCTCCGAGGAGCAGCGACGACGTTTTGCGAACATAGCAAATCAATCCCGTTTCCGTTCCTTCTGCAAGAGAGGTAGTGGCGGACCGTATTTTTTGTTCACCGCCGTGATCAAATATCCTGAGCAGGAGAATCCGGCAGATCGAGTCGCTAGCATCATTGCTGACATCCTTGTTGCCCTGAATGAGATCGTTCTGGCTCCAGAGCCGGAGCAACATACGCTTTTTGATAAAGTTAAGAAGTAGACCACCCAAAGGTTAGGCTGCAGGGCGTTCTCTCGAGGCGTCTTGCCTACGGTCTGGATCGAGACGTCGGCGGCGCGAGGGGAGCGCATCCGTCGACATGCGGGAGGCCCGACCTGGCGGGGCCACCAAGGTCAATGGAGGTTCAGGGCGAATAATGGGGGACCCGCCCGTTTTTTCGGTGTCAAGGTAAATCCCTCCTGCAATTGGGGACGTTCCAGTCTTCGTCGTCTTGTGCTCGCCTCGCTCCACTATGCCCCGTCAGGCGCGGCTGGACACCGCCGGGACTCTCCACCATGTGATGGTCCGGGGCATCGACGGGGCTCCACCGTGACCTACACCACCGCCTCCGGCCGCGAGGTGCCGGCCGAAGCCGTCGCGAGCCTCGCGCAGTAGGTGTTCTTGTTGCTGGCCGTCCCCGAGCCTGCCGGCCTCTCCCGGCAGGCTCTGCTTTTTTCAGGGGCGGGCGGCCTGATCACAGACGTTGAGATGCATGCGCCATCTTGCGAGGTCCGTCGCTAGCGGGGGAGCACGGAGAGGTGTGAGCGGAAGGGGAGCCGGACTCGAAGGGAGGCGCGGTGCAAAGGCCGAAGCGCGGAACGGAGACCCCGGCGACGGGCGCCGTTCCGGGGCCTCCGTTCCGGTGGCGGGGGGATTCAGTGTTTCGGCAGGCTCAGGCCGGCACCGAACCCCGTGGTGCCAGCCATGCCGAGGGCGTAGGCGCTCTCGTTGTGCTGGCTGAGGTCCAGGCCCGCCACCTCGTCCTCGTCGTGGACCCGCAGACCGATGATCACATCCACGAGCTTGAGGAGGATCAGGGCGCCGATGAAAGCGAAGATCCAGGTGGCTAGGACGCCGATCGCCTGGACCCGGAACAGGTCCGGGTTGCCAAAGAACAAACCGTTATTCCCGTCGTCGTTCACCGCCTTGCTGGCGAAGAGGCCGGTGGCGATGGCCCCCCACGTCCCCCCGACGCCGTGCACACCCACGACGTCCAGGGAGTCGTCGTAGCCCATCTTGGTCTTCACGTTACAGGCGTGGTAGCACAGGAAGCCCGCGATGGCGCCAATGACGACCGAGGAGAGGGGTCCCACGAATCCGGAGGCGGGCGTGATGGCCACGAGGCCCGCCACGGCACCGGAGGCGGCGCCCAGAACGGTCGGCTTGCCCCGAGCGAGCCACTCGGTGAGCATCCACGACAGCGTGGCCGCCGCTGTGGCGATGTGGGTGGCCACGAATGCGCTGGTGGCCAGAGCGCCGGAGCTCAAAGCGCTCCCGGCATTGAAGCCGAACCAGCCCACCCACAGCATGGCGGCCCCGGTGATGGTGAGGGGCAGGTTGTGGGGCGGCATCGGTTCGCTGCCGAAGCCGCGGCGCTTCCCGATGAGGAGGGCCGCGGCCAGCGCCGAGAAGCCGGAGCTGATGTGCACGACCGTTCCCCCGGCGAAGTTGAGCGCCCCCAGGTTCCGGAGCCATCCACCCACACCCCAGACCCAGTGGGCCAGCGGGTCATAGATGAAGGTCGTCCAGAGCAGGGTGAAGACCAGGAAGGCCCCGAACTTCATCCGCTCGGCGAAGGCCCCGGTGATGAGCGCCGGGGTGATGATGGCGAACATGAGTTGGTAGATCATGAACGCCTGGTGGGGGATGGTGGCGGCGTAATCCGGGTTCGGCTCCAAGCCGACACCCTTCAGGCCAAACCATCCCAAGTTGCCAATCAGACCGTGGACGTCCGGCCCGAAGGCCAGGCTGTAGCCCCAGAGAACCCACTGAATGCTGATCAGCGCCATGATGATGAAGCTGTGCATGATGGTCCCCAGGACGTTGTGACGGCGGACCATCCCCCCGTAGAACAGGGCGAGCCCCGGCGCCGTCATCATGAGAACCAGCGCCGCCGAGGTCAGCATCCAGGCGGTGTCGCCGCTGTCGATCTTTGGCTGGGAGGTCGCCGGGGTCGCCTGGGCCGGCGCCGCGGGGGCAGTCGCCGGCACAGTCGAGAGGCCAGGTTCTGGGACAGGTGGGGCCGCCGGGGATGGACCAGCCTGCTGAGCCGCCGAGGGTGACGCCAGGACCCAGAGCGCCACCAGCACGACGAGACCTCCGA
>Ga0315289_10014246_pt1 | contig 11117 bp, 11 predicted proteins | sample YL17G11_40_MG_FD_203452 | JGI IMG/M metagenome (GOLD analysis project Ga0315289, IMG submission 203452) | Sediment microbial communities from Yellowstone Lake, YNP, Wyoming, USA - YL17G11_40 | ecosystem: Environmental > Aquatic > Freshwater > Lake > Sediment | place: USA: Wyoming | collected...
CCACCACCACCGCTCGCCCCGTCGCGGCGTCCAGGCGCGCGCCGAGATCGCAGTAGTTGGTGCGCTGAACTGCGCGCAGGTCCGGAACCTGCCCGGCAGGGTGGAGGCGGATGAACGGCTCGCCGCGGTAGCGCTCGAAGTAGACCTGAAGCAGATCCTCGGCGCGGCCCACGCCCCGCGCGCGAAAGTAGATGGTCTCCAGAATCCCGCGCTCCACCGGCAGCAGGTGGGCCGTGAAGCTCAGCTCGCCGTCCTCGAGCCCGCAGTTCATGAGCACCTCGGGCACGTGGCGATGGTCCAGCAGCGAGTAGCAGGAGAAGTTCCCGGTGACCTCGCAGAAGCTGGTCTTGGGGCTAGGCTTGCGGCCCGCGCCGCTGACGCCGCTCTTGGCGTCGCAGACGATGCCGGCGGAGCGGTCCACCACGCCCGCCGCCACCAGCGGCTGGAGGGCCAGGCTGGCGGCCGTCGGGTAGCAGCCGGGGTTCGCGATCAGGCGCGCCCCGCGCAGGCCATCGCGGCCCAGCTCCGGCAGGCCGTAGACGGCTTCGGCCAGCAGCTTGGGCTGCGTGTGCGGCGCCTTGTACCACCGCGCATAGTTCTCCGGCGTGCGCAGGCGGAAGGCCCCGCTCAGGTCGATGACGGTGGCGCCGGCCTCCACCAGGCCGGGCGCCCGCTCCATGGAGACCTCCGCCGGGGTGGCCAGGAAGACCACCGCCAGCTTCTCCTGCTTGACCGCCTCCGGGGTGACCGGCCGCCGCCGGGGCGCGCCGCGCGCCAGCGGCCGCGGGCGCTCCTCGGCCTCCTGGATGTCGTCCAGCAGCCAGGGCGCGGCGCGCGGATGGCGAGCCAGCAGGCGCAGGAGCTCGGCCCCGCCGTACCCTAGGAACCCGACGATGCCGGCGCGCGCTCTCATTGATTAAACATTCACCCTCATGAATAAATATAGCACAGGGCCGACTTTCGCGCCAAGGCCGCCAAGGTCACGCCAGGCTCGCCAAGGAAACACACAGGAGACCGGAAAAGAAGAATCCTTTGCGTTCTTTGCGGGATCTTGGCGTGCTTGGCGCGAAACGGGTTCGCCGCTACCGCCGGTACCGCGTCTGCCGCTTGGCGGCGTGGCGCTCCAGCGCCAGCTCGATCAACCGGTCGATCAGCGCGGAATAGGGCAAGCCGGTGGCCTCCCACATCTTGGGAAACATGCTGATGGAGGTGAACCCCGGGATGGTGTTGATCTCGTTGATGTAGATGCGGCCGGTGGCGGCTTCGAGCAGAAAATCCACTCGCGCCATGCCCTCGCAGGCGCAGGCCTGGTAGCAGGCGACGGCCAGCCGGCGCGTTTCCTCCACCTGTTCAGGCGTGAGATCCGCCGGCACGATGGTCTGGGCGCGGTCGAGGATGTACTTGTCCTCGTAGTCGTAGAACTCGCGTGAGGGGATGATCTCGCAGGGCAGCGAGGCCACCGGGTCGTCGTTGCCCAGCACCGAGCATTCCAGCTCGCGGCCGGCGATGGCGCGCTCGACCAGGACCTTGCGGTCATACAAAGCGGCCAGGCCGAGCGCCTTCCTGAGTGCGGCGCGGTTCTTGGGCTTCGAGATCCCCACCGAGGAGCCCAGGTTGACGGGCTTGACAAAGACCGGGTAGGAGAACCGCTCCTCCACCAGCTTCACCGAGAGCCGCGCGCGGTCCATCACCACGTACTCGACCACCGGCAGGCTGCGCTCCTGGCAGAGGCGCTTCATGATCTCCTTGTCCATAGCCGCCGAAGAGCCGAGCACGCCCGCGCCCACGTAGGGCAGGCCGGCCAGCTCCAGCAGCCCTTGCACGGTGCCGTCCTCACCGAAGGTGCCGTGCAGGACGGGGAAGACCACGTCAATGCCGCGGTTGGCGCCCGGCTCGGGCAGGAGCGGGCGGGGCTTCCAGCGCCCGCCCTTGGTGATGAACAGCGGCAGGATCTGGTACTTTGCCGGGTCCATGGCGGCCATGATCGAGCGCGCCGAGCGAATCGAGACCTCGTGCTCGCCGCTCCGGCCGCCGTAAAGCACGGCCACACGCAGTTTCCTCTTCATAGGATTCGTTTTCCCATGGCCGACATCACCAGCTCGACTGCCAGCAGCGCCGTGCGGTTGGCCTCGTCAATGATCGGATTGACTTCGACCACGTCCATGGAAGTCACCCGCCGGCAGTCGCAGATCATCTCCATGGCCAAGTGGGCTTCGCGGTAGCTCAAGCCTCCCCGCACCGGCGTGCCGACCCCGGGCGCCTGCTGGGGATCGACGGCGTCCATGTCCAGCGAGACGTGAAAGCCTTCGGTGTCGGAGGTGACCACAGCGAGGGCTTCCTCCATGACCGCCCGCAGGCCGCGCTCGTCGATGTCGCGCATGGTGAGGGCCGTGACTCCGGAGGCGCGCACGTGCGGTTTCTCGAGCTGGTCAACGTCGCGCAGGCCGACGACCGCCACGTCTCTGGGGTCCACCTTAGGAGCCCAGCCGCACAGGTGCGTGAGCCGGCGCGGGCCCAGCCCGACCAGGCAGGCCAGCGGCATGCCGTGGACATCGCCGCTGGGGGAGGTGTCGGGCGTGTTCATGTCCGGATGCGCATCCAGCCAGAGCAGCCCGAGGCGCTTGCGCCGGCCGCGGAAGCCGTTCGCCATCCCGCTCACCGAGCCCATGGCCACGGAATGGTCGCCGCCCAGCACCAGCGGTACCTGGCCCCTGGCGACGGCCCGCTCAATCAGAGCGGCCAGGCGCGTGCACGCCTCGGCGATCTGCCGCAGATACCGGGCATCGGCGGCGCCGGGCGAGATGCGCTCGGGCTGCTCGACGGCGATGTTGCCGCAGTCCTCGACCCGGTAGCCCAGCGTTTCCAGCCGCGGCCCCAGGCTGGCGAAGCGGATCGCCGAGGGTCCCATGTCCACGCCGCGCCGCCCAGAGCCCAAATCCAGGGGTGCTCCGATGATGGCGAGGTGCGAACGGCGCATAGCTCAGGGTCGCGTCCGGTAGAGCATGCGCGGGAAGGCGATGGTTTCCCGGATGTGATCCAGCCCGCACAGCCAGGCCACCGTGCGCTCCACTCCCATGCCGAAACCGCCGTGCGGGACCGTGCCGAACTTCCGCAGATCGATGTACCAGTCAAAGGCTTCCTTGGGCAGGTTGTGCTCCTCAATGCGGCGCAGCAGCAGATCCAAGTCGTGGATGCGCTGGCCGCCGCCGACGATCTCCCCGTATCCTTCCGGCGCCAGCACGTCCACGCCCAGGGCCACTTCCGGGCGCTCCGGGTCGGGCTGCATGTAGAAGGCCTTGACCGCGGCCGGGTAACGGTCCACCATGACGGGGCGGTCGAAATCCTCGCTCAGCAGCGTCTCGTCGGTCCCGCCGAAGTCCCCGCCCCAGGCGATTTCGCTGCCCTGGCCCTGGAGCCTCTTGACCGCTTCGTCATAGCTGATGCGCGGGAAGGGCGCCTGGACGGCCTCCAGTTTCGAGACGTCGCGCTCCAGAACAGCCAGTTCCGCCCGGCGGTTCTTGAGCACCCGGTCCACCACGAACAAGATCAACTCCTCGGCCACCTGCTTGACATCCTCGAGCGTGGCGTAGGCCATCTCCGGCTCCACCATCCAGAACTCGGTCAGGTGCCGCCGGGTCTTGGAGCGCTCGGCGCGGAAGGTAGGCCCGAAGCAGTACACCTTGCCGAAGGCCATGGCGGTGGCCTCGTTGTAAAGCTGGCCGGACTGGGTCAGGTAGACCTTCTCGTCCTCGAAGTAGCTGACCTCGAAGAGGCTGGTGCTGCCTTCGCAGGCCGCCGGGGTGAAGATGGGAGTGTCGATGAGGGTGAAGCCGCTCGAATCCAGGTAGTCGCGGATGGCGCGCACCACCTCGTGCCGCACCCGCAGGATGGCGTGCTGGCGACGGCTGCGCAGCCACAGGTGCCGGTGGTCCATCAGGAACTCGGTGCCGTGCTCCTTGGGAGTGATGGGATAGGGGTCGCTCTCCGGCACCCGCGAGACTACCTCCAGGTGCTCGACCTCCAGCTCGTAGCCGCCTGGGGCGCGCGGCTCGGCCCGGACCTTGCCGGTGACGATGATCGAGGACTCCTGGGTCAGGTCTTTGATGACCTCGAACAGCTCTTCGGGAAGCTGGCTCTTCACCGCCACGCCCTGGATGATCCCGGTGCCGTCTCGGAGCAGCGGGAAGGCCACCTTGCCGGAGCGGCGCAGGTTGTACAGCCAGCCGGGGATGCGCACCCGTTGGCCGACGTGGCGGCCGGCCTCGGCCACCGTGATGCGCGCCGGCGTCTCTGGCGCACTCATCTCAGAAACTCTCCAGTCGTTGGAAGATTTCCCTGACCGCTGGAAGCGGCTGTTTCCGCTCCGGGTCCTCCCGCAATTCCAGCAGCAAAGGGTACTGGTCGGCGTGCGAGCGCAGCAGGGCCATGGTGCTGGCCCAGTCCACCGTGCCGCTCTGGGCCAAAAAGGGGAACAGGTGGGCGTCCACGCTGCCGTCGTTGTCGTGCACGTGGGTCGAGCGAATGCGGTACTGCATGATCGAGAAGGCGGACTCGATGCCCTCCATCAGATGGGCGTGGCCCACGTCGAAACACAGGTTCAGGTTCAGGTGAGTGGTTTCCAGGAAGTAGGCCAGCCGGTCGGCGCTGGAGAGCTGGTTGGGTATGTTCTCGATCAGGATCTCGACCCCGCGCTGCCGGGCGAATACGCTCAACTCGTCCAGCGAGGAGAAGGCCGCCTCCAGCTTGCGCTCGTCGAATTCCTCCTCCTCCATCCCCAGGTGCTGGATCAGGTAGCGGAAGGGCACGTACTCGACCACTTCGATGGCGCGCTTGATCTCGTCCACCATGGCGATGCGCCTGGACTTGACCGGCTCGGTGATGTTGATGATGGAGTGCGGGCCGGAGCGCCCCCACACGTCGTCCGTGTAAACGGGGGCGTGTAGCGACCACAACTTCAACTCGGAATCCCGGAACCAATGCCGCAGCTCGGTCAGTTGCGCGCCGTTGGTGTGATCCAGGTGCTGCCGGGCGCAGAAGATCTCGACCGCCGCGATTCCCGCGTCCCAGATTTTCTCCAGCAGGGCCGTGGTGAGGCGGTGATTGGCGAACAGGTGAGTGGAAAGTGCGTGTTCCATTGGGGACTCAGTAACCCGCCGCCTTGCCCTCCACGCGCGAGTCCGCGGCGCCTTCCAGCCACTTTTCGGCAACCAGGATGGCCGCCACCTCGCCGATCGAGCCGGCCCGCTCGAGGGTGTGCCCGCGCGCCGCCAGCAGCGCCGCGGTGTCCGGCGAAAACCCGCCCTCCAGGTACAGTTTGTCGGGCAGCCACTGGTGGTGGAAGCGCGGCCAGTCCACGGCGGCCTGGATCTCCATGCCGAAGTCCAGCACGTTGATGAGCACCTCGAGCACGGTCGTGATGATGCGCGGCCCGCCGGGCGAGCCCACGACCAGGTACAGCCGGCCCTCGCGCAGCACTATGGTGGGCGTCATCGAGGACAGCGGGCGCTTGCCCGGCTGGATAGCGTTGCGCTCGCCCTGGACGAGCCCATAGGAATTGGGCGCGCCGGGCCTGGCGGCAAAGTCGTCCATCTCGTTGTTGAGCAGGAAGCCCAGCCCGGGCGCGGTGACGCCGCAGCCGTAGCCGCCGTTGAGCGTGTAAGTGACGGCCACGGCGGTGCCTTCCCGGTCCACGATCGAGTAGTGGGTAGTCTCGCTGCTCTCCTCGCCCGGCGGCCGGCCGGGGCGCACCTGCGCGCTGGGCGTGGCCCGCCCGGAATCGATCGAAGCCCGGAGCCGCGCCAGGTAAGCGGGGTTCAGCAGGCCGGCCACCGGCACGCGCACGAAGTCCGGGTCGCCCAGGTACTCGCTGCGGTCGGCGTAGTAGCGGCGCATGACCTCGGCCAGATAGTGGATGGCCGCGGCCGAGCCGGCTCCCGGCTTCTGGTAGCCGGAGCCTTCCAGCATGCCCAGCATCTCCAGAATGCCCACCCCGCCGGAGCTGGGCGGCGGCGCCGTCAGGATGTCGTAGCCGCGGTAGCGCCCGGTGAGCGGCTGGCGCTCGACCACCGCGTAGTTCTTGAGGTCCTCCGCCGTCCACAGCCCGCCGTGGGCGGTCATCGCCTCGACCAGCCGCCGCGCCGTCTCGCCTTCGTAGAAATCCCGCGCGCCCGCCGCCGCAATGCGCTTGAGCGTCGCGGCCAACTCGGGCTGGAGCAACCGCTCGCCTGGTTCGTAGAACGCGCCGCCCTTGAGGAAGATACGCTTCGATTCGGGGAACCGGTTCAGCTTCTTGGTCCCCCGGAGGCTCTGCGCCAGGCCCCAGGAAACGGGGAAGCCTTTGGAGGCCAGCTCGATGGCTGGCGCCACCAACTCGGCCCAAGGCTTGCGCCCGTACTTCTCTGCGGCGTACTCGAGCCCCTTCACCGTGCCGGGCACCGCCGCCGCCCGCCAGCCGACGAGGCTCTCTTCGGTGGGTTTGCCGTCCGGGCCCAGGTACATGTTGCGGCTGGCCTTGCGGGGGGCGCGCTCGCGGAAGTCGAGGAAAGTCGAGCGACCGTCGGCGAAGCGGATCAGCATGAAACCGCCGCCGCCCAGGTTGCCCGCCGCCGGATGCGTTACCGCCAGTGCGAAGCCTACCGCGACGGCAGCGTCCACGGCGTTCCCTCCGGCGCGGAGCACCGCCAGGCCGGCGTCGGTCGAGTGCGCCTCGCGGCTCACCACCATGGCGCTCCGCGCGCGCACGGGCTGCCGCGCCAAGGTGACCTGATCAGTCGCAACGCTCAGCAACAGCGCGAGCAGTGGCGAGAAGCGCATTTGGAACGATTGTACTATGCGCCCGGCGCTTGACGTTGCTTCCACTCGAACAGCACGACCCCCGCGGCCACCGAGACGTTGAGCGAGGGGATCCGGCCGGCCAGTGGAATCCGGATCAGGAAGTCGCAGCGCTTGCGCACCTGCTGGTGCAGCCCGCCGCCCTCGGCGCCCAGGACGAAAACCGTGGGCAAGGCGTAGTCGATGGCGTCGTAGGCGTGCTCGCCGCGCTCGTCCAGGCCGTAGATCCAGAAGCCGCGCTGCTTGAGCGTCTCCAGCGCCCGGTTGAGATTGCCCACGCGGGCCACGGGCAGGTATTCCAGCGCGCCCGCAGCCGCTTTCGCCACGGCCTCGGTGAGCGGCGCGCTGCGCCGCTCCGGCACGACTACGCCGGCGGCGCCGGCGGCATGCGCGGTCCGGATGATGGCCCCCAGGTTGTGCGGATCTTCGATGCCGTCCAGCGCCACCAGCAGGCGCGCTGTCTCCAGCAGTTCTTCGAGTTCCCGGTACTGGTGCGCCGCCCCCAGCGCTGCGACTCCTTGGTGCGCGGCGCCGCCGCACAGGCGGTCCAGCACTTGGCGGCGTTCAAAACGCACCGGGACGGAGTGCTCACGGCAGAGAGCGACGATTTCTTGCAGGCGTTGGGAGGCGCTGGACTCCCTGGCGATGAGGACCCGGTTTAGCGGGCTGCCCGTGCGCAGGGCTTCCAGGACCGGATGGATTCCGAAGCGGAGGGCCACAGATTCATCATGCTACTGCGGAGGCGGGATGGAAAGGGCGGGACGCGGACGGAGAGCGGGATGTCCTCCAGAGTGCAGTGGCGTTCCCAGGCCCCCAGCCTCCGCCCCCCGGTCCGCGTCCCTCGGGTGGCCGCCGGCGTGCTCGGGGCCGTGCGAGCTGATGCCAGCGAGCCTGCGTCTGCCCATACAATAACGGACCGGAGCGGGCTGCGCGGGTCAGGGGCGTGGAAGTCATTCGCAAGACGGCAGAAATAATCCTGCGGGAGTTGTGAACCGCCCCTGCGGGTTGACCTTCGCCTCTGTATCCCGTAGGATGGCGAGTATCCCACCACGGATCGCAGAACGGGGCTCAAGAGAACAGCGGGCGGCTGAGATCCCGGACAAGCTCTACTTCCGCATCGGCGAAGTCAGCCGCCTGGTGGGCGTCGAACCCTATGTGCTCCGGTACTGGGAAACGGAATTCCCGGCGCTGGCGCCCAAGAAGTCCGCGAGCGGGCAGCGCATGTACCGGCGGAAGGACGTCGAGCTGCTGCTGGAGATCAAGCGGCTGCTGCGGGAGAAGCGTTACACCTTAGAAGGCGCCCGGAGATACCTGGGGAGCGCCGCGAAAGCCGCGCGCCGTTCGAGCCCCGGCGCCCGGCAAGGCAGCCTGTTTCCTGCCTCCGGGGCCATCGAGGAGATCCGGCGGGATCTGGCCGCCATCCTGGAACTGCTGAAGTAGCCCCACCCGAGTCAACTCCGCCCGGCCGCCAGGTGGCGCAGGAGCCGGAGCTGGACGGGAGCGCCTTCCAGGTGGTCGATCAACCGGCGGCGCATGCGGTCTATGGCCTCACGCATGGCCTGGGCCACGGCTTCGAGCAATTCCAGCCGCTCGGCTCGCTCCGGGGGCCGGTCCGGCTGGCCGGCGCGCGCCGCCGCGGCCTGAGCCAGCTCCTCTTCCAGTCGTCGCAGGTCGCCTGCCTCGGCGGCCTCCAGTATCCTGCTCGCCCGACGGGCAACTTGGCATGGCGGCGTGTACACTTCGCTCCTCCTGTTGGCCTCATCGACCGCTGCGGGCCGTTCGCGCGGGAATCGGAGGCCAGAAAGGCCTGAACGCGCCACCCGGCAGACGATAAGCCCAAGTAGGGGAGGCTGCAACCATGATCAGGCTCACGCGCCTGAACCACGCCCCCATGATGCTCAACGCGGACTTGATCGAACATCTGGAGGTGACGCCGGATACGATTATCACCCTGACCACTGGGCAGAAGTTCATGGTTCTGGAATCGGCCGACGAAGTGCTGGATCGAGTGATCGAGTTCAGGCGGGCCGTCAACGTGCGGATGTGCCAGTGCCCGACCGTGCTCAGGCAGGAGGAGGAGGAGCAGCAGGCCGCCAGCGGCCAGCTCTAGTTGGATCGGGATGGCCGAGAAACCAAAGAAACCCGACCCGCCGAAGAGCGGCGGCACCAAGCCGGACCTGGCCAGCATAGGCGGCTTGGCGTTGGCCGTAGGCGCGATTGTGGGAGGCATGGTCCTGGAGGGCGGCAAGATCCAGGAGATCCTCCAGGTCACCGCCGCCATCATCGTCTTCGGGGGCACCTTCGGCGCCGTCATGGTCACCACTCCCATGCACACGCTCAAGGGGGCCGTGGTCCGGCTGATGGCGGTGTTCTTCGAGAAGCAGGAGACTCCCGAAGTCATCACCGAGGAGATCATCGGCTACGCCACCAAGGCGCGGAAGAACGGCATCGTCTCGCTGGAGCAGGAAGCCGAGCGCATCGAGGATCCCTTCCTGCGCAAGGCGCTGAATCTGGCCGTGGACGGCACGGACCTGCAAGAGATCCGCAAGATGATGGAACTGGAGATGGGCATCGAGGAGCACGAGCACGAGGCGGAGGCCAAGGTCTTCGAAGCGGCCGGCGGCTACTCTCCCACCATTGGCATCATCGGAGCCGTGCTGGGGCTGATCCAGGTGATGAAGAACCTGGCCAATATCGAGGAGGTGGGCAAGGGCATCGCGGTGGCTTTCGTGGCCACCATCTACGGGGTGGGCGCGGCGAACGTCTTCTTCCTTCCCGCGGGCGCCAAGATCCGGGCCCGCGCCCACCAGGCCATGCAGATGAAAGAGCTGATGCTGGAGGGCGTGGTGGGCATCGTCGAGGGGCTGAACCCCAAGCTGATTCGCACGAAGCTGGAAGCCTACGCCCGTCAGAGCCTGGAGAAGGCCAAGAAACAGAAGAAGGCCAAGGAGGCCACACCCAAACCTGCCGCTCAGGCGGCGCCGGCCCCGACACCCCAAGGGATAGGACCTCCGAAACAAACCGCATAAACGCTATGGCACGCAAGAAGAAACAGGCCGCGCACGACAACCTGGAGCGCTGGCTGATCTCCTACGCCGATTTCATCACCCTGATGTTCGCCTTCTTCGTCGTGATGTTCGCCTCCGCGCAGACCGACAAAGGCAAGGCCGCGCAGGTTTCCGAGTCCATTCGCAAGGCATTGCAGGAAGGACAGGTCGCCTCGGCCATCGCCGGCATCCTCGGGGGGACCCTGGACGAAAAAGGCAAGGGCAACGCTCAGTTTAAGGGTCCCGGGGGCGCCAAACCGGACGCCCTCTACGAGGCGCGCAACCAGGTGCTCGCCGAACTGCTGCCGTCGCTACAGTTCCTCACCAAAGAACTGAAGGAAGAAATCGCCGGAGGGAAGCTGCAAATCAGGCTCCAGGGTCGCGGGCTGGTGGTGAGCCTGATGGAGGCGGCCTTCTTCCATACCGGTGAGGACGCTATCGAGCCGCGGACCTACCCCACGATCGGGAAGATCGCCAGCGCCATCGCCTCGCTGCCCAACCCGATTCGCCTGGAAGGACACACCGACTGGGTGCCCATTCACAACTCCCGGTTCGCCAGCAACTGGGAGCTTTCCGCCGCCCGGGCGGTGGCCATGCTGCGCTTGCTCAACCAGCGCTTCAACATACCCCAGACGCGGATGGCCATCGCCGGGTACGGCGAAACCAGCCCGGCCGACACCAATGAGACCGACGAGGGCCGGGCCCGCAACCGCCGCGTGGACCTGGTCATCCTGAACCGCGTCGGAGTGGAAATGGAGCCGCCGGTGGCCGGCAAGCCCTGAGGGGGCCGGCGGAGTGCGTCGCCTCCGCCAAGCGGTGCACTACAATGTTTGCTGAGGGCGGCCCCATGATCAGGATGGTGAATGTCGAGAAGTTCTACCAGGCCGGCAATGTCAAGACCTGGGTGCTGCGCCGCATCACGCTGGAGATTCGGGAGGGCGAGTTCGTCACCATCATGGGGCCTTCCGGCGCCGGGAAAACCACCTTGCTGAGCATCGTGGGGATGCTGGACAGCGCCTGGTCGGGCGAGTTCTACTTCCTGGACCAGCCGGTGCACCGGCTCCGCCCCAAGCAGCGCGTGGAGCTCAACAAGCGCTACATCGGCTTCGTCTTCCAGAGCTACCACCTGCTGGACAGCCTCACCGTCTACGAGAACCTGGACCTGCCGCTCTCCTACCGGAATCTCAAGTCGTCCGAGCGCGCAGGCATCGTCTGCGACACTCTGGACCGGTTTCAAAT
>Ga0315289_10014247_pt1 | contig 11117 bp, 8 predicted proteins | sample YL17G11_40_MG_FD_203452 | JGI IMG/M metagenome (GOLD analysis project Ga0315289, IMG submission 203452) | Sediment microbial communities from Yellowstone Lake, YNP, Wyoming, USA - YL17G11_40 | ecosystem: Environmental > Aquatic > Freshwater > Lake > Sediment | place: USA: Wyoming | collected...
TTTCGACCCGAAAAACTTAAAAAACCGAAAAAAATGAGAAGGTCGGGGGGTCCCTCCGCCAATCTCTTCGACGGATTTTTTTTTCAAAAATTTTTATTTTTTATTTTTTTTATATTTTCAATCGGAATTAGGGTATAGTTGCATATAAATTCGGAATCAGCATGAAATTCTGCGTAGATGTGTATATAAGAAATTGTGAAATTTGGAAAAATATTTTTTTTGAAAAATCGAAAAATCCGTCGAAGAGATTGGCGGAGGCACCCCCCGACCTTCTCATTTTTTTCGATTTTTAAAGTTTTTCGGGTCGAAACATATTCGGATGTAAAATTTCATGCTGATTCCGAATTTATATGAAACTTCATCATAATTCCAATCGAACATATACGAAAAATAAAAAATATATTTTTCAATTTTGTAATGCACTTTTGCAAAAATCAATTTTTCACTCATAATTGTCGAAAAAAATTGATTTTTTTTTTGATTTTTTTTAATTTTTTTTTTATTTTTTTTTCGACAATTATGAGTGAAAAATTGATTTTTTGAAAGGATTTTATGATTTTTAATAAAAAAAACTACTTGAGTTTGACGCTTGAAAGGAAAATTTTCTGATGAACAAATCTTCAACCCCTTTTTATTGGCCAAACTCGATCGAACATATGATGATGGATTTCCTACGCTTCGTTCGAGCCAAAGTGAAGTTTCCAGCAGCAGAAAAAGCAGAGGAGACGCCCGTGTTAGTGACGAGTGAAGTTGTCGTTGAGAAGCTTTTGCCACCGACTGTCAGCAAGCGTCTCGAAGCGAACGGAGACGAACTCCTCACCGGAGTTGTTTTGTTTCAGTATTACGATGCGGTGCACGGCTCAATGTTCTGCGTTCTCGACGTTCTACAGAAAAGTTTGTATGGACCAAAGACCTCTTGGGGCATATACTGCATCGAACTCGGAGCGTGTGAGTCGCTGAAAGACGAGCCAAGGTTTGACTTTACACGACTCTACTATGCAGCACGCATGTTGAAGCGCGTCAAGAAGGAGGTCGTCGAACAAGCCGAGGTTTATCTGAGAATCGACGACAACGACAGCAACTTCCTCGAACCATGTTATCAACACATTCTGTTGGAAGTGAACACGCGAGCATTCATGAAATCAAGTCACGCGCAGCGCCAGAATGTGTGGGAGAAACACCTCGATCGGCTTGAAGATTTGCGTGCCGCAGCAGAGAAGGCGCGTGCCGACGAGAAAGTCTGGGCGCAGTCGATCAAAGGTCGCACGGTGACGGCTGCGCAAACAATCATGCTAGAGACATGCAGACGACTGATTCGTGCGCGACAGCAGATGCGCGTTGACGAAACTGAAGGCGCACGCAAACTTGTGCTGCACTTTGAACTGCATGACGGCACAAAAAGAGAGGAACGACTGCACAAAGAACTTCTCTACATCTATGGCAACCTCGACGTCGAAGTGCTGTTTGACGAGCACAAGGAGATGCACCTCTACATCAAACAGCCTTGTTCGGAGGCGTTCGTGAAGATTGTCGTTGATCTATTTTATTGTGGTTCGTTCAACTGCTCGCTGCGGAATGTGATCAGTCTGATGCCAATTCTGAACGATCTGTGTTGCGACACTCTCCAGAGGCAGTCACTCGAGATCGTCGACCGACTTTGCACGTCCGATCACTTGAGCGATCTATTACAGACACGAAAATTTATAAAGCGCAACGATTTTCGCGAAATCTTCGACAAAAGCCTCTCTAAGATTCTGCAGTCGAAGATAAAACAGTGTGCTGTTTTAAAAAGAAATTTAAGGTGTTCGATATACGAAGAACTCGAGAAAATGAAATTATTGAAATGAAACTATTGTAAACTGTATTGAAAACGAAAACCCGAAGCAGACAACGCGATGAGCAATAACAAATACTTTACGCCGCCGAAACTTGCGAAACAGTTGGTCATGTGCGCGAAACCGTTCTTGCAATCGACTGCGCCAAAGATTCTCGATCCGTGCGCGGGCGGAGGAGCGCTGGTGAAAGCGTGCCGCGGTTTGTTCGAGCAATCGGAAATCACTGCATACGAGATCGACAAAGATTTGTGCGAGAAGCACAAGTGGACGCAAGCAGACTTTCTCACGGTTCAGCCGTCTTTGCATGATTTGGTCGTCTGCAATCCGCCGTTCAACGAACAGCGCTCCGACGACGGAAACGGCAGTCGCGGACGTGACTTGGCGTTCCGCTTCTTGCTGCACTGTTCCGCCTTTGCTCGCGTCGCTGCCTTTATTATGCATCAAAACAAAGGCTGCCAGACGTTTCAACAGAAAGTAGCGCAAGCGGCGCCGAATCTCAGACTGATGGTTCGAAAGTGCGTCGACAAGGCGAATTCGAAGTTTTTGTTCAAAGGAAAGGACGTGTTTGTGCCGAGTTCAATCTACATCTACGTCAACGACCCAGTGCTGCTATCACCATTTCCGATTGTCGAATATTTGATTAACGAGTGCAGAGAGTTCGTGCTCGTCGAACTGAACGATCCACGAACCAACATTATCGTGAAACGCTGGGGAAGTCCTCGAAGTGTTGGCCGTGTCGTTACTATTGATCCTCGAAAAATAAAACAAGAGACTGACAAGAGCCGAACGACGTACGGCCGCACGCAGGGCGTGAACTTTCATCTGCTTGCCGGCGATGTTGAAGTCACAAAGAGACAACTCACGAAGATGCAGCCGTTAGTCGATGATCTGTTCGACTATGCCCGTGACTGCAGCAACGTGAGCATCACGAGTTTTCAACTGATTACACTTTTTCTCAAATCGCTCTCCGAGGAAATCGCGGAGCCGAACAAGAAATTAAAAACTTCAGAGTAATTGTGCTTATTTATTTCCGTTCAGCAGCCAGCCAATCTGATAAGCAAGAAAAGCGTCGACTCTCGAGGAATCGAGTAAGATTCGACTGTGCGATCGTCTTCCAGTTGTTTGCCACCATAAACCAGACGCTGAAAGCACACCGGCACACCCTTTTTGATCGACACGATGTACTTGAAGTAGATGATTGGTGTGTTGCTCAGAATACCGCGGAAATACATCGTCGTGCCGTCTGTGTATTTGAGAAAGATTTCGCCGACGACGCGATGAGGTTGCAGTCTGCACAAGCGCAGCGTTTCGATCGACTTGCCGCGATCCTCCACCTCTTGCACGACGTTCTTCTTCCACATCGACAACCTCCTCTCTTTTTCGAGTTCTGAAATCTGGTTCATTTTTATTTAGTTTGATTTTCTTTGTCAGTAAACTTTGAGATCAACGATACATATTTCGAGAAGTCGCAGCCAAGCCAAATGCCATTCCTCCACACCCGTCATTCTCACACTTTTGCTTATGCGGAAGACGTCCAACTGTTTCCTTCTCGGCGTCTGACAAACTTTGGTACGCCTTTTCCATTTTTTCGTACGCTGTGTTTATGTACGAATCACCACGATCGCCACAGCCGCTCGTAACTTCAAGTGTTACTAAATATTCTCGACTTGCTTTTTTGTAATTTTCCAAGTTTGTCATTATTTTTGTTTTGTTTTTTTTTCACATCCTAACCGTCGGCTTCGGGTCTGAGATGTAAAACATGAGATCATCGATATAGACAGAAGTGGTTCTTGTTTATTTGCGATCAGCATGCTCCGAGTCTCAAAACCACGTGTATTGTGGATTCTTTCTGTATTTTGTAGTCACGCAACGTCCGACCATCTTCCAACTGCTTTCCAGCGAAAATCAATCTCTGCTGACCAATTGGTATTTCCGCCTTCTTCCAGATGAGAAACTTTACGTATACAATCGTGTTGCTGTCTGCAAGTTCTTCCAGCGTGAGCGTTCTTCCGTCCAACAGTTGGACAAATATCTGCCCAAAAATAGTGTGTGTTTCTTTGCGCTGCTTGCGATTCAAGTCTTCGTGAAACTTCACAGTGTCAAGAATCTCTTTTGCGTCAGAGACCTTTTTGAGTTTCTTCTGCATCTCGAGAGCGGCATCCTCCAACTCTGCAATGCCGGCATAAAGTTGTTCTTGGAGTTCCTCTTCATCATACTTGTCGCGCGTGCGTTTCTTACTCATCTGAATTTATAAACAAATTTGCGGATTGAACGAAGCGCACACACAGTGTAGATATTTTTCTCGTTTTATTTCTTTGGTTGCGACCATGTAATGACGTAACCCCAGTGCGTTTTGTCGGGACAGTTACGTGTAGGACACATCATACCGCAGCCCAAGTCTTCTTCGTAGCGCGCCGAAAGACCTTCTGCGCGAAGCGCCAGTTCCAGTCTCAATTCACTGCCTTTAACCAACTGTTCTTTGCATGCCGATCGAAAATTATCCAGATGGAATATCACATTTTGCCGATTCTCTGTGACCGCTTTCATAGCGTCAGCCTTGATTTGTTTGACAGCGAATGAAACTTCAACTGGTGTCATCGCAGCGCGCACTTCGCGTTCCTTTTCGATCGCGCGGAGTTGGTCGCCAAAGGTTTGCATCGGTGGTGTTGTTGCGGTCATTTGTTCTAAAGAGTGGTTTATTTCATCATCACAGATGCGGTCGTTTTCCTTTCGAGGAGCGTGATTTTCTCCGACAAACGTTCGTTTTCCTTGCCACGCAACTCGTCTCTTGTGCGCATTTCTTTGATGATCCTCCTCTGTTCGACAACGCTTTCTTCCTCCAAATCTTCGACTGCTTCGACTGCGCCAATAGCGGTAAGCGCTGTGAAGAACGATGCAATAGAGTTGCCGATGACAGCCAGAATTGCAAACAGCGGGAATATGCCATTCAGCGCATAGAGAAGGACACCAATCAAGTAAACTGAGAGGTAAGCAATCGCAGCAATCTCCAATATAAGAAGTTCTGTGTTCCAGAACGACAACACCGCTTGGACGTTGTTGAGTTCGTCGGCAACAAACGTTGCTTGCGCTGTCGTAATCGACGTGGCCAGATTCGAAAACACCGAAACGTCGAAGAGGAAGTTGAGAAACGTGAACGTGCTGAACCAGTTGAGAATCGTGACGATCAGAGTGTCGGGAAAGAGGTTTGGAACGAAGTTGAAGAACGGCGTCAAGAACGATGTGCCGTTGTAGTGCAGCAATCCAATGTGCACAATCAACGGCGTCCACTGCACCCACGCTAGCAGCGGCAGTGTTTCCAAGAGAATCCAGAAGTAAATCAACACCAATATATACACTTGGATTCTCAGCAAGATGAAGATTTCTATGATGATAAATACAGCGACCGTCAAGTAGGCTGCAGCCGGAGCAGGAATCGTGACGATCAGCAAAGGATAGTAGATAAAGTCGGAGAATGCCAGCAACAGAAAGAGCAACAGCAGCGACCAGAACCTCACATCGGTGTAGGAGTCGAGTGCTACGACGTTTGAATAAACTACTCGAATGTCGTTCGACCACACAACCAAGTTTTCTGTGCCAGTCACAAAGCCAAACGTTGACGACGGAAAGTAAGTTCTCGTACAGTAATCAAATGTCGGACAGTACGGACGATTTGTCGCGTCGATCTTACACCAGTCTGTTAGACAGATATTTCCGAGCCACGATGTTGTGTCGATTGGAAAAGTGTCGACATTTTGACCGTTCGGTGTCTCGAACTGATCGAGAGGCACGTTTGTAACGTCTTGAAGGAAAATCGGTGGCGGAGGATCGGCGGGACACTGAACCAACGGATCACGCTGCGCCGGACAGTCGGCAAGCACCATTGCGACGGGCCACCGAATGAAGCCGGCGTCGAGGAAGTAGCCGAGAATTCCATAGTTTCGTGTCTTTGGAAAGAACTGGTACCACGTAAATGCTTTCTCGTCCAAATACGGAATACAGAAAAATTTGTAGAATCCAGTGCCCGCCAGCCGAACGTCTTGTGGAACGTCGCACGCCACCGATGTAAGATAGTTTGTAATCGTAACCCAAAAGTTTGTGAAGAATGCTGGATCGAACGTTGCTGTGAAGAACGAAACGACGCTCGTTTCCAACTGCATCAGTGCATTCTCGAGTGTGTTTGGTGGCGCACCAAAGAACTCGAGGAACTGATCGATCGCAGCCAAGAAATCTCCCGACGCCAGCGAAGCCGAGATGCTAAAGCGCGCTCTCGCTTGCGTCGAATTCATCGCCGACGATAGATCAAACTGCGAAGCCCACCAGTCTGGCGCGATCAAGTGCAACGACGTGTCTTCGGCGTGAAGACTGTGTTTGACGAGGAACGACGAACGTTTCGCAAAGTTCAAGTGTCTCTTGAGGACCATGCTCGTTGCCGTGCGACGCTGTCTCTCCACGCCGAGCCGAGGATCGAAACCTTCCATTGCCAGCATTTCCAGTTTCTGTCGCATGCGCAGTTGTGCCTCTGCTCGAAGCATCCGTGCTCGCTTCACCGAGAACAGACTAATGTCGACACTCTCTCCGTATTGCGACGTTGAGTAAGACGACAGTGCTAACTTTCTTTCAGCGTCGACGTTCTTCATGTAGAGCTCGTAGACGTCGTTGTCGACGAATCCAATCTCATGAATATACGACATCTGTCCGTTCATCCACGCCGGAAGATGCTGAATCTGCTGCTGTCGCCCGCTGAGAATGGCGAGAAACATCGACGCACTTTGAAACGCCGGCAGCGCTTCGAGTCTGGCGCGTCGATTGAATATTCTCGCCAGACTGTAGATCACAGTGCTGAGAAACTTTATCGTTGCGCTCGCGCTGCGCGTCGACATCGCGCCTTTCACGTACTGATCGCGCTGCACCAACGAAGCCTTTGCACCTTCATACGCCGACAGTGCCGACATGATCAATTGCTTCTGCTGCGGACTGGCGTCGAGATCGTTGTTCAGAGAATTGAGCAACTCGCCAATGTCTGAAATTGGCAGCGTGTGCCACAGAGTTTGTGATGCGGGATCGTTGAGCACAAGACCAGTCTCAGTATTGGTGTGTTTCACTCTGATCGAGAGCGTTGGTTGTGCGTGTAAGCGTTCGTATTTCTGGTCGATGTCGAATTCAAAGTGTGTCTCCTCTTGTTCGTCCATTGCCGTCGCCATCGGATAGGTGCCGGCCCAGTAGAGACGACGGCCAAACTCTTGAACGACAGAGATTCGTGTGTCCATCTTCAGTGCTGTGTTTGCAAAATTGCGTTTTCTCTCTTCTTGTTCTTTGAACATTTCCGACGATTCTTGCGCTTCATCTGTAGAAATCGGCTGCTGAGCAGCACCGCCTGGTCTGAACGCCGAACGCTTTTGTGTCGACTTGTCGCGCATGCCGAGATGGTGAAACAACAAACGTTGATCCATCTCGTGCTTCTCTTCCGGCGTCGTGAGAGACGTTGCGACATGATCGTGAAGGTCAGCATAGTAGTTGAACATTGCGCCAGCCAGTTCCATCGAAGGCATCAATGTTTGAAGCGCTTCAACAAAGTATTCTATTTTTTCTGTTGCATTTTTTTGTTGTGCGTTGTCGTCTGCAGTTGCGTTGTACTCGCGAAATTCGAGTTTTGGCAACTCCTCCGGTATGCTTCCCTCGAGTTTCTTGAGATGTTTCTCGCCAAACGAATCCATCGAACCGAGCAACGCGTTTGTCGCTGTCCAGCCACCCAAGTAATCGGTAAGAGTGTGAGGCGAAGTTTCTGCTAGAATGGCACGCATGCCAAACGCCAATTGAAACGCACAGAAGCGACTTGCCAAATGATCAAGCGACAGCGACGACGTAACTTCGGCATCATCGATGTCGATTCCAACAGTGTGTAATCTGTTGGCGCACCAAGAACTGTTTGCAACGACGCCGTGTTGATTGAGAATTGTCTGCCAGTCGCTGTTCTCAACGCTAACGCTCTCTGCTTGCTCTGTGTTGTTGGTGCGTTCGCTGTAGGTTCGGCGTCGTACTGGTTCCGGCGGCTTTGAGATCAGACCGATGCAGTAAGCAAACTGCATGTTGTCGTCGTCCGAAGATGAGGAGCGCGAACTGCGCAACTTCTCCATGCACGCGAAATACGCTGGAACGTAGTCAAAGACAAGCATTGTCCAACGAGCAAAGAACGAGCGCGTTGCATCAGTGTGCTGTTTCACAGTTTTGTAGAGACGCATCGCAATCGAATCTCCGCAACCGCTGAGCATGTCGTAGAGGTTGAATGCAAGAGTGAGCGAGTTTCTAAAGAGAACGTTTGTGTTGTTGCGCGTGTCAAGCATGTTTCGCCACTGATTTTCCTTTGGCAACTGTGAAACGACGCAGTCGAGTGTCGTGTCGAAACACGGCGAGATCGAGCAGCCATCAGTTGCACACATTTGAGCAGCCGTTGTGTTCGGATTGAAGACGCACTCTTTCACTGCGTCGAGTGCTTTGCGCGACTCGGAAGCCCACAACATCGCAGTCAACTTCAGTTTTACCGACATTGGCACCTCTGGTGCGTTCTTCTTGGTAAACTTTTGCGATGCAACATTTCGCTTTCGAAACAAACACTGATATTGTTGCGGTGCCGGATCGAAGAAATTTATGGGAGGCTGCGAGAAGCGCCAAAACAATTGCGACGCTTGTTCGAGAGAGTCGCAAAGAAAACCCCAAAATCCAGTGTCGGCAACAGTGCGAGAGTTGATCGTGATAAAGCACGTTAGTGGATCAACCGGTGCCGTAACAACACCATCTACACACTTTAGCGGTGTGTAGAAATACTCGATGATCCGAATCGGCATTGTTTTTGCGTACGATGCGAGAATGATAATCGATGCCGTCCGATTGCAAGCAGGATAGAATACCGATCCGATGAAATGAATGTACGCATACAGAAGATTGAGAAGTGAGGCAATTACAGATTTATAGAAGCGAAGTGCTTCGTCGGCCGCTGTGGTCAGAAGACCGTTTGGGTCTTCGATCAACTGTGCGATCGGCGGTATGATTTGATAAGCCTCGTAAACGTAGTCGACACGATTGTTTTCGAGAGGAACGTGGATCGAATTCCATTGTATGCAGTTGTACGCAGAGGCGGGAATATCGTCGTCGATGAGCGGAAGCGTTCCTCTGAAAATGCCTCCGTCGACCGAACACGCAATGGCTGCCTCTGGCGACAAAGAGAAGAAGATATCATTCAACACACGACAAGGATAGAGGTGTTTTGCCAAGATGACCGGACTCGTCACCGCTGTGATGGCGGGATCGAGAAACAAGTCGACACCGGGCACACCGATCAACTTTATCTTGATCAACTCCAACGCCGTACCGGCGACTGCGCCGAGTGGTGGAGGAAAACGAATCGTCGTCGAGTGGATTACGATCAACGATAGCGTTCTAAACAACTGAGCAAGGATGCGCAGCACTCGTGCGACGTATTTTTGTTTGTTGAATCGTTTCGGTTGAACAGACTGCGGGTTCGCTTGCATTTCAACTTGAGCAACGGTGAACTCCTTCGGATAGAAACTTTCGCCGGTAACGAACGATATTACGCGCGTTATCCAGTCTGCGAGTTGACGCCAGAAACTTGCCTCCTCATCAATCGAGAGATAGAACGACGGAAAGAACTTCTGGCCCGGAAAGGCAAACTCTGCGATCTTGGTGAATATGATGTCGCCCGCGCCACGTATAATCTCCCAGCCGTCCAAGAAGAAGTTTCTCAGATAGTATAGCGGTCCGTCGACGTCGACTTGAGGAAACGCGCCAAAGTCGGGGTCTGTTTCGTAACGATTCGTTCCGCTGGCCGGCGTTGCAAACGGATAGAATTGCGCCAGAGGATTGATCAACGGAAAGATTTCTGTCTTGCCGCCAGCAGATTTCGTGATTGGAAAGTAGCCGAGCGACTTGAAGAGGTCCCATGTGATTTTAACAATCTCAAGCGACTGGAAGTAATCTCCGACTGCCATCATTATGTTGTACGCGTCGGTCACGTCGATGAACCAAACGTTGAGACGCACAAAGACATACCCAACGACTTGGTTGTACTTTGGTGCAAACCAGTTGAATCCGCCTTGGATGTTGATCATACCAATCTTGGAGAACACTTCAAAACCAATACGCAACGGTCCTTCTGCGCCAAAATCAACGACCGAAAGAACCAGATTTGGATCAGAAACCAACGGTGCTCCCACTATGATGCTGGCGACCAGTCCTATCGTCAGCCCCGCTGCAAGTTTCTTGTTCTGTGCAATCGTGATAAAGACATTCGCCGTAGCGACAGCGTAAATATAGGTCCACGTCGCGACGCCAACCAGCGCATTCCACAACGCTGCCAATACAGTGAAAGCGATGCTTGCTATTGCAGCACCGACGCTGATCAGAGGTGCGAGAAGACTCATTTACGAGAGTAAAAAAAAAAGTGCGAAAGGTTCGTTGCTTGCGCAGTTCTGCTTGTTAACGCATAGAGCGACGACAGACAAAGTTTTTGAAAATAAAAATTGCTATTTGTGATAAAAACTTTTCTGTGTGGTGTGAGATTTTAATTCTTAATATTTTGAGAATTTTGCATGGTAGCTGCTCTACGCGCGCACTCGCTCAGAACCGAGCGATGGAGAGTACGACAACAAACACTCGAGAGTAATGTAGCCAGTCTTCGTCAACTCTTGTTCGGCGTGGCCCGTCTTGATGACGGCCGCGATCTCCATTGTGTCCTTCCATTGCGCGCTGGTCGCTTTGGCGGATTTGTCGATTTCTGCGTCTTTGCTGAGATTGGCGCGAAGCAGCGGGAACGAGATTTCGTCGAGCGACATCGCTGTGTTCTCCGAGATGAGTTTCTTGCTGATGTCGTTGACGGCGACCGAGACCTCGGCCTCGTCGAAAATGTACTTCTGATTCAACTCTGACCAGAAGTCGTCGTGCTTGATGCCCTTTGCTTCATAGCGCGTGAGAATGCACTCCGTCACTGGGTGCTTCTCGGGAGCGAGAACTTTGACGACGCCGTCCTTGATTGGATTGCGAATCAGTTCGCTCTGCAAGTTGTCGGCCGTGTAGTTCGGGAACGCCTCTGCGAACTGACGAATCGCTTGCGACTCGTTCGACGAGATAATTTCCTTTTGCGAAATTGTCTTGCATTTGGCCGGAATGAACAACACGCCGGGCACGCCACTTTGCGAACTGACTGGCATCTTCGTGAGGTTGTTGATCTTGTCGTTTTGCATCATGAACGCCGCTGGGAACGTGCTTGAG
>Ga0315289_10014250_pt1 | contig 11116 bp, 6 predicted proteins | sample YL17G11_40_MG_FD_203452 | JGI IMG/M metagenome (GOLD analysis project Ga0315289, IMG submission 203452) | Sediment microbial communities from Yellowstone Lake, YNP, Wyoming, USA - YL17G11_40 | ecosystem: Environmental > Aquatic > Freshwater > Lake > Sediment | place: USA: Wyoming | collected...
CAGGGTTGGTGAAGAACAGCTTGAGCAGGCTGCGCTTCGTCTTTGAGGTTATGAAGTATTCCAGCATCGATTTAGTTGAACACAATTTATGTTCTATTGTATACAAATTGTGTTCGATTGTCAAACCGTGTTCTCAAGAGACATTTGAATTTCCTTCAGCTCTTCAGAATCTCGTGTATTCCGGAGGGCATAGCGCCTGATTTGTAGCAGGCCTCATTGGTATGGTGTCTTGGAATTCGAAATTAGCCTGACTTCGTTGATCGGTGTTCTTTCATAAAGCAACAATCCATGAAGCCTGCCTACCGATTCAACTCTCTCCAGTAGTAGTCATCGAATTGCACAGGGGTAATACTACCTTGGTGTTCTTCACGGATGAATTTTCTCACTATTCTCTGGATCTCCTCGTAGCTCTGCCTATCTACCTTTTCTATTGTACGCGGCCACGGCTTTATGTCCGTCGGGTAATGGTCTCTAAGTTTGGCCATCATCTTGGTGTCTACTGCCGCGTTTAGCCATTCCGAGAGTCGTTTCGATTTCTGGCATTCTGGTAAGTGACAATAGTACACAGCCACTTTTAGTACAACGTCCAGAGTCTTTGCTATCTGGCCATAGCTGGCCAATTTGTTTTTCTTGGCGAGGGTAATCTCACCAGTGGCCTGTCGACAGAAAGCAGAATGTATTCTCTTGAATTCCGCCTCGGATTTTGCTTCGAACATCTTTACTATCGTTTTGCGTATTGGCCTACGGAGTTTCTTCTCTTTCGTGCCCTTCTCGAACAAACGTATCATAGCTGAAGCGGTCAAGCCCACGTCAATAATATTCTCCAATCTAATTTCCGCTAGAATCTCTGGGGCAACAACATTAGGTTTACTTTCCATCATGCTTTTTTCCTCTTTGATTTTAACTAATGGACCAATGTCACCAGCTAGGACCATTTAGGGCAACAGCTAACCCAATCAAAGTGAACGCTTACCATATCCGCCCTGTTGAAACTCGCTTACCCGACCTCATAGACCTTGAGGACCTCATCGCCGTAGTGGTTGATGACTTTGATGGCAATCTTGCCAGTCTTTGGCGAATCGAAAGGGCGGCTGACTGTGGAATAGAGCGAAGACCAGGCTGCCTCATCAATTTCAGCCTTGAGTGCTCGTTTCAACTTCTCATAGGGTTCTTCGGCGCCGGTGAAATAGGCGTGGCGGACAAAGAAACTTTCCTCGTTATAGTCGGTGTCAATGAACCAACAGGCAATATCGTCAGTGGAGCTGTTCCTTATTTGGCCGGTAGTTGGGTCATAGACATCCACGCCTCTGATTTTCATGACTATTTTGCCATCTTTCCGCTTCTCGATGTCCACATCTGGTTCGCCAAAAACCATGAAGAGATTACCAGCACCAGTTGTCTTCAATAGTTCGTCACCCATAGAAAGGTCGGGGTTCATGCGAGTTACGAGAACAGTAAGCTTGCCGTAGCGTTTAGCTTCCTCCGAAACGTGGGGGTCGAAGGCAAAGCCGCAGACTACTAGCAAGTCAAAGCTGACTCCCTTAACGGCTTCTTTTGCCGCTTCTTTAACCAATTCTGTGCCCACAGTGCCATGCTCAGGCCCAATACAAACTGCCACCCGGCGGGGAGAGCCATCCTTTTCGGTATACTCTGCCTCTGCATGAAGCCATTCACCAGCGTATGGCTCGAGGCGATCGAACTTGAGGCGCTCGTTCTTGACCGTGTTCTGTACCCCTGCCTTCTTGAGGTTATCCAATATCATGGTCTCAAACTGACCAACGCCAGCTTCTTTCTGAGCTTCTATCTCTGTAGCAGGTCGCTCTTCACCTGTGGTAAACACGCGGTGTGGAGACAGGCTTTCCACAGTAAAGGGACCAGTGACACGAATATGCCTGTTGTCTTCATATGGCTGGTCGCAAAGTGTCTCAGTTTCCGTATAGCGGGCTATGGCTTTGTTAATCTCCTGCCGGGTCATACCCTCTTTTATATCCGGGTTATTGGCGATGGACTTGAGCGTTACATGCGGCACCCGCTTGTAAACGAAGCCTTTCTTGATATCGCTCTCAGTCTTGTATGCCGGTGGGGTCCGGCCGGTAAGCTCCGCTTCTTTCTTAATTCCTTCAGGAGAGTCTGCCAGCACGTAGTATGGGAACCGGCTAGACATCAGGCGCGTGCGTGCCAGTGCCAGCGCTACCCGGCTGGTATCTATGGTTATCCAACGTCTTCCCCACTGCTCCGCCACGTAAGCCGTGGTACCACTGCCACACGTAGGGTCAAGCACTAGGTCACCCGTGTCAGTGGTCATGAGAAGGCAGCGTTCGATTACTTTTGGATTTGTCTCCACAACGTACTTCTTGTCCATTGCACCAAGTACATCCATCCACGCTTGGTTCAATTCATACGCGGAAAAGTCATCAATGTATCTGATATAACGGAGTACAGTCTGAAGTGCGACAACCCTCCCCGCTGCGATTAGTTTGTCCATCCCTTGAGGGTTCGTCTTCCAGAAATCTCTGCTCAGAGTGTAGGTCTTACCATCGAGCTGCACGGGGAATCGAGCTCCTTCACCCCCACTTTGGCTAATTAAGGGGTCAAACCGGAATGGTTTTGCCCCTCCCGGGAAAATACGAGATTTCATCTCATCGCCTGTAATCGGTCGCCGTGTGCCATCACGCAACTCAAGGTTTCTGTATGTCTCAAACCCGCTAGATCCTTCGCCGGTTTTCATTAGGTACAGCTGTCGGTATTTTAGCTTGTCTTTGTCCCTCGCATACCATAGAATGAAGTCACAGACTGTCGCTATATATTTTGTTGTTTCAGAACTTGCCTTCTTGAATATTATTTCGCTAACGAAGTTTTCGGTGCCAAATACCTCATCCATCAGACTCCGCACCAGGTGCACGTTTTCATCACCAATCTGCACAAAAACGCTGCCGGTTTCGGTAAGCAAATCCCGGCCTACCACCAGCCTGTCCCGCAAGTAAGCAAGGTAAGAATGGATTCCCAGTTTCCAGGTATCCCTGAAGGCCTTAATCTGCTCCGGCTGGCGGGTGGCATTACCGGCACTACCGTCTTTCACATCCCGTTTGCGGGTACTCACCTGCCAGTTAGAGCCGAACTTAATACCGTAGGGCGGGTCGATATACATCATCTGCACCCTGCCCTTAAGCCCTTCCTTTTCGGCAAGAGACGCCATTACGAGTAGTGAATCACCTAATATCATGCGGTTGGACCAGTTCTGCTCGTGCTGATAGAACTCTATAAGGTCTTCAAACTGAATGCCATTGAAGTCGGCAAATAATTGCATCTGCGGCTCGGGCTTTTCCTTCTTAGCCTGAGCGCGCAAATCTTCGATAATATACTTGGGATGTATCTTCTCCTGAATATAGATAGGAACCGCCGGCACTTCCAGGTCTTTGGAGTCCTGCTCGTCCTTGCCTTTCCAAACCAATTGTGGGTCAAGGGAGGGGTCACGCAGATAGAGAATCGTCTTCGGTTCGGCTTCATCCTCAGCCACGAAGTCACGCAGTTCCTCGGTGGGGATATTCTTGCGCCTGTCCTTTTTATGTACCGTGGTCTCGATATGCGTCGACTCTTTTTTCCTAATCTTATATTCCATACCCATTTGCCCTCCTCGTCACGCAGCCGCTCTGACAACCTTGATAGGTATTTGTGGTCTTACCAAGTGGCAGGTTGATGGCATCTCATCCCATGTTTGTCCTTCAAGCGTTCGTCCAGCTTTCTTCTTGTTCGCCCCACCCCATTGTTTGAAGAAGAGCGGGACCTGGGCCTTCTGACACTGATTGCGAATGTCTACAACCCAGGATGGCTCCATGGGACGTGCTCCCGGGCCAGACTCACCGCCTACAATTACCCAATCAATTCCATCGAGATTAACATCGTGGATAGGCCCAAGGAGTGGCTCAAAGGATAAGAACTTGATCTTTGCTCCAGTCTGTCGCAGACAATCAATGCGGAAAGTATAGTCGCTATTTTCTACACTTACACCCATCCAAATATGTCCTGCCCACGGTAACAGAGAGTCTAATTCAAGCAGGCGATCAGCTCTCTTCGTCAAGATTTGAAATTGGTGCCAGCCTGCACGCTGCATAGTATCAAACGTACGCAAAATAAACTCGACAGGAACCTTCTTATGGAAGAGATCGCTCATTGAGTTGACGAAGACCATTTGTGATGTCTTCCACTGAATAGGCAAATCCAATACTTGTTCGTGCATGGTGAGGCTAAAGCCATTGACATAGTTGGGCTGTCCCATCGCTTGCAGGCGCAATGCCAGGCGCTCGGCATAACAATGCTCGCAGCCAGGGCTGATTTTAGTGCAGCCGGTGAGAGGATTCCACGTGGACTCAGTCCATTCAATGCTTGATTTAGCTGACATACTTAGTCACTTCTAGATGGAAACGACACCCGTACATCGTCTCCGAAGCTGTTCCTGCGCCGGTCACCGGCTGATGGATCGGCCTCGATTTTACCTTTTATTTCGAGTCTCATCAATGCGTCTTTGTAGTTCTTCTTGATGTATCGTCTGCCGACGTTGTGCCTCTCATAGATTTTATGCATCGGTAGTGTTCGCCCAGCGAACTCTTCAAGCAACATATTCTCAAGCTCATCCAAAGGACGAGACAGCTCAAATAATAATGGTTGGCGCTTCGTGGCTGGACTATACTCGAAAGAGGGAACGCCTTGAACGCTCTCTGAGCTTTCACGAGCCATAATATCCTTCATTATCTCATAGCCTCTAAAGTTCTTGCTGACAAAGATTAGATGATGGCTAGTTCGTCGCCCTCGGTCGTTCTTGAAGCAAAAGGGCAGCACATATCTATCACCAGTATCATTAAGCGCCTCACACAACTCTTCAATGATTTCCAGCTCCCGCATGTTTGGGCTAAGTTGTTCTAGTCTTTCGCGTAATTGGTCTGCTCTTTGCTTTCCAAAGAGAGCATCCATATGCTGTCTAACGAATGGATTGCCTAATCCCATGTTGATGCGATTGTAGTTAAAGAAAAAGATACAGTCGCAGCCCCAATCCTTCAAGACTGAATTAACTAGCTGAATGGAGAGGCCCTTATAACCCCAAGGGTCAACAAAGAATAATGTTGGAACCAATCTCACCTGCTCGAACTGTTTGACGATCTCACCACCTACTTCTTGCGAGTACACGGTGGGAGCATTTGCGAGGGAGTTGATCCCCTGTAGCTCTTTGATGACGGATTCAAGCGACTGAGAATTGTCCTGGTCCCTATCGTTGAAGATTGTAACCAACCTTTGGCACAAATCCTGATCTCGGATTGCCTTCTCCAAGACCAGTAGAGGCGTGGATTTTGTTCCATCCTTGTATCGGCCTGGCCCAGCAAAAAGATCAATATACGCAATCCTGCCGCTTGAGCGATTTGGAAAGCGTTTTTGAGTGGTAATCATCACTCGTGCCCAAGCATCAAAGTACTTGGAAACAATGGCTGCCTTAATCTGGGACTGTTCCCTACTTTCATCAAAAAAACTATCGGCAGTCATGGTCATTGCCCCCTGTCTTTAGCGCACCCCGGATGGTATTCTTGGCATCCCAGGGGTCGGATATCTCCAGGAAAGCCCAGCGCCCAAAGCCGCCGTGGTTATTAACGGCCGGCACCCAAAGGTTACGGGCGGTGGATACCTTGGCGGCTTTGTCTTTTCTCTTCTCACCGGTGACTTCAACAATCAGATTAAGAGGTTCATCGGCTCCATCCCGAATGCGTACCAGGAAGTCGGGAATGTAATTCTTCTCCTCACCGTTGAGTGTGTAGGGAATGGTAAAGCCCAAGTTGTGGTTCTTGACATAGCAAACAACCTCATCCATTTCCTCCAGAGCCTGAGCCATCTTCTGCTCCCAGGACTCGGTATCTGCCACGACATGAGAAATGTGGCATTTGGCCGGGTCTGTGGGGTAGACCGGGCGTGTAGTGTCAAAATCTACATATCTGGTAGAGCCTATGTGCTCATACGGTCTTACGATGGGCTTCAAGTATTTCGGTCCTTCCTCGGAAGCGACGATGGCGTTGTAAATACGGCCGGCGGCACCGTAGGCTAACTCCCTGAGAAGTAACATCTGGATGAAAGTGTTATCCTTCAGGGTAACGCACTCCTTCAGCCAGCGATGGGTAATGGTGAGCAATTGGGGAAATAACCACTGCTTCACATTGTTGTCGTCGTCGCGAAAATATTCCTCCAGAATAAGCTTAGACAGAAGAAATGCAACCTCCTGCTCTCGGTGCTCCTTTAGACCATAGAGTGTGTGCAGACTAATCTCTCCAATAATAGGCGCATTTTCGGTTTTGGTCGGAACATCGGACGTGGAGATTGCCATTTTGGAATCCTCTGTGAAGTGGGCAGTCAAACGTTCCTTGGGGAGGTCATAGCGGTAGCCTACCAGACGAGGAAATGTAATCTCACAGGCAATGCGCTCTTCGAGGGCACGCACACGGGTTGGTATAGGCCCGGGCTTTGGGTCAGTGGCTGAACCGGAACACGGGATAAAGGAGAATGGTACACCATATACTTCAGCATATTCAGGGTCAAAAAATCCTTGTTCGTTGGTAACATAGTTCGTACGGCGCAAGCCACGCCCCACAACCTGTTCACAGAGAAGCTGCGTCCCGAAGGCACGCACCCCCATTATATGGGTGACGGTATTGGCATCCCATCCCTCAGTTAGCATGGAAACAGAGACCACAGACTTGATATTCTCACCGAGTTTTCCGGGTTTGCCTATGGTGTTCATCACCTCACGCAGAAGGTCTTCGTCAGTCAGTTTGCTGGCATCACGCCCCGGGAAGCGGATGCGGTATTCGGTTTTAAACTCTTCGATGGCGAGGGCAGCGATTTTCTTAAATTCCCTGCTCATAGCCTCACCAGATTCAAGTTGCTCACTATCAATAAGGATGGTGTTTGGTCGAGGTAGCCAATGACCATTAGCGTCATCATTACGGAAGATTTGGAGCTCCCCGGGAGCAACAACAGTAGAACCATCTGGCAAAGACTTCTCCCAGCCAGAAATGTAATCATAGACCAGCTTGGAGACATTGGTGTTATTACAGACAATGATGAAGACAGGTGGAGTTAAACCCTTGGCACGGGCTTCAGTGTTCTTTTCCCACTGGCGATAGTATTTTTCGTAGTTTCCATAAAGACTGTGGAGAGCCCCCTCCAATTCCACCGGGAGTTTTGGTTCTCCGCCGCTTTCGTCCTTCGTGCCACGTCCTTTTTTAGGTAAATGGTCACGGATGTGAAGCCAGATGTTGCGGTAGGTGGGTAGTTCCCCCTGCATAGAGTCATCAGCGACGGGCACACGGGGAACCTTTACGATGCCGCACTCAATAGCGTCTATAAGGGAGAAATCAGAGACAACCCAGGGAAAGAGTATTCCTTCTTCCACCTTTTTCCCATCCCTAGTTAGCTGAGTATATCCTGAGCCCCGCAGGAAAAACGGGGTTGCGGAAAGGTCGTATATTGCCTTTATGCCAATTTTTCTTTTGACCGCTTCTAGCCCGGATATCCAGACCCGGGCTTCCTCATCCCGCTTCTCAGCCTCTTTTCGTTCGTCGCCAACCAGTTTGATTTCTTCACCACCGACCCGACGTCGGTAGCAGTGGTGGGCTTCGTCATTGATGACAATGATATTTTTCTTGTTTCCAAGTTCACGGCAAACTCGACGTACCATCTGGTCAGGCGTTTCTGTAAGCGAGTTATTTTCTCCTTTGGCCAAGATGTCCTTAGTAAGCTTGCCAGCACTTACCAGCTCACGGGGCTTGAAGGCATGGAAGTTGGTGATGATGATTTTTGCCTTTCCCAAATCTTCCATCCATTCGGTTGGTAATATATCCCTCTGACGATAGTAGTTTTGAGGATCATTTGGCAGTAGGACACGCAACCGGTCGCGGATGGTAATTCCCGGCGTGACAATGAGGAACGCATCGGAAAAACGAGCGTCTTGGGAATTCGCCTGCTTGTTAAGCACGTGCCAGGCGATAAGCATAGCCATGACGACGGTCTTACCACTACCCGTCGCCATCTTGAAAGCGATGCGGTAAAGCTCCGGATTCGCATCCTCGTTGAATTGTCTGATACTGTTCTCAATCCAGGAATCAGCATACTTATTGGCCACCTCAGTCAGGTAGATGGCCGTTTCCGCAGCTTCAACCTGACAGAAGAATAGTTTTCTTTCTCGGTCGGGATTCGTCCAGTATTCAAGTAGGCGACGAGTTGTCTTGGTAATTCCTTCGTAGTTTCCCTTCCGCCACAGAGAGACCCTGCCACGGATACGGTTGATGAAGGCGTTTTCTTCGATGCGGTCTCTAGTCCACTCCGTATCAAATGCCAGTTGGGCAGCTTTGCCTTTCTTCTTTGGTTTGGCAATGGGGATGAAATACGAGCTTACACGCCGGGATTCAACGATTTCATTGGTGATGCCTTCGTCAGAGAAGCGGAAATGTCGCTTCGGCTCCTCAAAAGGAGAATTGAGGATAGGATTTTCAATAACTACAGGCGGCATGTGCCCTGTCTCACCTCCCACATAATGACCTAGTGCTAGACAAAGTATTCACTCATTATATGTTACTATTTCATACATCGCTCGTCAATCTCGGCAAAAAGTTTAGACAGGCGCGGTGTCCTCGGGCTTTAAGCAGATGCTCCTGTCAAAAATACCGGCTAAACAGGGTGTACCAACTGAGTGCGAGGCGAAGCTATGTGGTATTCCGGGGACATAATACCTAATTTGCAGCAGCCCTGGTTGGTACGGTGTCCCTGGGATTCGTTAAGAGCTATCCCCGCGCCATTCGATAACATCGGTTGACCAAACGGTGCTGACGGCTTTTTCCAGTACCACCTGGCGTGGATCCGGTATATCCAGCAGCATGCGCAGGATGCGCTCATCAAATTGATTGAGGAACGGGCACCGTTTACGCAGTAAGAGGATGGTAGTCCTGGCCCCGCCGTAGACCAGATAGTCCAGCGAGCGCGCGTGCGGCTCAATATGCTCCCGCGCATGACCGCAGACCCGGATCAGAAATTGCTCAATCTGCTTTTCCCGGTGCCGGGCAAACCGCGCCTGGGAAGAGCCCCCCTTTTTATGGCGAGCGTGCACCAGGCCTGTCCCCGTCTTACTGTCTATTAGCTCTGCGCCCCGGCAGATGCCAATGCTATATGCTCCCAGGCGGACGAGGACCAGAGCGATAAGGAAGTCATGGCTGAGGAGGGAGCGCAAGGGCCCAACATCATAGCCGCTGGTCATGTATTCCTCGGCAATCGGGAACGGGGGCAAGACCAGGTGCATTCGCGGCGGGCTCCAGAAAAATGCTGCTCCCGTTCCTGAGCCGGCAATGGCCTCAGCCATGCCTGGCGGTATGGCACTTGCGGCAAACACATTCCCCAGCAGATTTTCAACCCTGTCTTGAGTCGTCTCTTGTGGGACATATAACGATATCGCCTTGCCCTCAGTCAAAGCGAGCTCGTCCAGGAAGTCGAGCATCTTCGACCTGCCGAGATGGGACCTCTTTGATATAAGCATAATATCAATGGCTCAAACGAAATACCCTGGCTACATGCTGACCATGGTAACGCCGTCACCGCCTTCACCCTGCTCCCCCGGCTGAAAAGATGTGACCAGCGGGTGAGAAGCCAGCATCTCCCTGACAATCTGACGCACGGTGCCGGTGCCGATACCGTGAATGATGCGGACGCGGCTCAAGCCACCCAAAGACGCGCCGTTAAGGTAGCCGTCCAGCAGCGGCTCGACCTCCTCAGCCCTCTTTCCCCGCAGGTCAAGCTCAAGAGGGACCCTGGGCCTATTCATCTCCCTCCTTATCAGGGTGCCGCCCGTCTTCACCTCGCCAGTTGATCCTATCCTCTTTTCCACGCTGTCCAGCCTGAGGGTCATCTTTACTTTCCCGGCCTGGACTTCGACAAGTCCGCGTTCTTCAAACACTGAGAGCACCGTGGCTGGCACGACAGCATCCTTCAACCAGACGGTATCACCGGCGCTGATCAGGCCTGCCTCGGCTTCTGTTTCACCTGCCCCAACCACAGGTCCGGCCTGCCATGTCTCAGTATCCAGCTTCTCCTGCGTCTCGGCCAGCGTCTTTTTGGCCTGTTCTATTCTTTCCCGGGATTTCTCCTTGCGCAATTCTGCTGCCGCCTCACGAATTTTCATCTGTAGCTCGCCGGCCTCGCGAGCCACCTGGTCACGGGTCTCTTTAATGATCCTCCGCCTGTCCTCTTCCAACTGGCGGAGCCTGTTTCTCAAATCAGCGTCATTCTGTTCTACTTCTTTCAGTTCTTTCTCCAGGCTGTGCCGAACCGACTCGATATTCTTCTGCTCGGTCACCAGATGGGTAAGCAAAGTCTCAATCTCCTGGGCATTCTGAGAAAGCATGTGTCGGGCGCGCGTCACGATCTCCTCCGGCAATCCCAGGCGTGATGCCGTCGCCAGAGCATTGCTGCCACCGGGAATACCAAGTGTCAGGTGATAGGTGGGCGCCATGGTAACGGGATCCACATCCAGAGCCGCATTTTCCATGCCGTCGGTAGCGTGAGCCAGCGCCTTTAATTCGGTGTAGTGAGTGGTGGCTACGGCCATCGTCCTCTGTGACAGGAAATGGAGCAGGATAGAGCGACCGAGAGCCGAGCCTTCGCCCGGGTCAGTGTTGGTGCCCAGTTCATCTAACAGCACCAGACTCTGTGCCGTGGCATTGTTGATGATATGCACGATGTTGCCTATGTGCCAGCTGAAGGTAGAAAGGGTCTGCTCGATACTCTGCTCATCACCGATGTCGGCATATATGCCGTCAAAGATCGGGATACGGCTTTCTGCCTGAGCCGGAATCGGCAGGCCGGCCTGAGCCATCAAACTGAGAAGTCCTATCGTCTTGAGGGCCACCGTCTTGCCACCGGTATTGGGCCCGGTAATGACCAGGACGGAGAAATCTCGGCCAATCTCGACTGACAGTGGCACCGCCTTCTTTCTAAGCAGCGGATGCCGGGCTTCGACCAGCCTGAGCACCCCTCCCGGTTCATGTCCCTCTGGCGTCGCAGTTCTAGCAGCAGCCACGATAATGGGCTCCGT
>Ga0315289_10014251_pt1 | contig 11116 bp, 10 predicted proteins | sample YL17G11_40_MG_FD_203452 | JGI IMG/M metagenome (GOLD analysis project Ga0315289, IMG submission 203452) | Sediment microbial communities from Yellowstone Lake, YNP, Wyoming, USA - YL17G11_40 | ecosystem: Environmental > Aquatic > Freshwater > Lake > Sediment | place: USA: Wyoming | collected...
AGAGCAAGAGCAGCACCAGCAAAATGACAGGCCAACGGCTCTTGGACATCCCTAGCAACCGCGCATGCGGAATGGTCGCGCGAGAGACCGGTTCATACTACGCTCGCCACGCAACCCTGCGCGGCCAACAGAATCCCGTGTCCGCCGGATCACTAGCTGGTGCCTTTCATCTTCGGATCGAGCGCATCGCGCAGACCGTCCCCGAGAAAGTTGAACGCGAACATGGTGATGGCCAAAGCCAGAGCAGGGAACAACACCATGTGCGGGTAGGAACGAATGGATTGCGACCCCTCCGAGATCATAGCGCCCCAACTGGGAGTGGGCGGGTCCACGCCCAGGCCGATGAAGCTCAGGAAGACTTCGGTGTTGATATAGTTGGGGATGGCCAGCGTTTCGGCCACCAAGCAGGGTCCAATGATGTTGGGCAGGATATGGCGGATGATGATGCGGATGTCGCCCGCACCGATCATGTGGGCCGCCTCGACGAACTCCTTTTCCTTCAGCGACAGGATCTGGCCACGCGCCAGACGCGCCATACCCATCCAGGCCGTAATGCCGATGCCCATGAAAATGAAAAGCATACCTCCGCCTTGCAGGCCCAGGATGCCGTCCACGAGCTTGTTGATCTGGTTGAAGGTATAGGAGACGCTACCCGGCTGCACCTTGGCGAAGCTAGACTTGAAGAACGCCATCATCAGGATGATCAGCAGCATGGTCGGGAAAGCATACATGATGTCCACGATGCGCATCATGATGTTGTCCACGGCTCCGCCAAAGTAGCCGGAAATGCAGCCGTAGACCAGCCCGATGATTAGAGCCGTCAGGGCGCCCATGAACCCCACGGGCAACGAAACGCGCGTGCCATAGATCAACCGGCTCAACATGTCGCGCCCCAAATAGTCCGAACCAAAGAGGAATTTTTCGCCCGTCTTGGTGTAGGTCTTGACACTGGCGGGCAGGAGGTTGATCAGCCAATTGGGGATCGTGTAGGCCTCGTACGAGTCGCCCTGGGCATAGCCGTATGGTGCCACCCTGGGCGCCAGCACGGCCATGGCAATGAGCACGACCACGATGATCAAGCCCAGCATTGCGGCGCGGTTCCGAATCAAGCGCCGCCAGGCATCGTACCACAGGTTGGCCGGCTCGCCCATGCGTTCACTGAGACGGATCGCTGCCCGCTCTTGTACAGTCTTGGTTTCTGTCTTCATATGTCTTTCCTTACGTATACCGGATTCGAGGATCCAGGAACGCGTAGGTAATGTCCACCGCAAGGTTGGCAAACACCAGGATCACTGCATACAGCAGGATGGTTCCCATGACCACAGGGTAGTCCCGGTTCGTGATGCTGGTGATAAAGTACTTGCCCAGTCCGGGGATCGCAAAGATCTGCTCGACCACGAATGTGCCGGTCACGACGGCTGCGAACATGGGGCCCAGAATCGTCGCCACGGGGATGAAAGCGTTCTTGAGGGCGTGGCGCACCATGACCAGGCGCTCGCTCAAGCCCTTGGCGCGCGCGGTGCGGATATAGTCCTCGCGGATGACCTGCAACATGCTGGCGCGCGTGAGGCGGGCAATGATAGCCGACGAGCCCAGGCCCAGGGCCAGCGCAGGCATGATCACCTGGGCGGGCGTGCCCCAGCCTGCCACGGGCAGCCATCCCAGCCTCAGCGCAAAGATCAGAATCAGCAACGGGCCCAGGACGATGCTGGGCACGGACACGCCAAAGATGGCCACGGCCATGCCCAAATAGTCCCAGAACGTGTTCTGCTTCAGGGCGGCGAGCATGCCGAGCGGCACCCCGAGGCCAATGGCGATCAACATGGATACCACGCCCAATTGGGCAGAGACCGGCAGGTGGTCTCGGAAGATGTCGTTCACGCGGAGGGAGCGAGAGCGGTACGTGGGACCAAAATCAAAATGCAAGAGCACGTCACCCATATACTTCAGGTACTGCTTCCATACGGGCAGGTCCAGAGAGTAGTACTTGTTCAGATTGGCGATGATCTCGGGCGGCACAGGCTTCTCGCGGTCAAAGGGGCCGCCCGGCACGGCGTGCGCCAATGAGAAGGTGATGACCGAGATGAAAAGCATCACCGGAATCATCCACAGCAGTCTCCGTGCGACATAGCGAAACATGGCCCACCTCCTGGCAGACATTTCAGGCCTGGCTGCAATGTCCAATTCTATAGCCAAAACCGATGTGCGTCAAATGAAGCGGCGCGAGCTTTCAGCGAACGCCGGTGACCACGTGGCACGGGTAGCGCGACAAATGGCCGGCAGTAACAAAAGAGCTACGCAGCCCTGGAGGGCTGCGTAGCTCTTGGCGCTCACGTTTAGTGAGCCTTGACCTTCCAGGTCCAGATCTCTTCGAGGCCTTGCTGCTTGGAGAAAGTGCGCGTCACGTAGGGCTTGGTGCAGGTGTTGCGAGTATAGTAGTAGATAGGAGCAATCACCGCATCGTCAACGCACAGCAACTGCTCGGCCTTGAAGTACAGGTCCTTGCGAACCTTGGGATCCGACGCAGCGGCGGCATCATCGCACGCCTTGTCGAACGCGGCTGCATCGGGCCCAGACCACTTGGGGTTATTCAGGCTCTTGGTGGTGTGAAAGTTCTCCAGCACCCAGTTGTTCTCATCCGGGTAGTCGGCGCACCAACCCATGCGGTAGACCTGCGGGGCGTCGGTGTTGACGGTCTTCAAATAGACCTTCCACTCCTGGTTGGCCAGCTTGATCTCGACGCCCAGGTTCTCCTTCCAGCTCTGCTGGATGAACTCGGCGATCTTTCGGTGACCCTCGCTGGTGTTGAACATGTAGGTGATCTCGGGCAGGCCCTTGCCATCCGGATACCCGGCGTCGGCCAGCAGCGCCTTGCCCTTGGCGGGATCAAACGAGATGCCCTTAAAGTTGGCGTCTTCCGCAGGCGAGCCGAAGATGCCGGGGCAGGCAAAGGTCTTGGCCGGCAGCTGTCCGCCCTTGAGCACGGTGTCGATCAGCTTCTGGCGGTCGATGCCGTAGGAGAGCGCCTGGCGCACCTTGACGTTGTCCAGCGGTGGCTTGCTGGTGTTAAAGCCGACGTAGTAGGTGCAGAGCACGGGACCAACCACGAGTTCCTTGCTCAGGGTCGGATCGGCGTTGACGCGGTCGAGGTCCGTCGAAGGCACGCCGGAGCTATCCAGCTCACCGTTCTCGTACATGGCAAACGCGGTGGACTCCTCGACGACCATGACCCAGTTGATCTGCTCGATGCTGACGTTCTTGGCATCGAACCAGTAGGGGTTCTTCTTCATGACCATCTTGTTCTCGTGCTCCCAGGAGGCGAGCACGTAGGGGCCGCAGGTCCAGATGTTGCCTGGCTCGGTCCACTTGTCGCCGAACTCCTCGATGGGCTCCTTGGGCACCGGGTTGTTGGTCCACAGGCCAGCGATGGCGGGGAAGAAACCAGCGGGCTGGGTCAGCGTGAATTCGACGGTATAGTCATCTACTGCCCGGCAACCGATCGAGTCGATGTCCGTGTTCTCGCCAGTGTTGACGGCCTGCGCGTTCTTGATGCTATAGTCTACGTAGGCATAGTTCGAGGCGGTCGCCGGGTTCGCCGCGCGCTTGACGCTGTACTCAATGTCGTGCGCGGTCACGGCGCGCTTCTTCTCGGTCTTGTCGGTGGCGGGATCATAGTGAACCCAGAAGACGTCGTTGCGCAGCTTGAAGGTCCAGACCAAGCCGTCCGCGGACACGCTCCACTCCTTGGCGAGCCAGGGCTTGGGCTCCACGGTCACGAGATCAAGCTTGGAGAGACCCATGAAGAACAAAAAGTCGCACTGCACGGACGTGGTATCCGTGGACAGGTTGGGGTCGATCGTGGGCGGCTCGGTGCCATGGTTCAAGTTGATGGACGTGGCCAACTTCTCGGCGGGCTTGCAGGACGTGACCACCATGGCCAGAACCAGGAGCAGCGCTACAAACAGAGCAAATCTCTTGCCGTACATTTCTCAATCTCCTCCTCAAGGTATAGTCGGTCTAGAACTCGGTTACAGTGTGCGATTATCTACTCGCGATTTCCCACCCCCCTTCTTCAACCCACTATCATGCCGTGCAGGATCCACGTCCATGCCACAGGATCGCCTGGTGTGGCAGCTCAGATCAAGGTAGAGGGCCCCTCTGGTGTTGCGCTGGCTCGGGCTGCCTACGAAAGAGCATGTACCGCCGCAGCATGTCCTCAGAGCGCTCCGCCGGGGAGCTTGCCGTGTGTGCCGTGGGCGTGGGGCGTGCCACCAAGCTCCTGCGTGGAACGGCCGCATTACGATCGACACCCAGACCAAAGGCCAGCAACAGCGCGCTGATCACCACAGCCTGCGCCAGGGGAGCCAGGGACGCCCAGACCCGTCTGGGACGCGGCTGTGAGCCCTGCGCTGCGCTCATCCGGCGCACGCGACTCCAGATCTGCTGCCAGGCCAGGGGCGAGGGCTCCGCCCTCTCCACCGACTCCCTCAGGCTCTGGCGTATCAACTGGCCCAGATCATCATTGGGTGTAAGCTCATCGTTGTCGCTGTGACGCTCGTCACGACATCCCATAGGCAACCTCGCCTGTAAGTCTTCTGTCCTCACTCAGCTTTTTGCGCAGGGCTTTACACGCATAGTACAGCCGGGACTTGACCGTCCCAATGGGACAATCCAAGATAAAGGCGATCTCCGGCAGGCTGAAACCCTGCAGGTAAAAGAGCACTACCGCCACTCGCTGCCTGAACCCCAGGGATGCCACAGCCTCGCGCACGATTTCGCGCAACGCATTGCCCTCAGCCGTCTGCTCTGGGGAGGTGGCCGGGCCAGCGGTCAAGCCCTCTATCAGCGCATTCAGCGCCACAGGCCATTGCCGATTGCGATTCGTCCAGTTGTAGCTCAGATTCACGACGATGCGATGTAGCCAAGGAGAGAGGGACAGCGAGGCATCGACCCTCCCCAGCGCAGCATACGCGCGCACAAAGCCGTCTTGAAGAATCTCCTCGGCAGCGCCCGCATCGCCGCTGATCGCCAGTGCGGTCTGGTAAAGCGGGCGCTTGTATTTGTGGTACAGCGTCTCAAATGCACCGAGGTCACCACAACGGATGCGCGAGACCAGTTCGGCATCTTCACTCATGGCCCCTATCCTCGGCTTCAGCGCCTATACTATTACACCACGAAAGCGCTCAAACGGTTCAAGATCAAGGTATGACCAGAACCTGCCCGACGGAGATCCAGTGCGGGTCCGCCAGGTTGTTGGCAACGACAATGTCCCAGGCGTTCTTGTTTAAGCGTGCGGCAATGCTGTACAGGGTATCTCCGGGCTGCACCACATAGCTGGTTCCAGGAGTGGATGACGCTGGGAGAGTGGCCTGCGGGATGGTCAGCTTCTGCCCGACGTGGATGTACCAGGGGTTGACTATGCCGTTGGCAAGGCGGATAGCGTCGACGGAGGTACTAAAGCGCCTGGCAATGGCGTAGAGCGTGTCGCCAGGCTGCACCACATACTCGGAGGACGGGGCCGACGATCCTGACGTGGTACCGTTGATCCTGAGCACCTGCCCCACCCGGATGTTGTTGGGGTCTGTCAGACCGTTGAGGGCCACGATGGCGTCCACCGTGGTGTTGAAGCGGCGCGCAAGCGAAAACAGTGTGTCGTACCATTGCACTGTGTAATCGAACTGACCGACGAAGGGTGTCGACGCGGGACCGGGAGTCGCGTTCTGCCCAGACGGCACCGTGGGCGAGATCTCTGCCACGCGCACGACGGTCGGTCCAGGCGTGCCCGAGAGCGGCGTAGGGGGTGCCTGGGGCGTGAAAAACTGGGTCCCTGTCGGCCTGGCGGTGGGCGTGACCGCGGCAGGAGCCACTGGGGTGGGAGTCTCGGGCCGAGAGCGCGTACATCCGACCAGCCCCAGGCTCACAACGCTCCAGAGCAAGATGCTCGTGCAACAAACGATCGCTATCTTTCTCATCGAGCGAGCTGTTCTCCTTCCTGCAGAGGCTACCCGCCCCCCAATACCGCACACGCAGGTGGCGCCAAGGGCCGTGCACAAGGCAACCAGCAGCGAATCGTACAACGCTATCATACCATAACAGACAGGGGTTGTCAAATAAAACGACCAGGCCCTATACGAGGGCAGTCAGCGCTTTGGTGGAGGAGCACGCTCCGTAGCGACTGCTCCGGCCTGGGATGCGATGGATACGACACGGCTAGGGTCGCCCGTCATGGACGACCCTGGCCGTTGCCTCGTTGGCAGCTAACGCACCAGACCTGCCTGGTCTGGAGGCCAATAGCGGAACCAGGCCCGCCCGACAATGTCCGCAAGCGCCACTTCGCCAAAGGCGCGCGAATCGTTGCTGGCGCCGCGGTTGTCGCCCAGCACAAAGACGTGACCGGCGGAGACGGGGTGTGGCGGCTGGTCGCCAAAGGTCAACTGATTCAGATAGGGTTCGTCGAGCACATGCCCATCCACGTAGACGTGACCGTCACGCACCTCGATGGTCTCACCCGGCAATCCCACCACACGCTTGATCAAGGGCGGGTCCGAGCGCCGGCTGGGCAGCTTGAGCACGATGATGTCGCCGCGTCGCGGTGGATGAAGGTGATACGACACCTTCTCGATCACCAGGCGTTGGTTGTTGTGCAGGTTCGGTTCCATGCTCTGGCCCTCGACGCGTGTGGCCTGGGCCAGAAACACGTTGACCACCAGCACGATGAGCAAGGCAGGCAGAAAGGTCTCTAGGATGTCTCGTATCCAGCCCATGATCTGGGTCTGGTTCGAGACCGGGGGCGGTGTCTGCGGCGATTGCTCGGACGGGAAACCTTCACTCATTGATAGTGTGCCTTCTTGTAACAAGGGGGGCGTGGGTAAACACGCCCCCCTTGTGAAGTCAGGCAAGTCTAGCGCGGCCGACGCTGAAATGAGCGGTCGCCACCTTCGCCGGGCCGGCGTGGGCCGGAGCCCGAACCGCGCCCGGCGTTGCGGTTCCTCTGGTCGCGCTCGCGCGCCTCTTCGGCTGTCAAGCCTGCCAGGACCGCTTGCCGCGAGAGCCGGATCTTGCCCTCGTGGTCGATGTCGATGATCATCACCATGATCTCGTCGCCGATCTTGACCACGTCTTCGACTTTGCCCACGCGGAAATCGGCCAGTTGCGAAATGTGTACCAGTCCGTCCTGGCCAGGCAGAATCTCGACGAACGCTCCAAAGTCCGTGATGCGCACGACCTTGCCGGTGTAGATCTTGCCGATCTGCGGCACTTCGGTCAGCGCGCGGATGATGCTGACGGCCTTGTCGCTGCTGGCGCCATCGGCCGAGGCGATGTAGACCGTGCCGTCGTCCTCTACGTCGATCTTGGCGCCCGTCTGCTCGATGATGCTGCGGATCATCTTGCCACCAGGGCCGATGACCGCGCCGATCTTCTCCGGGTCGATCTTGATCAAGGTGATGCGTGGCGCGTAGGGCGAGAGTGTAGCGCGCGGTTCCTTGATCGCCGACAACAGAGTGTCCAACACGAACAAGCGCGCTTCCCTGGCTTGCGCCAGCGCCTGGTTCAAGATTTCATATGTGATGCCCTTGCTCTTGAGGTCCATTTGCAGCGCGGTGATGCCCTTGGAGGTGCCGGCCACTTTAAAGTCCATGTCGCCCAAGGCGTCTTCCATGCCCAGGATGTCGGTCAGGACAGCGTAGCGCTCACCCTCTTTGATGAGACCCATGGCGATGCCGGCCACTGGCGCCTTGATGGGCACACCGGCATCCATCAGCGCCAAGGTGCTGCCGCAGACGCTGGCCATCGAGGACGACCCGTTTGAGGAGAGCACTTCCGACACCAAACGAATGGTGTAGGGGAACTGGTCCTCGGGCGGGAGCATCGGCAGCAGAGCCCTTTCCGCCAGGGCGCCATGTCCGATTTCGCGCCGACCGGGGGACTTGAGCCTGGAAGCCTCACCGGTGCAGTAGGGGGGAAAGTTGTAGTGGTGCATGTAGCGCTTTTTGTCTCTGGCGCTCAGGCCTTCGATGGTCTGTGCATCGCTGACCGTGCCCAGTGTGGCGATGGTCAGGACCTGAGTCTCTCCTCGCGCGAACAGGCCTGAGCCGTGTGTGCGGGGCAGAAGCCCGACCTCGGCACTGAGCGGACGAACGGTCTTGAGACCGCGTCCGTCGGGGCGGAAGCCCTTGTCGAGCACCGCGCTGCGCACGACACTCTTGAGGCAATCGGAAAAGGCCGCCGCGATCTCCACAGCAGAGTGTGTCTCCGCCTGACTCTGCGTCAGCTCCGCGCGGAGCGCGTCCAGGGCGGCATTACGCTCTTCCTTGGTCTTGGCCTGCTCCATCGCACTGGCCATGCGGCCGCCATATTGTTCTTTGACCAGGCGGGTCAGGTCTTCGCTCACGTGGAAGAGGGGATACTCCTTCTTGGGCTTGCCGACTGCCTGCCGCATCTCTTCCTGCATGCGGATGACGTCCTGAATGGCCTTGTGGCCTTCCTGCAGTGCCTGCAGCATGACTTCCTCGGTCACTTCGTTAGCGCCCGCCTCGACCATGCCAATGGAATCCTTGGTGCCAGCGATGCGCAGGTCGAGTAGACTGGTCTGCATTTCGGAGGCGGTAGGGTTGAGCAGCAGCTTGCCATCGGCATAGCCGATGCGGATCGCGCCCAACGGGCCAGAGAAGGGGATGTCCGAAATGGTCAAAGCCGCCGAAGCGCCGATGATGGAGAGGATGTCCAGGTAATGCTCCTGGTCTGCGCACAGTGCGGTGATAATGACCTGCACGTCGTTGCGCAGCCCTTTGGGCAACTGGGGCCGAACGGGGCGGTCTACCAACCGGCACAGCAGAGTAGCTGCCTCGGTCGGACGGCCCTCACGCTTGAAGAAGCCCCCTGGGATTTTGCCCGCGGCGTACAGCCGCTCCTCATAGTCCACGGTCAGGGGCACGAAATCCGTGCCCTCGCGTGGAGCCTGGGAACTGGTGGCGGTTGCCAGGATCACCGTGTCGCCACAGCGCACGGTCACCGCTCCGCCGGCTTGTCCGGCCAGCTTGCCCGTCTCGACGATCACCGTCGAATTGCCCAACGTGGCCTGAAAACTCGATACCTTGTTCATTTGTTACCTTCTTTTCTGTAAGTTTTGAGACCAGCTTGGGCAGTCAGAAACTGGGGACTGCTTCGCATACCCGAAGAACAGGGGTGTGCCCATTCTCTTCATGCGAAACACTCCCCAATTCCTGGACCGCCCATCTATGGTCTCCGATCTAGGTCGGCCGGCGCCCCTTGGCGCCGGGCCCCCCATTCCTGTGGTATAAGTAAACGAGTAGATGACAAACAGTCCATCTACTCGCCTGTCTACTACGCCACTTGCACTCGTTTTGAGTACGCTATTTCCGCAGATCCAGCCGCGCCACGATCTCCCTGTAGCGCTTTGTGTCCGTGCGGGTGAGATACGCCAGGTGCCGGCGACGCTGCCCTACGAGCTTCAACAGGCCGCGCCGAGAAGCCTCGTCGTGCTTGTGAAGCTTCAGATGCTCTGTTAGGGAAATGATGCGCTTGGTCAAGAGCGCTATCTGTACCTCTGGAGAGCCAGTGTCTTTGGGATGGACGTGGTACTCTTGGATGACGGCTTCCTTTTGGGTTTTCTCTAAGGCCATGCCGCACCTCCTTTCTCGTTACGACCTCAAACGCAATTATGGATTATAGCACACTTCTCGGCAGAATGCAAATAAACTGGGCAGCGTTCCGCGCACTCCCGGTCTCGCCTGCGCTGCCTGCCTCCCCGGGGGCAACGGGCTAGATCGTGACGCCGTCCAGAAAGCGGTAAAAACCTTCCAGATCCTCCACCCAATGCAGGTCCGTCTCCGCCGCCATCTCGGGAGGAATGCCGCTGACCAGGGGCCTGATGACCACCACAGGCGTGTTGCCCACCCACTTGGTCCACGCGATTTCCGATAGGGTGCCACAGCTCAACCCGATGCACAGCAGCAGGTCCGATAGTTGACAGATGCGCTCGTGCTGCTCGGTCCAGCTCAGGTCCTCGACAGTCTCGTCGCACAAGTTCCGATGAGACTGGCAGCATGAGGTGGCCGCCTGAGCAGACGTCCCGCCGTGGGGGATGATCCCGATCAGCCGCCGGCCGCCAGCGGCGCGATAGGCCTGTGCCGCCAGGAGCGCCACGCCCCGATCAGGCACGACGACCACCTCGTGGCCTTGCCGCGCCAGGCTCTCGCCCGCCTCCCGCGCGGCGTGCTCACAGGCGACTGGATCGAGGCCCGCAGCCCGAGTAGTCACCGCGATGTCCGTGGGTCCAATAATGCCAATACGCACGTGAACTCACTCCCTCTTCCGTGATCAATGCGATGGGGAACGCCCGGCTTCATCCGTCCGGGTCCGGAGTCTGCGGTCAGGGCTCTTGGCCTCAGGCCGCCCGGGCAGCCCGGCTTGACCTAGTGCGACGGGTACTCGGCGAAATGGCCATCAGAGAACAGGGCAAGCACCAGCGAGCGCGCCGTCGACGCCATGATCTGTCCGCCCTCGAAGGGCTGCCAGTCGGCACTGGAGCTTACTTCGTCTCCCGTGGCCCACCCCAAGCCCTCTTTGACGCCTGGTTCTTTGCACCACACCAGACCAAAGCCGCGTTTGGGCTGCTGCAGCCCGGCGGGTGGCGTGACCTCGCAACTGGTATCCGGCGCGCCCTCCTGCCATCCGTCCGCGAAGCTGCGCCACTGACCGTCGTTGAAGAAGACCCAGATGCTGCGATCGGCCTGCCACCAAAGCATAGAGCCATGCTCGAAGGCTTGTTCGGCCACGACGCTGCTTTGCAGCTCCTGCAGCGGGCAGCGCAGCCCCAGGCGCAACTCACGGAAGCCTTCCCAGTACTGTGTGAAGCGTGGGTTCACCGCCGGGCTGCAGGTGGGCTCTACCAGAGCAACCTGGGTCCGGCGGGGCCCGGCCTCCGGCGTGAGCGTAGGCCAGGGCGTCGGTATGCGTGTGGGCAGTGGGGTAGGCGGGATGGGCGTGGTCACGTCGCGCAGCACGTGCACACTGCCCTGGCGCGTGTCCGCCACGTAGACGTAGCCGCGCTGTGTGTCGACGGCCATCTCGAACGAGTCGTCAAAGCCGACTT
>Ga0315289_10014253_pt1 | contig 11114 bp, 12 predicted proteins | sample YL17G11_40_MG_FD_203452 | JGI IMG/M metagenome (GOLD analysis project Ga0315289, IMG submission 203452) | Sediment microbial communities from Yellowstone Lake, YNP, Wyoming, USA - YL17G11_40 | ecosystem: Environmental > Aquatic > Freshwater > Lake > Sediment | place: USA: Wyoming | collected...
TAGTCAGCAGGCTATTGCGGTAGCACGAGACCTTATGGAAAAGAGACTTGAGGGGATGAATGAATTTCGAACCCAACTCAAGGATCAGGCTGCTAACTTCGTTGTTAAAGACACTTACGAAACCCGTCATACAGCATTGGATAATAAGTTACAGGATATGCAACTTTGGAGAGCAAATATTGATGGCAGAATTCTAATGATAATTATTGGTATACCGCTTTTTCTGGCTCTACTGGAGATCCTTATCAAAATCTATTGGAAGTAACGAGGAGGAACAACTATGCTGGCTCCAAATTTATATCGGCAGAGGTGTAGTATAGAACTACTTACTGATTTAAACCTATATAATACTGATGTGGCTGAGGAGTTATTGGAAAATTTTCTACACGATTTGTGTGGAACTTTAGGAATGACCATTATTATTGATCCTATTGTGAGAACAGTAGATGACGGAACCTCCGCCTATGTTATGTTCCAAGAGTCTGGATGTAGTGTTCATTCGTGGTATGAGTATAAGTTTGTTTCCGTGGACTTATATAGTTGTAAACCGTTTATGATATCAGATGTATTGAATGTTATTGACTACTGGTTTGATCCAAAGGAGGTGGAGATACTATAATGGCTGATTGGACAGAAAACTTAAGTAAGGAAGATCAGGATAATCTTGCGGCGATTCAGAAAGCCAACACGGAAATGGCGGATAGAGAAGCAGCCCGTAAAGATAGGGGTGATGTGCCTATTGCTGTGGTTCCTAGTCCTCATTCTGTAACCCTGCAGGGGAGACACACAGTGGTAGATCCGGAGCTCATATACCAATAATAAAATAAGGAGGTTACTTTAATGAAGTGTAAAAAGCTATTGGCAATGGTCGTTGGACTAGTCATCCTGGTTAGCCCAATAGCGGGATTACCCTTTGACACTCAACCCGGTCCACTTAGGGGGTTTGAGGCCTGGTCAGCCGGCCCGGATTATCAGGAGTATGAGTCACAGTCTTTTGTTGATGTCAGTGGGACTTTTACAAGGTGCTTGGTACTGGGAACGGCGGAGGGTTTCTATTCAGACTTCGATCAGGATGGTAATCTTATTAGTCGTAGAGCAGTAGGAGTGTTTGGACAGGAAGGCTCTACCTTTTATGCTGGTAACGGGTATTGGGTGACTAACTATCATGTCGTTGTTCCAGAAAGTATAAAGATAGAGATTTCAGATTGGATGTCCATTGTAACCTACCCTGTTAAAATCATTACGAGATTGGTTAACATAGGGCAACTAACTGGGTTGGGTAGTGCTCCTGCTGAAATCATCTACCTGGACCAAGAACGCGATATAGCTATTCTACGAGTTATGGGTAATTGGCCGGGAATGGTTGATCAGGGCTACCGCCCCGTATTCACAAAAGATCTTGAGGTAGGATCCTCCGTAGCAGTCATCGTAGCCATTCGAACCTCCCCCGAAACAGAGGATCTCAGTAAGACACCTTGGTTCGAAGTAAGATATGGTACGATCGTATCTACAGGAGTTAGGTTGCCTTCAGGACTACCCACAGATTTACTCCCCTGGTTTAGTCTAAACGACGTTACAATGACCACTACGATCTATCCGGGAGACAGTGGGAGTGCAGTATTTGCCTTTATTGACGGTAAGCCAGTAATTGTTGGCATAGCTAGAGCGGCAGCCGCTACCCAGGATTATTATACTGGTGAGATTAGTTATTATAGCTACTTTACCCGTATTGATATGGTAGTACCCTTTATTATAGAAAAATAATTCCTGCTATTGTTTTTTTATGCACAAATTCACCCCTTAAGGTACCTATATTATAGGAAGGTAGAGTAATACAATACTATACTAGGAGATGATGTGAAGACTAAACGATGGCTCAAACATAATAATTATCCTGAAGGATTTCAGGTACTTTGCTGGAATTGTAATTTAGGTAAACACATTTTGGGGCGTTGTCCCCACCAGCAGGTAAGAGGAGGTGATGTCGAATGAACTTGTCGCCTAAGAAACCTTTAAAAGTGGTCTTCTTGTGTGGTGACAAGTCCTGAAAAAGGACTGGCCCGCATTATCATGATATCCACGTTCCAAATCTGGCTTTTAAGAAATATAATCTGTTAGAATGTGAAACCCAATACGTCTTAGATTACAATCAGTTAGTTAATGCTGATATCGTTCATTTGCAACGTCAGTATGCCCCCGAATCTTTTATTATAATGAAGAGACTTCGAGAACAGGGCAAAGTATGTGTTTTTCTCTGTGATGACAATGTATGGGAGATACCCCAAGGAAATCCTGCCAGGGAAACCTACCAACAGGCAGATATTATCCATAGATATCAAACGATTATGGAGACTGCCCACGCCGTAACTACATCCACGTCTTATCTTGTGGATAAGTGTAAGAACTTTAATTCCCACGTTACCCTATTTAGAAATCTCATAGATCCAGCTGTTACAGATATGGTCTCTCCTGGTCGTGATGATCCAGATGAGATACGTATTGGTTGGACTGGAACCCCCCACCACCACGATGACGCGGCCTTATTAGATGAGGCCTGCCTACAAATTTTATACAATTTTCCCAAGGTAAAGTTCATTTTCATGGGCTATAACCCCCCAAGTCTATTTACAAAGTACCCTCCGGGCAGATTTGAATACTATAGCTTTGTTCCTGTAGATGCCTGGTATCCAGCCTTTGCTAGTCTTGACATAGATATTGGACTAGTACCCCTAATTGATCATCCATTTAACTTAGCAAAAACATGCAGAAAATTCCAAGAATTTAGTCAGATAAAAGCTGCCACGATAGCATCTCCTATAGGAAACTATAAGGATCTTCCTAAGGACATTATAACCCTCGTACCAGAAAACTTATCTCCTAAATCCTGGATTACCTGTATAACATATCTAATTACACACCCCGAGGAACGTAAGAGACGCGGGGATGCTTCCTATCAGTATGTTCTAAACAATCACGATATCAATACCTATATTTACGAACGAGCTCAATTCTACTATGATACTTACGCCAGAGTAACTGGCACTGAGAGGACCATTGTATGGGACGAAACGCTCAAAAGAAACGTTTAGCCAGACACAATCATCAGGTATTTCCCCCATCCCAACCAAAGGCAGCACCTCCTACCATTCCTCCACAATTTGCTGGAATAAGGCAGGCTTCTACTGGTACAGATATTGTAGCCCACATTCGTGGGAAGACTGCGATTGGGTTCCTACAGGAAACTTTTGATTGTTGCAGTGAGAAATGTATTGTTGAATACGTTCCAGCCTTTCAACAGGACGGATATGCTTGTCTTCTTATTCCTAGACCAAGTTATACTGATATTCTAAAATACCTATGTCAGTATGTAGTTCTTTTTCGAACAGGAAATAAAGACGTTACGACAGCCCAGGTTAAAGACATATTGGGGTATATCTCCCATTTAAAATCATTAGGAATACGAATAGTATACTATGCCGATGACTTGATTTTTTGGGCAAATAATAATGCCCCCATGGCCTTTATACAGGCTAGTGATGCGATCATCGTATCGAATGATGTACTAAAGGAGGTTCTTCTATCAAAGGGAAATGTACGAAAACCCATTGTTGTAGTTCCAACCCACATCGCCCTATCCTCCTTTGATGCTCTTCCAGCAAAATCCGTTGTCCCCTTATCTAATAGATTTAAAGTTCTTATTACTAGTCAAGGTAGAATAGGTATTAATCACTCTTATGAGATTTGTGAGATTGCTGATACGGATCCTGAGTTAGCCAAGGACATAGAGTGGATCTTTAACTGTGCGGGTGTGGCAGAAGTTCGAAGTGTTATAAATAGGTTTAGAAATCTAAAAAAGACCTATATTGACTGGTTATCATTGGAAAATTACTATTCTTTGATAAAATCCGTAAACCTAATTCTCCATCCTGCTCATCCAGAGGACCTAGCCTACCTCTGTCCTCCGGATATGCGTCAATTATGGTTGGATAGTAAATCAGAGGTAAAATACACTATGGCTGGGGCGGCCCGCATTCCGATTATTTCTTCTCCAAGTGCTTCCTATAAACAAGCCATTACCGATGGGGTTACTGGTTATGTGGTTACGACTCCGCAGGAATTTGTGGAAAAAATACGGCTATTAAAGAATGATAGAAATCTATGTAAAACGATGGGATTGGCAGCCCGAGCTGATATTGAAAAACGCTATGATATTAGGGTGAGATACCCCCAGTATCGAGATGCCATCATTGGTAAAATAGAAGTAGAAACTGATCCAAAGATCTTTGCAGTTCCAAAAGAGCAAGCAACCTCCCAATTTTCTCTTTTTATCCCCCCCATAGAAGGTGGTCCTCGTACATTCTACGAAAATATGAAACGATGGTTACCTGTGGTAAGTGATGAGAAATGGAGAGTTGTAGACAACATTGGTTCTTCAGATGCTGCGATAGCTATTGCCTTTGTAGCCGCAGATGAACTGATCGCTACCAAGATTCAGAATCCCAACTTTAAAATCATCTACAGACTGGATGGTCTCCCAATGAACTTTGAGGGGGAACTTGACCCCACCAATCTTGCCACAATGCAAAAACTCTTTAAATATGCCGATACGTTGATTTGGCAAAGCAAACATTGCTTCAAGATGTGGAGGGATAGAAATCTCATACCCCCGGACATTAATTCAGAAGGACCCATTATCCACAATGGTGTTGATTTAGATATATTCTCTACAGCAGGAGCCTCTTACAAGTTACCTAATGCAAGCAGATATAATCTACTTAACTTTAACTGGTCCACCTTTCCCCACAAACGACTCGATCTTCTTAAGCAACTTGTGACGTCCCATATATCTAATCCAGAGATTCGATTTTATATGATGGGCAACTACTACAGCACAAGTCAGATTGCCAATGTCAACTTCTGGAAAGAGTATCCAAATGTTACCTACCTTGGTAAAATGCAAAATCAGAGTTTTGAGGCTAAAAGAGTTCTAGCTTCGATTTATCGAGCATCTACGGCTGTCATCTTTACTTCCGAAATGGAGGGCTCTCCTAACACAGTTTTAGAGGCATTAGGTTGTGGATGTCCTGTAATCTATAATTCTGCTGCTGACATAGTTCCAGAAATTCTAGGAAAGTCCTGTATACCCCTAGAATCCCTCAATACAATATTTGATCTTGACGTACAGAATCGCATCAAGGAAGAAATGAAACCTATCTCCGAAGAATACAGTATGGAGAAATGCGTTAGAAAGTATTTGGAGGTTTTGAATGGATGCACACCAAGCAGCCCTGTATAAAGTTTTGGAGTTAATAGGGGATCAACAGATTTTAGAGATTACTAATATAGTCCCCTTTGGATTTAGGGAGATCATACGTAGGGAGAATATTGACATAGCCTCCTTTCTAGATCCCTCTTATACCCAAAAACATCCCATAAGTCTCATCCATATTCTATTAGGATGTGGAATTAATCTACAAACTCTTATTGATGTAATTAACAAAGCCATACAGTTGTGTGATAGGGTCTTCGTTATGGAACACAATCGAGATTCCAAGGATTGGGATTGGAATGATGACTTTACGGTAGGAGATCATTATCTTCATAACTGTCTCTCCTTCACAGAGTTTTCTGCTTTAAGTGAACTATATGGGTGGGAAATTATGAGAGAGGAGGTTATTCAGGGAAACTCATCAGACGATCGTAACTTTGTCGTCGAATTGATGGGGCACCTTCCTACGAATGATTTCAATAATAAATTTAGTTTGTTAGAACGACTTAGAATTCCACTTTTTCACGTTTTAAATCCCAATCCCCCTCCTGATACAGAGGAGTCCCCCCTAGACATATGTAATAGGATTTACAAGGGTCTCCCTCCTAATTTTAGACACCTTTATGATGTTTATATTGGAAATGCAGAATCCCCAACCAAATTCTTACAGTATGGCCCTGTGTTGTTAGAAAACCTCGGCACTACTCCCCACACTCTCTATGCGAGTTGTGGGTGCTTTTTTTCCTTACAATGGATTCACCTACTTAGAAAGAGTAACATTCAAAAGATTGTTATGTTTGACATTAACCCCTATACTGTTGACTTTGCGAATAGTGTTTTTAATCTCATTAAGACCTACAATTCTGTCCCAGATTTTCTAACCAATTATCTCCTGTGTGATGTAGAAAACATAAAGATAGCAAATTCCAGATGGGCAGATCGTATTCGCATATATTTACGTAATTACCCTCTGTACATAAATTCCAGTAAGTATATTTTCCAATTGATTTTAAATGGCATTCCCTTTAGCAATGGGTTACGCCTTTACGGCTTTAGAAATACTGCCGATAATAGTACTGAAGATCTAGGAACCCTGTATATCTCTCCTATAAATGATTCTTTTGTTAGTGCCCATTCCCTGCATGTGGGATTGGAAGGATGGCTGAAGTCAAATGAAACTTATAGGGAAACACAAATGTTCCTTAAAGCAATCCCGATTGAGTTTCGTGTTAACAATATTATGGATCTTACTCCTAAGCCAGTTGATATGGTATTGTCGAATAATATCTTTGGTATGCTTAGTGAGGGGAGTAGATCCCAGTTTTTAACTAATTATCCTTGTAGACTATGTGAGATCTAATGAAACTAAACCTAGCATGTTCTCGAGATATTAAAGAGGGATACGTTAATCTAGACTTACGCAGATTAAACGGAACCAAAGTAGATATTCTCGCTAACGCCCTCTATCTCCCATTTCAGAGTAATGTATTTGAGGAGATTTATTGCTGTAATTTTTTGGAACACTTGTCCTATAAAGAACTGCTTCCGGCTCTTCGGGAGATGAAACGAGTTCTACAACTGGGGGGAGTTTTAAAACTCTGCGTTCCTGATTTTTCTCGTATAGCCCATGCTTGGTTATACTGTGACAAAATGCGTAAGATTGACTGGTGGAACTGGGCTATATTTGGAGGTCAGGTTTATCCTGATGACATTCACAGATGTGCGTTAGATGAAGATGTAATGTGTATAATATTAAAGGAGACAGGATTCACTTCAGTAAGTTTTTCCTACGATACCACCCCAGGTCAGGAATTTTGGTTGTGGATGGAGGTTTATTAACAATGAAGGCCTTACTCGGAATCTTGTGTTTAGATAGACCCAAAACTACCAACGAATGCATAGTAAGACTACTTGGTAGTGATGAACGAGATGACCTTACTATCGTTGTGGTGGATAATGGTTCTAATGAGGAAACTCAAGAAATGTTACGTCATCATGAGAAAGAGGTGGATTTGATTATACGTCATGAGTGGAATGTGGGATGTGCGTTTGGTGTGAATACGTGGATGTCTTTGAGGGAGGAGGGGCAAACCTGCATACAGGTAGATCTTGATATGCTAATGTATTCCCCGGATTGGTGGACTATCTCCAAGATAATCCTACAAGATGAGGATGTTGGGGTAGTTGCTCCCAGACGATCAACAGCCTGGATTGACAGACCCGACAAGAGAGACTTCTATAGAAACCACATTCGAATAGAACAACGACACGATTTGTGGTTAGAGGTGCCGGATAATAACTTAATTCTTACCCCCATGATGATTTATAAAGGAAACTTATTGGATACTATTGGATTTGAGAATGAGGCTACAGGATACGACGATTTGGATTTCTCTTATAGAGTAAGAGCCGTGGGATTGAAGTCAATGTATATTCCTTATATATTTTTACGACAAAGTCTTATTCCTGAAGAAGAATGCCATCACCCCCAACGGGGAGCACATCGTGAACTAATGACCCGAACAGCCCCCTTGCATCAGGAGATGGTCAACAATTATCTACAAGGAAAGAATTTATACTGTGGTACTCGCTTTCTTCCCTTAACAATGACAGATTCAGAATACACCAGAGCATCCAATCTAAACTGGGAATTTCATAGGAGTTGGCCAGATGTTATATCCTAAAGAGATGATACGATATATAAAGGAAAATCAAGAAAATACTGGACATGGATTTGCTCCCCTAGACCCGGGGGTTATAGAACGACTAAACGCTATGAATGTCATCGGTAGGGGGTATCATACCTATCTTCCTGTAGAGGTGGATAAGATCTTCTTAAATATTGGTTGTGGGTTTGATAGACAAGAGGGTTATACTAATATTGACAGTGAAATTGAATTCTCCCCAGATTTAGTAGCGGACGCTGTGCATTTAGAAGAGTACTTTCAACCCCAGTCGGTTACAGGCATAATCCTTTTACATGTATTGTCCTATTTTCATTTATGGCAAGCTGTTCGATTGTTAGGCTGCGTCTACCTACTTCTTGAGCCCAAAGGACGAATTTTATTTCAACATCCCTGTTTGTGTAGGTTGGCAGAGTATCTTGCACTCTACAAAGACGACCCAAAAATGAGATATCTTGCATTTCCAGGTATATACGCTTATGACGAATATTTAGAAAAATCCCATGTAGATTACCCAACCTATCGTTTAGGGTGGTTTACTGAGGATTTAACAGCCCTACTAGAAAAAATAGGGTTTGTTAACATACAATATACTTACCTAGTTGAACATCTCCATGGAGATAAATTAGAACCAAGAGGATGGAGAGATGTTGTGATTGTGGCTAGTAAGCCAGGAGAAAACAATGATCCCATTATTTAAAGTATTTATGGCAGAGGACGTTGATATTGAACTACATAAAGTCCTACATTCTGGGTTTATTGGTCAAGGTCCTAAAGTAGAGGAATTTGAGGCAGCTCTAAAACAATACATCGGTAACCCCAATATGGTTACAACCAACAGTGGAACAGCTGCCCTACAATTAGCCCTACGTCTTATTGACGTAAAAGATCGATATGTGATCTCCACTCCCATGACTTGTACAGCAACCAACTGGGCAATACTGGCTGAGGGGGGTAAAATCCAATGGGCTGACATCGATCGATATACTGGAAATATTAGCCCTACTAGTATTATGGACATGGATATGTCCCTAGATCCAGTGGCCATAATGGCTGTAGATTGGGGTGGAACTCCCATAGATCACTCATTCTTTGATTTTAGGCGTATCCCTGTTATTGAAGATGCTGCTCATGCTTTTGGTTCTAGATGGTATGGGAAGATGGCGGGAACTATGGCGGACTACACAATCTTTTCGTTTCAGGCCATCAAGGCGGTCACCTGTGGGGATGGAGGAGCCCTCTTCTTAAAGGATGACTCGGATGTGAGGAGAAGTAAATTACTACGTTGGTACGGGATTGATCGAGAACAACCCAGAGCAGATTTTCGCTGTGAACAGAATATTCCGGAATGGGGATACAAGTTCCATATGAACGACATTGCAGCTACAATTGGTTTAGCCAATCTTCCTTTTGTTGAAACCAATTTAGCTACATGTAGAAACAATGCTGACTTCTATGATCAGAACTTAAGTTCCGTGTCGGGATTGGGACTGCCCCCAAGGGACGTCAATGTTCAACCCTCATACTGGCTTTATACGTTATTTGTAGAACATAGGGATGATTTTATGAGAATGATGAATGAGAAAGGAATAATGTGCTCTCGAGTCCACGAGAGAAATGATCTTCATACGTGTGTAGAACAGTTTAGAACAGACTTACCTAATACGCAATGGTTTGTTGGCCACGAATGTTGTATTCCAGTGGGGTGGTGGGTAACTGAAGAGGATCGTGAATTTATAGTCAAAACGATCAAAGGGGGGTGGTAAAATGAGACTAGTCGTAATTAATTTTCTTATTGACACAATACTAAACAAACCCTGGACAGACCCAATCTATGAATTCGGTAGTTGCAGGGATCATGGGCAGTTTGAATTAGCAAATCTACGTCCTTATTTTCCAGGAAAGTCCTACGTTGGGTGTGATATCCATAAGGGAATAGGCGTAGATAGAGTAGAAAATCTCAATTGTCTAACGTTAGAGGATAAGGTTGCCGGAACTGTTTTATGCTTTGAAACCCTGGAACATGTAGAAAATCCTTTTATGGCCATTAAAGAGATGCATCGCATATTAAAACCCGGAGGACTAATTATGATTAGTTCGGTTTTTAACTTCCCCATACACAACCATCCCAAGGATTATTGGAGATTTACCCCAGAATGCTTCCGCTTTTTGATGGCACCCTGGTTTGAGGAAATTGAAATTGGTTATGATGGGAATAAAGAACACCCCTTTGGGGTATTTGGAAGGGGACGAAAAGTAAACGATTTGGCAGGAAGTACAACACAGGAGGTGACAAATGCTTAAGGGAGAAAGGATCAATTTAAAACCCATAACACAGGAAGATATGGAATTAGTACGAAGTTTTCGTAATGCCTACGCCACTAACTTTGGGGATGCTGGTTATATTACAAAGGAACAACAGCGACTATTCTACGAAAAATATCAAGAATCTAGTGTAGATAAGATGTTTGTAGTGGAATTGAAAACAGGGACTCCCATCGGAACGATTGCCCTATATAACATTTCCACTCCAGATCGAACAGCAGAGATTGGACGAGTAATTATTGTTGATGAACATAGGGGGCAGGGGTATGCTGAGGAGGCGGTTAGGATGATATGTAAGTTGGCAGATGAAATGCGACTATACAAAGTTAGAGTATGGGCTTATCTTGATAACCTAGACGCTATCTCAGTCTATTCTCGATGTGGATTTAAAGCAGGACGTCCACGTCTTTATCTTGAGAGGGTTAAGGAAACAAATTGGAAAGCTCCAGTAAAAATTGAGTCTTACGATGACGATTCAGGAAAAGGCGGATATGAGGGACAGTGCGATAACGTTAAATGAGTTAGAGGATCTATACAAAAAGCACAATCCCTCTAAACATGGATTACTGCGATTCTACTATGAGTTGTTTACTAACAAGTTAGATCCCCGTGCTGTTAAAAAAATGCTGGAAGTTGGTTGTTCTTCGGGATCCATCGGATGGTGGTTATCTATATTTCCTAATGCTCAGGTTTATGGTTGTGATATTAACCAGTGTGATCTAGTGGATCCCCGTTTTACCCCAATTACAGGGAATTGTAATGCTGCTATAATAGAAATGAGTATGATATTGGAGGGACCATACGACCTAGTCATAGATGACGGATCGCATTTTTTT
>Ga0315289_10014254_pt1 | contig 11113 bp, 12 predicted proteins | sample YL17G11_40_MG_FD_203452 | JGI IMG/M metagenome (GOLD analysis project Ga0315289, IMG submission 203452) | Sediment microbial communities from Yellowstone Lake, YNP, Wyoming, USA - YL17G11_40 | ecosystem: Environmental > Aquatic > Freshwater > Lake > Sediment | place: USA: Wyoming | collected...
CTGAACAGTTCCTGCTCTTCAGTGAAAGAAAAATCTATCAAATACTTCACCTACATTATCCTAGATTGCTAATTCTATTTAATATTTAAGCACTTTTATGCTTTGTAGATTATCGGTAGTTTTAAGTTGGATTTAAGCCATATTTCTATTCCATGGGATGGATGGAGACCGATGAGAAGCTCATCCGGAGAGGAGAGCTTATCCTGGACCCCTCTCTCCTAGAGAGCCACGAACAAGAGCTCAAAACAATGAACAAACACAAGGAGGGCCCCCACTACCGAATAGCCAACAGCCACATAGAGTTCCTCGCAGCAGTCCGATACCTCTACCAGATGCCCTACCGCCAACTCGAGGGCTTCACCAGATCCCTCAACAGGCTCGTCCCCGCCCTCCCACCAGCCGACTACTCCGGCATCAGGAAGCGGATCCTCAGCCTACCCGTCGACCCCTACCGGAGCCTCAGAGACTCCGCCGAGGCCGTCACCATAGCCGTCGACTCCACCGGCATCAAGGTCCACAAGGCCGGCGGCTGGGTGGAGAGGAAACACGGGAAGAAGAGCAGGTACGTGAAGCTCCACTTCGCCGTCAGAGTCGACACCCACGACGTTAAGGCTCTGCCTAGCCTCGTCGAGGGATCCATGAGGAGCGTGAGGGTGGCGAGGGTGATCGGTGATGGTGCCTACGACTCGGGGAGGGCCATAGACTCTCTGGAGGAGAGGGGTATCGGGGTCGTGGTGAAGCCGCGGCGGAACAGCAGGGGTGATACGCGTTCCCCGGGTAGGGGGGCGGGCTGTGGAGCTGGTTAGGGGCGTCGGGTACGAGGCCTGGTCGCGGTTGACCGGCTACGGGAGGAGGTGGGCTGTGGAGACGGCGTATTCGACGTTCAAGCGGGTCTTCGGTGAGGGGTGCATGGCGAAGACGCTGGGGAACATTGCGAGGGAGCTGGCGGGTAAGGTGGCTTTGTACAATATGCTGGCGAATATGTGAGGGAGGATGGTGGGTGGGTTGACGGAGTGGAAGGGGCTGGAAATAGATATTAGTCAATCCAAAGCAATCTTTTCGAAAGTCGTATCGACATCATTCAAAGCCATGTACTAACATTAATTTATGAAAATAAATAGTTTCTTTTCCAATTCAGTGCGCGTGCGGGTGAGTCAGGTTTTAAAAAGGTTCATAACAGAGACAGCTCTAGAAGCCCTGATGAGGAACTTCCCAGAGGAAACAAGGCAAATGATACAAAAGCTGGATTATTCTTTTTATTAAAATCCGTTTTCACTCTTCGGCCTTTTGAAAAGCTGAGCAGCGTTTATCATGTTCAGTTCCGGGTCTTCGCCGGTAGAAATGGATCAATTAGATCAGGTCTTCGATTTGCTGAACAAGCGAGAAGCTATGAGGCTAGTAGAGTTCGTCTCTGAAAAATGTGAGATTCCACACTTGGCTGTAGATCTAGGAGTCTTCTTGGCTCCTCCTAGACACACGCGCACGCCCGAGTGGCTACCCTCGAGAAATACGCCTACATTAACCACTATACGGCCACATGGAAATAGAAAAAAATTTTTGAGGGTCTTACTTCGTGGTAAGCGAGTACTTAACACCTAGGGGCGCGAGGGCCTCATCGATCTTCTCGATGAGGTTATTCAGCTCATCTATTGTCGGCTTCTTGAACCATTCGAAGTAGAAGTCGTGCTCGCCTAGGCTCTCACCAGATTTGCTAATGATCGTACTACATCTCTTTTCCGACACCTCGTCGACACCAGCGAAGTAGTTCGATACGTCTCCATAGCTGTAGCCCTCGTCCCCAAAGCTGCTGAACTGGGGCGAGTAGGCGATGACCGTGTCCCATATGCAGACCTCCGGCAATCCGATCGCGACCTTCTCAAGGGCCTTGATGGCCTTCAGAAGCGGGGGGCCGTAGACCTTAACGTAGCTCTTCATTTTCAGGACCTCTAACTAGCCTTCTGCTAAAATTATTATTAAAGCTTATCTAATTCGCACACCAACCCCTTTAGAATTTGATCAGTTTAATTACCAGTATCATACCGCATCGTCGACCCCTGCAAGTTTCGAGGAGAAGACAGACTCAGATCTCTTATACTCTAGTAGTTCATTGAGGAACATGACAGCGGTTGGATCAATAGGCTCGCGCGCTCTGTTATAGTACTATGGTGTTCCTGAATTTCATAATTAATTAGGTTCTCATGCAAGAAAAAGGTGATAAGATTCTCATGCTTTGATGAGCATAGCAGAAATTGCTCTAAGCTCGATCTTGACTTGCTTTACCCCTCCGTTGACGAACGAGCGTGAAGTCTGCGATAACAATCGCTATAGCTATAGGGATTAAGTAAATTGCATCTGTTCTCTCTAATAATTGTAATCTTCCGTTAAAATAGGCCATTCTCGTCAAAAAACCCTGTCCAACTTCACAACCGAAGCCAGCCATCATGAAGTACCTGCCAAGATTAGACAAAGTCATTATTGTTTTACTCGTCGTCCTTTGTCTTATCGTGAAAATGAAATAAGTCAGAACTGAAATGAATCCAAATAATATGATTATGTTGTTGAATGTATTTAACGGATCACTTACAATTATAGGTGTGATCGTCGCACGAATTTGGTCAAATAAGTTAACCTGTATAGCACCTCTCATACCTAAAGCTGTTCCAATGCCGACACAGAAAGCTATCGGTATACGGTATAGATATCGGTACTTTTTCACGAACGTAAAGAAGCACATGGCGCCAAGAAGTAGTGGAATCAAACCTATCATATTTCCTTTACTCAAAGGATACCATGCATTTGTAATAACATAATTCAAAGCAAACGCAAACGAGGTCCCCATCGCAGTTGCAATAAATATGCTCTCAAATACTCTAAAAACAGGGTTCATCTTATATAGATAACTCCATACGCCCAGCGTGCAGACCCCGGCTATCAGTATCTCGACATTCATCGTTTGTTACCCTCCTGTAATGGTTTTGAGCGATATTTAGCCACAAAGTAACTGATGTTCCCAATTATGATAAATGTGACGAGCAACAAAAACCCTCCTTGAACGATATCCATCGAGGACATTCCTTCGCCAGGGGTGTTTAAGGCCATCTCTATCTCGGCAGCACCACGAAGCCCGCTAGTTAAGCCCTTAATGGCACCAGCTTGATAATATCTTACCATGTTAGAATAGTCGTTCCCCATACAGAGTATAACCATCGGCATTTTGTATGGTGCCTGCATTTGTGACAACATACCGGCTAGGCCAGTGCTTCCTGATGTAACGCAGAAGTTGAAGTCTTGGATTTTCTCGAAGTTATTCATTATTGGCAGTTGATCCAACGGAGTTCCATAGTAGTCAACGTTAGCTACTTGACGTATTTTTAAACAGAAGGCTGAAACCGAGGTATCTCCTCCTGGAATAAAGCCAAGAAATGCATAGTTAACGCCATATTTGTAATTGGCTGCCTCCACTTCTTTAGAAAGTGCTACATTGAAGATGTACGGGGGCCACAAAGCTGCTTCGGGCGTGTAAAAACTGGCGAATACTATATACATCTTCTTGCTTATAAGAAGCCTAACGATAGCGATACATTCAGGAGTCACTTCTTGATGGCCTAGTGGAGTGTAGTCATCTTCAAAGAAAATCTTGCTTCCGTCCGGTAGAGCCTTGATTGCATTGACTAAATCTAGTGTAGGTTTAGTAACCGTAATTGGTAGCCCTAAAGGATAAAAAACTGGGATAGAGCAGAATGCAATAAATATTAACCATAGTATTCTCCGGTCAATATTATCCAGTTTCGAAAATATGCTTTTTTCTGTCATCACTCTTCAGCTCCCATCCCATAAGCTGATCTTTGATACCCCAGTAACGTCCGTATTCCTAAACCTAAAATACCTAGTGCAGCACCCGCATTTATACCACGACTGTATGCCAAGTTCGGAACATTTAAGATCCAGTCTCTTGTCCAAGGAATCGTCCATGAGATTGTACTTCCGATGGGCACATTTCCGAGCAGTACAACACACGCACTGAAGAGTAGAACCAAAACCTCTAGGGATCTTGCTTTAAACGCTCGAAATGCAGCAGATATTGTGAAAAAGGCTAACAATGAGGCCACGGCTTGATTTATTGGGATATTAAAGTTGTTGAAGAGATACAAATATATTGGGTTATTAGTTGTTCCTATAATGCCTGTTAAGATCATGCATGATAAAAAGACGACGATGATAATGCTGTAATACCACTGACCGGCTTTTTTAGAAATTATTGAACGTGTCTCACGGATAAAAATGTTAATCACGCCAATTGACATCATAAAAGCCCATATTACTACTGCCCAACCTTGAATAGTCGTGCTTGTTATTGTGAGAGTGGGGTCGATCCAAAAATATTGTGTAATGACAATAATACCTAATATGAATGAGATTACTACCGGAAGATCTCTTTTTATGAACGACATTTCATATTCTCCTATATTTTAAAGACTCCCGTCAAATCAATTCCTAGCATCAATAGAATACTCAAACCAAGAAATAAGAATATTACAGTAATCTTGCCAAAGTCTTGTCCTCTAATACTGCCGAGTTGCGCCTGATCTTGTGACAGATATGCCGCTGCTGTATAAAACTCCTCACCGATGAGAAGATACTGACAAGTAATCATAAGATACGCATATTGACCTCCTCCTCCTACTTGTACCGCTCCGATCGTAGCTCCGGTCTCAGCGAGAAGAATACACTCATCCTGGAGTTGTCCGCATAAAATATTTGTGGCTACTTGTTGAGTTTCCATGAAACTTATAACCCCAGTAGCGTAAGCAAACTGAGATGGTGAAAAGTATATGAAATTTTGGGATTTGAACAATTCTTCTTTACCCTCTACTGAATAAATTTCTCTGACAGCCTGCATGGCAGGTGGCATCAACTCTGCTACACAGAAAGTAGCATATAACTCAGCACCCATTTGAGCACATAGCCTTGCAATATGAGTGAAAATAGCTAAACCACTTATAAGAGCTGGACTTAGCAGCCCACCGCCTCCGTGCATGGCACTACCATATCCTGTGGTCCAATGCACAGGTCTTCCCAACTCTACTGCTCTACCTACGCACTCATGTAGACTGTCTAATGCTGGAATAGGCCTCACATTCACTCGCGTTTTCTTAGCAAGTTGAAGAGACATAAGTATAAAAAAAGAGAATAATGATAGCAGAGCGAACATAAAAACTCTGCCTGTAGCAAACGGCATATATTTATTCTCCTAACCCAAACGCAGCTTTAGTTACGTCACAGAGCCAGTTCACTAGAACTTCATATACCTTATCACCGGTCTCCTTTGTAGCGAGTATCGGATTCCCAATGCTTCCCGCAGGGGATCTCTCCTTTAGGGATCTAGGAGCTATTGCCATTGTTACACGCGTCAGATCGACAGGAGACTTTTTCGGGAGATAGAAAACCTTTGCCCTCTTGAAGTCAACGAGTTCAGGAGCGGAAGTAAGTACCCTCGCCGTTTCGCCTTCCCCGCCGTGCGACTCGTCCGCAGCCCTTTCTGATGTTAGGATCTCTGGGTACTTGTCATGCATAAGAGGCAACCAGTCTGGGACAATGAATTGCGACCTGGGTAACTCTGCTGCTAACTCAGGCGCTACTTGTTTCATCGGTCCCAGATCACCGCCATGTGCATATAATAAAACAAACCTCCTGAATCCATGTCTGTATAAACTCTTACAGATATCCTTCAGTACGGCTGTCATAGTTGCGACACTAAGAGATATGGTTCCAGGGAACTCCATAAGGCCCTCACTTGGCCCGAACGGCATGACTGGGGCCACAACAACCTTGATGCCTTCTTTTGCGAGCTGCTCTTGCATTCTTGTGCCGAAATCTCTAGCCTGGATTGAGTCGGCTCCAAGAGGAAGATGAGCACCATGACCTTCGACTGCTCCAGCTGGAACAAGCACAATATCTGTCTCTTTTAAAGCTTCAGCAACTTCTTCATAGTTCATCTCATACAAAGTCTTGGGTTCTTTAATACTATAAAGAACTTTTCCACACAAAGTTTACACCTTTTACGCGTAAAACGCGATATTAAACTTCTTTTTTTACTATATAAAATTTACTACAATGCTGCTGTGTTGCATAATCAATGAATTTATGTTAATTTTGCCACTTTTCTTAAATAATTAACATCAATTTTGGCATAAATATGACAAGCTCAAGAATTATGCAACACAGCATACAATGCCATGTCAAGTTCCTAATGTTACACTCATACAAGTCCGAAGGGAGCGCCTTTATGCATCTGGAAGCGTGAGCGATTGATCCACTCCCCGTATTCCCGCAGTTTCCCCTTCAGCCATCCAAAGAAATCCCTAAGATGGTTAACGAACTCCCGGTTCAGGTTCTGAATGCACCGCTCCACTTTGCCCTTATCCTGAGGATAAGACGGGTGAGCGTAATGCGCCTCAACCCTATTTTCCTGGCACCATATCTTCCACGTCTCTCTAAACTGTGAGCTGTGATCGACAGGATCGCCTTCGGATGCCTCCTCTGCCTCCCCAGCAGAGCCGTCACCTCCCCCGTCGCGCGCTTGCCTCCTATGTTGATTTACCCTTCCAATCTACCCTTCGATCACCATCTTTTTATCTCCTTCCCTCCGACGAACTCATCGAGGCTCTCTAAACGGCATCCTCCTATCCGCGGTCCAGCGCCGCACCATGGTATTCCGCCTAGGGCGCCCCAATCTGTTTAACGCGGTCAAGCCGCAGCCTAGCGTCGGGGTCGTACATGCCTCCTATGGCTGGAACGGCTCCCCAGCCTTCAGCATACAGTAGATGGCCTTCAGCATCTTCCTCGCCGTAGCAGTAGTCGCGACCTGCCCAGGCTTCCTCAAGGCGAGTCGCTTATGGAACCTCGAGAGCTCCGTGTCGTATCGTAGATGGGAGTGAACGGCCTCGGTGAGTGCCCACCTCATCCACCTGCTACCCTCCTTCGTGATGTGGCCATACACGGTGCTCCCACCGCTCCTCCTAACCGACGGGACGAGGCCCGCGTAGCTGCAGAGCCTCTCAGCGTCGGGGAAACGGTTGACGTCCCCGATCTCGGCTACGAGGAGCAGCGCCGTGTAGTAGCCCACCCCAGGTATGGTGGTGAGGATCCTGGCGCGGCCATCCTCAGCCGCAGCCCGCTTCAGGACCGCTGAGATCTCCCCTATCTGCCGGTCCAACGTCTCCATGACAGGCAGCAGCTGGCTGACCGCGTCGACGCCGAGGCATGCCAGCAGGGCTCTGCCGCGTCTGGTGAACAGCGGTGACCCTGGGTCTATGTCGCGCTTAGCGAGCTCGGCGTGGATCCTGTTCTTCAGCCTGGTCCGCATCCCCACGAGGAAGGCCCTCCTCTTGACCAGCTCCCGGAGGTCCCGGATCTCCTTGGGCGGCACGTATGACTCCGGCAGCAGGTCCGCCCTCAGCAGGTGGGCGAGGGTCTCCGAGTCGATCTCGTCGGTCTTGATCTTGGCCTCGGCTATGGCCTTCACCTTGAGTGGGTGGGCGAGCCTGACGTCGTACCCGGCTTCCTCGAGGCGGTCGTAGATGGGTTGCCAGCAGTAGCCCGACTCCATCACCACCTTCGCCTCCTCGATGTCTTTCATGAAGGATCTAAGGGAGACTGGGTCGTTGCTGAAGCGCTCCCGCTTAACGACGTGACCCTCCTCATCCATTACGGTTCCATGGCAGACGCGCTTGTGCACGTCGAGTCCAACATACATCAAACTTGCATCTCCTCCGCTCTATGGTATGGTTTGAAGCCATATGCTTCAAGCGGAAGGGGAAATCAATCATGCCATCTGTTTATAAATTAAATAGACCATCAACTACATCTTCATTGAGAATAGGTTGAACGTTAAGCGTGTGCTTGACTCCCTCAACTTAGACCAGATAAGTCTAGATCTAGCCAAACACTACCACCAAGAAGGACCAGGAAGAAAGCAGTACAGACCTCTATCCATGCTCAAAGCCCAGCTAACCAAATACATCCTACGCATCGTAAGTGACAGAAGACTGACCCTCCGGTTTATGAACGATCGAAAAGTAGCCAGAGCCTGCGGATTCCGGAGACAGACACCCAGCCACGGCCTCTTCATCCAGTTCAGACACCGACTCAGCGAGGACACCTACCTGAACATCTTCCGCCAGCTCACCAATACCCTGATCGAGACAGGAACGATCATCGGCAAAGTGGCAGCTATCGACAGCACACACATCAAGGCTTACAGCGGAAGAGCCATGGACAACCGTACGGGGAGAAGCGCCCCGGATGCAAGAGTAGGCCGAGGTCGGAGGGGCGCGCGCGGCTTTGAGGAGTCGGTGTATCTGGGTCCGTGTGTTAAAGCTAATTAATTTTTCAACACCTTAGCGCGCGACTTGGCTTTCTCCTGCTCCTTCTTCTGCATGGCAGTCAACTGCAGCTTAAGCTCCAAGACCTCGCTGCTCTGACCCTTCCTCGCCCCTTCGAGCCCCCTTCTAAGGCCCTGCATCTCATCTTTAGCGAATAACGCGCGCGCCTATGCAATCGAGCGTTGAGATATACGATATTCTATCTGCAAAGAGTTCTGGGTTCACTGTTGAGTAGACCCCGCTTTCGCAAAAGCATTTTGTTTCCATCAATGCACATCACAAGAGACATTTCATTCAGAGAAAAAAGAAAATATGTTGACTTTCATCCTAACTTTCTTTTCGTCTCTCGAACGGTTTTCACTATGTCATTAGATGTATTATAGATTATTCCAACATCCCCTCCGACTACGAGGATATTAGCTCCCTTACTGATCCATCCTTTGATAGAATCTTTGTACGGTGGGTAAAGAAAACGTGCTAAAGGCATGTTGTTCTCGTTACAAATCTTCTCTACTTTGTCAGAATACTGATTTGTTAATGGATTGTTTACATCGACATAACCTAATGACATTGAGAGATCCCTTGGTCCAAAAAATACAAAATCTATGCCTGGGACTGAGATTATGTCTTTTAGATTTTCGACCCCCTCTTTGCTTTCTATAAGAGGAACCGCCATGGTATTTTCATTAGCATTAGACCAATAGTCAGGGCTGTATTCTGAGGTGTATTTGGTTGCTCTAGTTAGATAGCAGGAGCCACGATCACCATTGGGAGCGTACTTAGTGTTGCGTACCAGCTCAATCGCATCGTCCTTGGTCTTTATTCCAGGAACTACAATACCTAGAGCACCAGAATCTAATGCTTTCGCAGTCATAATTCTGGAATTCTCAGGCAGCCTTACCAGTGGCACAATATCTGAAACGTTAGCTGCTCTAACTAAGTCTTCTAACATTCTTGTATCAATGGAGCCTGTTGGTCCATGCTCGGTATCGATTATAGCGAAGTCAAAGCCAGCGTATCCAAGGATTTCCATGACAGAAGGACTTGGTATAAACAGAAAAGTTCCCACAAGAACCTCCTTTTTTTTAATGCTCTCTTTTAATTTATTCTTCATCATGAAAATTAATGCTCAATTTCTCGGTATATAAACATATCTAGATTACGCGCTAAGTTGTTTAGATGGCATGTCGGGTTCTTCTTTCCTTTAACGAGGTAGGTAAAGCCATACACAGAGGAAGGAAGAAGATTTGATGTACATCGGACTGGATGTTCATAAGCGGTTGTGCTACGGAACCGTGACCGACGACCAAGGGCGGATCGTCAGAAGTGGCAAGTTCAGTAGCAACCCCGAAGGCCTCAAGGAGTTCATGGATGGGCTCGAAAAGGCCCAGGTAGCCATGGAGGTCGGGTACTGCTGGCAGCCCCTCTACAACGGACTTCTCGACGCCGGCCACGACGTCAGACTCGCAAACCCCCAGAAGGTGAAGGCCATAGCGGAAGCAAAGGTCAAGACCGATAACCATAATGAGCCTTATATCTCTATCTCGTCTCCATCTCCATCTCTATCCTTTAACCTCTCCCTCTCAAGAGGCTGGCATACAACCATTCGGGGATCTACCCCATCTTCCACAATTCGCCCCTACGAGGCGCACCCCTATTCAAGTTTCGGGGATGGGCCCCAATCGGTCTTCCAGGGAGACAACTCCTCGTAGGTTTGATCCCTCTTGAGCATCCAGTAAGCGTACGAGACCAGCTTTCTCGCCACAGCCACCAGGGCCCTCTTTCCTCCCTTCCTGTGCTTGACCCTGAGGTAGAACTCCCTCAGGTGGGGATCCTTCCTAACCGCCCACCTCGCGCACTCGACCAGGTTCCTCCTCAGCCACCTGTCACCCTGCCTGGTTATGTGGCCCATGTACGCCTTATCCCCGGACTGGTGGAGGCTTGGGACGAGACCCGTGTGTGCGCAGGCGTGCTTGGATCCCGGGAACCTCTCCACCGCGTCTAGGGCCGTGGAGAGGTAGAGGGCCGTGTAGGGGCCTACGCCGGGGATGGTGTCCAGGAGCCTCGCACCCCTGTCTCTCGAGGCCGCGAAATGGATCCTCCTGTCCAGGGCCTCGATGATGGAGTCGACGAGCTCCAGCTCCCTCAGCCTGTACTCCACCTCCTTAAGGCCCAGCGACCTGAGCCGCTCCCTGCCTTCCCCGCCGAAGGGGCTCTTCACGGTTAATCCTCGCCTCTTCAGCAGCCATTTGACTGAGTTCTTCAGGTCCGCCCTCCTGACGCCGTACTTCACCCGGTCCTTCACCAAGAGGCGTTTCTCCCTCGTCTCCGCGTCTGGTATGTGAGACCGGGGGAAGAAGTTGGTCCTCAGGAGCTCGCCCAGGACCCTGGCGTCGACCTTGTCGTGCTTTATCCGGGTTCTGGCTATGAGCTGGATGTTGTGGGGGTTGGCCACCGCCACGTCGCAGCCCGCCTCAGCCAGGGCGTCGTAGACGGGGTAGATGAAGCCGATGGCCTCCAGTCCGACGTGTTTCTCGCCTGGGAGGGAGGCGATGAACGCTGGTAGCTTCTCCGTGGGCAGCCGCTTCTCCTCCATCAGGCCGCCGTCCGGCTCGTAGACGGCGATCTGGGACTCTTTCTCATGTACATCTACTCCGATGTACAGCTCTCTCGGGTTCATGTGTTCAGGTCTTTCAGCCTCTCTCATAAGGCTCATCATAGGACTCAAG
>Ga0315289_10014255_pt1 | contig 11113 bp, 8 predicted proteins | sample YL17G11_40_MG_FD_203452 | JGI IMG/M metagenome (GOLD analysis project Ga0315289, IMG submission 203452) | Sediment microbial communities from Yellowstone Lake, YNP, Wyoming, USA - YL17G11_40 | ecosystem: Environmental > Aquatic > Freshwater > Lake > Sediment | place: USA: Wyoming | collected...
TTTATGAAATTTTATTGTCACCACTGCTGATATCATTATTGGTTGAAATAATGCATACTTTTTACAATTATTATAGCTAATTACAAAAATGTCAATAGAAAATTTTCACAATCAATAGTTTCTAATCTTGAATAATGACGCTTTGAAGGGTAATATTATCCATTTTATATTAACCCAATTATCGAAATGCGTCAGATAAAGGTTATGGGTAAAAATCAGTCTTAGTATGCCCATATATTGATTGGTATTTGTCTTAAATTTCGATATTAAAAATTTACTTTTCAACACTTGATCTGATTGAAATAGATTAAATGACTGATAAACTAGAACTTGATATTGTGCGGGAATTATGCCGCGAGCTAAGTAAAAACAGAATCAACTACTGTCATTGGAAAAGCAATGCTGCTATAGACCGATCAGCGTCAGGAGAAAATGATCTGGATCTTCTGGTCAGTCGAGCTGATGAGCAAGGGTTTTCCGAGATACTATCGCGACTAGGCTTTAAACTCGCAGTGGAATACCCGAAGTACCAATTACCAGGCGTTTTGAATTATTATGGCTATGACCAAGAAACGGGACGCCTTATTCATGTCCATGCTCATTACCAATTGGTTTTAGGCCATGATTTTACTAAGAATTACCATATCCCGATTGAAGAACCATACCTTGCGTCTTCATCACAAAATGGTCTATTTAGAATTCCAGCAGTAGAGTTCGAGCTCATTATTCTTGTGATCCGCTTGATACTAAAGCATTCGACTTGGGACACTCTTCTTCTTCACCAAGGGAAGCTTTCATCATCAGAACGGAATGAACTTGAGTATCTGCTCAAGCGGATATCTACAAACAGGATGTATGAGATTCTTGATCAGCATTTGTCTTATATCGACCCAGGTGTATTTAATTCTAGCTTACGCACGTTAACCTCAGACTGTCCGATATGGGATCGAATCAGAATCGGTCAAAAGTTGTTGAAATGCTTAGAACCTAATGCTCGCTGTCCACAAATCGTAGATAGTGGGCTAAAACTTTGGCGACGAGTATCTTTTCCGCTGGAAAAACGCATCTTAAAAAAAGATATACGTAAACAAATGAACAGCGGTGGTTTATTAATGGCAATTGTCGGCGGGGATGGAGCGGGGAAAACCACGGTTGTAAATGAAGTTTATAAGTGGCTTTCAAGCGATTTTAATGTACACATCTTTCATATGGGAAAACCAAAATGGTCACTCTTCACGGTTCTAATACGAGGAGGATTGAAAATTGGGAGCTTGCTCGGTTTTTATCCATTTATGCGGAGTGAGATTCGTTATACGAAAGATCCAAATTTATTGGTTTTCCCGGGTTATCCCTGGCTAATTAGAGAAATATGTACAGCTCGCGATCGTTTTATAACTTATAAAAAGGCTCGTCGTTTAGCCACGAATGGCAAACTTGTGATTTTGGATCGGTTTCCACTATCACAGATAAAATTCATGGATGGGCCTCAGGTTGCCCGAATGACTGCTAGCATTCCTAAAACAAGATTGGTTAAATTTTTAATTAATCTGGAACTTAGTTTTTATCAAAAAATTGCTTTGCCAGATCTGATTATCCTTCTACGTGCCGATCCAGACATTGCGGTCCAAAGAAAAATAGATGAGGTTGACCATGAAGTTCGCTCTCGGTCAACAGAAGTTTGGGAAATAGATTGGGCAGAAACGCCAGTAATTGTGGTTAATGCTAACAATTCTAAAGAAGAAGTATTAGGAGATGTGAAAGAGTTATTATGGCCACGACTATAAATGAATTACATCAACTAAGAGAAACCAGTCAACATAAGAGAATGGTTGTAGAACTCATAGGAACTGCTGGGGTTGGGAAATCCACCCTATTTAATACTTTAATTAATAAAAAACTTCCGTGGATTATAGGCGATGGTGTTCCTCCTGTTTGGAGAATATCAGCGGCTCAATTCTACATCAAGAATATTATAAGGCTTGTACCTACGTTGGTACGCATAATAGGTAATGGTGGCAGACTGCTGACACGGCGAGAATTAGCCTTCATGGCTATTCTGAATGGTTGGCATGAGGTATTACAAAAAAAAGTCAATAATTCTAGCAGAATCGTCTTATTAGATCAGGGACCGATTTCAATAATTGCTTATTTGACAGTATGGGGTCCCAAGAGCCTATTTAAATCAAATATGGATAAGTGGTGGGAAAAGGTATATGCGAACTTTAAACAAACAATGGATATGGTGATCTGGCTGGATACCTCTGATGAGACAATAATCAAGAGGATTAATAATCGGCCGCAAGGTCATCATCTTAAAGGTGAATCTGAGCAAGTTACGGGCTTCTGGCTCGCTAGATATCGATCTTTATATGAGCAGATTGTAAGTAATCTGATAAATAATAATAATCATAAGATACACGTAGTCCAAATTAATTCGGGAATATATTCAGCACATGAAATCGCTGATAAAGTCTTGCAAGAATTTTCGTTAGAAACCAGGGAAAATTATCAATGAGTACTCTTAAGCCGGTGTTTGATAACAAATTACTTTCAAGGCTGTTTTCTGACGATAACCTTACCAAGAAAGCATCCTTAAATGCGATCGCCTCAGCTTTAGATTATGGTTCGCGTTTGATTGTTGGATTCCTGATTCAGCCGATCATGGTTTCAGGCTTAGGCGATTATTATTATGGTGTATGGCAGATTTTGTTACGGCTAATCGGCTATATTACACCTGCAGGTGGACGTCCTGCGCAGGCATTAAAAATGACGCTGGCCAATCAGCAAAAAACAGCGACTGAAGATGAAAAGCGGTGTTTTGTTGGCAGCGCACTGATTGTTTGGGCTATATTCTTGCCAATTATGGCGATATCAGGAGGTGTATTAACCTGGTTTGTTCCGTTGTGGATAAAATCGCCCGTTGAGTATTATTGGATAATTCGTCTGACCTCTTCAGTCTTGGTGATTAATCTTATCCTTTCAAACATAGCCACTATACCTGAGTCCGCTCTGGAAGGTGAGAATCTGGGGTACAAACGAATGGGGCTATCGGCATTTTTGGTCTTCCTTGGAGGTGGTTTAACCTGGCTGGCTGTTTGGCTTAAGACAGGGATTCTTGGTATTGGGGTAGTTACTGTTATCATCACCATAGTGACAGGTATTTTCTTTTTGTGGGTCATGCATGATTATGCACCCTGGTTTGGTGTTGCAAAACCATCATTTAAATCAGTAATTAAATTCATAGGTCTAAGTTGGTGGTTCTTAGCATGGAACATGATCATGAGTTTAATGACAGCCAGTGATGTGGTCATTCTTGGAGTACTCTTGTCCGTTCAGACAGTAACTGATTACTCACTTTCTAAATATGCACCAGAAACATTGATTAGTATCGTGGCAATCATGGCGTTTGGAATCGCACCTGGGCTTGGCGGGATTATTGGTACAGGTAATTACGAAAAGGCAAGTAAAGTGCGGGGAGAGATCATGGCTTTCACATGGCTTATCGTTTCTGTTTTAGGTACTATGGTTTTATTATGGAATCGGAGTTTTATTAATCTTTGGGTGGGATCGCAGCATTTTATCGGATCTGTGCCTGATTTGTTGATTGTAATAGTTGTAATGCAGTTCATATTGATTCGTAATGATGGAAATGTCATAGACCTTTCGCTTCAGCTAAAACAAAAAGTCATTATGGGGGCAATATCGGTCGGTTTATCCTTAAGTATTGCAGTTTTATTAATCCAATGGTTAAAGCTCGGTGTAATTGGTATATGTATAGGTCTAATAGTTGGACGGTTAATATTAAGTGCAGGTTACCCCATTCTTGTAGGCAGGTTGTTACGCATTCCGTTTCTCTCACAAGTTAGAAGCATCATTAGACCAGCGTGCGTGACTGCATTGTTTTTCTTATCAGCTACTTATATTGATAGCTTATTTCTGGCAAATGGAAAACCAGCAATAGGGGGGTGGTTCATTCTCGCCTTTTATGTCACTATTACTTTATTAGGAACAGTGATATTAGCTTTCTACTTGGGTCTGTCTTCAAGTCAGCGGAAAAATATTATCCAACGCATGCGAATCGTATTGACATTCTCAAAAAATAGTTAAATCTGATCAGATAATACTGAGTGTTATAGTGACTGAAGCCAAAAAACGGATAGCGATCTTTTTACCAGGTTTATATGATGGCGGTGCTCAACGGGTGATGTTGAACCTTGCCGGTGGTTTGACCTCTCACGGTTTTATTGTCGATATTGTACTGGCTCAGGCAGAAGGTCCTTACTTGAGCCAAGTTCCCAACTCCGTAAGATTAGTTGAGCTGAATAAAAAACATCATTCCGCACTTAGAACAATCTCTAGCTTGCCATCACTCATGCGATATTTTCGGAATGAGCAACCTGCAGCAATGATTTCAAGTTTAAATTACGTCAATGTAATAGCGATATTAGCAAAGAGGCTGTCGGGAGTTCCCCTTCGACTAGTCATCTCAGAACATAACACTTTCTCCGTCGAGAAATCGCATCAATCACGATATTACCGATCGTTTCTGCAGATGTTTATGAAGTCAACCTATCCAAAAGCTGATGGGATTATTGCTGTTTCTGAAGGTGTCGCAGAGGATCTAGCTCAAGTTCTTGGAATTCCACGAGAGAATATTACAGTTATTTACAATCCAATCATTACCCCTGATTTACAGGCAAAAAAGGATGAACCTTTGGAGGATCCCTGGTTCGAGAATAACCACCCGCCTGTGATCTTGGCTATTGGACGTTTAACAAGGCAAAAAGGTTTTGATATATTAATCAGGGCTTTCGCTCAGATTCGGAAGCAACGCCCTGCTCACCTGTTGATTTTAGGCGAAGGTGAAGATCGTGTATCTTTAATGGACTTATCCAAAGAACTTGATGTAGACCAGGATATTAGATTACCGGGATTCGTTTCCAATCCTTATCCTTACATGGTTAATGCATCATTGTTCGTTTTATCATCCAGATGGGAAGGTCTGCCCACTGTCCTTGTGGAAGCTTTATATTGTGGTACACCACTCATTGCTACTGATTGTCCAAGTGGACCACGCGAGATCTTGAAGAATGGACTATATGGCAAATTAGTACCTGTTGATAATGTTGAATCCTTAGGACAGGCAATACTCTCCACATTAGATGGAGAAACGGTATCGATCGCTCCTTCAAGCTGGCAAGCTTTTGAAATAAACACAGTTATTGGACAGTATATACAAGTACTTTTAGGGACTCATTAATGCGCAAGCTGGCTTTTATCCTCTCCTTATTATTGATTTTCACTATACCCTGGGAAGATGCGGTAACTATTGCAGGGCTCTACTCAATCACACGATATATAGGTATAGTTGCGGCAGCAGCCTGGATAGTTTCAGTATTATTAAATAGAAAAGTACGGAAACCGCATAGTTTTCATATATTGGCGATATTATTTATATTATGGAATGTAGCGAGTGTGATCTGGTCCATCGCATTAGATGAAACGATCGCGCAAATTAAGACTTATGCACAATTGATAATCTTGATATTGCTCATTTGGGATCTATACACTACATCAAAAGATCTAAAAAATGCTATGCAGGCATATATATTGGGAGCCTATGTCGCCATATTCGCTACAATCAATAATTATATTTTAGGTCGCGAAATAAAACTGTATTCGGGGGGTCGATATGCGGGTGTTGGTAATGCGGTCGACCTTGCATTAATCCTGACCCTGGGTATACCAATTGCCTGGTACTTAGCAACATCATCGGAAAATCAAAATATAAAAAAAATATTGCGACTAATCAATTTAGCTTATATTCCCGCGGGACTATTTGCTATATTATTAACAGGCACCCGAATGGCGATTTTTGCTGTAATCCCTGCCTTTGTTTATATTGTGGTGACATCAAATCGATTAAAATTCTCACAGCGACTCCTTATTTTTGGTTCCCTGATCTGCTCTTTTTGGTTTATCCAACCATATATTCCAAGTTCAGTGATTGCACGATTGGGAACAACCAGTATCTCGATTGCTACGGGAGATCTTGGAGGGCGCGTAAATTTATGGCTTCAGAGTATATTATATTTTTATGACAACCCAATAATTGGTATTGGTAGTGGAGCCATTTCTTCGCCCTTTGTAGTTGGCGTTTTAGCGCATAACACCTTCTTGTCTGTTCTAACAGAACTTGGATTAATCGGTTTTATCTTATTTATGAGCATGTTAGTTGTCACATTGAAACAAGCAATCAAGCAGAATAAGAATTATGCTACCCTTTGGGTCACGATTTTAGCAATCTGGGCGATCGGTGTCTTTACCCTGACGTGGGAGTATAGAAAAGTAACTTGGTTAATCTTGACCCTTATTATAGTTGGAGCAAACTTAAGAGATAGGCAGAATGGTACAGAAAATAAACCGTTGATAATCCCCAGGACCGATGCAATAATTAAACCTTTACAATGAATATGATCGAGTGCTTAACATAATTGCACATAGAAATGATAAATATGTGCTATCAATGATATAGATCAACAAAAACCGAGTTACCATATTTTCTCAATCATATTATTCGATAACCAATGTGGAGTCAATAATTTACTAAATATCCAAAATATCTAGACGGGACTATTTATTTTAGAATATCTGGGCTCTGCTATGCTCAATTGAGGGGTTAGATTTTTTAGAAGTGATCGAGTTACATGGAACGGTTATCAAATTATTTGAGGTAAACAATGGATCGAGAAGTCAAAAAAATATTAATAATCAGAACATTCCAAAACATGGCTATTGCAGTATCCACGCAAAATATTAACATAACTGCTTGTGATTTTGGAGGTCAGATTGTCGAATTAACTCCGGAGAATATTTATCAAAATTTGAATATATTTAAAAGAGATTTTCATGATCAATCATTTCTAAATGGTTTTCGGAATATATTTATTATTGCTAGAATAATAAAAAAAATTCAACCCGATATTGTACACGTCAATGCCCTGCAGGATTTAGCTCCTGTTTTCATTGCAGTACATATGCGCGCGATCAATGGCCATAAACCAGCGATTATTGCGATGTCTCATAACCCACTTTCTTGGGGACAGGCTAAAAGTGTATGGCTTAATTCGAAATATATAAAATATTTTTCTGATGGATTCGTGGCGTTAGCGACGACACATAAGAATCAACTCCTGCAATTAGGTATCCATTCGGATAAGGTTACAGTAATACCAAACCCTTATGACCCTGCTCAGGTGAAAACCAACCTGTCATTTATTAAGGACGAAGCTAATAAACCCAAAGAATTTTACAAAGTAACTTATGTAGCAAATGTATGTGAGCGTAAAGCACAAGATGTATTAATTAATGCCGCATCACAAATTTTAAATAAACACCCTGAAGTAAAGTTCGAGCTCATAGGTAAAGTGATTCCAGGAGAAGAGGCTTATTTAACAAAATTAAAATCATTAATCAAGGACCACGGCCTAGAGGAGTCTGTTTATTTACGTGGTGAAGTTCCTTATAAGGATGTCTTAACATCATTACATGAATGTGATGTTTTTCTATTTCCGACACTTGCTGAGATGATGCCTCGAGCTGTAATTGAAGCCATGGTCATTGGTAAACCAGTAATTGCATCAGGGGTTGATGGAATTCTTGACTTAATCCAAAATAGGAAAACCGGGATTTTAGTGCAGCCTGGAAATATCTCTGAATTATCGTCTGCAGTAACTGAGCTAATAGAAAACCCTAATTTGGCTTATGACCTAGGAAAAGCAGGACAGAAATATATTCTTGAATATTGTTCGCCTGAGAGAGTTGGGAGAGAATTTCGGGATTTTTACCAACTTATTCTAAATAGGAAATCGAATAATTAAGTTTATTATACTGGCCCCATTAATTTCCCTAATATTATCAGGATGATCAAGGTCTACACCAATGGTAAAGATTAATATATATTATCTGTTCTGTCAGTATGACGAATAAACAAATATTGTAAAATCTATATTATTAAGCAATTTGACCCTGAATATAAATATGGAGGAAAAATGACTGAAAACTTAATCGCTGCGACATATCCAAGCATGAAGAAAAACGATTTGATTGTCATCGGAGGTGCGGGCGGTTTTATCGGCGGATCTCTGACTCGCTATTTTCATAATCAGGGTTTTACTCATATTCGCGCAATTGACAAGAAGCCATTACCCATGTGGTACCAAATTACAGAAGGTGTGGAAAATCTGAATATGGACCTGAGCGAGAAGGTTAATGCAGTCAAGGCAGTGGAAGGGGCTATGGAAGTGTACAACCTCGCGGCAGACATGGGTGGAATGGGTTTCATTGAACGCTACCGTGTAGAATGCTTACGTAGCATTCTAATCAATACGCATTTGCTTGAAGCTGCATATAATGCCGGGGTCAATCGCTATTTCTTCTCCTCTTCAGCTTGCGCATATAATATTGACTTACAGCAAGATCCCAATGTGCGCGCCTTGAAGGAATCAGATGCTTATCCTGCAAATGCCGAGCGTGGTTATGGTTGGGAAAAGTTATTATCGGAAATCTTCTGCCAAGAATATTATGCGGAGCGCAGTCTGGAAACCCATATCGCCCGTTTTCATAATGTCTATGGCCCAAACGGCACTTGGGATGGCGGTAGAGAGAAAGCACCGGCTGCACTGTGTCGCAAGGTTATCGAGGCAAAAGATAATGGCTCTTTAAAGATCGAAATATGGGGTGAGGGAACTCGAACGCGTAGCTTCATGTATATCGATGACTGCACCTTTGGCATTGACCAAATTATGCACTGCGAGAAATTGATCGCCACACCGATTAACCTTGGTACCAGCGAAATTGTTTCAGTTAATGAGCTGGTAGATATTGTTGAAGAAATTGGCGATGTAAAGCTGCAGCGTACATATAAATTGGATGCTCCCAAAGGGGTCGCTGGACGTAACAGTGATAATACATTTATCAAGTCAATCCTGAATTGGGAGCCCAACACACCGCTTAGAGAAGGTTTAAAAACTACCTATACCTGGATAGAGCAACAGTATTACGATCGAAAAGCTGGTAAACGCACCGTCCATGATTAATTGTAGTAACAATTGTCTACTATATAAACCAAGATTACCGTTATCGATGATTCACAAAACAAATTCAAATAACCTACGCAAGAGGTTATTACTTCTAAAAGAAAATTATTGTTAAATTGGAGGATCAATGACGGATTCGAAAATAAGAATTCGGCAAATGACCCAAATTGATGTAAAAAGAGTAGTTGATATTCAGTAGATAATAGTTAATCTTATATAGGTATCAAGGTTCCTTCCTCTTGGGGAGTTAAAATATGCAACCAGAGACGCTGTCTATGTTTTTTGATCGGCAAGGGTATCGGACATTTAAGTCAGAAAGCTGTTATTGGTACGATATTCAGCCAGGATTCTATTTTTTTATTCCGTATCACCGATTAATCACTCCGAGTAAAAATGAATTTAAGAGAATTTTCTGGGGCAAACCTTGTATTGCAATGAGGTACTTTACGACCACTGAAAGCATTGGAAAAAGTAGTTATATGATCGTATGTTCTGACAAAAATTACGATATAACTTCGGTCGATGCAAAATATGCCAGGCGACAGACGCGCAGGGGCTTGGAAAATTTTGAAATCAGACAATTGGATTTCATGGAGCTGGCTTATCAAAACAACATCAACATCGATACGTTGATCAGACAAGGAAGGAAGCCTGGAATTTGGACGGATAAGAGATGGAAGCGATATTGCATGTCAGCTAATGGTTTATCTGGATTAGAAGCGTGGGGGGCTTTTTATGGAAGCAACCTCGCTGCATTTATGGTGGCTTATCAAATGGATGACTATTTCGAAATTCTACATCATAGCTCAGCGACTGAATACTTGCATTTATATCCAAATAACGCGCTTGTGTTTTTCGTAACTAAACTTAAACTTTCGTCAATGGAAATTAATCACGTATCCTACGGCCCGCAATCCCTTGATGCACCGGATTCCCTAGAGACGTTCAAATATCGAATGGGATTCCAACAGCTGCCCATGAAGCAAGGAATTGTCTTTCACCCGTTAGTGAAACCCTTTATTAATAATATAACTTACAAATTTATACAACGAATTTCTGTAACAAGTACATCAGATTTTTGGAGGAAGCTCGAAGGTATATTTCGTTTTTATAGGGAGATTAATTAGCTGTACAAGGTGTAAATATGAATGTACTAATAATTGGCACATTGTATGAACCCGATCTTGGACCAAGTGCTCCTTTATTTACAATGCTCAGTAAAGGATTGGTCCAACGCGGAAATCAGGTAACAGTGATTACGATGGTGCCCCATTATCCCTCAGGACAAGTTTCAGCTAGATTTCGAGGAAAATGGATTTGGCGGTCGTCTGAAAATGGTGTAAATGTGATCCGCATCGGGCTTCCCTCTGTAAACCGTGCACGTCTTGCTCAGCGTCTGTTACAGTTTTTTTGCTACCAAATTGGGGCAACCATCGCTGGTATAGGTCTTAAGTATGATGCTGTAATAGCAGTAAATCCCGCTCTTGGAGTGTGGTTACCTTTTGCATCTCTTGCAGTTTTACGACGAAAATCAGCCATTTTTTCTGTCCATGATGTATATCCAGATGTTGGAGTGACACTGGGTATTTTTCGCAATAAACTAGTGATTAATGCTGTTGGCAGTCTTGAAAAATATTGTCTGAAACACGCTGTGTTTGTACGGATCTTATCAGAATCTTTCAGGCCGGGCTTACGAAATTTGGATGTGCCTGATTCTAAAATGGTTTTGGTCTACGATTGGGTTGACACAGAATTGATCCATCCAATGACTAAGGTGAATTCCTTTCTTTTGGATAATAATCTCAATGAACGATTTGTGGTTCTTTATGCTGGAAACATGGGTCTCTCGCAGGGTTTAGAGAACATATTGAGTGCTGCAGAGATGCTTTCTGATCAACAAGATTTACAATTCGTTTTCGTAGGTGATGGGACGGGACGTGAACTCCTTCAAACTCAAGCCAAACAGAAGCAATTGAAAAATGTACAGTTCATTCCTTTCCAGCCACGCGAAAAAC
>Ga0315289_10014257_pt1 | contig 11112 bp, 10 predicted proteins | sample YL17G11_40_MG_FD_203452 | JGI IMG/M metagenome (GOLD analysis project Ga0315289, IMG submission 203452) | Sediment microbial communities from Yellowstone Lake, YNP, Wyoming, USA - YL17G11_40 | ecosystem: Environmental > Aquatic > Freshwater > Lake > Sediment | place: USA: Wyoming | collected...
GTACCGGTCAGCTGTCCGTTGACAGTCCAGCGCACACCCTTGTCGGCTCGGTCCTCGACAACCTCCAGGCGCAGGTCCGGAAACCACCGGCGCCAGCTGGCCCGGTCCCCCACCGCCCTGCCCACCGCGGCGGGACTGGCAGCGACGAAAGTCTCGTCGGCGACCTGAATGCTGCTCATGGCGAAAAGCTTCACATATTCCGCCGCCACGCGGGGCACCGGCCGGGCTCTGCGACGAGCTCCCGGGCGCCGCTACGCCCGCAGCAGGTCGGCCAGCCGACCGGTATGGGTGTCCCAATTCCAGTCCCGGCTGATCCACTCCCGACCGGCCCGCCCCATCCGCCCGGCGGTCGCCGGGTCGGCCAGGAGATCACCGATTGCCTCCACGATCTGCTCATGGGAGCGGCCGTCGACCACCAGGCCGGTTTCGCCGTCGCGCACGGCTTCCGGCGCCCCGCCCGAGTGCCCGGCCACCACCGCGACGCCGGTCGCCGAGGCCTCCAGGAATACGATGCCCAGCCCCTCGACGTCCAGGCCCGCCCCCCGGGTGCGGCAGGGCATGGCGAAGACGTCGGCCATCGCGTAGTGGCCGGGCAGCTCTGCGTTGCTCACCCCGCCGGTGAAGACGACGTCGGACCCGACTCCGCAGTCCTCGGCCAGTCGGTGCAGGGTGTCGGCGTACGGTCCGCCGCCCACGATCACCAGTGCCGCGCCGTCCACCCGTTGCCGGATGTCCGCCCAAGCCTTGATCAGCATGTCCTGACCTTTGCGCGGAACCAGTCGCGAGATGCACACCACGACGGGGCGCGCACCGAGGCCGTAGCGGGCCCGAAGCTCGGCGCCGGCCACCGGGTCGGGCTCGAAACGGTCGGTGTCCACGCCGGGGGGCAGGTGCTCCAGCCGGGCCCGCGGACCGAACGCCGAGGCGAAGCGGCCGCGGGTGTAGCGGCTGACATAGGTGACGACGTCGGCTCCGTCGCCGATGCGCCGCAGCGCCGATCGGGCGCCCGGCACCATGGACCAACCGACCTCGTGGCCGTGGGTGCAGGCCAGCACCCGCTTCGCACCGGCCTGCCGAGCCCGGGAGGCCAGCAGCGCCAGCGGGGCGGCCGCGCCGAACCACACCGTCTCGATGCCCTGCTCGTCGATCAGGCGGCGCATCCGGCGATCCACCCCCGGCTCGGGAAGCATCAGCGTGCCGGGGTGCCGCACGATGGGGAACGGTGCCGCCCGGTCGTAGGCGTCGGCCCCCTTCCACTGTGGCGCGTACACGGTCAGCTGATGCTCGCCGGTGGCGGCCAACCGGCCGGCGAACTGCTCGAGGTAGGACTGGATGCCGCCGGGCCGCGGCGGAAAGTCGTTGGTGACCAGCAGGATCCGTGTCATGGCGAACTGAGGGTATCGGTGGCTACGGGTTCAGCCATGCCGCCCACCGCGCTTGCAGTTCGGAGAGGTCGGTGTTCAGCGCCTGGCGGACGGCTTCGGGCAGTTCGGCGCGGCCGGGACCGCAGGCCCGGGCGTACAGCCGGCGCAGCCCGTCGACGCCGTAGGTGTCTGCGACGAAACGGGCGAACCACCATGCCCGGTCATACCCGGCCGACCGGCCCGGGCCCGGCTCGTCCAGCTCGGCGTCGGTGGGCAGGGCGGTGTTCGCGGCGGCACCGGACGGTATCGGGGTGGGCGGCCGGCCCACCAGGTCAGCGACGCCCTCGGTCAGCCAGCGCGGCGCATCCAGTGCGGTATCGGTGCGCGCCGCAAGATGAAAAAGCTCGTGGGCCAACACGATTCGCAATGCAGAGTCCGACATGCCGGACGCGCCGGGCGCCAGAACAATCCGCTGTCCGGATGCCTGCCGCTTAGGGAGGTCCACCTCGTCGGCCACCGCGACCGCGGCGATGTCCGACCACTGCCGGTGCGGGTCGAGGTGCGCTTGGGCCGCGAACTGCGCATCGGAGTCGGTGGCCACCACCAGAATCTCGCGCGGCCAGTTAGTCCCCCAGAACCGCTCGACCGCGGCGACGGCGCCGCCGAGATCGGCGTCCACCCGGCTGAGCAGGGCGTCGGTGCGCGCCCCACCCAGACTCACCGATCGGATGGTTCTTCCGTCGCCGTGCGCCGCGGGCACCGACGCGGAGACCGCGGGGTGCGCCGGCGGCGGGTGACCTGCGGGCAGGGTGGCGATCAGTACCGACGCCGCCACCGACTCGGCAACCAGAACAGCCGCCAGAACGGACCGGCGGGCCGGTCGGAAACCGGTCTCAATACCGACGGACGTTGTAGATCGGGGCGTTGCTCACCGATTCGACGGCCACCGGGATGCCGTAGGTGGAGGCGTGAACAATCATCCCGCCACCGACGTAGAGGCCGACGTGCGAGGCATCGGAGTAGTAGGTGACCACGTCGCCCGGCTGCATCTCGTCCATCGACACCGGCTGACCGCCCGCCGCCAGCGCCTGGCTGGAGTGCGGCAGGTACACGCCGGCCTGCTGGAACGACCACATCACCAGACCGGAGCAGTCAAAGGCACCGGGACCGGCAGCAGCCCAGACGTAGGGAGAGCCGAGACGGGTCAGCGCAGCCTGGACGGCGGTCGACCCGGCACCGCTGCCACCGCCACCGGGCATGGGCAGAGCCGCCAGCGACGCGACGTCGCCCAGTGCGCCACCGGGGGCGGCCAGGACCGACGGCGGCGGAGCGGACGGCGCACCCAGCACGGCCTGCTGAATCGGGGTGAGCATGGCGTAACGTGCCTTCACCGCGGAGATCTGCACCTGCAACTCGGACTGCTTGCGCTGCAGGTCCGCTCGCACGGCGGCGGCTTCATCGGCGGCCGCCTTGGCCTCGGCAGCGGATTGGGATGAGGCCGCCTCGATGGTGCGGGCCTCGTCATTGACACGGCGGAAGCCCTGCATCTGCTGGGACATCTCGGTGGCCATCACGCGCTGGATCGACATCTTGTCGATCAGTCCCTGGGGCGAGGCGGCGGTCAGCATCGCGGTGAAACCATCGGTGCGACCGCCCATGTAGACCGACGCAGCTAACTTGTTCACGGCACCCTGGTAGGTGGCCAGTTGCGCCTTGGCGGTATCGAGAGCGGCGAGGTCGTCGGCGTGCTTCTTGTCGGCCCCGGTCTGGATCTGGACCTTCTTGTCGAGGTCAAGTTGGGCCGAGTGCATGGTCTCGGTGAGTTGTTCGGCCTGCCGGGAAAGCTCGTTCAGCTTGGCCAGGGTGTCCTCGGCCGGATCAGCAAACGCCGAGCCGCTCCACAGGGTCGCCAGCGCGGTGACGCCGACTATCACACCTATCAACGGCTTACGAACAGCGGATTCCGTGGCCGACAAGCGATCAAACTTCAAGACTTCGTATCCTTTGACTGCGGTCGACTCAACTCGCCGAACTGGCCTGTCGATGTGTCTTAGGTCTCGGCTAGGTTACGAAACGGACACGGCTTTGTCCAACGGAACCTCTAAGAATTCGCAGAAACTTTTGCCACACTCGTCACACCAGCCCCTTTAGGTGAGAGCCGTCCGGGCTAGCACGCCACGCCGGAACCACCGTCCCGCCGTATCGGCACCAAGCGCAGCCGGGGTGCCAGGCCGGCCTCGGCAAGCACTTCCAAGGCCGCGCGTTCGTCGCGCAGCAAAGTCTCGGGTACGCCCAATAGGACGCTGACCACACAGTCACGACAACCCGGCCCCCGTACCGCGCACTCATCGCAGTCGATAACCACCGGCTGGTCCGGCTCCGGCGTGAGGTTTCCCATCTCGATCTCCTATGACGACGCACTCCAACGGCTGTGCGGCTGACACGCACCCTAGGGCGGCCCACCGACATTTAAGTTTTGGTGTACCGATGCCGGAGATTGTCGGTATCCCTGCTTACCGTCGGTGACCATGGCCGGCTCCCGGACAGACCCGCAACTCAGCTTCGCCGACATCGGCGACTCCGAGTTCGGTGCGGCCGAGGTGTCGCTGCATGACACTACCTTCGTCGTGGTCGACCTGGAGACCACCGGCGGGCGCGCGAAGCCCGGCGCCGACGGATCCTGCGACGCGATCACTGAGATCGGTGCGGTCAAGGTGCGCGCCGGGGAGGTGATCGGCGAGTTCGCCACCCTGGTCGACCCGCAACGAAACATCCCGCCGCAGATCGTCGAGCTCACCGGCATCACCACCGCCATGGTTCGCGACGCGCCGGCCATCGCCGCGGTGCTGCCGATGTTCCTGGAGTTCGCCCGCGGGTCGGTGCTGGTCGCCCACAACGCCGGATTCGACATCGGGTTCCTGCGGGCAGCCGCCCAGCAGCACGACATCGCCTGGCCGCGGACTGCGGTGCTGTGCACCGTCCGGCTGGCCCGCCGGGTGCTCAGCCGCGAGGAGGCACCGAGCGTGCGGCTGTCCGCCCTGGCCAGGCTCGTCGGCGCGGCCACCCAGCCCACCCACCGCGCACTCGACGACGCCCGCGCCACCGTCGACGTCCTGCACGCACTCATCGAGCGGGTGGGCAACCAGGGTGTCACCACCTACAGCGAGCTGCGGACCTACCTGCCCGACGTGACCAATGCCCAGCGCAGCAAACGGGTACTGGCGCAGCGGCTGCCGCACCGCCCGGGCGTGTACCTGTTCCGGGGTCCCGGGGCCGAGGTGCTCTACATCGGCACCGCCGGCGATCTGCGCCGCAGAGTCGGGCAGTACTTCAACGGCTCCGATCCCCGGGGCCGGATGAAGGAGATGGTCGCGCTGGCCACCGCGGTCGACCACGTGGAATGCGCGCACGCGCTGGAGGCCGGGGTGCGCGAGCTTCGACTGCTGGCCGCCCACGCGCCGCCCTACAACCGCCGGTCACGCTTTCCACACCGATGGTGGTGGGTGGTGCTGACCGATGAGCCCTTCCCGAGGCTGTCCGTCGTGCGCGGACCCCGCCACGAGCGCGCCGTCGGCCCGTTCCGCGCAAGGGCGGACGCCGCCGACGCCGCCCGCCTCGTCGCGAGGTTCACCGGGGTACGCGTCTGCACCAGCCGGATCGGCCGGCACGGCGAGCACGGGCCGGCCTGCCCGGAGCGGGAGGTCTCCCCGTGTCCGGCGGCTCGCGGGCTGACCGCCGCCGACTACGCCGCGACACCCCGGTTGGCCGCGAACCTGATCGACGGGCTGGACAACACGGCGCTGGGGGCCGCGGTGGACCGGGTCGCCGGCCTGGCCGACACGGCCCGGTACGAGAGCGCGGCCCGGCTGCGGGATCTGACCGCGGCCACGGTGGAAGTGCTGTGGCGGGGGCAACGGCTTCGCGCCCTGGCCGCGGTCGCGGAGTTGGTGGCCGCCGCCCCCGACGGCCAGGGTGGCTGGCAACTGGTCGTCGTGCGGCACGGACAGCTGGCAGCGGCCGGCTGTGCCCGCCGCGGTGTGCCACCGATGCCGGTGGTCGACGCGCTGCGCAGCGGCGCCCAGGTGGTGCTGCCGCAACCGGCGCCGCTGGGCGGCGCCCTGGTCGAGGAGACCTCACTCATCGCGCGCTGGCTCACCCAGGAGGGGGCCAGGATCGTCGGTGCCACCGACGGTTTCGCAAGTCCCCGACACTCTGCCGGCCCGTGGTTGCAGTGGGCCGCCGCAGCCCGCTCGGCGCAGTACGCGGCCTCAGAGCTGCTGGGTGAAACGCACCCACCGCTCGAGGAGGCGCTGCGCCGCCCCGCTGTCGATGGCCTCGGCGGCCCGGCTCAGCCCGTCCTCCCAGGACGGCAACCATTCGGCATGACTGGATAGTCCAGCGTGGGCGACCATCGCCCCGGCCGCATTGAGCACCACGGCGTCGCGCACCGCCCCCGTCGCACCGCCGAACACCGCATGGGCCTCCTCGGCGTTGGCCTGGGCGTCGCCGCCGACCAGGTCGGCCACCTGGGCGCGGGCGAAGCCGAATCCCAGCGGGTCGAACGTGAGCTTGTCGATGGTGCCGGCCTGGACCCGCCAGATGGTGCTGGTGGTCGTGGTCGTCAGCTCGTCGAGACCGTCGTCACCATGCACCACCAGCACACTGGCCCGGCGCGCCGCGAACACACCGGCCATCACCTCGGCCAGGTCACCGAACGCGCAGCCGATCAGCCCGGCCCGCGGCCCACCCGGATTGGTAAGCGGCCCAAGCAGATTGAACACAGTCGGCACACCGATCTCCCGGCGCGGCGGACCCGCGAACTTGTAGGACGGGTGGAACACCGGCGCAAAACAGAAACCGATACCCAACTCAGCGACGCAGCGCGCCACGTCGTCGGGTCCCAGATCGATGCGCACTCCCAGCGCCTCGAGCATGTCCGCACCACCACTCTTCGACGAGGCCGCCCGGTTGCCGTGCTTGACCACCGGAACCCCCGCGGCCGCCACCACGACCGCGGCCATGGTGGAGAGGTTCACCGTGTTGGCGCGATCACCGCCGGTGCCGACGATGTCGACGGTGTCGGTTCCGATGACGTCGGTCGGAACCCGCAACGCGTAACCCAGCATGGTGTCGGCCAGTTCCCGCACCTCCGCGGCCGTGGGACGCTTCATCTTCATCGACACGCCGAAGGCGGCGATCTGAGCCGGCGTCGCGGCCCCCGCCATGATCTGGTCCATCGCCCAGGCCGCCTCACCGGTCGGCAACTCCTCGCCGGTCGTCAGCCGGCCCAGGACCTGCGGCCATGACGAAATCGGGGGGGCGTCGGGGGGCGGGGTGGACGGTGAACTCACCGCCCGATCGTCGCATGACGGGCAACCCCCACCAAGGCCGATCGGCCTTGGTGGGAAAACAAGTTGTGACTAATTCCGCCCCTGGGTGTACCTGGCCAACTACAAAGCGTCATACTTCTCCCTGTGACGAGCGCTGTAGGCAACTCCGGAACTGCGATAACGTCGCGCGTGCATTCGCTGAACCGACCGAACATGGTCAGTGTCGGCACCATCGTGTGGCTTTCCAGTGAGCTGATGTTCTTTGCTGGACTGTTCGCGATGTACTTCACCGCGCGCTCCCAGTCAGGCGGGAGCTGGCCGCCGCCGCCCACCGAGTTGAACCTGTACCAGGCGGTACCGGTGACCTTGGTGCTGATCGCCTCGTCGTTCACCTGCCAGATGGGCGTGTTCGCGGCGGAGCGTGGCGACGTGTTCGGCCTGCGCCGGTGGTACACCGTCACTCTTGTGATGGGCCTCTTCTTCGTCCTCGGACAGGCATACGAGTACTTCCACCTGGTCACCCACGGCACGACCATTTCCTCCAGCGCGTACGGCAGCGTGTTCTACCTGGCCACCGGCTTCCACGGGCTGCACGTCGTCGGCGGGTTGATCGCGTTCGTGCTGCTGCTGCTGCGAACCAGGATGAGCAAGTTCACCCCCGCCCAGGCGACCGCGGCGATCGTCGTGTCCTACTACTGGCACTTCGTCGACATCGTCTGGATCGCCCTGTTCGCGACGATCTACTTCATCCGCTGATGAGAAGGGGTTCGATGCTCACCATTGGGTCCGGAATGAGCGGCAGGTCGCGCCGTCGGCTCCGTCGCCGGTTCACCGGGGCGGTTCTGCTGCTGTTCGGCCTGACGTTCGCCGGTGTGCTGGCAGCCACCCTGACGCCCAAGCCTCAGGTCGCCGTCGCCGATCAGTCCCAGTCGGCGCTGCTGCGCACCGGCCAGCAGCTCTATGAGACCGCGTGCATCACATGCCACGGCGCCAACCTCCAGGGCGTCGATGGCCGCGGGCCGGCCCTGGTCGGCGTCGGCGAAGCCGCCGTCTACTTCCAGGTCTCCACCGGCCGCATGCCCGCCATGCGCGGTGAGGCCCAGGCGCCGCGTAAGGCTCCGATCTTCGATGAGGACCAGACCGACGCGCTCGGCGCCTACGTCCAGAGCATCGGCGGCGGACCGTTGGTCCCCCGCGACGCCAACGGCCAGATCGCCGATGCCTCCCTGATCGGCAGCGATGTCGCCCGCGGTGGCGATCTGTACCGGCTGAACTGCGCGTCGTGCCACAACTTCACCGGCCGCGGCGGCGCACTGTCGTCGGGCAAGTACGCGCCGGTGCTGGATCCCGCGACCCCGGCGCAGATCTACACCGCCATGCTGAGCGGTCCGCAGAACATGCCGAAGTTCTCCGAACGCCAGCTCGGGCCGGAGGAGAAGCGGGACATCATCGCCTATGTCCGTTCCTCCAGCGAGACCCTGAACCCCGGTGGCTACGGCCTCGGCGGCTTCGGTCCCGCGTCGGAAGGCATGGCAATCTTCGTTGTCGGTATGGTGGCGGCTATCGCAATCGCGATGTGGATCGGGGCACGGTCATGAGCGAATCGGGTTACCCCCACGGCGAGAACCTGGCCGATTTGTCCACCGCGGAACTGGCCGCGCTCGGTGGCCGCACCGACGGTGTCGAGACCGTCTTCAAGGAAGACCGCTGGCCGGTCGAAGGCACCCGGGCCGAGAAGCGCTCGGAGCGCCTGGTTGCGCTGTGGCTGCTGGTCGGCGGCTTGAGCGGCCTTGCTCTGCTGCTGGTGTTCCTGTTCTGGCCGTGGGAGTACAAGCCCTACGGCACGCCCGGCAATTTCTGGTACACCCTGGCGACTCCGCTCTACGGCGTGACGTTCGGCTTGTCGATCCTCGCCATCGGTATCGGCGCGGTGCTGTATCAGAAGCGGTTCATCCCGGAGGAGATCTCGATCCAGGACCGCCATGACGGTGCGTCCAACGACTTGGATCGCAAGACCGCGGCAGCCACGCTGGTCGACGCCTTCGAAGGCTCGACCATCAAGCGCCGCAAGCTGATCTGGAGTTCCCTGGGCATCGGTCTCGGCGCGTTCGGCGTCGGCACCCTGGTGGCCGGCCTCGGCGGCCTGATCAAGAACCCGTGGAAGCCGGTCGTCCCGACCGCCGACGGTCTCAAGGCCGTGCTGTGGACCTCCGACTGGACCCCCCGGTTCAACGGCGAGACCATTTTCCTGGGCCGGGCCACCGGCCGTCCGGGTGAGTCGCCGTTCGTCAAGATCCGCCCCGAGGACCTCGACGCCGGCGGCATGGAGACCGTGTTCCCCTGGCGCGAATCCGACGGCGACGGCACCACGGTGGAGTCCCACGAGATTCTCACCCACATCGGGATGGGCGTGCGCAACCCCGTCATGCTGATCCGCATCAAACCGGTCGACATGCCGCGGGTGGTCAAGCGCCAGGGTCAGGAGAGCTTCAACTTCGGTGATCTCTTCGCCTACACCAAGGTGTGCTCGCACCTGGGCTGCCCGTCCTCGCTGTACGAGCAGCAGACCTACCGCATCCTGTGCCCGTGCCATCAGTCGCAGTTCGATGCGCTGCACTTCGCACGGCCCATATTCGGACCGGCTGCGCGCGCCTTGGCGCAGCTGCCCATCACTATCGACAAAGACGGGTACCTGGTCGCCAACGGTGACTTCATCGAACCCGTCGGACCGGCATTCTGGGAGCGCAGATCATGAGCATGAGCGTCGCTGACCGCCTCGACAAGGCCGCCGACAACATCGATTCGCGGTACCACCCGTCAGGGGCGCTGCGGCGTCAGCTGAACAAGGTGTTCCCCACCCACTGGTCGTTCCTGCTGGGCGAGGTGGCGCTGTACAGCTTCATCATCCTGCTGCTGACCGGGGTGTACCTGACCCTGTTCTTCGACCCGTCGATGGCCGAGGTCACCTACAACGGCGTTTACCAGCCGCTGCGCGGCATCCAGATGTCGCGGGCCTACGAGACGGCGCTGAATATCAGCTTCGAGGTGCGCGGCGGACTGTTCGTCCGCCAGGTCCACCACTGGGCGGCGCTGCTGTTCGCCGCGTCGATCATGGTGCACATGGCCCGGGTGTTCTTCACCGGCGCGTTCCGGCGGCCTCGCGAGGCCAACTGGGTGATCGGCGCCCTGCTGCTCATCCTGGCGTTGTTCGAGGGCTTCTTCGGCTACTCGCTTCCCGATGATCTGCTCTCGGGCACCGGCATCCGGGCGGCGATGTCGTCGATCACCCTTGGCCTGCCGCTGGTCGGCACCTGGATGCACTGGGCCATTTTCGGCGGCGACTTCCCCGGCGACATCATCATGCCCCGCCTCTACGCGGTGCACATCCTGATCTTCCCCGGAATCATGCTGGCGCTCATCGGGATGCACCTTGCGCTGGTGTGGTTCCAGAAGCACACCCAGTTCCCCGGCCCGGGCCGTACCGAGACCAACGTCGTCGGTGTGCGGGTCATGCCGGTGTTCGCGGTCAAGTCCGGCGCGTTCTTCGCGATGATCCTCGGCGTCCTCGGGTTGATGGGCGGCCTGCTGCAGATCAACCCGATCTGGCTGCTCGGCCCCTACAAGCCGTCGCAGGTGTCGGCCGGCTCGCAGCCCGACTTCTACATGCTCTGGACTGACGGGTTGATCCGCCTGTTCCCGCCGTGGGAGATCTACATCGGCAACCACACCATCCCGTCCGCAGTCTGGGTGGCGGTGATCATGGGGGTGATCTTCGGGCTGCTGATCTTCTACCCGTTCCTGGAGAAGCGTTTCACCGGGGACGATGCCCACCACAACCTGCTTCAGCGTCCGCGCGACGTCCCGGTTCGCACCGGGATCGGAGCCATGGCGATCGCCTTCTACCTGGTGGTGACCTTCAGCGCGATGAACGACATCATCGCCTACTCGTTCCACATCTCGCTGAACGCGACCACGTGGATCGGCCGCATCGGCATGCTGGTGCTGCCCCCGCTGGTTTTCTTCGTGGCCTACCGCTGGGCTGTCGGTCTGCAGCGCAGCGACCGTGACGTGCTGGAGCACGGCCTCGAGACCGGCATCATCAAGCGGCTTCCGCACGGTGCCTACGTCGAGTTGCACCAGCCACTGGGTCCGGTCGACGACCACGGCCACCCGATTGCGCTGGAGTACCAGGGCGCCGCATTGCCCAAGCGGATGAACAAGCTGGGCAGCGGCGGCAAGCCTGGCCGTGGCGGGTTCCTGACGGCCGATCCGGCATCCGAGAACGCCGCGCTGAACGAGGCGGCACACGTCTCCGAGCAGCGGGCACTCACCGCGCTGAAGGACTACCAGGATTACGAGTCCAACGGCAACGGGAACGGGACCGGGAACGGCAACCACCCGTAGCTCCTACGCAAGAA
>Ga0315289_10014258_pt1 | contig 11112 bp, 14 predicted proteins | sample YL17G11_40_MG_FD_203452 | JGI IMG/M metagenome (GOLD analysis project Ga0315289, IMG submission 203452) | Sediment microbial communities from Yellowstone Lake, YNP, Wyoming, USA - YL17G11_40 | ecosystem: Environmental > Aquatic > Freshwater > Lake > Sediment | place: USA: Wyoming | collected...
CGGGGCCGTGAAAGCGGCGACCGAGGCGGGCGCCGCGGCGGCGGCGAAAGTGGGCGAGTTGGTATCCGTCCACGTCATCCCGCGCCCCGACGACTCGGTGGAAGCGATTCTCCCGGCGGAAGTGGTGCCGGGGAAGAAGGGGTAAAAGGTTAACGCCCGATGACGGCCGACGACCGGGAGGATTTGGTCCGGGCGGCGACGGCGGCCGTGCGCGAGCGCCTGCGGGCGGCCGCGGCGCCGTCGTTCGTCGCGCCGGTGGGGGTTTCGGGGCGGCATTGCCACCTTACGCCCGGCGACCTGGCGACGCTGTTCGGCGGCGGCGCCGGCTTACACGAAGCTCGGGCGCTGCGCCAACCCGGCCAGTTCGCGGCCGTCGAGGAGGTCGCGGTTATCGGCCCGGGCGGCGTCTTGCCGGGCGTCCGCGTCGTCGGCCCGCTCCGGAGTCGGAGCGTCGTTGAGGTAGGGGCCGCGGACCTTTTCCGCCTGGGCTTAGCCCCGGGTTTGTCGCCCGGGAAGCCCGTCGCCGTGACGTTGGCGGGCCCCGCGGGCGTCGTTCGGCTCACGGACGGCGGCGTAATCTCGCGGCGGCACCTCCATGCGTCGCCGGCGGAAGCGGAGCGCCTCGGCGTCCGAGACGGGATGGTCGTCGCCGCTCGGCTGGGCGTTCCCGGACGGCGCGTCGTTTTCGACGACGTCCTGGTCCGCGTCGGCGCGGATATGGCGCTCGAATTGCACCTGGACCGGGACGAGGCGAACGCCTGCGGCGCCCGGGACGGCGACGAAGCGGAAGTTTTACTTGAGCCGGCGGCGTCGTCGCCGGCGGCCGCGGCGCCGGGCGTCGGCCGGCGCCCGAGAGTTTTAATCACGGAAGAGGACATCGTCCGCGCGCACCGGGAAGGGCGTCCGCCGGCGGTACGCGGCGCTTTGTTGACGCCGTGGGCGCGCGACGCGTTGCATAAATACTTCCCGGAGCTGGGCGAGGAATAAAGCCGGGGTTCGGGCGGCGGTTGGAACGGCGCGGCGCACGCGTCGGAGGGTGCGTATGATGCGTATCGGCGAGGTTGCGGGGAACGTGTGGGCGACGCGCAAGGTGGAAAGCGTGCGCTCGTTGAAGTTCTTGTTGGTTAAGCCGCTGGATATGAACCTGAAGCCCACGGGCGAGCTGTGGGTGGCGGCGGACCTGGTGGACGCCGGCGCGGGCGACCGCGTCCTGGTCGCGACGGGGCGGGCCGCGCGGCTCGCCGTGGGTGACGAAGCCGCCGCAATCTCGGCCGCCGTCATCGGCGTCGTGGACGCGTTGGATATGGGGCGGAACAAGTAAGATGGCGTTGCGGGACGACGTGCGGCGGGCCGGCGTCTTGGGCGCCGGCGGCGCGGCTTTTCCGGCGCACGTCAAATACGCCCGGCCTGCGGACGTCCTCATCATCAACGGCGTAGAGTGCGAGCTGCTCTCCCGGAAAGACGAGGCTGTACTCGAAACGCGGGCGGCGGACGTCGTAACGGCCGCCGCGGCCCTGCGCGAGGAGCTGGGCGCCCGCGACGTAGTCTTGGCGGTCAAAGCGGACCAGGCGCGCGTCCTCGCGCCCCTCTACGGCGGCCTTCGGCTTCACCCGCTCGCCGATTGCTATCCCCAGGGCGACGAGATGGTTTTAACGTACGACGTTACCGGGCGGCGGGTCCCGGCGGCGGGGATTCCGCCCGACGTGGGCGTCGTCGTCGCGAACGCGGAAACGGTGGCGAACGTCGCCCGGGCTTTGCGCGGGCGCGTCGTCACGACGACGTGGGTGACGGTCGCGGGGGCCGTCCGGGAGCCGTTCGTGGCGGAGGTGCCGGTGGGGACGCCGGCGGCGCGGCTGCTCGCGGAAGCGGGCGGCGTGACGGACGCCGACGCGGCGGTCTTCGACGGCGGGCCGATGATGGGGGAGGAGATTGACGCCGCGTCGTACGGCGTCGGCCTCGCCACGGGCGTCATTTTGGCGTTGCCGCGGCGGAACGTCGTCGTCGAGCGGGCCCGCCAACCCCTGGCGCACGTCCGGACCATAGCCGGGTCTGCCTGTACGCAATGCCGCGATTGTACCGAGCTTTGCCCGCGGTATCTGTTGGGGTACGACGTCACGCCGCACCTTTCGATGCGGCGGTTCTTCTCGTGGGGCGAGGAAGCGGCGGCGTCGTGGTTCGCGAACGCGGCCGGGTGTACGGGGTGCGGCTTGTGCGAGCTTTACGCCTGTCCGATGGCGATTTCGCCGCGGCGGGTACAACTCCATTTAAAGAAAAGGTTGGTCGAGCCGGCGCGCCGCGAGGGGACCGGCGAAGCCCACGCCGACCGCGACGGCCGCCGCGTCCCGAGCGCACGGCTAAAAAGGCGGCTGGACGTCGTGGCTTACGACCGCCCGGCGCCCGTGCGGACGTTGGCGGCGCCGGTCTCGCAGGTCCGCATCCCACTGGGTCAGCCGTACGCGGCGGAACTCCGGCCGGCGGTGCGGGAGGGGGACCGCCTCGAGCTGGGTCAGCTTATCGCCTCGCCGGCGCCGGGCGACGAACGGGGGGTTCCGGTATACGCGAGCTTGGCCGGGCGTGTATCCGCCGTAAAGGCGTCGACGGTCGTGATTGACGGCGGCGCCGTATAGCGACGGGGGTTGTAACGCCCGCCGTTTAGTGGCATAATAAGCGAGGAGTCGCACGTTACGCCGTTTGCGTTCCGGCCGTTGCCGGGCGGCAAGCGCAAGGGGATGTATTTATGAGAAATATCGTCGCGGCCTTTCTGGCAGCGTCGTTGGGTATAGGCGCGGCGGCGGCCGAAAAGTACGAAGCGCCCGAGATGGAAAAGATAGACCCGGCCGACCTCGCGACGTTCAAAGAGGCTTATACTTTCTACCTGGAGGGCGTGGAATACGAGAGGGCGGAGTCGTGGACGTCGGCCAGCCAGGCGTATCGCCAGGCGATAAAAATTTACCCGAATTACGCCGACGCGCAATACGGCTTCGGGCGGATGGCCGTGCGCCTGGGCCGGCTGGACGACGCGGAGGAGGCGCTTAAGACGGCGCTCGCGCTCGACCCTGAGCTGTACGCGGCGCATTCGGAGTTGGGGAACGTCCATTACCAGCGGGGCGAATATAATAAGGCGGCGTACGAGTTCCAAGAGGTGCTGAAGAACGACCCGAACGACGCCGTGGCGCGCTATAACCTGGGGAACGCCCTCCGCAACCTCGGGAAGCCGGACAAAGCTTTGGCGCAGTACGAGAAGGCGTTCGCGCTCGAGCCGGAGAACATAGACATCTTGTTCAATATGGCGCTGGCCTACGAGGACGCCGGGAAGAACGAGGAGGCCGTGGCGTACTTCGAGAAGTTCATCGCCGCGGCGAAGGACGACCCGGACGAGGCGGAGTGGGTGCAACGCGCCAAGGAATATATTCAGGAGTTGCGGGAGGGGGGTAAGGGCTCCAAGTAGTGCCGGCGGAAGAGGCCATCGGCCTGGTCGAGTTTTCGTCCATCGCCCGCGGCATCGAGGCGGTGGACGCGATGGTGAAGGAGGCCGACGTGCGGCTCCTTGCCGCGCGGACTTCCTGTTCCGGCAAATATATCGGCTTGGTGGCGGGCGCCGTCGCGGCCGTCAAATCGGCGGTCGAGGCGGGGCGGGAATTGGGGCGGGGCCATTACGTTGACCATCTCGTAATCCCCAACGTCCATCCGCAGGTGCTGGCGGCGGCCGCGGGGACCGTAACGGTTCCCGAGCGGGCCGCGTTGGGCGTGGTCGAGGCGTTCTCTCTCGCCGCGGCGATTCACGCCGCGGACGCGGCCGTCAAAGCGGCGCCGGTGACGTTGGTCGAACTCCGCCTGGGTACGGGTATCGGCGGCAAGGGTTTCGTGACGCTGGTGGGCGAAACGGCGGCGGTGGCCGCGGCGGTGGCGGCGGGCGCGGCCGAGGCGTCGCGCCGGGGCGCGTTGGTCGCGACCGCGGTTATCCCGGCGCCCTACCAAGAACTTATAGACAAGCTAATCTAAGATTGGAGGACCGCTCTTTAACCGATGAGTACGAGGCTATTCAGCGAAATTCTCAACGTGAAGGGCAAACGCCTCGGCTACTTCGAGGCGTGGTGCAAAGCGTGCGGGATTTGCATCGCGCTGTGTCCCAAACACGTGTTCGACACCGGGCGCGACGGGAAGCCGGCCGTGGCGCGACCTGAAGCCTGCATTAATTGCGGGACGTGCGAAGTTATGTGCCCGGATTTCGCCATCGGGTGGTACGAAGACCCGATGCACGACGAAGAGTTAAAAGAAGCCCACCGGCGGGCCGAACAGGCGGACGAGGTTGACGACGGCCGCCCCGGGTCCGCATAATTCCTCCCCGGGCCGCACGGCGTAACGCGGCGGTTTGAGGTGACGCTCATTCTATGGTGTTAATGCAAGGTAACGAGGCGATCGCGTACGCCGCGTTGGATGCGGGCGTGCGCTTTTTCGCCGGGTACCCCATCACGCCCTCCACCGAGCTGGCCGAAATTATGTCGGTGGAACTCCCCAAGCGCGGCGGGAAGTTCCTCCAGATGGAGGACGAGATCGCCTCGCTCGCGGCGTGTATCGGCGCTTCGCTGACGGGCGTGAAGGCCATGACGGCCACCAGCGGCCCGGGGTTCTCGTTGATGCAGGAGAACCTGGGGTACGCTTACATGACGGAAGTCCCGTGCGTCATCGTGAACGTGATGCGCGGCGGGCCCAGCACCGGCGTCCCCACCGGCCCGGCGCAAGCCGACGTCATGCAAGCCCGGTGGGGGACACACGGCGACCATCCGGCGATCGCGCTTTGCCCCTCCTCGGTCCTCGACTGCTACTCGCTGACGGCGCGGGCCATCAACCTGGCGGAGAAGTATCGGATGCCCACCCTCCTTATCCCGGACGAAATTATCGGGCACATGCGCGAGGACGTAACGCTTCCCGAACACGTCGAGGTCGTGGACCGGGAGCCGCCCCACGTCCCGCCGGAGTGGTATTACCCCTACGACGATACGGGGTGTGAGGCCACGCCCCTCGCGCCGTTCGGCGCCGGCTTCCGCTTCCACGCCACGGGCTTGACCCACGACCGCGCGGGCTTCGCCACCTCCGTCCCGGCGGAGATTGACCGTTGTATCCGGAACCTGATGCGCAAGACGATAAAATTCCGCCGCGATATCATCCTGGTCGAGCACGAACACCTGCAAGACGCGGAAGTCGTCGTCGCCGCGTACGGCATCTCGGCGCGGGCGGCGCAGGCCGCGACCGCCACGGCCCGCGCCCGGGGTTACCGCGTCGGCTTTATCAACCTTAAAACGGTGTGGCCGTTCTGCTTCAAGCTCATCGCGAAGGTCGCGGAAACGGCGCACGCCATCATCGTTCCGGAGATGAACTTCGGCCAGCTGGTCCGGGAGGTCGAACGGGCCGCCTGCGGGAAAACGGAGGTCGTGTCGCTTACCCGGGTCGACGGCGAGCCCATCGTACCTCGTCAAATCGTGGACGCCGTGACCCACCACGCGACGCCGGGAGGTGGCTCGTAATGGCCCGGGCCCAGGAGTTGAACCCGTCGGAATTAGCCCACGAGTACCTCCGCCAGAAGAAGAAGTTCCCCCACGTCTGGTGTGCGGGGTGCGGCATCGGTACGATTATGGGCGCCGTCATCCGGGCCATTGCCGACCGCAAGCTGGACCGGGACCGCGTCGTTATGGTCTCCGGCATCGGCTGTTCCTCCCGGATGCCGATTTACGTGGATTTCAACACGTTGCATACGACGCACGGCCGGGCGATCGCGTTCGCGACGGGTGTTAAAGCCGCGCGGCCGGAGCTCGAAGTCATCGTTGTGACCGGGGACGGCGACGCGGCCGCGATCGGCGGGAACCACCTTATCCACGCCTGTCGGCGGAATATTAATCTAACCGTCGTCTGCATCAACAACAACATCTACGGCATGACGGGCGGCCAGGCGTCGCCGACGACGCCCTACGGCAAGTTCGCGACGACCGCCCGCTACGGCAATTTCGAACGCCCGTTTGACCTGTGCGCGTTGACGGAAGCGGCCGGCGCGGCGTACGTCGCCCGGGGGACCGTATTTTACGCCCGGCCCCTGGAGAAGCTCATCGCCGACGCGATCGCGAAAAAGGGTTTCGCCTTCGTGGAAGTTATTTCGCAGTGCCCGACGTATTACGGACGGTTCAACGAGCTGCGGACGCCGGTGGAGATGTTGTATTGGCAGCGCGATAACACCGTAAACGTGAAAGCCGCGGCGAAGTTGAAACCGGAGGAACGCGAGGGTAAAATCCTCACCGGCGTCCTGGCCGACCGCGACTACCCGGAGTTTACGGAGCTCTACGACAAGCTCATCGCCGAGCTCGCGGCGAAAGAAGGTAAATGATGGTCGTGGTGCGGTTCGGAGGTTACGGCGGCCAAGGGTTGTTGACGGCGGGGCTTATCCTGGCCGACGCTGCGGCGTTGTACGAGAAGAAAAAAGTCATCCAAACCCAGAGTTACGGGCCCGAAGCCCGGGGCGGCGCGAGCAAATCGGACGTTATCATCTCCGACGACGAGATCGCCTTCCCGAAGCCCGAACACGCCGACATCCTGGTCGCGATGAACCAGCTCGCCGTGGACCGGTATACGCCCTTTCTGGCCGAGGGCGGAACGCTTTTCGCCGACGCGACGTACGTAACGACCGTAACGTTCGGCGATACGTACCTTATCCCCTTCACGCGCATCGCCCGGGAAGAATTCGGCCGGGATGTGGTCGCCAACGTCGTCGCGCTGGGGGCGGTGGTGGAGGTTAAAGGCGTCGTTTCCCGGGAGGCGATCGCTAAAGCCCTGACGCACCGCGTTCCCGCGGCCGCGCTGGACGTGAATTTGCGGGCGCTGGAGGCGGGGTCTATCGCGGCGCGGGAGGCCGCCGCGGCCCGCGCGCAAGCGGAAAAAGATTACAACATCGTCTAAAACGGCGGACCCCATATGGAGAAGACGTTATTTCTGATTAAGCCGGACGCGGTGGCGCGCGGCTTGGTGGGGGAGCTTATAGGCGCGGTGGAGAGGGAAGGTTTTATACTGGAGCGGCTCGAGCTTCAGCGTTGGGACCGGGCTCGGGCGGAAACGTTTTATGACGTGCACCGGGGGAAGCCGTTTTTCGCCGGGCTGGTGGAGTACATCATTTCCGGGCCGGTGGTAGCGGTGATATGGACCGGCGTTAACGTCGTTGCCCGGGTACGGGAATTGATGGGGACGACGGACCCTGCGACGGCGGCCCCGGGGACTATTCGCCGGAAATACGGCGAAACCACGTGCCGGAACGCCGTACACGGCTCGGATTGCCCGGCTTCGGCGGCGCGGGAAATCGCCGTGGTTTTCGGCGCGAGGTAACCGTGGCGCCGCCGTGGCTTACGCTCCCGAACGTCTTAACGCTCCTCCGCGTGCCGCTTGTTATACCGGCGGCGTGGTTTTTATGGCGGCGGGAGCACGTCGGTGTGGCGATTGTCTTAATCGGCGCCGCGGTCATCACGGACGTTCTCGACGGTTTGCTGGCGCGGGCGACGCGGCAAGTATCCGACTTCGGGAAGAAGTGCGACCCGGTCGCGGATAAGGTCAGCGTCGCCGTCGTCGGCGTCGTGTTGGTGCTGAAATACGGCGTGCCGTGGTGGATTCTCGCGGCGACCGTGGCCCGCGACGTCGCGTTCGTCGTGACGGCGGCGATCGTGATTAAGAAAGTCGGCCGGGTCGTTACGGCCAACTGGTGGGGGAAAGCGGCCGCGGGCGCGATGGCCGCGTATGGATTGGCGGTCATCGTCTTCCCGGGCACGGCGGTTACTACCGTATTGTTATGGCTCGTAGCCGCCCTCCTTATTATATCGAGCGCCGGCTACGCGGCGGATTTAGCGCGAACGTTGAAAGCGAATCCAAACCCGGGCGGCGGCTTGCCGGCCGCCGAACGATAATTCTTTAAACCGCAGAGGAGGCGTCGTTGGGGTACAAGGTCCTAGCGCGCGACGACATAACCAGCGAGTCGGTCCGGATGAAGGTTGCCGCGCCGCATATCGCGCGAAAATGCGAGCCGGGGCAGTTTATAATGTTCCGGATAAACGAGAAGGGCGAGCGAATCCCGTTGACGATCGCGGATTTCGACCGCGCCCAAGGGACGATTACCATCATTTTCCAGAAGGTTGGGAAATCTACGTACCACTTGGCGGAATTGCAGGTCGGCGCCGAGATTCGGGATTTCGTGGGGCCGCTGGGGCGGCATATGGACGTGGGGAAAATCGGGACCGTGGCGTGCTTGGGCGGCGGCCTCGGCATCGCCCCCATCTATCCCAAGGTCCGCGCCCTGAAGGAAGCGGGGAATAACGTCGTTAGCATCATCGGCGCGCGCCGGAAAGACCTCGTCATTCTGGAAGCCGAAATGCGGGCGCAATCCAACGAGCTCTACGTCACGACCGACGACGGCTCGTACGGCCTCCACGGCTTCGTGACGGACCAGTTGAAACTGCTTGTGGACGGCGGCCGGAAGTTCGACTCCTGCCTCGCCGTCGGGCCCATTCCGATGATGGAGGCGGCGTGCAAGCTGACGCGGGACCTTAAGCTCCCGACGCTGGTCAGCTTGGATACGTTGATGGTGGACGGCACCGGGATGTGCGGCTCTTGCCGCGTCACGGTCGCCGGGAAAACGAAGTTCACCTGTGTGGATGGCCCGGTGTTCGACGGCCACGCCGTGGATTGGGCGGAGGCGAAGTCGCGCCAGTGCCGTTACCGCCCGCAGGAAGCCGAGGCGTTGGAAAAGTACCGCCGCGAAAGGGGGGCCAGTTAATGACGGCCGACGAGAAACCGAAACCCGCCAAGAAGAAGATCATCCCGCACAAACACCCCATGGCCGAACAAAGCCCCGCCGAGCGCGTGCGGAACTATAAGGAAGTGCCGCGCGGCTACGACGTCGCGACCGCGGTCGCCGAAGCCGGGCGGTGCATCCAATGCGACAACGCGACGTGCATCGGCGGCTGCCCGGTGGAGATCGACATCCCGGGCTTCGTGAACGCCATCGCCCGGGAGGATTTCACCGAAGCCATTCGCGTGATGAAGAGCTATAACAACCTCCCCGCGGTGTGCGGCCGCGTATGCCCGCAGGAGACGCAGTGCGAACAGGTGTGCGTCCTGGCGAAGAAGTTCGAGCCGGTGGCCGTCGGGCGGTTGGAGCGGTTCATCGCCGATTACGACGCGGAACGCCATGTTTGCCCGCCTCCGGAAATCGCCGCGGCCAAGAACAAGAAGGTCGCGGTCGTCGGCGCCGGCCCCGCCGGGTTGACCGTCGCCGGCGACCTCGCCCGAATGGGATACGGCGTGACGCTGTTCGAGGCGTTCCACGCCACCGGCGGCGTCCTCCGGTACGGCATTCCCGAATTCCGCCTCCCCAAGGCCATCCTGGACCGCGAGGTGGAGTACGTCCGCTCGTTGGGCGTGGATATCCAATGCAATATGGTCATCGGCAAAACCTACACCGTGAAGGAGCTGCTCGGGGAGCTCGGCTTCGGCGCGGTTTTCATCGGGACCGGCGCCGGCCTGCCGCGTTGGATGGGCGTGCCCGGCGAGAACTTCATCGGCGTCTATTCCGCCAACGAGTGGCTGACGCGTATCAACCTTATGCGGGCGTACGAATTCCCCGAATACGACACGCCGATTTGGGCGGGCAAGAACGCCATCGTCGTCGGCGGCGGCAACACGGCGATGGATTCGGTTCGGACGGCGCTGCGGATGGGCGCCGCCCGGGCGTCGATCTATTACCGCCGGAGCGAGGTGGAAATGCCGGCCCGCGTCGAGGAATACCACCACGCCCGGCAAGAGGGCGTCGTGTTCCGTTTCCTGGTCGCGCCGGTCCGCGTCTTCGGCGACGATAACGGCTGGGTGAAGGGGATGGAGTTCCAGGAGATGACGCTGGGCGAGCCGGACGACTCGGGACGCCGGCGGCCCGTCCCCAAGGAGGGCTCGAACTTCACGGTGGACTGCGACATGGTGGTGGTGGCGGTGGGGACGTACCCCAACCCCATCATCCCGGAGACGACGCCCGAGCTCGAGCTGACGAAGTGGGGGACCATTAAAATCGACGAGGCGACCGGCGCGACCAGCATCCCGGGCGTCTTCGCCGGCGGCGACATCGTCACCGGCGGCGCGACCGTCATCTCCGCGATGGGGGCGGGGAAGCGCGCGGCCCGGGGTGTCGACGCGTACCTTACGGCCAAGTAACCGAGGGCGGCGCCGTGTGGAAACGGCTCAAGGCGTGGTGCGGCGACGTAGCCGCGGGCGCCGCGACGTTGTTCTTCCCGTCCCTCTGCCGGGGGTGCGGCGTCGAACTCGCCGGCGGCGGGCCGCCGCTGTTTTGCGGGGATTGTCGCCGAATCCTGGCGGAGGCGTTACCGTCGGATTGGCGAGGGAGTTGTAGGCTGGAAATCGGGCCGGCGGCGTACGGCCGCTTCCCGTACGACGGTCCCGCCGGCGCTGCCGTCCGCCTGCTGAAATACGAAGGTCGCCGGGAGATGGCCGCGCTATTGGCGGACGGGCTGACGCCTTTGGCGGCGGCGGTAACGGGGGGAGCGGGCGCGGACGCCGTCGTTCCGGTCCCGCTTCATCCCCGACGGCGGCGCGAACGACGGTTCAACCAGGCGGTGTTAATCGGCGCCCGCGTCGCCGCGGCTCTTAACGTGCCGCTGGTTGAGGACGCGTTGGCGCGCATCCGGGATACGACGCCGCAGGTTAAGCTGGCGGGAGGGGCCCGCCTCCGCAACGTCGCGGGCGCGTTCGCGGCCCGGCGGCCCGTAGCCGGTAAGCGCCTCGTATTGGTGGACGACGTCATCACGACGGGGGCTACGGTCCGGGAGTGCGCCGGCGTTCTATGGGCGGCCGGCGCGGCGACCGTCGTCTGCGTAGCCGCGGCGCGGGGCGGCGCATAACGCGCCAGGCGGACGGTGCGGCCGCCGGCGAGGGGCGAGAAATTATGGCCGGAAGAGTCGCGAAATTTTTCGCTTGGCTCGGCGTAAGCGCGGTCCTCGGTCTCTGCTTCACCCTCTCCTGTCTTACCAGCGCGTTCTTCCTTTCCCCCGAGGGCCGGCACGTTTTCCGGGGCGCGTA
>Ga0315289_10014259_pt1 | contig 11111 bp, 6 predicted proteins | sample YL17G11_40_MG_FD_203452 | JGI IMG/M metagenome (GOLD analysis project Ga0315289, IMG submission 203452) | Sediment microbial communities from Yellowstone Lake, YNP, Wyoming, USA - YL17G11_40 | ecosystem: Environmental > Aquatic > Freshwater > Lake > Sediment | place: USA: Wyoming | collected...
ACCTGCCACATTTTTTTTTTCGCAGGACTAACCAAGACCCAAAGGATGAGATGAATCCAAAGTATTGATAAATTGGATCAGTCAGGTCTTGATTGGCGGCCTCAAATGATACTGGATGGCCACCGACATCATGTAAAATAAACTTATAATCATAGATTGTCGGGCCGGACATAGTTTACTCCTTATTTTTTACCCACCCTGTTTGACTAATCCCTTGATAAAGTTGTATTTGTATTCAGTCTTTTCTTTCTCTAAATCTTCCCTTGCCTTAATCAAGGCTTTTGTTTCAAGTTCAATATTGAACATACCTTGCTTAATCTTTTCTTCCTGTTCAGAAAGTTTTTTCTTCTGTTCATTAGCAAAGTTGTTAAAAACCCGTTGGCTTTCAACCAATGCCTGCGCTACTTCTTCCTGTTTCTTGATTAACTTCTGCGTATCTTCCCTTAACTTAATTATATCCTCTACCTTTTTAACCTCTTTTTCCCTTGCATCAAGATTTGCGTTTCTTGTGTCCTGTTCAATCTTGATTAAATCAAGTTGTTCTTTCTTGATAGCAATTTCCCTGTTTGCTTCAATTACTAAGTTTCTTAATTCACCTAATACCCCGCTAAACTCACCTATTTTGATTAACACCTTTTCCATTTTGCCTCTCCTTTTTAAGTTATTTGTTTGCTACTTCATAAACTGAAGTAACTACCGTATCACTCGCATTACATCCTGTGCAGGCTACCTTTACCCTTGCGTATGGAGTAAGTAAATCAGGAGTCAACCAGAAATAATACCAACCGTCAGTAGTTATTACTTCGCCGGTCTGTGCGGTAGTTGTTCCTGCATTATCATATACATTAGTGGCAAGCCAATTAGTGTTATCATAGGAAACCTCAGATGAAACCGCAGCGACTACGGTGCCGGAGGTTTCCGTTTCGTCATAAGCCACAAAGAACGCCGACTTTTTGTTATCTTGCATATAGACACTAACCGATGTCGCGGATGTCGGTGCGGCTTTAAGTGTTACCGCATCAATGATTGTTCTGTTATCCGTTCCCGCAAATGCCATACTCGTCATAAACAGTATGCCGAGAAGTACCAACAATAACCTTTTCATAATTCCTCCTTAGTTAATTTATTTATGCACTTGTAACTACTCGCCACGCCGCCCCATCCCAAAAATTCAATTTATTTGTGCCGGTATTGTAAACCGTTTCCCCCACAAAAGGATTTGCAATTCCAGCTTCTTGGGCGGCGGTTATTGGCGTAGGGGTTATCGGCCCTATAACTCTTACCTGTCCCGTTGTATTTCCTGTAATATTGTGAGATAACAATATTCCGTCTGAGTCGGTGGTATAAAAGGTAACATACTGTGTATTCGCCGTTACAATCATAAAACCAACTCCGACTGTTGTTAATATTGTATTATGAAAAGTTATTGCCGAAGCATAATTCATATCAATAAGACAAGTAATATGTCCGGCTATTGTTTCTCCTATACTTCCACCAAAAAAGTTTATATAAACAGGAGAAAAATCCACTGCACTCCCTTTTATCTCTAAAGGGGCATTTCCTGTTGTAAGGCAGTTTCCTTCAGTATAAATACCATGAAAATCAAGTTTTGTTGCCTGATTGCTGTAAATAAAAAATCCAGATCCTCCATTAGATTCACCTAAACATTGATAAAATGAAGAAGTATTCATTGCAATTATGTACCAACCATATCTTATATTTGTTCTCGATAAACAACTAAGAAAAACACAGGAAGTAACTGAACCATTAACAGTAATTCCGTCGTAATTAGCTTGGGCATAAACATTCTCAAAAATGGATTCAAGGCAGCATTTAAGGAAAAGACCAGAATAACCTGCCTGAATAAATCCTCTGATATGGATATTCTTAAATGAGGATTTGGTAACATTCACCCCCGAACCTATATATATCCCATAGGTAGCAGCTACTGTTCCCCAGAGAGAAAAGTTAGATAAGTGGATATTTTCTTTTCCTTCTGTTCCTGAACCGACGATAGTTATTGCAATGGCTACTCCGGTATAATTAAGTTTTGTAGTGCTTAAGCCTGGCAGTCCGCCGCTATTCAATGGTGCGCCACAAGAACCGGCACCGTTAAATATAATGCTCCTGTCTATAACTATTCCTGCGGAAAAGTCAAATGTACCATTAGGCATCTGGACTGCTGGGGCATTTGAATTTATCGTTGCTTGCAGGGCAACAGAGTTTACTGCCGCAGTAGCCGTCTGAGCAAATCCCCACCATTCAGGATAAACCTTTTCTACCGTACCTGCGCCAAAGGTAACATCTCCGGCAGAGAAACCAGAAAATACCTGATACATTCCTGCCTCAAATGGCCCATTAACAGTCAATGTGAAACCCGCGGCCTTAGTTATTGATCCACCCTTGACTATCTCTAATTCGATATTAGAAGGGACTATATCGATTTCAGTAAGCGTTATAGCCTTGTTGATTATCAGGTATTTCTGTGTAGCGCCTATGGTACTTATTGCAGTACCAAGATTATCCCCATAATCCCCGATAACCGCAAATTCCCCTAAAGTTATTGTTGAAGGAATTTTATTTTCAAGTGCGACACCAGCCGCATCCCATCCTAAATATTGATTTGCTTCCGGCAAAGGTAAAACTAAACGTAATATCGCCGCGGCATCCTGTAAGACTGACCTATTTATCACCTCTTTTACTCTCTGTATCATCATTACAATCTTATCCAACTGTTTTTCCAAGACTTCGGTTGAAAGTGTATCGTTCTGCGTATAGTCAATCTCCTGTATCAAGGGTTGGGCGCGCCGGATGATAATTTGATAAACTCCGGGAGAGGCATAAGTCGCCACTGTCGTTACTCTGCCCCCTGTTTCAGTAAGCAATGAAACAGAATAATGAGTGGTAAGGGTAAGGACAGTTTCCAGGCCTGTCGCTATTGTATAGAGGATGACCTCTAATCCAGATGCGGCGAATACCTTGAAATCAAAATCATAGGTTGTGCCACCAGTGCAATTAAAGATTGTCTTGAAGTTCTCGCTTAGTAAACTCATGGGTTTTTCCTCCTTAGATTATGTTGACAATCGGGTGAAAATATGTTAAGTTTTGAGTGATGAAAGTATTATGGTTATGGTTAAAGCAATATTGGGTTTTAGTCATTATTCTTTCCACAGTTACATTTGCTGTTTTTATGGATATAAAACATAACAGTTTCTCATTATTTACTCATCATCATGGAGCCAGTAATTATGGTTCTATTGATCATGAAGATTGATCTTGTTTGATTATCTAAGTAATTCATTAGTCCTTTTCGCCAATCCGACTTTCCTTAACTCTAAAATCTTGATTCTTTCTTGCTTTTCCTTATTATTTAAAACTTTACTAGCAACAATTTTGTCTACTTGCTTTTCTATCTCAGTAAATCTCTCTGCAACTTGATTAAATCTTCTGGAATATCGCATCTCTGGATTATCTTGTCTTAACTTATTGGCTCTTTCCCTATCGCCTGTCTTTATAAAATTCCTATAAGTATTATAGAGTTTAGAAACTTTATCTCTATTATCATAGAATTGTTGAACACTCTCGGATTGTCCACTCGTCATATCTCTTGAAACAAATCCTTTAATTAAAGGAATATCGCTTAATTCTACAGGTTTTTTAGCAGGCAATTCCTTACCTTGCGCCAATTGAACAATTTTTAACCCCAAATCCCCTGTTTGTAGAGCGTATCTTCCCATTCCTCCGGTATATCCCTGCACTAAATTCTCAATCTTGCTTGGAGATACATTCAGTATCTTCCCAAGTAATTTAGATGTTTCGGTATCATATTTACTATATTGTTCAGAAGGCAATAATCTTTGCTTACCTTCTGATACTATTGCTCTACCTCTAAAGAAATTATAGTTAGTCAAATTTTCTATAATCGGACGCACCGCAGTAGGTAGTAATCCACTCATCGGATCACCTGATATTGGAGATAAAGCATTATACAAAGATTCACCGTACTTATTAAACGCCTGTGGGTCTTTGGTATCTATATATTCCATAAGTCTTTCCGGTAAAGAACCAAAAATCTGCCCATATAAAAAGGGTTTAGGAATACGCACCCAAGTATCACCTATCTTAGTCATCCAGAATAAATCCTTTTGCCAACTAGGTTGTTCTTTATAGTCCGGGTCTTGTCTATTTTTAAGATAAAGCAAAATAGAGGGTATTGTAATTGCGGCAGTAGCCTTAATAGTCATACCAATAGGGTCTTTCTTTGCGTTTCTGATTGTCTTATCTAACCCTTGAATACCGGCATTAAAGAAAGCAATCGTAGCGTTTATATCCCTTGTAGATGAACCCCTGCGTGCAAAATCAACTGTCGCTTCTCGACTTTGTTTTGCAGCCTCAATCGCAGATAATCCTTTTTCTACTCCTGCCTTATAAACCCCTAATCTTGTTCCCTGTTCCATTAACTGACTTAAATCACCTAATTTTGTAAGGATATTAAGGTTGGATAATAAGTTTGGTTTATTATTTAATTCATCAACCATTTTCTTTAAATTGGGCCTTGATAATTCTACAAATCCGGCATAAGAACCACCTGAACGAATCCAGTCATTATAGACATCATCTTTTTTAAGTATATCGGCAATGGCTGAACCCGTGTCAATAAAAGGTTTCCAACCAAGATGAGTCTGTAATAATGCCGTCCATTGATCGCGAATGGGATTGCGTAATATAAATTCAGGGGTTGTAGTAGCCCCCATCCTTAACCATTGCGCTGGCTTAGATAGAATCTTAACCAGCATATTAGATGAAGTTTCATTAAGTCCGGTCATTGCATCATATAAATTTTTTGATACTTCCATATATGTACGTTTTCCATTGATATAACCCTCAAGAACATTACCTTTGGGTTTGAATTGAGAAGGCGCAAAAATAGTTTCTTGTCTTGATTCTATGGTTAATCCAGGAGTAGGTCTTATTTTTAGAAGTGGGGCTAACTCTGGTATTTCAGATATAATTCCTTCTATTTTTTGTGTAAATAGAGGTAAATCTTCTTTTGCTAAAGCCCTATTTGAAAGCCACCACTCAAAAGCATGGGCGAATCTTTCCGATACTTTCTTTACCCTATTGGCAGATTGCCCCTGATCTACCATAAACTGATAGATTTCCTCACCAACCTTTTTACTTTCACCCCTCTTATAAAAGTTTTCTTTTAATTTATATTTTCCATCTAAGAAATGGCCTACTTCGTGAGATACAACTTCTTCTGGGGTAGCAAATTTTCGTTCTACAACCTTACCGGCAGGAGAGTAGGTTCCTAATGTTCTTCCAACCTGTCCTCCTGTTTTAACCTTTGCTCCTAATTTCTCGGCAAATTCTTTTACCTGTTGAAGATAACCAGCATCAATAGCGGCCTTAACCTTAACTTTAGCCACCGGAACAATAGGGGCTTGTATTTCTTTAATTCCAATTTCAGGTATCTCTTTTAATGAATAAATATCATTCCAAACTTTATTCCTTGAGGCAATATCCATAATCTTATAGGTATTCTTAACCATACTTTCGATGGGATTATGGATTTCTAATTCTGAACCTTTAATCTTTTTAATTGGACTTCTTGCGCCTGTAAATCTATTCTTGCTAATTGGCGTTCCACTAACTACTTCTTCCGTCGGCAATATCCTGTCAAATGGCACATAATTAGGATTTTTGGCAAGGATTGAATCATACATTTCTTGCGACATATTCCCACTATCTACGAGAAGATTTAATACTCGTTTTTGATAATCATAAAGACGAGTGGCGGTTTCCTCTAAATGTTTAATATCACCACCATATTTATTTTTGATAACCTCTAAATCTGCCTGCGCTTCTTTAACCTGTTCAGGTGTTGCAATATTCTCTTGATTAAATTCTGACTTCGGACGTTGCAAATCTTCAATCTTTCTTTTAGCAATAAGATAATCGGATAACTCTTGGTCTTTAATTTCAAGATTTTTCTCTGGACTGATTTTGTCATAATTATCAATAATGGGTTTTAGACCCTCACCAGTCATCTGAATACTACCTTCTTTGGTAATTTTAAAAGTTCCCTGTTCAATAGTATTCTTTGCCTGATTACCTATACTTAAATACCGTTCTGCGGATAGTCCGGCATCTTCTCCGGGTTTAATTACTGCCCCAAGTTCTCTTGCCTTAGTAACTGTATTTTCTATAGATTGAAAACGATTAACTAATTTTTGATAGATACCTTCAAATTTATCTATCTTAATCGGTTCAATTTCTGTTACAGGAGTTTCCGTAGGTTGTTCCAATGCTTTTCCTAATGCCTCTTTTATCTGGGGTCTTATAGCCTCATCAACCATCATCTTATCAACCGTTTCCTGAACTTTCGGTAGATCGCCATTCTTAATATGGGTATTTAATTCAGTTTCGTATTTTCCAAGTGCAATCTTCTCTGCGCCTATCTTAGTCGCTTCTTTAAGGTGAGGTAAGATAGAAAAGACAATCCCGTAAGCCGCACCCTGCGCTGATCCGTTTATTAACTCGTCTTTAGAGGGCGGTCTACCTTCTTTTACGGCATCATAAGTGGCATTTGCCGCGCCGAGGGCCGCCATTGTGCCAATGCCTTTAAAACCTACCCCTGCGTTGCCGTAGAGCGTGTTTATGGCTATATTCTCCCCTGCGCCTACGATTCCCCCTACTACGCCCTCAATAGGCCCCTTAGAGGCTCCTATGCCCTCTACAAGCCCGCGCCAACCAGAGCCAAGAGCAAAGTCTGGTATTCTGCTTAAAATTACCTCTATTTCAGGCAAGACTTTTCCGGCAAGTGCAGTTTTAGTCATCCCCCCACTCATAATATCAATCGGTAAAGTTACCCCCATATTGCCAAAACTTTCCACTAAATCATTGACAAATTGCAAAGGTTTATTTTTGGTATAGGTTTCCTGCCTCGTTTTTTCGGCTGTTTGTAAACCCGGAGTAACAAATAATTCTCGTGATTTTTTGAATACGCCAAGTCCTATTAACTCATTAAAACTTGATGAACCTTTCATCATTCCGGCATAAAAAACTTTTCCTAAGTTAGATATAAAACCGCCTTTATGTTCTTCAGGAACAGGGGTAACAAAAGATTCTGTTGGTATAGATTGCCCCATAGCCTGTTCAAGTGTCATCTCGCCGTCCTCAGAAGGGGTTGATTGAGGCAAAGACAAAGCATCGCCAAGCGTCATCTCGCCGTCTTGTAAATCAGTATTATTTAATGTTGCTGTTCCGTTTGCCACTTATAACCTTTCCTTTTGGCGAACCAGTAGTAGTAAATCCCGTTACCTGGAATAACCGTCCATCCGGTAAAGTAATAACATCATCTATTTTATGTGCTACGCTTAATGGGTTAGTCCTGTTGACTTCACTTTTGACCGCCTCATTATGCGCATCTTGAGGAGTCTTGCCTCCGGCTAAACTCTTAAAGAAATTGACAATCATGTCGCCAACATTAAACTGTTTATTATCATTTTTTATGATAGATTTGACTCCTGCGTCGATTTCATTCTGTTTAGGATTGAGTGTGGGAGGTTCAGCGTTTTCATTCACCGGCAAACTCTTTGTTCTCTCCTGTGCCGCATTGACTAAGATAGCAAGTCTATCCTTACTCATTTCCTTATTAGCCGAACTATTCAATGCCTCAACAAGGAAATCACTTACTTCTTCTTTTGTTCCAGAGGTAAATATATTGTTGACTAAATTAGCAAATGCCTCATTATCTGCCTGTTCAGGAAAATACTGCCCTTGGGAATCAACGACTTTCTGCATTGCCTCAGCCAATTCAGGGTCATGGTCGGCTATTGCCTTGATTGTTTCCTCGGAATTTTGCCAGTTTAATTTACCTGTGGCTATTTGATTGACATAATCAAACCGGTTATCGACCTTGGCTTCGGTAGCGGCTTGTTTATTATCATTGATTTTCAATCTTGCTTTTTTGATTGCCGTTGCCCGTTGTTCGGAATTAAGACCTGCAAAAATACCGTCCTTACCTTTATTAAGTTCAGATAAAACTATGGAATTCTTAGTTTCTTTTGCCTGTTCATTGGCGATGGCCGTATCAACTCCGCTTTCCCTCATTTTTTCCTGCACCTTCAAATCAATCAAATCTGCCTCTGCCTTGTTATATACACCTTTTTTTATGGCATCATTAAGTGATGTTTTCCAATCTGCCACCGCGGAGTGTAATTGAATATCGGTCATATCACCAGCGCCAGTCGCTAATTGTTCACCTTTTAATACTATGATTGACTTTGCTCCTTCTATCTGTTGCGACCTGTATAAATCTTTTATCCCATAATTTATAACTATATTATGTTGCTTGGCTCTTGTCATAAATTCTTCTTTGGCAAGTTGCCCAGAAATAGTCTTAGAGGCATCATTAGTTATTTTATCAAGTTCGGTTGCATACTTATCAGGTTCAATATCAGGATCTTGTTTAACGAGGGTTTCAAGTTCTCTGGTTTTTTCAGAATGATATACCGAAGCCTCATTCATCTGCCTAAAATCCCTTACCTTAATCAACATATCTTCCGCGCCCTCAATGGCATTTACCACTCCTGCCTGCGCCCGTTCTGACCGGCTGATTGCGCCCATACCCATCTCAGGAGCGTTTATCCTTGGCGGTGCGCCTACCCTGATATTACCTTCACTTTCAAACTGGGGAATTTTCGGCACGGTTATCCTCGCTCCAAATATTTTGTCCCAACTTCTAAAATTGATTTAAAACCACCCTGCAAAGCATCATACCCTGCTGACTTTCCTTCCATCCCATAAATATCTGCCTGTGTCTGGGCCTCTGTCTTATATATTCCTGCCTGCGTTTTATTCAAACTAACATTATAGTCGGCTGAAATATTCGCATAGATAACGTCAAGTTCAGATTCTCTTAGGCTATCCATCATGACCTCGGCCGGGCTGCCTTCCATTGTTTTTACCCCTGCTTTGGCATAAGCGGCTCTTTGGAAACTGAATAATGTCTGGGCCTTCTTACGGATATTCTTAATCTCAATATCTGCGGAGAGTCTTGTCATCCGGCCCTGCAACCCTGCCATCCCCGCATTGAAATCACCCTGTAACTGCGCCATTGACGCATTGAATTTATAGGTATTTTTCATCCGGTTGGCATTGATAAATCCTGTGGCTATACCAGCAAGCCCACTTATCACACCACCGGCAATAGTTCCCATGCCTGAACCTGCATTTACATTATTCGTTGGACTGTTTATATTGATAAGAGATGATGTATATGGAGCGCCTTCTAAACCCATTTTAATTTACCTCGTTTATTGACATAATCTTAAACATTAACTTCTCCCTCAATAATTATAGAACGCACATGGAGGGGTAATGGCTGTTCTTGGCTTATGATTATCTTTTTTTCACGGTCAAAACCACTTGGAAACGCCACTTCCTTTATCCCGGTAAATAATGCAGGAGCCTGGTCGGTCGGCATGGCAGAGGTTCTAAATACGACTTCAACCATCTTTTCTACCGTTCCAACTTTACATCCTAAACTTTCAAGAAGATTGACAAGGACATTGGCTACCCGTTTAATCTTACCTTGCGCGGATATTCTTCCCGGTGCCGGCTCGAGGTCGTTTGTAGTTATCCTTCCCGTATATCCTAACCCTACTGTAACCTGCGAATAAGTATCATCTAAGGTTATCGCTCCACTTGCCACTACGCGCACCGGATGATTTGCCCCATCTACCAATACTGATACTGTCTTACCCTCTAAATGGTCTAATCCTGATAAGGTAGATACGCACTTACGCGCCTCTCCACCTGATATATAAGTCGCATAAAGAGTTGCATCCACATTGACCCCTGCTAAATCGTGGAGATGAAAACTTCCTGCCGCCCTTCCTGCGACTATATATTTCTTATAATTTACTTCCGTCATTCCCACAACTCCCCTGATCTTGATAATATCCCCGTCGGCAAGGCTATTGACGCAACTTAATACAGGAGGATTGGTTTTTGTTATTGCTGTGATTGTATAGGGGGTATCAAGTGTTAATCCACTATGCACAAAAAAAGCATCCTCTTGGTCGGTAAATTCAGGGGCTTCCATATATTCTATGTAACGCCTTGTTACCCCATTTACCACCCGGCGCACCACAAACCATACCTCATCATGGCTTGTCTTGGGGATCACCGCCACGCTCTCATAAAATCCCTGGGTATCATGCAGTGTCCATGCGGATACTTTCTGTTCTATCTGCCGGGTGAATACCGCAAGTTTTCCGTCTGCCCTGATGCACCATAAGATATTAAGCGGTGATTGCTGGTAAGCCATATCCACAATCCCGCTTTCTGAAATATGATCTGATAATGCCGTTGCGTCATTTGCCAAATAATTATCCTGGTCAAGTGAGTAGACATATTCCCTTAATACCCTATTGTATTTTTGCCAGTAGAAAACATTGTTTCCTATCATCTGGGGTAATATTGATGATGCCCCATAACCGATTTTCTTTTTCATCCTGCCGGTAGAAGCCGTCAAGGCCAAAGTATCGCTTCCTGTCCCTAAAGACGATATTCCGTTAGGAGTCCCTACTAATATCTCATTCGCCGGGAATAACCAGTTCAAAACCTCGACCTGGTTAGTATCTGCGGTAAATTCTATTGCATCAGCGCCAGATGCACCAAGTCCAAAATCTTCATAGGCCCCGACTGAAGATCCCCAGGTCGTCTGCGGTTGACTTTTTGTATATCCATATATCAACCTTCCTTCGCTGATAGTAACTACTTTAGGATACCCCCTATATCCACTCCATGCTCCCTCAGCCCAGTCTGCTGTTGCTCCTGGGCCTGTGGCAAGTCCTATGCCATATAATACATCGGCAGTAGCGGCAACATTTAAAGCGCCTGCGGCAACGTGGGTAATTTTTACATACCCACTTTTAACCCTCCATATTGAACCTTCATGGGTTTCGCTAAATATGGCTACACTTGCAGTAAGTGTTATGCCCGCTCCGGCATCTGCGGATGGAGTTATTGTTGTTGCTGATACATTGGAAAGCATTAAAGCTGGACGGTTTACCCCAGTTGAATAATCTATATCCGTGATA
>Ga0315289_10014260_pt1 | contig 11111 bp, 7 predicted proteins | sample YL17G11_40_MG_FD_203452 | JGI IMG/M metagenome (GOLD analysis project Ga0315289, IMG submission 203452) | Sediment microbial communities from Yellowstone Lake, YNP, Wyoming, USA - YL17G11_40 | ecosystem: Environmental > Aquatic > Freshwater > Lake > Sediment | place: USA: Wyoming | collected...
GGCGAGGCGCATGTGGCGGCGGCGGAGGAGAGCCGCCGCGTCTTGGTGCTGCTCGTGGGGCGGCGGCGGCGGGGCCGTCCCCTCTGCCGAGCCCCCACTTCCGCCGCCACCTCCGCTGCCGCTGCTGCTGCTGCTGCTGTCGCTGCTGCTGCTGCTGGAGGTGCCCCCCGAGGCTTCAGAGACGACGGGAGGGTGGTCCGTGACGAGGCGCTGATACATTATCGAAAGCGGGAAGAGGCGCGAGGAGGAAAACTGCCGGGACCGAAAAAAAGGTGGGGAGAGAGAGAGAGAGGGAGAGAGAAACGGAGAGACTTTTGACGATGGGCGAGAGGTGATGAGAGGGGCGAGAGGACGAAGAGACAGAGGGGAATTTTTTATTTCTTTTTTTTTACCTTCTTTTTTTTGTTTTGCAGAAAAGAAGGCCCTCACCAAACTCGACCCCTTCTGCCCCGACCTTTTGTTCTCTCCACTCATTTTTGTATGGTATCAAGTTCAGTAGTTTTTCACCCTCCATTTTTATCTCTCTCTCTCTCTCTCTCTCTCTCTCTCACACTCACTCACTCGCTCACACACAAACCAAAAACATCAAGCTCGAGTCTTGCGCTTGGAGGCAGCGGCAGGAGCAGCGGCAGCAGGAGGCGCCTTCGCCTTTTTTGCCGCCGCCTTTTTCGCCGTCTCAGCCGTTTCCTTCTCGGCCGGGGCAGCAGCTTCGGCAGCAGCCGCAGCAGGAGCAGAAGCAGAAGCAGAGGCAGCCCTGCGAGATGATTCCTTTCGCGGCGGCGGCGCGAGAGAGGGCTCACCAGCGGCGGGAGCAGCGGCAACAGAAGCAGAAGAGAGCTCGTTTGTCGCCGCCGGCGCCGCCGGCAACTCCTCTGCTCCACTCCCTCCGCTTCCTCCTCCCTTCTTCCTCGCCGCCGCCCTCTCCTTCATCGCGGCGCGCTGAGCGTCCCGCACGGACTTCTTGCTCGAGATGGGAGACACCAGCGACAAAGGCAAAGGAGGGGAAGCAGCAGCAGCAGCGAGCGAAGGAGAAGGAGCGGAAGCGGCGGCGGCTGCTGCTGCGGCGGCGGCGGCTCCCAGCGCTTCGGCCGTCGCCTTGGCCGCGGCGGCCTCCGCCGCGGCCCTCGCCTTCTCGCCCTGCGCCAGGAGCGCCGCGGCCTTCTTCTTCTGCGAGCTGCCGTACCCGGGAGGGGCCGCGGGAAGGCCGTTGAGGGCGGCGGGGCGGTAGATTCCGTCGTCGGCCTGCTGGAAAAAGTCGGCCTCTCTCTCTTCGACGTCGTCATCGTCGTCGAGCGGGGTTTCGCGCTCGGCGCCGTCTTCCTCTTCGCCAGTGGCGGCGGCGGCACCATCGGCAGCGGAGGGGGCTTCTGCCGCAGAGTCTGCGCCTCCCCCCGAGGCCGGAGTTGGCGCCGAAATGGGCCTCTGCCTCCTCGGGGCGACGTTTGAAGGGGTGGCCGCGGCGGCGACGCCCGCCGCCCCTGCTCCTGCCGCGGCCCCCCCCCGCCGCTCCGCCGCCGCCGCGGCGACGCCCGCCGGCTCGGCAACGGGGACCGAAGCGCCCCCGCCGCCGCCGCCCGCCCCCCCTCGCCCGTCGCTCTCGAGCAGCTCAATGATGCCCCTGTACGACGCCAGCGCCCCCCCGCCGGTCGCGGCCTCCTCGAGCGCCGCGTCGACCCTCGCCCCGCCGTCCGCGGCGCGGCACTCGCGGTTGAACTTGTTCTTGAGGCTCCGCCTGGCCCGCCCCGGGAACACGCGCTCCATCAGCGAGAAGTCGGTCCCGAACTGCGCCAGCGCGCGGTAGAACAGCTCGGTGTCCTTGGGCGACCAGCGGTCGTTGGGCAGCCGCGCGGCGTGCGAGGCAGCGTTGAGCACGGGGGCGTCCTCGACGACGCGCGTCAGCGCCGCCGCGGCGAGCGCGGGCTGGGCCTGCACCGTCAGCGACGCCTGCGCGACGCGGATCTGCCCGTCGACGATCTCGACGCGGGGGGCGAGCGAGGGCCCCCCCGCTCCTCCTCCCGCTGCTCCTCCCGCTCCCGCTCCCGCTCCCGCGGCCCCTGCGGCGACCGAGGAGGGCTGCTGGCCGCCGCCTCCCCCGGGGAGCTCGGGGACTGGGGAGCGAGGCAGCGCCGGGGAGCCTGCCGCCGCGGCGCCTCTGACCGCCGCGGCGGCCGAGGTGGCCGCAGCGAGCGCCGCCGCCTCCGAGGCCGCCTGCGCCGCCTCGGCGGCCTTCGCAGTCGCGGCGGCCGCGGCCCTTCCTCGCCCCTTGGGGGCGGCAGCCGAGTCCGAGGGAAGCGCGGCAGCGGCAGCAGCGGGCGGCAGAGGGGGCGGCGAGGCGGCGACGGCCCTTGCCGCCGCGGCGCGCGCCGCCGCCTCCGCCTCCGCCGCCACCTCGCCCTCCTTGCGCGCCCGCTCCTCCGCGGCCCTCGCGCGCTCCCTTGCGTAGGACCAGCGGATGACGTCGCGGAGGGGCATGTCGGGATGGAGCCCGCGCTGCGCGAGCGGGAGCTGCTTCTGAAGCTGCTGCTGCTGCTGCTCAGCTTGCTCCTCCGAGGGAGCGGCCGCCGCCGCCGCAGCAGCAGCAGCAGCAGCAGCGACGGCGATGGTTTGGGCCTCTACTGTCGCTTCATCTTCTGCTTCAGTCGCCGTGGAGTCGGTACCCTTGCGGCGCTTCTTGCTGGCGGCAGCAGCAGCGGGAGTGGGACCAGCTGCAGCGGCTTCGGCCGCGGTCGTCGTCGCGGGAGTCCCTTTGGCTGCTGCAGCCTCCGCTGCGCCCGCGCGCCTCTTCCCGGCCGCCTTCTTGCCAGATGCGGCGACGGCAGCGAGAGAAGCAGAAGCGGCAGATGACGATACGACAGGTACAGGAGGAGCATTCTGCTGCTTCCTGGCCTGCGGCGACGAGGGAAGAGGAGGAGGCGGAGGAGGTTGCGCGGCGGAAACAGCGGCGGCGTTTGCGGCATGCCGCTGCCCCGCCGGCATCGGCGTCGGCGGCACGGCTTCGACCGGCGCAGAAGCGAAAGTCACTCTCCTACCGCCGGCTGATTGCTGCTGCTGCTGTTGCGCACCAGCTGAGGGCTTGGTGGCCTTTATCGCGGAGGAAGGGAGCGAGGGCGCCGAGGGAGGCGATGCCGTCGGCAGTGTCATTTCCGTTGTCGCCGCCCCTGCTTCGCCGCTCGCCGCTGTCCCCACTGCTGCTGCTGCTGCTTCTGCTGAGCCAGTGCCATCTCTCAGCAGGGCGGCCGCGGCATCCTTTGCCGCCTGTTCCGATGGGCGCGCCTTCTTCGTAGATTTCTGCAGAATCGAAGATGTTTGGAGATTGGAGAGGGAATGAGGGTGAAAGAGGGGGGGTGAGCGGATTGCCGCTTTTGCATTGGGGTTCTCTTCGGCCGACGTCGTCGACGCCGCTTGCTCTTGGCGGCGTTGTCGTCCCTTCGTCCCCCTTACTTTGGGCTTGAACCTCGACGCCTGGAGGCCCGTGCCCGAGGGCAGGGCGTCCAGCTTCGAGACGTCGATGAACGACATCTTGTGGCTGTCTCTCTTGTGAGCAGCAGCAGGCAGAGAGAGGCTGCTGCGAGAGAAAGAGAAAAGAGAGTGAGTGAGAAAAAAAGTGGCTTCTCTCTCTGAAAAAAAAAACACTTTCAAAACAGGAGGAGCTTCGCGCGCCTCTCTATCATTCTCACTCAATTTATGGATCATGGCGGATGCTATCTATCAAAAAGACCCCCCCGTAGAACCACAAGCACCGCCGAAAGAGACCCGAACAGCGGTCGCAGTCACCTCGCAAACGATCGATGTGGCTTCGCTCTCGTCGTTTGTCGCCGATGATGCCGCCGGGGCCACCTCCACGTTTGTGGGGACCACGCGCGACACTTTCCAGGGCAAGCGCACGCTCAGGCTCGAGTACGAGGCGTACGCGCCGATGGCCATGCGGGCGATGCAGGTGACGTGCTTGTTTGTTTGCGGAGGCCTGTACAAGCGACGATTGGCTAGGTGAAGGAAACGAGTGCCTTTTGGCGGGGAAAAAAAAACTCACCCTTTTGCTCCTCCTCTCCCCTTTTCCTCTCCCCTACAGAAAATATGCGACGCCGCCTCGGCGCGCTGGAAGCTCACCGCCATCTCGATCACGCACCGCGTGGGCACCGTTGAGGTCGGCGAGGCTTCCGTCGCCATCGCGGCCAGCTCGGCACACCGCAGGGACGCGCTCGAGGTAAAGAGATATCTGTTTTGTTTTTTCTTCAACTCCCCGAGAGTCGAGGTCCGGGTTTCTTCGCTCTCGGTCTCTCTCTCTCTCTCTCTCTCTCTCTCTCTCTCTCTCTCTCTCTCTCTCTCTCTCTCTCTCTCTCTCTCTCTCTCTCTCTCACGCTATACACGTTGTCTTCTTTGGGGAAATAACAACAAAAAAAACGAACCGCGCGCAGGCGGTCTCCTGGGCCATCGACGAGCTGAAGGCCACGGTCCCCATCTGGAAGAAAGAGTTTTTCGTCGGCGGCGGGGTCTGGAAGGAGAACGAGGAAGGGAGGGGGAAGATCGAGGAGGCAAGGCGAAGGAGGAAGAATTGAGAGAGAGAGAGCCGAGGATTTGAAAATAACTTTTGAAGAACTGCAAACAAATGTGAACTCAAACGAAGAGAACTGAGAGCTACCGGACCAGAGGAGCGCGATGCGGGAGACGAGGAAGAGGGGTCGAGGTCAGAGGCCGAGTTAAAACAAATCGAGCCTGTGGCTAGGCCGCCAGGCCGCGGGGCCTCGACTCGAGGTCACTAGTTTTTTTTCTTTCCTTTCTCTTGTTCGCACCTGCATCCGCCTGTCGCCCTCGCTCCCTCTCTTCTCAAGAAGCGCGATCTCGTGTTCGCCGTGAGATTGAGTTAGAGCACCCCCTCCGCTCTCCTCATGCAGCACCGCGGCCGAGGACGAGGCCGCGGCGGCGGCTTTCGCGGAGGATTCAGGGGCCGCGGCGGCGGCGGCGGTGGCGGTCGCTTTGGCGGCGGTGGCGGCGGCCGTGGAAAATTTTCCAATGCATCCTTTCGCGGCGGCGGAGGAGGCGGCCGCGGCGCCTACTCGGGACCCACTCTGCCCTTCTCTCTCACCCGGGAGATCGGCATGGACGACACCACGAGCGGTGGCGGCGGAGGAGGAAGCAAGCGGCGAGAGAGAGACGATTCGCAATTCGACCGGCGGGGACGGCATGTCGCTCCCGCCGCCGCAGCCGACGACGACGGCAAGAAAAAACGCAAGCGTTCCCGCGCCGCCGCCGGCCGCTCCCCGTCGCCCGACAGCGCCGACGACCGCGCCTTCTTCAACGAGGACGACTCGGACGCGCTGGCCCCCTCGCCGTCGCCTCCTCCTCCCCCCCCTCAACGGGGAACCTCCCCCAAGCCCGGCCCGAGGAGGAGACCGAGCACCAAGTTCGAGGAGCTCCTGCCCGACTCGCGCGGCCCGGGCCGCGGCGGCGACGGGCTCCTCGCGGGGGCCGGCGCCGCGGCGGCGGCGGCCGAGCTTTCGCTGCAGCGCAGGCTCGTCAAGCAGCTCGGGCTGCGCGGAAACGCCAAGAAGCGCGCGCTGGAGCAGCCGGAGGGGCTGCTTGGGGGGGGCTCTGCGAGCGGCGAGGGGGAGGCGAAGAAGAAGAAGAAGAAGAAGGGTACGGTTCCCGGGAGCAGGAGGAGGAAACGAGGGAGCAGCGAAGGAGAGAGCGAGGGAGAGAGTGCGTCTGACGCGCCGCCTCTGAGCGACAGCGACGACGACTGCTTCGGCCTGAACGCTGCTGCCGTCGGGGAAGAAGAGGACGATGCGAGTGACGAGGAGAAAGAAGCCGCCGGCGATGGAGAGGAGGTTTCGTCTTCCTCTTCCGACGATGATGCCGGCGACGACGAAAGCGACTCCGAGAGCGGCGACGACGAAAGCGACTCCGAGAGCGACGACGAGAGCGACTCCGACGCGCCGCCTCTGAGCGACAGCGACGACGACTGCTTCGGCCTCAACGCCAACCTCGAGGACGATGACGACAGCGCCGACGACGACGAGAGCAGCGGCGAAGAGGAGGAAGATGCCGAGGAGGAGCGAGACGGCGACGCGGACCTTTACTCCTCCTCTTCCGACGCCGCCGATGACGACGACGAAAAGTCCCGCCTCCGAGGAGGCGAAACTCCTCCCGCCGCTGTGCCGCCGCCACGGACCCCGCAGACGGGCGGCCAGTACCTTCCCCCGGCCGCGCGCGCAGCAGCAGCAGCTGCTGCCGCGGAAGCGAGGAAGAAGGGCGGGGAAACCAACGGCAGCGCCGCCGCAGCAGCAGCAGGGAGCGCCGAAGGCGCCGCGGTCCTCCGCCGCGTGCGCGGGCTCCTCAACCGGCTCGCCGAGGTCAACCTCCGCGGCGTCTCCGGCGACGTCGCCTCCCTGTGCGCGTCCAGCCCCCCCGCCCTCGTCCGCGAGGCGCTCTGCGCGGAGCTCGTCGCGGCCGCCGCCAGGGGGCCCCGAGCGTCCGCCGCGCTCGCCTCCGCGGCCGCGGCGCTCGTCGCCGCCGTCGCGGCGAACGTCAGGTCCCCGCGCCTGGCGGCGGAGTTTGCGGCCTCCACGGCCCTCGCCCTGGAGGAGGCGCTGCGAGGAGGAGGGAGAAGGGAGAAGAAAGAGAGGAGGAGCGACGACGACGAGGAGGAGGAGGAGGGGGAGGAGGAGGGCGACCGCGTCGACTCGACGTCGGTCTCCAACCTCGCCTCGCTCGCCTGCGCCCTGCACGCCGTCGGCGTCCTCCGCCCCGCGGCGATGTTCTCTCTGCTCAGAGCGCGCTTCGACCGCTTCGACCGCGACGCCGATGTCGCCGCGGCGGCCGCGGTGCTGCGCGCCTCGGGCGCGAGGCTGCGCGCCGAGGACCCCGCGGCGCTGCGCGAGGCGGTGCTCTCCGCGGCGAGCAGGGCGGCCGAGGCGCGCGCGGCGGGCAGGCTCTCCGCGAGGGGCGAGGCCCTTTTGTCGCTGGTCCTGGACGTGAAGAACAACAGGAGGGGCGGCGGCGGCGGCGGCGGTGGCCTGGACCAGCAGCCGGGGGCGCTGTCGGCGGCGACGATGCGCTGGCTGCGCAGCGGCGCGCCGGGCCCCTCCTTGGCGCCTCGAGCCTCTTCGGCCTCCTCTGCGACCTCGGGGGAGGAGTACTACGCCCTCCACGGCGTGACGTGGGAGACCCTCGTCTCTCCCTCGAAGCGGGGCCAGTGGTGGCTTCCCACCGCCGCCGCCTCGGGGGAGAACAAGTCCAGGGGCAAGGACGCCCTTCCTTCCTCCTCTGCCAGGGGAGTCCGGCTCGCCGAAGACGATGACGACGGCGGCGGCGGCGAGAACGCTTTCGGCGGCGGCCTGGAGACCGAGGACCTCCTGTCCCTCGCCGCCGCGCAGCGGATGGGCTCCACCCCTTCCCGCCGCGCCTGCTTCTGTGCCGCGATGGGCGCGGCCGACGCCGCCGACGGCGCCGAGAGGCTCCTGCGCCTGCCGCTGCGCGGCGCCGCGGCGAGGGACGTCGTCCGCGTGCCACTCGGCTGCGCGCTCCGCGAGGCGTCTTGGAACCCTTACTACGCCGCGCTGCTGTCGAGGCTGGCCCGGGCCAAGAGGGCGCACAGGGCGAGCCTGGTCCTGGCGCTCAGGGACGAGCTGCGGGACGCCGCGGGCGACGGAGGCGGGGGGGGAGGCCGCGGCCCGCGCGCCGCGGCGACGCTCGCGCGGCTCGCCGGCGCGCTCGTCGCTGGCCACGCCGTCCCGCTGTCCCCGCTCCTGCCCCGCGAGGCGGGGGGGGCCGCGCCGGCCGATGCCGCCCCTTCCGCCGCCCGCTGCGGCCTCTCCGCCGGCTCCGACGCCCTCGCGGCCCTGCTGCCCCCGCGGAGGACCGCGCTCTGGAGGGCGCTGCTGCGGCACGCGCTCGCGGCGGCGCCGGGCCGCGCCGCGGCGGCCTCGCCCTTCGAGAGGCTCTCCGCCGCCGCGCTCGCCGCCAGCAGGAACGGCGGCGGGGGCAGAGGGGGAGGCGGCCGGCCCTCCGCCGGGGGACGAGGCAGCGACGGCGACGACGGCGACCTCGACGGCTTTGCCGAGGCGCGCCTGGAGAAGAGGAAGAGGAACGGGGACCCCTCTTCTTCCTCGTCTGCGCCACAGGGGGGGTCGGCGTTCCCGCCGCTCGAGGCGTCCGCGGCTTGCGCCTCGCTGCGCTCCTTCATCCGCCGCTTTGTCGTCCCGGGGGTCGACGGAAGCAGCAGCAGCAGCATCGTCTCTTCTTCCGGCGGCTCTGCTGCCATGTTTGGCGGCATCAGCCTGGACGAGCTGACGCTGCGGGCGAGGGGCGCCGAGAGGGCGCTGGCGGCGGGCGCCAAAGCGGGGCAGAGCGTCGTCGCTTGAAATCGGATAGGTTCTTCTTCTTTGGTTGGCGATTGTTTTTGATACATCTGATTACAAAACTCGATACACTTGTAAAAGTCGTGAAATTCTTTTTTAGTTCTCTGAGAACAGAATTTTCTGAAGAGAGTGGGGGAAGAAAGTGTTTTTTGGGTTTTTTTTCTGTCTCGACTAGGGGCGAATATCATCTCGGTATTTTTTTTCGTTTCTCTTCCTGCTGTTGTTGTTCGGACAGAAATTCATCACCCCTCTCTTCTAAGCCAGGACGTCCTCGTCCCCGTAGCCCAACACGGCAGCCAGGAACTCGGTGCCGAACGCGCGGTCCAGGGCCGCGTCGACGGCCCAGTCGACCGCCGCGGCGGCCTCGGCCTCGTCGGCGTTCTCCCCGTTGAGCTGGGGCATCGCGGCCCACAGCGCCGCCGCCGAGATCGCGCCCAGGGCGCGCTGCGCCCCGGTCAGGGAGACGACGACGGGCTCGAGGAGCGCGTCGCCGGGCCTGGAGCGCACGAGGGCGGCCGCTCCCGTCGCGACGGCGAGGGCCGCGGCGAGGGCAAGACCGGCGGCGAAGAGCGGCGGCGAGGCGGCGGCCGAGGTGGTGGCGGCGGCGGCGGAAAAGGCCGCGCTCGAAGAGGCGGGGGCTGAGGAGGCTGCTGCCTCTGCGGCCGAGACGAACAGCGGGCGGCCTCCGGCTTCCATCCCCGAGGCGAGCAGGAAGCTGATCATCGCTGCGCGGCCGGCAAGGTTTTCGAAGCGGGCGACGACGGCCTGTTTTGGAAAGGGGGGGAGAGAGGGGGAGAGAGGGGGGGGGAGAGAGAGGGGGGGTGAGAGAGAGGGGGAGAGAGAGAGACAAGAGAGGAGCGCCCGCGGGAGTCAGCTTTTCCCGGTTTTGTTTTTCGGAACTCGACTGCCACGCGTCACGCGCAGATGGATTCTCCGACTGTTGGATTCTCCGAACCGTCTCCTACGTCCTCCGCGCCTCTTTCCCGCCTCCAATTTCCATGTTCGCGCATTTGACTCACGTTGATCGCGACGGCCGACGCCAGCTTTTCGAAGACACGGACGCGGGGCGCGACGTTCTGCGTCGAGGAAGAGGGCAGCGACGATGTCGAAGGCAGAAAACGAGCGGTGTCATCGTTCGGCGGCGCCACCAAGGCCTTGATGGTGGAGAGCGTGCGCGGCTTCGCGGCCCCAGCCACGCGAGATGCGGTCCGGTGGGAACGTCGCACATGCCTCGGCAAGGTGGCGGCGGCTTTGCGGGCCGAGAGAGTGCTGAGTTGGGGCATGGGAAAGGACGGAGGAGTTTTGCCCTGGAGATGTCAAGTTTTTGAGTTGTGGCCTGTTTTGAGTTGTGGAGGGCGGGAAAGGGACGAACGGCCTTCCAACTCAGCACACGCTTTTTTGGGCTCTCGAGCCCTCTTTCTTCTTTTGGGCTCAGAAAAGTGGTCTTAGAAGAGAAACTTTCAAACTGAAAACCAGGGTGGCTTTCAGTTTTTCAACCTCGACCTCCTCCCGACCTCAAAAATGCATCTTCATCACCCCTCTCTTCCGTGCCTCCGCGATTCCCCCCTCTCCTGCTCTACTTTTCCGAATCACCCCCAGTGGGTTATTGTGCAGTTACAATATCGCCGAAAAGGGAAATGACGAATAAGAAGAGAAGGAAAGAGGAAACAAGCAGTCAAGTTTTTTGTACTGTAGGCCGAACGGGAAAAAATGTTTTTTTTTACGCAGCAGTTGTAGAATCGCGGCCAAGTGTTTTTAAAATCAGAGAGATGGTGTTTCTAAAGCAGATCAAGTGTTGGCTGTTGTTTTTCGTGCGTTGGGGTTTCGGAGGCGCACTAGGGGAAAGAGAACATGGAAGAAAAATTTCTCTCTCTCTCTCTCTCTCGCTCTCTCTCTCTCTCTCTCTCTCTCTCTCTCTCTCTCTCTCTCTCTCTCTCTCTCTCTCTCTCTCTCTCTCTCTCTCTCTCTCTCTCTCTCTCTCAGAGCGGCAGCGCTTCCATGCCCGCCACATCGAGCCCCTGCGCCGCCTCCTTCCTCGAGGCCCTCTCCTCCTTCAGGGCCGCGATCTCCCCGGCGTCCAGGTTCGCCCTGCCCCTCGGGGCGTTGCGCGACGGCCGAGCGGCGACGTCAAACTTCCCCGCCGTCCTCGGCGCCTCGTGGTAGCGCGCAAACTCGGAGAAGCGGTGCAGGACGATGGAGGCCGCGCAGGCGACATTTAGCGAGGCTGTGCCCGAGCCGTGGTGCGGGATGTAGACGAGGCCGTCGCAGGCGGCAATCTGGGAGGCGGAGAGGCCCGTTCCCTGGAGTTTTTTTTTTTTAAATACAAGGAAAAGAATGAGGGGGGTCAAGAAAAAACGTGAGCTCTCTCTCTCTTCTTTTCTCTTTTTCTTCCTCTCTCCCGCAGCTCCCTCTTGCCCCCCCCCCCCCCCCAACTAACTTACCTCGTTCCCCATCAGAAACGCCGTGTTCCCCTGGAAGACCCCCGGCGCCGAGACGCTCACCGCGCCCTCGTCGATCTCCACGCCCAGCAGCCTCGCGTCCCTCCCTCCCTCCCGCAGCCACTCCTTCGCCTGCGAGAGCTTGGGGAAGTGGCGGAAGTGGACGTAGGCCGCCGAGCCGTGCGCGCCGAAGGCGTGGTACTGGTTCTTGCCGACGAGGAGGACCTTTTGAGTTTTGTTTCGAAAGAGAGAGAGAGAGAGAGAGAGAGAGAGAGAGTGAGAGAGAGAGAGAGAGTGTGAGAGTGAGATAGTGTGG
>Ga0315289_10014262_pt1 | contig 11111 bp, 9 predicted proteins | sample YL17G11_40_MG_FD_203452 | JGI IMG/M metagenome (GOLD analysis project Ga0315289, IMG submission 203452) | Sediment microbial communities from Yellowstone Lake, YNP, Wyoming, USA - YL17G11_40 | ecosystem: Environmental > Aquatic > Freshwater > Lake > Sediment | place: USA: Wyoming | collected...
ATTCAGAAACGTGACTAAAACATGAAGACATGATCCCGGGTCGCCGCCCGCTATCATAGTGAATTACAGGAACAGGCATCTTTAAGCGTATTCAAAATGAATACGGATAATAAGGAAATATGCTGCAAAAACACAATAAATGCGATATATTATGAAAAAGAGGATCATACTATATGAAGAACGTTTTTGAATACATCAATTACCGTGATTTTCTTAAAGACAAATTCGCGGACCTGAAAGGCAAGTGCCCCTTCTTTTCGCATCGATACCTTGCAGGCAAGCTGGGCCTCTCCACGCCGAACTTCATCCTGCTGGTCATGCAGGGAAAGCGCAATCTGAATCCATCCCTCGCCAACCGGCTTGCCACCGTGCTCAAGCTGGATGCGCGCGAAGTCGAATACTTCGAAACCATGGTCAATTTCCTTCAATCTAAATCCACGGAGGATAAAGACCGGTATTTTGCGCGCATGCTCGATATGCGGCGCCATGCCCCCATCGAACACCTTACCGAACAGCAATATGAATATTATGCGAACTGGTATAATCTTGTCATACGCGAACTTGTCGCCAAGCCCGGTTTTGACGGCGACTTCGAGCGGCTGGCCAGACGCGTACGGCCGGCGATCACCGCATCCCAGGCCAAAAAGGCGGTTGATCTTCTTCTTTCCCTCGGGCTTCTGAAAGAAGAGAAAGGGCGCTATATTCAATCGGCTGCGCTTATCACCGCCGATCCGGACCTGGCTTCGGTTGCCATACCTGCCTACCATCGCACCATGGCGCAGATCGCCGCGCAGGCCGTGGATTCGTTCCATAAAACCGAGCGCGATATGTCGTCCTGCACGGTCGCCCTGGATGATGTTGCCATGAAAAAAGTCCGCGAAGAGGTTGCCGCCAGCAGGCGCCGGATCATGGAACTTGCAGGCGAGGTTGCGGCACCCAACCGGATTTATCAGGCTAATTTCCAGGTGTTTCCGGTTTCGTCAAAGGATTTCTGAAGGTGTATCGGCAGCGTGTTCGATAGCATTGTATTTTAAGCGTATGTTCCCCGGGAGAACTGCCATGAACCATCGATATGCCATCGTCGGCCTTTGCGCGCTCTCGCTCGCCCTGGGCAGGTTATACTGCACCTTCAGCGTCGCCGGCGGTACGGAGACGCCCAACGGCTATGCGTTCGGGAAGATCGTGGACGCCGGCGGGCGGCCGGCCGACAGCGCGGTGGTGCAGCTTTTCGAATGCGATAATCTTCCTTCCTCCGGAGCGCCCAAGGCCGCGGCCACGGGCCAGTCCGCCTTCACGACCTTCACCGATCGCGAGGGACAATTTGACATTTCCCCCGATCTGGCCGACGGCTATTATAACATTTACGGTTTCAAGGGCGAAAATCTCTGCTACGCCGAATCGATCCGGATTATCGACGGCCGTCTTCCCGACACCACCGAACATTTTGCTGATACTCTTTTGCCGGCCGGTTCCATCAGCGGCGTTGTCCGCCTGCTGCCGCAGCACAGCAGCAAAACCGCGCTGATCCTGGTGTATGGCAGCAATACGTTCACCTATCCGGTTGATTCCATCGGCAATTTTGCACTGTCCCATATGGCCGCCGGAACCTACAGGATCCGTCTCCTGTCAATCATTGATATCTATGTTCCCATGGATACGCTGTTCACCATCCGGACCGGCAAGAGCGATACATTGACCGACACCGTGCGGCTGAAATATAAAGGCGCGCCTGTGGTTTCCGGCCTTTCTGCGCTGTACGACAGCCTGAGGCTCATTGCGCGCATCTGGTGGAATAAAATCGATACCACGATCGCGAGCAAATATATGCTGAACCGGTCCATCACCAGCGACGGCTATCCGCTCTGGGACAAAAAGGTGGTGGTTGGGGACACCTTGTATTCAGACGATACGCTGATCCAATCCATAAGCGATCTAGGGCAGAGCCTGCAATACCGGGTGAGTGCGTACGACAAGGACGGCATCGAAGGTCCCTATTCCAAACCGTCGCCGGCGGTGCGCATGGCGGCCGCCTACAAACCGGTGGACAGCGTGCTGCTCTGCGATCAGGCGACCACCGTATTCGGCATCTCCGATCTGGAAACAGACAATGCAGGATATGTTTACGTATCGGTTAAAAAAGACAATTCATTCTGTATCTTAAAGTACAGCCCGGCGCTCGGGTTCCTCGATACCGTCACCATCGGCCCGTTCATGACCAAGCGATTCAAAGTCAACGATAAAGGATATATCTTCGCCATCGACGCCAGCGGCGTGGCACGACGCTGGGCCGGTGCCGGCCAGGCGCGGGATACGGCCGATACGCTGCTGGATGTCCACGCCGAAAGCCTTAACTGGACCATTGCCGACATTGCCGCGGATCAGGGATATGTATATGTGCTTGCAGACCGGAACAATTACAACGCCGCCATGACGCCGCGCAACGACACGACGCGCATCTATAAATTCAGCGAAGAAGGCCAGCTCCTGCAGAAATGGACCTATGATAATACTTCACTGTGGCCGGTGCGGATGACTGCATATTCGGGATGGCTGTTTGTATCGTTCAAACAGGCGCTTACCGGGGTGCCACGCGACTCCATTGAGGTCTTCGACGCGACCATGGGCCTGCTTACGAAATCAATCCGTCTGTCGCTGAATGGCACGCCGGTCAAGCCGAGCGGTTTGTTGACAATAAGAAATAATGCGATCTATTGCGAACGCTGCGAATTTTCCTTCGACGGTTCGGTGATTTCGCGGTTCGTGCCCGCCCTTCCCGGTTGTGAATATGCGAACGACAGCGATAATTACGCGGCCTGGCCCGCGAATGCGGCCGGCGACCGGTATGTAGCGCTTAAAAAGCAGGGCACGGTTATTTACAAACTTTATCGGTTCAGCAGGAAATAAGGGGCTGTTCGGCCCGTTTTTCGAGAGAAGGCCGGCGGGGCGCCATGTTCCGCCGGCCTTTATTATTTTAAATCATGAATACAGTCCTGCGCGGCCGCTCAGCACCGGGAACAACCAATACATGCACGCCGATCAATCCTGCCATATAGCGGTCTTTGCGGACATCCACGCCAATCTGCAGGCATTAGAGGCGGTCCTGGACGACCTGGACCATGGTGCGCCGGCCTGCGATGCGATTTTCATCGCCGGCGATGTCCTGTCCCTTGGCCCGCAACCCGATGAATGCATTAATCTGCTAAAGCGCAAACCCGCCGTTTCGTTCGTAATGGGCAACAATGACCGCTATGTCGACAAACGGCTTTTTGAGAAAAGCAAGACATTCCATACGGATATATTTGCCAGCATTCCGGACGGCCTGCTTGATAACCTGCGCTGGACCCGGGAACGGATTTCAAAGGAAAATCTATCGTTGGTCCATGCCTGGCCCAGGTCAATCGATATAGAAAAATGCGCCAAACGCTTCTGTCTGGCCCACGGTACGCCCCAAAGCGATGAAGAGACGGTCACGAAACTGTTCGAAAACGCCGCGTTCCTCTCCCGGTGTGAGAGCTACGACTGCTGCATCTTCGGGCATACGCATGTCCCGTGCGTCCAAAAAGTAAGGAATACGCTGTTCGTAAACCCCGGCAGCGTTGGCGATCCGCTCGACGGCGATGTCCGCGCATCGTATGCGGTCATCGACATCGCCGGCGGCACCATGAATGCGCGGATCCGCCGTGTCGCCTATGATATCGATGCCACCTTCCAGAAAATACGCGGGCTGTCGGTCCCGTGGTCCGAAAAGATCATCGAAGTCATGAAAATTGCGCTGCTTCGGCTTTGAGGGGTCTGTGGGGCGTATTCCTGTATGTCAATCTCCATCCTGCTTGGACATATAGCGCCGGACGATTTCGCTGTGCGTGAACGCGAGGGGCAAGGCAGCCGCTTCCGCAAGCGAAAACCAGCGCATTTCCGCTACCTCGACGGGTGACGCCAGGGCATTTTCCTCCCCCGCGGCGCCCCCTTCAAATGCCAAAACGATATTGTGGATCTTGCGTTCCGGAAATATCTCCTCGAACCAGCCCATGAACCGGCCCGAGAAATCGATGCCGGTTTCTTCCTTTACCTCGCGCCGAATTGCGTCCGCGGCGCGTTCATTGGGGTCGATGTGCCCTCCCGGCAGGCACCAATGCCCTTTAAATGGTTCGATATTGCGCCGGGTAAGCAGCACTTCACTGCATTGGTCGCGATGTCGGGTGATCAATGCGCCAACCGTGGCCTGAGGCATGGGGTCGATTCCTCCGTTTTCCGCAACAGACCGCGGCTATTGCGCAAGTACGACTTCGATTTCATTCATCGGCTTCGTGCTCATTTTCAGCAGATCGTCCTTGTTGACGATCAGCATATGCGGTGCATCCGAGAGCTTGCGCGGCACCGCAACACCGTTGATCGAGACCTTGTTGATCCGGTATTTGTCCCAATCCAGCAGTCCGGCGTTCTGATAGGTGATCCGGAAGCGCTTGCCATGCATGTTGAAGTTCATCCGCACCGTTCCGGATTTGCCGAATTGCTCTTTGACCAGCTTGGGATTGATGCACAGATCGCCCAGAAGGCCGCGCACGCCGAACACCTGACTGACCATGGCAAGCACCAGCCATGTCGCCGAGCCGGTAAGATAGCAGGAAAGACCCTTGCCGCTAAGGTGGAAGCACGACGGCAGGTTTGGAAAAACGCGCGCCTGCGCCGAATTCATGCAGAGGTCGTGCAGTTCTTTGAACACGGCATAGCCTTCCCGTACGAAGTTGCGCGTGTAAAGAGCAAACAGGTACATTGCGTTCATCTGACTCCAGATGGACCCGTGCTCCCGCCAGCCGTATGAAAAGCCGGTCACGCGGCCGAAATTCAGCTTGATTTCATGAAAGTCCGTGCATAAGCGAAGTCCGCCGGTGGGCTTGTTGCGCAGGTATTTCTGTACGGCGCGATAGGTTTCGGCGACCTGCTGGTCCGAGGCGATGCCGAAGAGGGTGGGAAAGACCTGGGATGTCAGGTCCATGCGCACACCCAGCGGATGATCGCCGTCCACGCGTACGGCGTCGTTATCGTAATGGCCGTTGAAATATTTTTCGCCTTCTTTTGTGACCAGATATTCGTTTTTGCGGATATGGTTGAGCACATGGTCGGCCTTCTGCCTAAGGTCCGCGGCCAGCGCCAGGGTATTGATGCTGGTCTTGGTGCCGGACACGGAATGCCGGACCTTGTCGAAATATTCCGCAAGCCGGGCCTGCTTTGCTTCAGGTGACTCATAATTGACGTGGTTCTGTCCCGGAAGACGATCGAGCAGCGCCGCCATTTCGGAAATCAACGGGATTTCATGGTGGCCTTTTTTATCCAGCGTTTCCAGCAGTTCGGCGATCGTTTTCAGGTTATAGCCGTACCAGCCGTAAAAACAGACTGATTCACCTTTGTCGCGGCCCATGTCGTAGGTGTCGTTCCAGTCGCCGCCCTCCAGCAGGAGGTTGTTATGCCGGCCCACATGGAAAAAGGCCGAGAGCTGCTGCAGCAGCACATGTTCGAGGATCGATCCTTTGTAAACGCCACCGGTAATGTCCTTGAGCTGATTGCCCTGCGATTCGTCCCAATCAGCGTCGCGCTGCCGGCTTCGATGGATCAGCCGGTCTTTCCAATAGGTGATTTCCTTGAAGAGCATCTCAAGGTCGCCGGACTGGTCGATATAGAATTTAAGGATAAAAAACGGCCAGGCGCCGTGATCGCACCAGATGCGCACGATGTTGTTCCGGTCCGCGACAAATTCGCCGCTTTTCGTGCCGATGATGGTGGCATTGGTGCCGTCGATACGGATGCCCAGAAGGCTGTTGATGATTTCATTCTTCGTGTCGCCGGGGTCGACCAGGAAAAGGGCCGCCAGGTCGGACCAGAGATCACGCCAGCCACGGCCGCCGCGGCCATAATCGTGGTCGGGCAGGTAGGAGTTTCCGTATACCTTGCGGCAGAACGGCTGGAAGGCGATCCAGCGCATCAGATTATCGAAATCCTTGTTTTCCGTGGTAAAGGCAAGCTCATCGGACATCTGTTTCCAAAAGGCAACGGTTTCGTCTAGGTGCTTGCGGGCTTTGACGAATGTCCCGAATTTGTCCAGCATGATGTCGAATTTTTTCCGGTCTTCGGCAATAGCGCCGATGATGATAAAGGCGCGGCTTTCGTGGCGTTTGAGAGTAGTGGCGCCGAACCGGCAGGCGGAGATCATCTCTACGCCGTCTTTGATGCTTTTTTCCGGGGGCGGCAGGTTTTTCCAGACCGTTTCCGGATTATCCAGGCTGCCGCCTTCGCCGATAAATTCTTTCAGGTTGCTCCAGATTTCTCTGGGAGCAGCGCCATTGTCGGCGCAGGCGAACACCGCATAATTCACATTGTTCGGAGTGTGTCCGCGCTCATCATGATGGATGCGCGGTTTGACAATCACCCCATGCTTGTGGAGTGTGCATTCGGCGAACATGGAGGTCACCTGCCGATGGTCGCGGATATTCTCCGCCGTGCGTCCGAATATCGGGAACGCGGATGTGGGGGTGAAGGTAACCGACGCATTGCCGGTGTTTTTAATTTCAACAAGCATTATTTCCGTCATGTCGTCCGATGCCGGCACATAGGCGGTGACCGTGGCTTCAATCTCAAGTTTCCTGGAAGTTCGAACAGTCATAAACCATCCAAAACCCGCTTTCGCGCAAGCTTTATCGCCAACACTCCACCGGGCCGAAGCGGCAAATGCGCTGTTGCCCATGGCCGACCAGGGCTCTTCACCGTCTACTTTGATCCAGAAGTTGCGGCCGTTTCTGCTGAGATGGAAATCCTCGGTGACCTGCGGGATGGTCAGGAATTCATGAAACCGGGTGCAGGCATCACCTTTAAACTGGGGCGTTACGGACGACTTCATGCCCGCGATATTGAACAAGGGGAAATAAAGGCCGGTGATATAATCGGGGTCGGGTACCGCAAATGAACCGTCATTCTTTTCGGTAAATTTCCAGAGCGGGCCTTTGTGCTCGTGGGCCGCGCGGCCGCCAAAGGGCTCCCTGCCTGCCGCAGGTACAGACACAGGCCGCGGCTTTTGCGGTGATGCAGGCCGTTGCCGGCGATGTGCCGGATGAGATGCATGCAACCTTCTTTTTGCGCTTGCGCGCTTGACCTTTTTAGCGGCTTTGGCCATTCTTTCCTCCTCAACATGAATAGAATTCAGACGCGTAATATAGTATTATTTCAAATATCAATGCTATAAAATAATTGACAGAGTAATCAGCAGCTGCCGGTTCCCGGCCCGAAAGTGTATTCAGAAACGGCTGAAACCGCCTGAAAATTCATCACAAACAATTATATATTTCGCCAGGCGTTATATGTATAACATACTGAATAAAAAGGAAATACAAAAATCATCTCGCGTACTGTATCAATGGCCTTTTGCGCTGGTTTTTGCTTTAGCTGCCCGATATTCGATTCGAATCGTCGAATGGGTTCTGGGATACGGTTTTTTATGGAGCGATCCGGCGTGTTATGGGGTCGGGATCTGCATCGGGTACGGGCTTGCGAAAATTCAATTCGAGCTGATGCTCTTTAAAAACTCGCGTATCTCCGGCACCGCGCCGTAGAGTTTTTTCTCTTTTGTCATCAGCAATCTGCTTAAATCCACCTGAAACACCTCCCACGCGTCCTGAATTATTTCCGCTTCCAGTTGTCCGGGCGCCCAGCCGGCATAGCCTAAAAAGAGCATGGTGGTGGACTGGTCGGCGTCCAGTATATCTTCCAGCGAACGCCAGTCGCCGCCCAGGTGGACTTTAGGCCCGATCTGATATGAATTCGAACGGGGATTTTCGGTGACCTGAAGCAGTTGCATCACTTCCTGGCGCACCGGGCCGCCCATGTGGAACGTGCGGCGTTCATCACCGGTGATATCTTCGGCGCTGAACACCTCGGAGAGCGGCATATGCGCGGGCCGGTTGACGACAAGACCATATGCCCCGTCCTTGGTGTGCGCGCAAATCAATACTGCCGTTGCGGCAAAATTCGGGTCCTGCAGGTTTTCCTGCGAAAGAAGAACGCATCCTTCCTTGAGCTTTTCAAGCCGCTCCCTGGCGCGTTCATCAAGCTCATCAAAGGGAATCGGGACTTGTGCCGGCATTGGGGTATTTTCCTGATATTAAAATACATGAGGGCCGGAATGATGAAAAAGCGAATAGCGAATGCTGGATGTCCAATGAAGGTCGGCACGATGTCCGTGACCGGAACCGCCGCGAGAAGACCGGGATGGTTTATTGCAGGTTGGTAATCGCGGATAGAAGCACGGTCCCCGCGCGTCTGCTGGCCACCGTGCACACATAGCGTCCGCCCGCTGCCTTTGCTCCGGTTGGATGCGCGGGATACCAGACTGCCGTTCGCCGGGCGGGATCGGCTGCTATGCGCGCGACGCGGGCGCCGGACAAGTTCACTATGTCAACTACGGCGTCACCGGGAAGATTGTTGAACACGATCCCTCGGCTATCGCCGGTTGATACCGATATTTTTCCGGACCGCATCGACAACAGACCGCTTTTCTTCTCGTATCTCGCGGTCGCGGAAACCTTGAAGATCTCGGTCATCACCACTCCGGTAGCCGTTGATATCGTGAACCCCATCATATGTGCGATGGTGGGGGCCAGATCGATCTGCTCGTGCGCGGCGACCGTTGTGACATTGGCTTTGATGTCGGGTCCCAGTGCAACACACATGATAGTACGGCACCCGGCGCAATTGTCGCCATGGCTGGTGAAATCATTGGTGTGACGTCCGTGATCATTGACAATAAAAAGTGCGGTTGTGTTCTTGAGACTGTCGTCCGCCTGAATGATGCTCCAGATGTCGTCGGCATAGCCGTCGATCTCCCGGATCGAGGCAAGGTATCCGTTCCAGTCGTTCGCGTGACCCATTGCATCGGGCCCTTTATAATTGATGATCATGAGCGCCGGGCGGTCGGTGGCAAGTTTCTGAATGACAATGTCATGGGTAAGGTTATCGGCTCGATACCCGCCCGATCCATCGCCGTTTACTCCGCAGTCCATCGACGGCTGATACTGATCGTTCCATCCCGATGCCGAGGAGTTTGCAAGAATGAAAAGCTTGTCTTTTGAGCAGATCACCCATCCCGACGCCGCAGAACTGGATTTTTGTTGACGGTATTGTTGAAACATACTCGGTTTTGAAGGGAGTTCGGAGCCGTCATTCGCTATATTCTGGTATGTTCCCGTGGTGACGCGGGCATGGCCCGGGCATGTTTCCGTCCAGCTCTCTGCGATCGAGCCGGTTTTGGCGGTCCTGAAAGCCGAAAGCACTACCCCCTGGGAAGCCAAGGCGGCGATTTTAGGGACATTGGCATGGGTCTGGTCACCCATGGTTTCGGTATACCGCGCACCGTCCATCACTACGATTATGGCATGCTTGGTGACGCCGAAGGCAGAAAACGAAAATAATGTGCAGAGAATTATTGTTGCCATTGAAAAAAGATTTTTCATGGTATTTTCCATTGGTATAAATGAGATTACTATTAATATAATGCACATTCGGCTCCGGCACCCGCTTGTTTTCAGGAAAGAACGGGCGAAATCCCGGCTGATCATTGCTACCGTACTTTTCCCGGCGCATCCTATTTTCTCAAATTGCATTCGGATTCCGAAATCCCGATAAGAAAATCCACCTATATGTCCCAATCCCTTCTACTATCCATTCTTCAAATCTTCGGCTTTCTGGTTATCGGTGTTGTTGTCCGCATCCTTGGCTATATAAAATCCGAAGAAGTAGACCGATGGTCGGCCTTTACGATCGACATCCTCTTCACCATTACGGTTTTTTCTTCCATGATCGAGGGGCTGGACGCGGGCCGGTTGCGCGAACTTTGGGTGCTGCCTGTTATCGGGTTCTGGCTGGCAACGGCAGGATGGATCGCCGGGTTCGGCTTGAAGTGCTGCCTCAAGCACCGTGACATGGATACCGCAAAGACATTCCATTATCTCTGTGCAATTAATAATTCAGCCTATTTGCCGGTCATTATTCTGGCGTCTGTGTTTGGCAAAGAGGCTGTGGCTAACCTGTTTCTCCTGAATGTCGGTTCCACGGTCGCGATATGGACAATAGGCGTTGGGTTGCTCAAAGGGCTTGATATCAAGGAATCGCTGCGTAAAATGCTGACGCCCAACCTGATTGCCCTGATTGCGGGAATGGTCATCGTGGTTGCGGGAATACAGGTTTACATTCCATCAGTCGTTCGCGGAGTTCTGGCCGATGCCGGCGCCATCACGATTCCGCTTATTCTTATCATCATCGGCGCAACGATCTGGGGCACGCCCGTGCTCCGCTATGGCCGCGATACGGCCCTGGCGATCGTCGCGCGTCTGGTGATTGTCCCGATACTTTCCATGCTTCCGCTCATGGCGCTGCGTTTGCCCCATGATGTGTTCGTGGTGTCGCTGGTCGTGGCATTGATGCCCGCGCCGGCCATTGCGCCGCTTTTTACGCGCAGATTCGGCGGCAATACGGACTTTGCCGCAGCCGTATCAGTTGCTACAACCGCTATCTCGCTGGTGACCGTGCCGGCGCTGTTTTGCCTGTTTTCGGGGTAGAATACAATAACGGGGACGCGGCCCTATCGCGCGGGCTTGTTCATGCTTTTTATGATACTGTCAATCGATAGCGCGTCCTTGTTGTTGTTCCACCAATACTGGAAATCCTCCACGCGGTTCTCGTTGAAATTGTAATGGAACGAAGGATTCAGCATGGAGAGCCATCGGAACGCCTCCTTGCGCACCCACAAGTCCATCGATGCATTGTTAAGGACTTCAAGCAGACGCGGCACCGATTGCGCGGTGAATTGCACCTTGAACGCGCACGGCGCCGACCGGAACGTATCGTATGAAACAGCCGCCCGGTAGGCGCCCGGAGAAAAGCATTTATCGAGGATCCTTGCGTGGAGATCGATCGTCACGGCAACATTGCCGCCCGGTGCAAGCGTGGCCTGCCGCCGCAAAGGCGCCGTGGTCTCCCCGGTCGCGTCGGTATGGGACGGCGTCAGGAGAAACTCGGTTTCGAGGGCGCCCTCCTCGCCGCACTGCACAACCGTCAATTGGGAAGTC
>Ga0315289_10014264_pt1 | contig 11110 bp, 11 predicted proteins | sample YL17G11_40_MG_FD_203452 | JGI IMG/M metagenome (GOLD analysis project Ga0315289, IMG submission 203452) | Sediment microbial communities from Yellowstone Lake, YNP, Wyoming, USA - YL17G11_40 | ecosystem: Environmental > Aquatic > Freshwater > Lake > Sediment | place: USA: Wyoming | collected...
CAAAACTGATCTGTATTTCGTCCTTGCCGACTTTATTAATATCGAGAATCTATACACTAAATCTGACATGGTTATTAAATCTTTTCTTCGTTTTAAAGCGCCTAAAGAAAGAGAACAAATGAGCAAGGCTGTTATCCTTTTTTCAGTTTTTCGATTCTTAAACTATGTGATATTAACGACAATATTTGTTCTTGGTGTTGCTGGCATGATTTTGTTATTTATTTTGCAAATAATGGGTGTGAATGTAAGAAATATCACTAATATATCTTCAGAAAATATGCCTAATGTTTCTTACTCATTAGTGTCAACAATTTTTTACTTCACTATTTTCATAATCGCAAAAATGCATCATAAAAGAATGAAACAAAGGAAGCCGATAGTGAAAATATTATTTTAATTCAGGAGATAAGTAATATGTCGCCTGTTGATGAAAATGAGAAAATGAAGCTACTACCGTTTTTTATTAAGCAAGAACATAATATCTTCCTCATAATTAAGAAAGAAGACTGTACCGTCTTGAAAACCTCGGAGGTTGGTATTAAAGCGGTAAAAATGCTCAATAAAGGAAAGACAATAAAGGAAATTAAGGAGATACTTTCCAAGGAATACAATGTTGAAGAATCAACAATTAATATTAATCCTCTTTTAGAAACTCTCATTGAGAATCGGTTTATATCTATTATTGGTGATAAAACCTTGTATACATCAGAAAAAAAGCCCTGGTCTGTTAAGCTCAAGTTTTTTGTTACCTTCATTTTACAATTGAAACTATTCCATTTTATATATCACTATATGCCTATTTGTCTAACATACTTCTTTTTTAAAAAAATTTTCTTTAAAAAGATAAAAATTCACGAAGGTAAAAGAGAAGAAATAGAGAAAGGTTTACATGCTCTGAATTATGCTGGCTTAATGAATAATATTCAAGACATTGTAGAAGATAACATAAGACTTTTAAATCAAATAGAGTTTGATAAGACGCTGTTTTTCGAATTAGGATACAGAAATTTGAGAACTTGGCTTGATAAATTTTTCATCGTTGAAAACATGGAGATATTACTTAGAAATATAAAACAGAATAAAGGTACTATATTGTGCGGATTCCATACTGGTAATTACTATTCGTCTCCATTTGTGCTTGCAAAAAATCACTTTGAAGTTCATACACCTGTAGTACTCGAAGAAGGCGGGATTGAGATTGTAGTTGAGCGAATAAAAAAGATAGACCAGGAGGCATTTCCATTAAAAATGCATATTTATAAACGCGGAAAATATGACGGAGTGAGATTATTTCGCGTGTTAAAAAAAGGTGGAATTATCCTCTTGTATTGCGACACACATATTGCTCTTACAAATGATCTTATGGAGGTAGAATTTTTTGGACGAAGGATTAGAGCGAATCGAGGGGTAGTCTTTCTTCATAAGAAAACAAATTCGCCTATTATACCGGTGTTGACTTATAATCGAGGTAATTACTGTTATGTAAAGTTACTGGATGCAATTTATAACATGCAGAATTTTACCGAACAAGAGATATTGCAAAAACTCTTCTCGATACTCCAAAATTTCCTCGTGAATTCTCCGGAGCAGTGGGCAAAATGGCCTGATTTAAGAAAAATGAGTATTGATAGTATTATCTGATCATTTATTATTTGGCTTTGTGCCAAACATGCGTGATAAAATCAACTCCATTTACATTTTACTATCAACACCCGAAGTTCAGTCCAAAGGCTATTTGTATACATTAATATTTTTTTGTTTTATGATTATTTGTATTGTATTCCCATTCTAATAAAATAACCTAAGTTCAACAAAGATGCCGTAGAATTTTAGGCGGTGGTTGCTTTTTATCTGATATTGCTCGCGCTCTCTTATAACCTCGTAATTCTTCCACAATTATCAATGTTAAGTTAAAAATGTACACTTTTTGCCTGGAATTTTTAAAAATCCATGTCGATTTATGCCACTCTGCAATCGATTATAGGTTTTAATTTTCAATTATCTTTTTCTCGCGATTTCAACTTATTCTTGATCCTATATGATTTTCCCTTGATATTGATCACATAAGAACAATGAAGGAGCCTATCCAGCAGAGCTGAAGTAAGAACGGAATCAGCAAGGTATTCTCCCCAATCGACAATGGATTTATTCGAAGTGATGATGATGGATCCTTTTTCATATCTTGTACTTATAACCTGGAAAAGAAGATTTACTTCTTCTTTATCGAGCGGAAGATATCCAACCTCGTCAATAACAAGAAGTTGTGGCTTTGCATAACTACGTAGTCGTCTAGGAAAATGTTCCTCTTTTGTTGTCTTCCAGGCGCCGGACTATCTCGTCAACTGTCGTAAAATAAGTCATATAGCCCTTCCTTATGGCTTCCGCTCCTAAGGCAATAGCCAAGTGCGTTTTTCCAACCCCCAGGAGAACCTAAAAACATCAGATTCGTACTTCAATAAATCTCAGCGTCCTCAACCAACTCTCCCTCAGAACGTAATGTCCGCGCTCTTGAGGCCGCCAGCGTTAGATTATCAAAAAGAACCCCCTTTACCACCCCTCCTATCTTCCAGAATGTCTGTTTTATCAGGTACATAAGTGTCTTTCTCCTCTGGTTCTCTGAGATATCAGCATCTTTCCATCGAGAAAAACCTAAGATAAAAAAGTACACCGTCGCCTTATCTACTGTGCCATCAATATATTTCGGCCTAGCCTCGGCAAAATCAACCTGAGACTGTCCTTCGATTATCGGTTTGAAATCATCCAAAATGGATGTTCCCTCCCGGAATGAAGGCCGCGGTGGCTCCAGCATGAAAAGCAGTTTCTTCACTGTCCTCCGGTCCATCCCTACCTCACGGCCTATAGTCATGCACTTTAAGCCTTGATGGGGGGCACTCTTATTTGTCTTTGAGCCCTAGTTCAATGAGTTGCTTTTCAGAATCGACAAGCTCTCGGGAAGAGATAAAAATCTTCTTCAAATAGCCTCCGATGGAAGGTTTTATCTTAAAGCTCTTGGCAATAAATTTTTTTTGTGATATAGATTCTTGATAGGAACGAAAAGAATTATATGTACTTATTAAAAAGATATATTTTCTGACAGGCAGGAGTTGTCTTATTTTTGCTCTATCTGTACTTTAATAAGGACAGAAAATGGATTTTTATCGTCAATTTTACCTCATTCCGATTGGCATAAAACCTGCTACTTTATTTTACGTAATTAATAATATAAAATCGAACTTTGATGCAAGGTAGAAAAATCTGTCTTCATTAACACAAATGCTCGAGGCAAAATGAAAGAGGATTTGTTATTAAGCATAAGAGATATTAGCAAGAGTTTTGGGAGGAGAAAGATCTTGGATAACATATCCTTTGATATTCAAAAGGGGAAAATTACTGGGTTTTTAGGCCCTAACGGAGCAGGGAAAACGACCACTATCAAGCTTCTTTTAGGGTTAATTAAAAAAGATACAGGTCAGATTGAATTAAATGGAAAAGAAATTCAAGATGTAAAAAATTTAAGGTTCAACATAATAATAGGTTCTCTTATGGAATTTCCATCCTTTTATTCCAATTTGACGGCTAGAGAAAACTTAAAGATTCTTTCTTTATCAGATAATTATCAAATAGATGAAAAGAGAATAGATTATTTGTTAAACCTAGTCGATCTAAAGAATGGTAAAGATAGACAAATCAAAACTTTCTCTTTTGGCATGAAACAAAAATTAGCTATTGCCGATGCTCTTTTAAATGATCCTGAACTGTTGATTTTGGATGAGCCATTTACAGGTTTGGACCCGAACTCAATAGATAGCCTAAACAAAATCTTAAAAAATTTTGTAAAAAATAATGGAACTATTTTTGTTTCAAGTCATATTCTGAGCGAAGTTGAAGACCTGTGTTATTGGATAATTTTAATAAATAAGGGAAAGATTATTCATCAAGGAGAGCTAAAACCTCTAATTTCTCAAAAAAGCTTAAAAGAAATTTATTTAAAATTTACCAAAGATGAAAATATCTAATGTTCTAAAGACTGAATTTAAAATTCATAGAAAAAGCAGTCTTGTCAAGTTCATTTTAATAATAACTTTCTCTCTTTCAATTCTTTTTGGCTTTATAATTTTTCATTCTTCATCTTTTACTGGACCTTTGAGCTTTTTAGCTTTGATGAAAGGTTATGAAAATGGGTTTAATTTTTCCATTAGCCTGAATTATTCTATCTTTAACATATTAATATTCTTTATAATTATAATGGCTAGCACAACGGTCTCTGATGAACTGCAAAAAGGAACATTAAAAACAGTCTTAGTTAAAAGATTAAAAAGAAAAGAGTTAATAATTGGAAAGTCTTTTTTTCTTTTGATTTATTTCTTTTCTTTACTAGTAATTATCTCGCTCTTAAGTTTAGCGATAGGAGGGACTTTATTCGGGTTTTCACATATTTCTGAAAAGAACTATATAATTCATTCTAATCTTTCATTATTTTTTAATTATTTTTACTCTCTTTTTTTAATGATTTTCCCGGTCTCAGCTCTAATAAATTTATGCCTTTTTTTATCTGTGCTTTTTAACAATAACCTATTACCTTTAATGAGCAGCTTAGGTATGAATTTCCTTTTTTATATATTTACTGAATTAGATTTTTATAAATATTTTTTTCTAACAAATTACATACTTTTTCCTCTAAAGACTTTTAAAAGAATGGCTCAAGGTTTGCCTTTGATCTGGAGCCCTGGTGTAGAGTATATGCTCCTGACCACTTTCCTTTACTCTGCAGGATTTTTAATTTTGGCAATAATCTTTTTTAAGAGGAAAGAAATACCATGAAGAAATTTATTATTTTATTTACTTTTTTATTGTTTTCCTCATTTAATCTATACGCTCAATCAAATTTTTTAGAAATTTTTAATAGATTTGAGATGAAATTTGATTATCCAATAGAGGATATCTTCTTTGAAGACTTAAATGATGATAATTTAGAGGATATTTTAATCCAAACCAAGGCTTCTGAAAAAAAGAAGTTGCTTATCTTCTTTCAACGCAGAGATGGATTCAGCTCTTCGCCCAGCCAGATGTTAGATTTTGATGAAGAGGCAATTATTTTTGATGTAGGAAATGTTACAAATCAGTATCAAGGAAAAGAAATCGTTTATTTAACAAGTAGTTCTTTAAAATATTATTATTTAGAAGGAAATTTTTATAATCCAGAATCAAAAAAATTAATTGATATTTCCTCCATTTTTCTTTCTCCCTCTCCCGAAAGCCCTGTTCGATGCAAATTCATCTGGGACGTGAATGAGGATAAATTGGATGATATATTTGTTGCTGAACCAAATGATTTAACACTATTTTTTGGAGAAAAAAATGGAATTTTCAAAGAAAGCCAGAAAATAGGTTTAAATCCATTTTTTACCACTCAATCTCCGTTTAGATTTTCTTTGGAGGATTTTGAAGATCCTGAACATTTCTCCCAAAAGATCATTACTCGAGTACCAGTGCTTTATGTTGATGACTTTAATGGAGATAAAAGAAAAGATATTATTTCAATATTTAAAGATGAAATTAAAGTTTTTTTTCAAAATGAAAAAAACGAATTTTCAAAAAAACCAGATTTTAAGATAAACCTCGATATCCTAACAGAGAAAGAAAAGAAAAAACTTCTTCCTCCCGCTTTCACTGTCTATGCCACTGATCTCAACGATGATGGGTTAATAGATATTGTTGTTTCTAAACACGAAGTTAAAGCCATGGCGAGCTTAAGCAAAATTTATATACATTTAAACAAGAAAGGTAAGATTGATTTAACTCCAGACCAAATTTTGATGTATGAAAGCGCCTATGCTGATCCTCAAATTTTGGATATAAATGGAGACAATCAAAAAGACTTAATTGTTTCTGAAGCAAAAATGGGAATCTTTCAGCTTTTAAAAATATTAATAACTAGAAAACTTACTTTTGAAAATGCTATTTATTTAGGCCAGAGTGGCAAATATCCAGAATTGCCAATTGCTAAAATAAAATCTAAGTTAAGATTTAATCTTGATAAATTAGAAGAATCCAAAGGAGAAATTGCATATTTTAGCGGAGATTTTAACAAAGATGGAATAAAAGATGTCTTAAAAAAGATAGATGAAAAAAATATGCTGGCTATTTTTCTGGGCCAATCCGAAGCAAAGGAAGAAATTTTTTCAAAAAATGCTTCATATGAAATCAAAGAAGAATTGCCTCTACTCATAGTGATTAAAGATTTAAATAATGATAAAGTCTCTGACATTATTTTTGATTTTAGAATGGATGATAAGAAAAAATTAGTCGTATTTTTATCTAAATGATAAAAAAAGTTACCATCATTTTATTTTTCGTTATTCTTTGCTCTCATCTTTACTCTATCGAAGAAAAACAGGTAATTTCCAAAATTTTATTTTATGGTAACACAAAAACCAAAGAAACAATCATAAAAAAAGCCCTTTACTTAAAAATAGGTCAAGAATTTGATCCTGATTTAATAGAAAAGAGCAGGAAGAGGCTGATGGATTTGAATATATTTACTCACGTGGATATTGAAACAAAAGAGAGTGAGGAAGGAACAATTCTATTAGTTATTGTAAAAGAGAAGCCTTCTATTCTTTTTAATCTCCTGTTAGGTTATGCCGAAGAGACTTATAAAAATTTTTTGGGATCTAAGTTAGATTACAACAATCTTTTAGGAAAGAATCAGAAATTGTGGTTAACAACCATTCCCCTTGGAAATTTAAAAAAAATAGAGTTTGGCTATCAAAATAATTATTATATAGATTTTTTCTGGGGCATAAGTTTTAGTAATCTATGGTACAAAAACGATTTTTATGATTTTAAAGAAGATAGGTTTACTGGAAAGATATTTATGGGCAATAAAATATCAAAATTAGAAACAAATATTTGGGCTAATTATGAGAAAATAAGAATTGACAATAGCTCTTTATTGCATCCAGATGCTCCAGAGGAACTTTTTAAATTAGGTATAAATATCACCTATAACAGCAAAGATTGGGAATTTTTCCCATCAAAAGGAATAGTGGCCGAGACAGGTTTTTATAGAGCTTTAAATAGAAATTGGAAAACTGTTTATGACAGGTCCACGTTCAGAATTTCTTCATTTTTTAATTTATATAAGAAAAATGTATTAGCTTTAGATTTAAGAAGTAAAATCTCTGAAGGAAATGTGCCAATTTATGATAGCCTATTTTTTGGCGGATTAAATACTTTAAGAGGATTTTCTGTTCAAACTTATTCTGGAAGCAATTATATTGTTTTTACATCTGAATATCGCATTCCCATTGAGAAACGCACAGGGACAGCTTTTTATTTTTTTTCAGATTTTGGTTCCATTACAAATAGAAAAGAAGATTTTAGTATAAAAAAATTTAAATCTGATTTTGGCATCGGACTATTTTGGGTATTGATGGAAGAATCAGTCTTTAGAATAGACCTGAGTATTAGCCCAAAATTTAAGCTAATTTTAGATTATGGATGGAAATTCTAGAAGTAATAAATCTTATAATCTTGAGTCTAAATCAATCTATAACTAAAAATAACTTTTGAGAAATATTTATTATCTTTGTAATAACCTTTTATCTTTAAAGCTTGAGCAGACAAAAATAAACCCGACTTTCGTTAACGACAACTTCAGCGGAGGAGTTTCGGGTTTCTGGATTGAAGACGGCAGGGTCGCCTTTCCGCCAAAGGGATTGACCATTGCGGGAACTGCAGACGAGATACTGAATTCGATCGATATGGTCGCCAACGACTTTGACTTGAATAAAACTTTTACCTCGCCTACTTTCCGCATCCAACTGATGCAGATAGGGCGAGAATAAATCGACTTTGTCATTCGAGGGTTAAAGTTTTTCGGAGATAACCTCCTTTAAGAGAATCGTAGACAAGATCAATTTTCCCTTCTCCCTTAACCATCAGGCGTAGGTCAATTTTATACTGACCCCCCTGAGAAGGTGGACACTTCCGAGAGATAGAGTTTATACTCAACATTGGAGGTGGAAGCATGAAGCTCAGGAAGTGGACGGCTGAAGAGAAGATGGCCATCGTGCTGGAGGGGATCAAAGGGCTGAAGTCGGTGGCAGAGATCTGTCGGGAACATCAGATCAGTCAGACCCTTTTCTATCGTTGGCGCGACCGTTTTCTGGAGGCTGGCCAGAAGGGGTTAATAAACGGTAGAGGCGCGGACGAAACAGAAACTCTCCGGGTGGAGATTGAGAAGCTGCAGAGGATCATCGGCCGGCAGACGATTGCCATCGAAGCCTTAAAAAAACCCAAGATCTGATCTCTGGGAAGCGGTAGAACTGATGAGCGAAAAGGGAGAGAGTCTGAAGGGGGCGTGTGAGACGCTTGGGGTTAGCCGAAGTGGCTATTATGGAAAGAGTGGTTCGGGAAGGACACCGACGCCGCTGAATCGGGAGCTGGTGGAAAAGATCAAAGGACTTCGCGTGGCTCATCCGTTTTGGGGCTATTGTTAGCGGCAATAAAAAGGATACCAAAGATGGCAAGGGTGGTTCGGTGAAAACATAGTCCTTTCTAGTAACCTCGCTTCTCTCTCTTCAAATTCTTTTCATTTCTCGCCACTCAATCTTTATACAATGACACCTTGAGCAACACTTAAGGGAGGAAGTCTGTGGTCAAGAGGTGTCTATTTTGTGGCCGGTATTTCCAGCCTGATCCCAGAGTTGGCCAGAGGCAAAAGGCTTGTTTTCGACCCGGCTGTAAAAAGGCCTGTAAACAACTGGCTCAGAGCAACTGGTGTGCCAGGAATCCCGGATATTTTCGGGGTCGGTATGGGTACGTGAAGCAGTGGCGGCTCAGGAGGAAGGAATCTGCCCTGGCAAAACCCATGATACAAGACGAGATCGCTCCTTTTCTCCCTCTCAAAAAGCCCATATACAAGCTGATTTTTCTCATGCCCGCAGGCCTCAAAAGACAGATGATACAAGACGAGATGGAATGGAAGATCGCCTCGGGTGCGGTTTATGGCTTTGTCTATCTTTTGGCCTATTCACGGTATGCGGTGGTGAGATTTTATCCCCGGCAGAGCCTGGAGTTTTTCCTCGACGGACATCTTCGGGCCTTCCATGAAGTCAAAGGAGTGGCCCACCGCCATCGTTATGACAACATCAAGTCGGTGATTATTCGCAGAGAGCCGGAGCTGCAATGGAATCCTCAGTTTCTCAACTTCTCTGTCCATTATGGATTTTCCCTTCATGTTTGTTCCCCGCAGCGGGCCAATGAGAAGGGACGCGTCGAGCGGCTCATCCGCGACCTCAAGGACTATCTGAGGATTACCCCGGTGGAGAGCCTGGAGGAGTTGAACAAGAAGATAACGCTCTTCGAAAAAGAGAGGAATCATCGCATTCACCGCACCACAGGGAAGAGACCGGCTGAGGCGCTTGGGGAAGAAAAACTCAAGCCCTTGCCCCAGATCGACTACAAGCCTTATCGTTTGCTTCAAGCCGTAGTGAGTAAGACTGGCTTTGTGGAGTTCGAGACCAATCGCTACTCCGTCCCTTCGCAATATTCGGAGATGACGGCTTCCCTTTTGGTCTTGCCCGACACGTTGGAGATCGTGGTCCAGGGGAAGAAGGTGGCCACTCACCGCCGGCTGTTTCTGAGAAAAGGGAAGTCAGAGCATCCTTCCCATTGGGAAAAGCTTCTATCGAGGACGCCTCACTTTAAGTACCAGAGAATCCTCACCCTCATGAAGGCGATGGGAAAAGACGTGGAACAGTTTCTTTTGGAGGCCGAGCGGGAGGGAGAAGACCCGCTGGAGGCTGCCTACCAGATGTTCCGGCTTCCCAAGCGGATCTCCAAAGAGACGCTTCTCTCCACCGTCCGGGAAGCAAACTCCCTCCATGTCCATAAAGTCTGCTACATCCAGAGCCTCCTCCAGCCTCAAACCTCTGCTCATCCTGTCTGCCCCCAAAATCAAAAACTCCTGGAGATAACCTACAAAGCGAGAGAGCTTGACGATTATGATGACCTTACCTGAGTTGTGGAGACATTTCCGGCTTCTTCAGACCCCAGAGAGCTTCTCTGAAGAACAAAGAGCTTTCCTCGAGCGTTTCCTCCAGGAGGAGTATAAGACTCGTGAGAAGAGACGAATCGAATATCTGATGAAAATGTCCGGTATCCAGAGGGTCAAACTCCTGGCCGACTTTGACTGGACCTTCAACCCCAAAATCCCCCGCGAGAAGATCATGGAATTCCTCCAGACCAACTTCCTCAAGCGTCCCTGCAACCTGGTGCTTATCGGCGCCGCTGGCGTCGGCAAGGCTCATATCGCCACCGCCCTTTGCCATGAGGCCATCCTCAAAGGCCACCAGACTCTCTTCATCTCCCTCTTCGACTTCACCTCCAAACTCGCCAAAGCCAAAAGTGTTTACAGCTTCATCGAATACTACGGCAAGGTGCCTCTTCTCTGTCTGGATGAGCTGGGCTATGTGTTTCCGACCAAGGAGCAGGCCGACGCGCTATTCCAGATCATCTGCAAGCGCTCGGAAGTCCGAACGACCATCATCACCACCAACCTCATCCCCTCCCAGTGGGGCAAAATCTTCGATTCCACAACCGCCTCGGCCATCTTGGATCGCCTGAGCCTGAATGGCCAGTTTATTATCTTCGAAGGGAGGTCCTATCGGAGTAAGAAGTAAAAGCTCAATAAAAATCCTGAAGGAAGGAAAAAATAATGCGTCTCAAAAATAGATGGGACTGTCGAACTCTACAGTAGCCCTTTTCCTCGTGGAGCCGACATTGCCATCTTTGGCTCCTTTTCCATTGCCACTAACAGCCTCAGGCTGAGTATTTCGAAAACACGCAGGCTTTGCCCCAGCGACTACTCGGAGGGGGAACAGCCTCGCTTTCCCCCTTCCGATGGTCGCCCCGATTCCCTCGGGCTCCCTGCCTCCCCTTCTCGGGCTTGCGCCCTGCCACCGAGGGGAGACACACCCCCCCCGTCTCCCCTGCTGATTTGTGGCAAGCCACAAATCAGGCAAAAGTTGCTAGGTTTCAGGCTTCGCTCTCCTCTCCCTTTGGTCGGGAACCATGCCCGCTCAGCCTTCAAATGGTTTTCGAA
>Ga0315289_10014265_pt1 | contig 11109 bp, 10 predicted proteins | sample YL17G11_40_MG_FD_203452 | JGI IMG/M metagenome (GOLD analysis project Ga0315289, IMG submission 203452) | Sediment microbial communities from Yellowstone Lake, YNP, Wyoming, USA - YL17G11_40 | ecosystem: Environmental > Aquatic > Freshwater > Lake > Sediment | place: USA: Wyoming | collected...
CTGACTTCTCCAAAAAACCTCACTATTGTACGAAACAATCCTGTTTAAATGGAAGGGAAAATGAAAAGGACCCTTGGGCTGGGCATTGTTTTCATCGGTTTCCTTGCTGTCGGCCTGATCGCAGGATCACCTGTGTTCTTGAAGATCAAAGTGCAAACAGCCAGCGTCCGAGCCAAACCGGACATGCAAAGCAATATTATCCGCAAGCTGGGTGAGGGGACCCTGCTGGAAGCCCAAAAGAAAGTCGGAGATTGGTACGAGGTTGCCGTCAAGACCGATGTGGGAATTTCCGTTGTCGGCTACATCCATGAGATGTTTGTCGAAGTGGAAACGGCCGAGGAGGAAAAAGCGAAAGAGACAATGAAGGAAGAGAAGGTCAGAGAACCCGAACCCATGCCCGAGGTCAGGACGAAGAGAGTGGAACGGGCCGATGCGGCCCAGAAGAAGTTCGAGCTCAGTCTCTACGGCGGCTACGCGCTGACGCAGGTCGACGGGCAGTCGAACTACACCAGGACCTGGAGCTTTTATTGGGTGGACTCGGTGACCGAAACGACGAACATCACCGGCAAGTCCCCCGGAGCAGGGTCGATCGGCGCTTCGTTCGCCTACTTCTTCACCCCCAACTTCGGCATCCAGCTCAGCGGGGAATTCCTCCTCAAGGGCAACATCCCCATGAAGTCCCACTTCAATTACGACTATACCTGGTATACCGGCAGCTCCTACAACGAGACCGCCGACTGGGAGGGGACCGGGGGGCTCAGTTCCATCCCCATTAGCCTGGACCTCGTCGGGCGGTTCGGGGGCGGGACGATCGGAGGATCCGTCTCGGCCGGAGCGACCCTGTTCATGAACTCGTTCGAGGCGGACTCCGCCATCGGCTTAGGCTACTCTGAATACAGCTGGTACTGGTACTGGTACCCGTACTGGTATTATTGGTGGCAGGACGTCGACGCCCTTCGGATCCCCGTCGTCATCGATAAGACGAGCTGGACCGCCTTCGGCGGCAACTTCGGGGCGAGCCTGACGTTCAAGATGTCCGACAAGATCGGCCTCTTTCTCGACGGCCGCTACTTCCTGTGCCCCGCGAAGGAATTCGACTGGAGCTTCGTCACGGGCACCTACGACGGGATCTTCTACGACGACATCACGGACGTCGAGATCGACCAGGATGCGTTGGATTACCTCGGCGTGGGCAACAACATGAAGCCCTTCAAGGTCAACCCCTCGTTCTTCCGGATCGCGGCCGGCATCAAGTTCTATCTGGGCGACTAGGAAGGGAAGGAGCTCGATAAGGGCTCTTCAAGCCGCAAGCCATACCCGGGGAAGGCCGCCGAAAGGCGCCTTCCCCTCTTTTTATCTCGTTTTCTGGCCCTCGCATCTGGATTATTACCTTGATGAGTTCACGTTTCGCTTCCATCGCCGAACTGCCCCGGATCGTCACCAAGGTTAATTTCTCGCAATTCGGCTTCTTCATTGGGGTGAAAATCCACCTGTAGGGCCCGGTCCGCGCCTACCTGGCCATTTTCTCGCTTGGGCGGGAGTCTATCGTCCTTGGCATCCGGAGCGGACCGCCCTCTACCGGGTGCTTTTTCATTATTTCGACAGATTCCTGACTGAGTAAACTCCTATCTCCAAAAGGCATGAGACGGACAACCGGCGGCCGCGCCGATCGCGAGATCGGACAGGATGACGGTCAGGACAAGATACAGGAGCAAGGGCAGGGCGTCGTAGCCGGCGATCATGACGCCTTTCGTCAAGCCGCCGGCCCCGCGGTGGGACAGGGTTTCCGCGACGGGAAAGCCCGCGAGGAGGACAACGAAGCCCGCCGTGAAAAGGATCCTGGCGACGTTCCGCGAGAACAACCTCAGGACGCGGATGTGCGTGTAGATGGCGAGCGGTGACAAGAGAATCAGTTCGTTCAGAAGGAACATGCCGGTGCGTCCTCGGGATCGACTAGACAGGCGAAAAATGCCCGTCCCCCGACGACCGCCATTATATCCGGGAGCGGTTCGCTTGAAAAGCGCCGGGGCCGGAACCGGTGCGGCAGGCTTATTCTTTCGAGTTCTCTCATTATACCTGATACCTGGACCGATTTAAGGGGAGCAGATCATTATCGCGTTCATAACAGATTTGATCTCATGATCACGGGCGGTGGGAGTTTAGAATCTTTCTGCAGGGGGAAAGGGTTTTCCGCCCAAAGAGCTATAGCGGAGGGGCGGAGGGCGCTCCGCCCGCTCGAACCTATTTCTTGACGACAGGGATCCAGATTTCGGTGAGGAGCTCCTGCGGTTTGACCTGCATGGGGCTGTTCAGGTAGCGCTCCAGGAGGGGATCGTTCGCGGCGTAGCCCTGGGCGCCGACCCAGGCCACGAGCTTTTCGATCGTCTCCCCGATTTGTTGGTAGGGCCCGACATGCGTGGCCGCGGCGACGGTGCTATGGCTCCAGACCTTCTTGATGAGCGGGGCTTGGGGCATCGTCTGTTCCGTGACGATGAACCCGACCTCCCAGGAGAGGTCCGGGGAGTCGACAGGTGTCTGGGCATTGTGATATATCGCCACCATGGGCCCGCGGATCGCGGAGAAGATGTTCTGCTCCTGCATGGCCTGGATCAATTGGCCGATGACGCTGGTTATGTCGGAGATGGGGCCTTTGTGGACGATGCAGCAGTAAGCGAAGGGCGGGACCTCTTTGATGGAGGCAAAGGGTTCCTGGGGGGAGCCTGCGTCCGGCGAAGCGGCGGGAAGGGCCGCGATGGATAAAGTGGAAACGAGAGACATGGCCACGATGGCCGGGACGGCTGAATGGAAACGGCGTTTCTTGCTCATCGGAATTCCTCCTGCGGTAGTCGCTGACGAAACCAGGGCCATTTTAGCATTCCGGGAGACGGAAGGAAAGGGCGAGCCGGGTTTTAGTTTGCCCGGCCGCAGCCCCGCTTATTTCCAGCCCAAGCTTTCCAGGCGCTTCAAGCCCGTAAGCCCTGCTGCGTCGTTATCGCCGAGCGTGAACGGCGCAATCTAAATATAACCGGGCCCAGACGTACGTTTTATCGGCACCCGCCTCCAGGTCCTTGTAGGCCGCCCAATTGAGGATTTAGCCGCTGGAAGGCCATTTCCGGGGCGCCGGCGACCGAGACCGATTCAGCGGGCGGCGCGGGGAGAGTGTCTTAGAAACGCGCTTTTTCGCTTGAATTTCTCCCTTAGAGAAGATATTTTAGACTCTATGCGCGGTCATTCCGGGAGCGGAAGGAGGCTGTCATGAACCGCCGTGATTTTCTTAGGACCACTTTGGCCGGGGCGGCCGTTCTCCCTTCAGCCCCTCCTCTTTTATCTGTTCCTGTGCTTGCGGACGACGGCCGGCGAAAAAGGCTCCGGGAGCTCGGCATCATCATCGGCGACCTGGCCCCGGGACCCTTTAATGCCATCACGGATGTCCGGGGAGTCAGGGTCGGCCATAAAACGATCATCAAGGGCCAAGGCAAGGGAGCCGCCCGGACCGGGGTCACCGTCCTCCTGCCCCACGAAGGCAATATCTATGAGGAGCGTCTCTTCGCCTCTTCGTTCGGGCTTAACGGATGGGGCGAAATGACCGGGCTGGCCGCGATCGAAGAGACAGGGCTTCTCGCGACTCCGATCTTCCTGACCGGAACCTACAATGTCGGCATTGTCCAGAGCGCCGCCTCTGCTTATCTCCGGAAGACGAACCCGAGGCTGGGGCTTTCAGGAGGGACCGTCCATCCGGTCGTGGCCGAATGCTTTGATGATTTCCTGAGCGATACGCCGAGCCGCCCCATCTCCGCAAAGGACGTTTTTTCCGCCATCGAGAACGCCGCGGGAGGACCGGTGGCCGAGGGAGCGGTCGGAGGCGGGACCGGGATGACATCCTTCGGCTTCAAGGGCGGCATCGGCACGTCCTCCCGGAAAATAAAAAGCGGAGCCACGGTCGGCGTTCTGGTCATGGCCAATACCGGTGGACGCCGTCAGTTGCGCATCGACGGCGCGCCCGTCGGCCGGGAAATTCGAGGATTCGAAGAAGCTGAAAAACGGACGAAGTCCATCATCCTCATCGCCGCTACGGACGCCCCACTCCTTTCTTATCAGCTTAAGAAAATCGCCAAGAGAGTCGCCCTGGGCCTGGCCCGGGTAGGGGCCATCTCCGGGACGGGAAGCGGCGACATCATCCTGGCCTTCTCCACGGCTAACCGGCTCCCGCGTGTCCCGGCCGGAGCGATCCAAAAGATCCGGGCCGTCAACGATTTTTTGATCACGCCCCTTTATCAGGCGACCGTCGAGGCCACCCAGGAAGCCATTCTCAACGCCTTGACCTCCGCCGGGACCATCGTTGGCAAGGACGGCAACACGAGCTATGGGATCCCTCTCGACCAGGTCGAAAGGATCATGAAAAAATACCGCAGGCTGGGAGAGTAAGCCATGCGAGGAGAGAAGAATTCCATCACCGACGTCAGCGGGGTCAGGGTCGGGCATCTAACGTTTCAGCGGGACATCCAGGGTCCGTCGGGAGAAGCGATTGCCGCCCGGACCGGCCTGACCGCCGTCCTCCCCGCGCTCATGGAAAAGGAGCTGAGGTTCTTTTTCTCCACCTATGCCCTGGGGGCAGGGCTGGAGATCACGGGCTTCGAGGTCACGGAGGATTTCGGCTACCTGAATTCGCCCCTGGTCATCACCAACGCCTGCAACTTAGGCAAGGCTTACAACGCCGCCCTCTCTTACGGCTTCATCTTGAAGCGGGGGGAAGTCTGGCCTCCGGTTATCATCGGGCTCAACGATTCCTTCTTGAACGAGATGGACCGGGAATGCCTGGAGGAGGGGGACATTCTGGATACCTTTCGCCGGGCCACGGACGGGAAGGTTGAAGAGGGCTCGGTCGGGGCCGGGACCGGGCTGCGAGCTTTGGGCGCCAAAGGAGGGATCGGCACATCCTCCCGCCGGGTTTTCATCGGGGAAGAGGAATACACCTGCGGCGTTTTGGCCGCCTCTCATTTCGGCAACGGGGGCGCCACGAACGGGAAACCCCCGGCCGAACGAGCGGGCGAGGACGAGGGCGCCCTCATCCTGGTTACCGCCTTGGATATTCCCCTCCTCCCTCATCAGCTCCAGAGAATCACCAAGAGCCTGGTCGCCCGGATGGATGCCGTCATCCCGTCGGGAAGCTTCTCGGATGCCGTCCTCGGGGCGACCTTCACAACGGCCAATGCCATGACCATATCGGAGGAGGGGCCCCTGGAATTCGAGTTCCGATCCATCGCCGACATCCATCTCGAGGGCATCACCGACGCCGCCTGCCGGGCGGCGGAGGAAGCCGTCGTCCATTCTCTTCTTCAAGCCCGGCCGGTCCGCGGAAAATCCGGCCGCACTCTGGAGACCATCTCTCCGGAGCGCCTGGCCGGGATCTTCAAGAACAAGGAAGCCTGATCCGTGCCATGAACAATCCTGAACACCAACCCCGCCTGCTCCGAAAAATGAACCTCCTGGACGCCACCTTCCTGGTCATCGGCTCCGTCATCGGCTCCGGGATCTTCATGACCTCGGGCATCATCGCCGGGTATCTGCCCTCACCCGGCCTGCTCCTCATCGTCTGGGCCGTGGGCGGCCTGTTCACGCTCTGCGGGGCCCTGTCCTTCGCCGAGCTGGGGGCCATGTTCCCCAGGGCCGGGGGACAGTATATCTATATCCGCGAGGCTTACGGTCCCTGGGCCGGGTTCCTCTTCGGCTGGGGTTTCTTCTGGTTCATCATGTGCGGCGGGATAGCTACCCTGGCCGTGGGCTTCGCCGAATTCGCGGGGTATTTCCTTCCTTCCTTGTCCACCCAGGCCGTCATCCTGAAGTTGAGCCTTTTCGGTTTGCCCTATACGCTTTCCGCCGGACAGCTCCTGGCCGCCGGGGCGATCATCTTCCTGACCGTCGTCAACTACCTCGGTGTCAAGACCGGGGTTGTCGTCCAGAACATCTTTACCTTTCTCCGGCTGGGATCGGTGGCGGCTATCGCGGTCTTCGGGCTGACCCTGGGAAAACGAGCGGGGATCACCAACTTCGGACAGCTCTTTTCAGGCGGAGAAGCCCTGGGACGCAACGTCTTTTCGGCTTTCGGCCTGGCCCTTATCGCCGTTCTCTGGACTTATGACGGCTGGTATGCGGTCAACTGCACGGCCGAAGAGATCAAGAGACCGGAGCGGAACATCCCCATGAGCCTTCTGCTCGGAACGCTGAGCGTCACCTTGATCTATCTCGTGGTCAATGTCGTTTATGTCCTGGCCCTGCCGGTGGAGAAGATGAAAGGAGTTGTCCGTATCGGCGAGCTCGCCTCCACTCAGCTCTTCGGGCCGGTGGCCACTTCAGCCATCGCGGCCGCCATCATGGTCTCCGTCTTCGGCTGCCTGAGCGCGACCATCCTCTACGGTCCCAGGGTCTATATGGCCATGGCCGATGACCGGGCTTTCTTCCGGAGCATGACCTATATCCATCCCCGTTACCGGGTTCCCAGCAAGGCCTTGATCGGCCAGGCCGTATGGTCCTGCCTCCTCTGCCTTTCCGGGAAATACCAAGCCCTTTACGAATACGTCGTCTTCGCCCTCGTTATTTTCTTCGCCGCCACGGGGTTCTCTGTCATCGTCCTCCGCCGCAAGAAGCCTGACCTTGCCCGGCCCTTCAGGGTCTGGGGTTATCCTTTCATCCCGGTCCTCTTCGTCCTGATCAACCTGGCTATTTTCGGCAACACCATCGCGGCCCAGCCGCTCAAATCCCTCATCGGGCTGGCCATCCTGCTCATTGGGATCCCGGCCTACCTCTATTGGCAAAAAAAAGACGCAGCCGTCCCTAAGGAGTAAACATGTCCGCGAAAATTAAATCCATCACCAACCCCCGCCTGAACCTCAGGGTCCTCCGTGCCGAGGACATCCGCAGGATCCATGAAACCACCCTGGAGATCGTCGAAACCATCGGCGTGAAATTCCCGTCCCCAAGGGCCCTGGACATCTGGGAAGCTCATGGCGCCCGGGTGGACCGCGGAACGCAGGTCGTCAAAATTCCTGCGGCCCTCATCGAATCCGCCCTGGGCAGCGCGCCGCCCGTTTTCACTCTTGCCGCCCGGGACCCCTCGCAGGACCTTCCCCTAGACGGAAACCATGTCTATGTCGGAACGGACGGCTGCGGCATCGAGGTGATCGACATCGCAACGGGCCTGAAGCGGCGGTCAACGGTCCGGGACGTGGCGGACATCGCGCGCATCGCCGATGACCTGGAGGAAGTGGCCTTCCATTGGGTCCCCGTCTCCGCCCAGGACTGCCCGCCCGAAACCCGGGGACTTCACGAGCTCCTGGCCATTTGGAGCAATTCAACCAAGCATGTCCAGACAGAAAGCATCTATTCCGGACGGGAAGCCCGGGCAGCTGTGGAAATGGCCTCCGTCCTTGCCGGCGGCCGGGATGCCCTCCGCAAACGGCCTCTCCTATCCATCATGGAGTGCACCATCTCCCCCTTAGCCCAGGACAGCGGGAGCCTCGAAGCGGCCCTCATCGGCGCCGAGGCGGGGTGCCCCGTTGGGTTCATGACCATGGCCTCCTGCTGCTCTACGGGACCGGCCACGATGGCTGGGAACCTTGCCATGGGCAACGCGGAGGTCTTAAGCGCTCTGGCTCTCATCCAGCTAGCTTTCCCCGGAGCCCCGATGTATTACGCCTCCGCTCCGACCGTCATGGACCTCCGTTCAGGCGCCTACACGGGAGGCGGTCCGGAGGATTTCCTCTTCGGCGCCGCTTCCAACGAGCTGGCCGATTTTTATAACCTCCCGCTCTCCATGGGCTCCTTCGCCACGGGCGCCAAGGAGCCCGGCTGGCAGGCCGGCCTGGAAAACGGTCTCTCGACCTTCATGGCCTCGGCGGTCATGTCCGACATGCTTCTCGGCGTGGGCCTTCTCAATGGGAGCACCATCTGGTCCTTTGAGCAGATGATCATGGACTGCGAGATCTTCAGTATCATCCGCAAGATGATGGAGGGCATTCCCGTGGACGCCGAGACGCTGGCCTTGGAGGCCATCCGGGAGGCCGGCCCCGGGGGGGATTTTCTGACCCACGACCACACCCTCCGGAACATGCGAGGACTTTGGATCAATACTCTCCTGGACCGCCGCCCTTATACGGTCTGGGAGAGCAAGAGGGACGGCGCCCGGGACTGGGCGCGCGACAAGGCCAAGGCCATCCTCGCCGGCCACCATCCGGTCCCCTTGGAGCCCAAGTTGGAAGCCGAATTGAGGAAAATCATCCTATCTTCAGGAGCTTGAAGATCTGAAACCGCGGGAAACTGTTCGCAGATCAGGTCCGCTTATATTTTGACCGGCAAGGAGACAAGACGATGGCCGGAGTCACTCGACGGGATTTCCTGAAAAAAGCCGGCCTCGCGGCGGCAGGGGGGTGCGGGGTCCTTCTCAAGGGGTGCGCCAAGAAAACTTCCTTTGACCTTGTCATCAAGGATGGATTTGTCCTCGACGGCTTGGGGAACGCCGGGACCGTCGCGGACGTCGGGATCAACGGTGATTCCATCGCCGTCGTGGGCAAGATCCCATCCACGCGCGCGAAAACAGTCCTCCAAGCCAAAGGAATGGCCGTCGCTCCGGGCTTCATCGATGTTCACAACCACACGGCGGTCGAGCTTCTGGTCAATCCCAAGGCGGAGAGCGCGATCCGCCAGGGCGTGACGACACTTGTCAGCGGCCAGTGCGGGGAATCGCCGTTTCCTTTCTCAGACGGCATGTTCGAGGAGGTCCGCGAAGAGAACAAGGCTGAATACGGAGTGGACGTCGACTGGAAGACCGTCCAGGGGTTCCTTTCGCGCCTTGAGCGGGGCGGCATGGCGTTGAACTATTCGACGTTCGTCGGGCAGGGCACCGTCCGAGCGGCCGCCATGGGCTACGGCGACCGGAAACCCACGGCCTCAGAGATCGACCTCATGAAGAAGATGGTGGCGGAAGCCATGGAGAACGGCGCCCTGGGCCTCTCCTCCGGGCTGGAGTACACGCCCGGGAGCTTCGCATCGACCAAAGAGATCATCGAGCTGGCCCGTGTCTCGGCCTCCTCCGGCGGCCTTTACGCGACCCACATGAGGGACGAGCAGGATTTTATCCTGGAGGCCGTGGACGAGGCCATCCGGATCGGCCGGGAGGCGGGGCTTCCCCTCCAGATCTCCCACCTCAAGGTCGGCTACCCGGGCAATTGGCCGAAGCTCCCGGCCGTGCTCCGGAAGATCGAGGATGCCAGGGATTCCGGCTTGGATATTTTCTGCGACCGTTATCCCTACATCGCCGGCGCCACCGGTTTGAGCCTCTATTTTCCGCTCTGGGCGCGGGAAGGCGCCACCCGGGATTTTCTGGCAAGGCTCAAAGACCCTGCCCTCCAGGACAGGCTTCGGGCGGCGCTCGCCGACAAAGAGGGGAAGCTGGGCTCCTGGGACAAGATCCTCATCTCTGATGTCGTTTCCGATGCCAACAATTGGGTCGAAGGCCGGACGATCCTCGAAGCGGCGGGCCGTTCCGGAAAGCCCCCTTACGAATTCATGAGGGATCTTCTCCTCGATGAAAAGGGCCGCGTCGGCATGATCAGCTTCACTATGAACGAGGACAACCTGAAACGGATCCTGTCCCATCCGCTCGTGGGCGTCTGCTCCGACTCCGAGGCGGTCGCTCCCTATGGCCCGCTCCGGAAGGGCAAGCCGCACCCGCGTTATTACGGAACGTTCCCAAGGGTTCTGGGAAAGTACGTTCGCGAGGAAAAACTCATTCCCCTCGAAGCCATGGTCCGGAAAATGACGTCTGTTCCAGCCCGGAGGTTCGGTTTCGCGCGTCGCGGCGTTCTAAGCGAGGGCCAAATTGCGGACATCGTCATCTTCGACCCCGACAAAGTGATCGACAAGGCGACATGGGCTGACCCTCATCAATATCCCGAGGGCATCCCGCATGTCATCGTCAACGGCCGGGCTGTGATCGAAAACGGCGAGCACACGGGCCGGCTTCCGGGAAAGGTCCTCAGGAAAGACGGGCGGGACGTGGCGTGAAGAAAGGCTTTTTTTTCCTGGCCCTTTTAGCGAGTTTCCTGCAAACGGGAAAAGCGCTGCCGTCCGAAAAAGCCCTTTTCCAGGCTCCATCGGGCGCGTCCATGGAGCTCGAATTCCGGTCGCTCCAGCCGGGCGAGGTCCTTTTGGTCTCATTGCCGGATCCCCCCGGCGTCCGCAGGGCGGTCGTCGTTTTCCGGGAGAGGGAATACATCTTGACCGACGCCCTGCGTTTCGCCTTTGTCGGTCTCGACCTGGGGCTCGAGCCCGGATCGTACCCGATGACCGTTACGTTCGAGAGGACGAACGGCGGCCGGGAAGCCGTCCAAAGGGACATCGTCGTCGAAGCGAAGGAATTCCCCAGGAAAAAACTCTGGGTCAAAGAGAGTTTCGCCGTGCCGCCCAAAGAGGTCGAGGAGCGCATCCGCCGGGAAGCCGAGCTTGTCGCCTGGGTCTACGGGATCATCACGCCGCGGTGGCTCGGGGACGGAGCGTTCCTCCAGCCGAACAAAGGGAAGGTTTTCCCGAACTTCGGCCAGCGCCGGATCTACAACGACGCTCCCCGTTCGACCCACACCGGCGTCGATATCGCCGCCCCGCAAGGCGACCCCATCCGGGCCGCCAACGCGGGGAAGGTGGTCCTCGCGAGCCGCCTGTATCTCTCGGGCAACGCCGTCATCATCGACCACGGGCTCGGCGTGTTCAGCTTTTACGGCCACATGTCGAAGATCCTGGTGAAGAGGGGACAGGCCGTCGGGAAGGGGGATGTGATCGGGAAGTGCGGCACGACGGGACGGTCCACCGGTCCGCACCTCCACTGGGCGGTCCGGGTCTTCGACAGCCGCGTCGACCCGTTCTCCCTGCTTGCATTCGGATCGCTGCGCTGAAGGAATTGTTTTAGAATAAAGGCGGGGTTTCCTTGTGTTTTCCCTTGACATAGCCACAAACCAAGCGATATATTAATTTCTTTTCAAGGCGATGGAGTTCGCCTGAAACGCTTTTCTGCAAGCTGATAACTCCTACAACCAAAGGGCTAAGGAGGTTTGCGTGAAG
>Ga0315289_10014267_pt1 | contig 11109 bp, 9 predicted proteins | sample YL17G11_40_MG_FD_203452 | JGI IMG/M metagenome (GOLD analysis project Ga0315289, IMG submission 203452) | Sediment microbial communities from Yellowstone Lake, YNP, Wyoming, USA - YL17G11_40 | ecosystem: Environmental > Aquatic > Freshwater > Lake > Sediment | place: USA: Wyoming | collected...
CGAAGACAACATGCCCCTTGATGAACTATTGACCCAGGTTTGGGAGATGGATCCCATCTTCGACTGGGAAAACGTCAGCAAGGTGCGTGACTTCTGGGCGGCCAGCTTGCTCACCGCTCCGTAGGTCACGATAGGATAAAGGCAAGTTAGCAGGATCTTGATGTGCTTCTTGGGACACGGACAAAGTGCGTCCGTGTCCCAAGACCACAAGTAAGTAAATCGCCGATCCATGATGCCATTAGTGCCGAAAAAAAACCACATTCAGGTTCGGCCTTTTATGCATGAAGCAGTAGAACATAAACTCATTTGAATAACAGATGTCAAACAAACACCTGGATGCAGTTGCTACCCCGGGTGTGATGCTAAAGTATTGTCATAATATGGAGATTGAACTCATGACCATCCGGGCTGTTTTCTTCGATATGGGGGGCACCATCGAAACTTACGGGTACACACGTGCGCTACGCCTGGAAGCCACGTCTGGACTCCAGCAGCGGCTTCTCGCGGCCGGGATTGACCTGCATCTTGACAATGAGCGGCTTTTCGAAGTGATTTCCGCCGGACTGGAGCGTTATCACCAGTGGAGTTTGCAAAACCTGGATGAACTCCCGCCGAGTCAGGTCTGGCGCGAGTACATCATGAGCGATTATCCTGTTGATCAAAGTAAATTGGGGATGATCGCCGAAGATTTGATGCTGTACATAGAAACGCATTATTACCAGCGTGCCATGCGCCCGGAAATGCCGCTCGTGCTGGAAACGATCCAGAAAATGGGTTTGAAAATTGGCCTGATCAGCAATGTTTGCAGTCGCAGCCAGGTGCCGATCAGCCTGGAATTATATGGAATACGGCACTATTTCAACCCTGTGGTATTATCCAGCGAATATGGCCGCCGGAAACCAGACCCATCCATCTTCCACTATGCCGCCCGCCGGGCAAATGTGCCGACCAGCGAATGTCTCTACGTGGGGGATCGCATCGCCCGCGACATTTTGGGCGCCCGCAGGGCAGGGTACCGCCTGGCGATACAGATCCAGCATGATTTCGATCATGGAGAGGCAGACGAGGGCGCCACCCCCGATGCTGTAATTGCAAATATGAACGAACTGGTGAATATCCTGCGCGCCGAACATGGCGGTCCAGGAACCCGGGACAATGCCTGCAAGTCTCGTCAGGACGGGGTGTGCGCCTTCCTGTTCGATGCTGGGGATATCCTTTACTATCGGCCCCAGCGGGATCGTAAACTGAAGGCTTTTCTCAAAGAATTGTCACTTCCTGTAAAAAAGAACCATGCAGCAGAGATAGAGGCTCTTCGGCAGCGCGCCTTTCAGAATCAGATCACGCGCGATCAGTATTGCGAGGCCATTCTGCGGCTGTATGGCGTTACCCGGTCGGAGCATATTGTACACGGCAAACAAATTTTGGATGAGGATGCGAATAACGTGAAATTCTTCGACGGCGTGCGGGAGACTCTCCTGGCCCTGAAAGAAAGCGCTTACTTACTGGGCATTATCACCGATACTACCTTGCCGGTGCATGTCAAGTTGGGTTGGTTCGATCACGGCGGGTTTGGGCATGTTTGGGACTCCATTGTCTCATCCAAAGAACTGGGAATTCGCAAGCCAGCCCCGCAGATCTATCAAGCCGCTTTGCAGCAATTGGGCATCCCTTCCGAACGGGCGGTTTTTGTCGGCCATAAAGCCTCGGAGCTGGAAGGCGCCAGAGCGGTCGGGATAAAAACCATCGCTTTCAATTATGATGCAGGCGCTAAAGCAGATTTTTATATAGATCAATTTGCCGACCTGCTGAAAGTGCCGATAGTTTCTTATTGAATTCAGTTTAGTGGTAGAGGTCCGATGATAACTTACGACGCGTCTTTTTCTACAATGTGGGCAAACAAGAAATTTCCCGCCCTCGATGATTTCTTTATCGCCGCCCGGAAAATGGGGTTCGCCAGAGTTGAATTGAACCATCAGATCAATTCTGCCATGTTGTCGGGCATAGAACTGGATCATTACCAGTTCAGCAGCATCCACGAACCCTGCCCGGCAGATATTTCAACCGAGATGTTGAAGGAGCATGACTGGCTGGTTTCATCACCCAATGAGGAATGTCGTCGGCAGGGCGTGGCCTCCATCAAGCGCAGCATTGACCTGGCCAAGGCGCTGGGTGCAGGTATAGTGGTGATGCACTCCGGTACCATTCAGGTGAAAGGATCTCTTGAGAGCAACTTACGGGCGCTCTTCGAGGCCGGACAGGTTCATTCCCAGGGATACGCCGAGATAAAAAACCAGCTGACAGATATTCGCGCCGCGCATCTCGGCGTCTGCCTCGAATCTGTCAAAGAGAGCTTGTTGGAATTGCTCGAATATGCCGGCCATTCTGGCATCCGCCTGGGATTGGAGAACCGCTACCACTATTTTGATGTCCCCAATCCAGATGAGATGGGCTTTCTTCTTGGATTGGCGGGTCCTGACCAACTCGGCTTCGTTTACGATACCGGTCATGCTCAAGCTTTGGATCGCTTGGGATTTTACCCATACGAAGAATGGCTGCAGCGTTATTCTACCCGCATGATCGGTGTACATCTTCACGATGCCATCGGGATAACCGATCACCTTGCAGCGGGATTGGGAGAGGTGGATTTCGCCATGGTTGCCGCTTATCTTCCTGCAGAGGTTTTTCGCACTTGCGAATTCCAGACAACCAACACCGCCGAGCAGGTCGAGGCAGGTTTGAAGTTCTTAGCCGAACACGGTTGTATTAAATACCTGTAATCTCAAAAAAGGAGTTTCTCCCATGCGCAACTTTTTCAAGAAACGCCAAAATGTTTTCATCAAATTGATCCGAGATCAGGCCACACTGACCCTTGAAGGTATGGATGCCCTGAAAGCTTATATGATAGGCGAGGATCCCGCCGCCGCATCCAATCTTAACCTAAAGGAGAAAGAAGCCGACGAAGCCCGGCGAATCCTGATTGATGAATTGAACAAGACATTCATCACCCCATTCGACCGGGAGGATATCTTTGCACTTTCTCGGACAATAGACGATGTGCTCGACTATGCTTATAGCACGATGAATGAGATGGAAATCCTGAAAGTAGAGCCAACTCCTTTTATGCAGCGCATGGCTTCTCTGCTCAGAGACGCGGCTTACGAGCTATCAATGGCGGTTAATCGTCTGGAGGAACATCCTGGCGTATCCAATGATCACGCTCAACGCGCCAAAGCCCTCGAAAACCGGGTGGAGGACGTTTACCGGGAAGCCCTGGCCGACCTTTTCAGTGGAGTGGAAGACATCAAGCATGTAGTCAATATGCTGAAACTACGTGAAGTCTACCGTCACTTGAGCAACGCTGCCGACCGAGGCGACGAGGCGGCCAATGTCATCGCGGATATTGTCGTCAAGATTGCATAAGAGAGAGGCTGTATAAATGACATCGCTCATGATTGCCGTGATCGTCCTGGCGCTGGCATTTGATTTCCTGAACGGCATCCACGATTCCAGCAACGTGGTCGCTACAATGATTTCGTCTCGGGCGCTTTCGCCTCGTGTGGCTTTGGGGATGACCGCTCTGGCCAATTTTCTCGGCCCTTTTATCTTCGGTGTGGCGGTGGCTGAAACAATCGGGCATGAAATCGTCGCTGCCGAGACGATCAATATACAAGTGCTCCTGGCCGCGCTGGCGAGCGCGATTTCTTGGAATTTGCTTACCTGGTACCTGGGTTTTCCGAGCAGTTCTTCACATGCGCTTGTCGGTGGGTTTGTTGGGGCGGTTGTTATCGGAGCTGGCTGGCAGGCCATCCTACTACATGGATTGGAGAAGATATTGATTGCGTTGTTCATTTCTCCAATCGTCGGTTTTGTGATTGGATTTGTTATCCTCAGGATCATCTTGTTATTATGTTTGAAGGCCACACCACGCGTCAACGTTTTTTTCAAACGCGGCCAGATCATCACTGCCCTTGCCCTGGCGCTCAGCCACGGCACCAACGATGCGCAGAAGACCATGGGGATCATCACCCTGGCGCTGGTCACCGGCGGGTATATGAAGGTTTTTACTGTCCCCGTCTGGGTCGTTATCATCTGCGCCGGGATGATCGCTTTGGGCACTTCGGTTGGCGGATGGAAATTAATTCGCACGCTGGGAGGCAAGTTCTTTAAAATCCGTCCAGTACACGGATTTACTATCCAGCTGGCCTCGGCAGCCGTCATCCTGGGCGCTTCCCTGGTAGGGGGGCCGGTGAGCACCACCCAGGTGGTCAGTTCGGCCATCATGGGCGTAGGCGCAGCCGAAAGGGTGAACAAGGTGCGTTGGGGGGTCGCGCAGGAAATCGCCATGGCCTGGCTGTTGACCATTCCAGTCACAGCCCTGGTCGCAGCGGGCATGTACTGGGTGCTGATCCGGGTCATTCCATAGCCATCATCGAAAGGTCATAACAAGGTCATGAATATCGCTGAAACCTATGATGTCATTTGTATCGGGAATTACACCAAAGATACGATCATTTCTCCGGCAGATGTCAGGTATGTGGACGGGGGGGCGGTCAACTACTCGGCGCATGCGGCCGCTCGTCTCGGCTTGAAGGTAGCCGTTGTCACCCACCTGGCCAAAGAAGATGCACGCGTGGTCGAAAAATTCACCCAGTCGGGCATAGACTGCTTTGCGACCTATACGCCGCGGTCCACCTGTATGATATTGGAATATCCCACATTGGATCCAGATGTTCGCAATCTGTCAGTCGACGGAACGGCTGGCTCGATAACCGTGAGTGAAGTGGAGGGCTTGAAAGCAAAGACCGCAGTCATCGGTTCGAGCCTGCGAGGAGAGGTTGGCGTGGATATCCTCCAGGTGCTGGACGAGAAAGATATGCTCCTGGCGGCGGATATGCAGGGGTTTGTGCGCGTGTTGCGGGGTCAGAGCCTGGTATACGAACCCTGGGAGGAAATGCAGAGGACTTTGGCTTATCTGGATATTCTCAAGAGTGATGCGGTGGAAGCAGAGTTCCTCACCGGCGAAACCGATATCTACAGAGCCGCGCAAAGCTATGCTCGAATGGGCCCGAGGGAGATTGTGTTGACCCACAGGGACGGTGTACTGGTCTATGCCGAGGGTCAATTCCATGAGGCGGGATTCTATCCGCAGAAACTGAATGGGCGCAGCGGGCGCGGCGACACGTGCATCGGTGCTTACGTAGCTTCCAGGTTATCAAAGCCGCCAGCTGAAGCTTGTATATGGGCGGCGGCTGTGACCAGTTTGAAAATGGAAAAGCTGGGGCCTTTTGACCGAACGATCCAGGAAGTCGAAAATCTCATCTGCAGCAAATACAGGGGGAGAGAGTAGTTCCATTCACAGGGCTGTAGTGACTTAAATGGTGTGAATTAAGTGTGGTGTGGGAGTTATCCGCACCTTATTAATTACTTCATACCACTCCCTTTGGATTAGCACACGGCCGGTCGTTGCATCAAACCCTTCAGACACTGCCGGGTGCTGCATGAAGCGGATGCACCCGCATTCAGCGAGAAGGTTACATTGCTTCTTGCTTCTTACTTTTTAATTTTTCCCGCCTTGCCTTCCAGGCCTCCACCACCATCGGTACCAGTGAAATGAGGATGATGGCAATAATGACCAGCGAGAAATTGTGCCTGACAAAGGGGATGTTGCCGAAGAAATAGCCGGTTGCTAGGAACAGCGCGACCCAGGTTAGGCCGCCGAACACGTTGTACGAAATGAAATAACCGTAAGTCATCTTGCCCACGCCGGCCACGAAGGGCGCGAAGGTACGGATGATGGGCACGAAGCGCGCCAGGAAGATGGTCTTGCCGCCGTGCTTCTCGAAGAAGGCGTGCGTGCGCTCCATGTATTCCTTCTTGATCCACTTGATCTCGCCGCTGAAGGCGCGTTCGCCGATGGTGTGACCGATCCAGTAGTTGACCGTGTCGCCCAGGATGGATGCACCGGCCAGCAAGATATACAGCACGAATGGATTCAGCGCGCCCAGGGCGGCGAACGTTCCGGCAGCGAAGATGAGCGAATCGCCGGGCAGGAAGGGGGTCACGACGAAGCCGGTCTCCAAGAAGATGACGAAGAAGAGTAGACCATAGGTCCACAGGCCATAGGTCGAAATGACCTCGCTCAGGTATTTGTCCAGGTGGAGAAAAAGGTCAGCAATCTTGAGAAGTATTTGCATGATTGATCCTTTGCGTGATCTTTACGGAGATTATATAGCATCGTGGCAGCTCTCCGATCTACCATTATCTTGTGGAGTAGGCACAAGAACAGGAGGGACAGGGCGCAGTTTCCTGTTGATTAATACCAGGGCGATCAGGGTGAGCACACAGAGGGTGGCCAAAGCGACCATGCCAGCAGTGACGAGGAATACTCCCAGCGCATCTGGCCCACTCCCCGCAAGAAAGAGGCGCAAGGCTCCGAACACGATCATCACGGTCATTCCGTTCCACAAGCCGTGGATGTTGACGGATAGCGCGTATGAGCCGACCAAACGCAGGATTCGGTGTTCCTGCCTGGCTGAGGCAATTCCCCAGCCCATCAGGCCAGTTGCCAGGATGTGCATCAAGCTCCCGCCTGCGCGCGCTACGACAAGCGCGCCCCAGCCCTCCCCGGCGCTGCTGCCAGCCACTAGTCCTTCCATCAGGGCGAACCCCGCGCCGCTCAGTGCACCCAGGACGAATCCCTCCGCTGGAGCGCGCAGGCGACCTGCCAGCAGCCACACAGCAACGGGTTTGACCAACTCCTCGATCAGCGGTACTAGGCCTGCCATGACGACGAAGGCCAGCAGGATCACGAGCGGATTAACCAGGTAAGGTGCAAGGATCGTCAGGATGGCATCCAGGTCCCTGGCTGTGGATACTTGCGCCTGTATACGCGTAAAGGTACCTGTCCATTCGGGATGAGCAAGCAACAACATAATGCCCAGGACGGCAAGGCCCAGGTAGATAGCGAATTCGGCAATGATCGCCAAGCCCGGGCCGGCCAGTAAACCGATCCCAAAAGTTCCCCATAATCGCTGACGGGAGCCGAGAGGCAGGCCTCCCAGCCCGATCCACAGCAGGGTCAGCAGAGGCAGGGCAATTACCGGCAAATAAAAAAGCGGCGTCACCAGCCAGCTTACCTTGAGAGTGTTCCCGGTCCAAACGCCTAAAAGGATTGAAACAGCCCAGAGAACCAGGATCACGATCACCTGCCAGAAGCGGATAGGGCGTATGGAAGCCGGTTGGATGGGCTTACCCTTCAGCCTGCGCAGGCTATAGTATACCGATGGGATGAGCAATATCGCGCACAAGAACAATCCGCTGGCAAGGAGGAAATCAATGCCGGGTGAGGCTGCGCTGTTTTGAAAAAGCGCTGGTCGGGCTAGTGCGAGAACGCCCGAAAGGAGCATGAACATCCCACTGCTGGATGTGGAAAGAATTCCCAGGCCGCTAAAGACGGCGAGGAGCAGAGAGGGGAGGTGGTGAGACCGGGTTTGCATTTTGATCCCTTGGGAGTTAGCTACCTTTCTTGTAACTGCTCGACCGTGCCTAGTGGGGATTGAATCCCTGGCTCAAGGCATGAATGCTCATCAAGCGGTCAAGCGGAGTCGGGATTAGCCGACTTTCCTGAATTCAGCAGGGGGATCCATACCCTTGAGATGGGATGATCGACAGATACCTGGTTAATTATCTTTCTTACTTTTCCTCAATCGTCACCCGTATCAATTTGTCTCCTGGGGGGAGCGGGATGCCCGGTTGTGGGTCGCGGGCGGACAGTTGAGCCAGTACATCCATCCCTTGTAACACCTGCCCAAAGATCGTGTAGCCGCCGTCCAGTTGCGGGGCGGGGCCTAAGGTGATGAAGAATTGACTGCCGTTACTACCCGGCCCGGCATTGACCATGGCGACCACGCCCGGCCTGTCGAAGCGTAGGGATGGGTCAATCTCGTCGCCGAAGAGATAACCCGGGTTGCCCATGCCGGTCCCGCTCGGGTCGCCGCTCTGGGCGATAGTTCCGGGCAGGACGCGGTGGAAAGTGATGCCGTCGTACCAGCCTTGCCTGGCCAGGAAGACAAAGCTGTTCACCGTGAAGGGAGCCTTGTCGGCGTATAACTGGATGACCACCTCGCCCTTGGCGGTGTGCAGAGTTGCCAGGTACTGCTTGAGCGGGTCAATCGTCATCGGCGGGCAGGCGCTGAATTGCCGTTTGACCAGGGCGTACAGCCGGATGGTTTGATCCAGGCTGTCGAAATCTGCTAGGCCGTGATAGGGCTGGCCGTTGACCAGGAGAATGGGGAGCACCGTTCCTTGCAGACCAGCAGCGAAGGCGATGGCTTGCTCGACCCTGGCTTTGACGACCTCACCCTTCAAATCGGCCTGGAAACGGTCATAGTCCATGCCCAGATCTGTGGCCTGCTGCCGCGCCCAGGCCTCGAATTCCTCCTCCGTGAGCGCGGACCATTCTCCCTGACTGGCGTACAACAGATCGTGCATCTCCCAAAATTTACCCTGCAGCTCGGCAGCCTCGGCGACCTGCGCTGCCAGCACGGCTTTATCGTGCTCGCCGCTCAACGGCAGGTGGCGGTAGACCATCCGCAAGTCATCGGGATGGGCGGCCAGCAGATTCATCAAGCCGGCGGACACCAAGGCGCAGTTCTGGCACTGGAAATCGCTGTAGATGACGAGCGTGACCGCGGCATTCGCTGGCCCAGAAACGTGATCGCCTTCCAGGAGGGGCACAGCCTCGGCGGGACTGGGCGTCCCCGGCCCGGGTGGGACATTGAGCACCAGACAGGTCGGGAACAGCGCGGGCGGTGAGGCTTGAGCCATGTTATGAGTTGGGGTATTGATCGCTGAAGGAGATGCGAGATTGTTGCAGGATGCAATCAGCAACGAAACCAGGATGAGCAAGAAGTTTTTAAGCATAGGAATAAGTTTCTTGTTTAGGATGTGGTTGGACTGCATCCTACTCGCAGTGTAACTGCTCGCGAAATATAGAGAAGGGATCACTTCGCCACCGCCTCCAGCAACTGCTGGAACGAGGTCATCTGCGCAATGAGGCGCAGGAAATCACCTAACGAGGTGCTTTGGGCGCGCAGTTGGCGCACCGCTGGGCCAACCGGGTCCTCGCCCGCCGCGCCTCCGGGAACGTCCGCGTAGGCACCATAGAAGGCGAAATAAGCCTGGTTGAGTTTGCGGATGGCGTAACCGTTATCCCAAAAGAGCTGGCGGCGCTGCTCCATATGAAACTCGGCCTCTTCGATCTTGCCCTCGGACAGCAACTCGTCGGCGTGGACGCGCGTGGTGTGCATCTCGGCGCGGAAGTCGAAGGGCTTGCGCAAGTTGCTCGGGTCAATCGGCCCCGATGGCAAATTGATCGGGCTGGCCTGGGACAAGAGGGCCTGGATTAGTTCGGGGTAGTACCGCACCAGGATGAGCGCGCCGATCTCATGTCCGGCGATGGAGGCAGTTGTCTCGTTCATGGTGCGCAGCTCAGAGCTGGCATAATAGTTCATCCCTAGCGGACGCAGGGTCAGCCAGTTGTGGATCCACTCGTGGGCGATGGTGTCGGTCAGCCAATTCAGGTCGGTGGTGCGTTCGACCATGGTCGGGTACGAGCCAATCCCGCCCACCGGCACGACCAGTGAGGAGACATTCAGCCCTTTGTCCACGCGCTCTTCCAGTGCGGTCTGCTGGTCTATGGAGAGGTCGGGGAGCAGCGAGATGTTGGTCTCGGTTTGGATCTTATCGCGCCGCGAGACGATCAGGTCGAAAGGCAGGGGCGTGATGTGGAATAGGACGGGCGGGACGGGCTGGCCGCCTGTCGTCAGGCCCAGCTCATTGACCACCACGCTGACTTGATCCTGCAAGACAGCCTCCGAGATTGGCACCAGTTTTGCCTGGCGCGCTTTGAGCTGGCTCAACTCTGCCCTAAGCTCAATCGAAGCGGATTCGGGATCCTTGACCTGGGGATCGGTGTAGATCAAGCTGAGTTGGTGTTCACCCTGGATGATCTTCCCGGTCAGCTCCAGGGTGTCTACCACGATGCGGCGATGAGCGTCGTACTCGAAGCAATACGGCGTGCCGAGCGCGCCCTGGGCGAATTTGACGCCGAAGGCGTTCAGTGTCCAATCGAAAAAATCGAATTCGACTGGACGGGTAAAGGTGCGTGTACGGTCGGTCGGGTTGCTGGGGGCGAGCAGGGTGCTGCTGCTGAGCAACACGGCAAGGAAGATAGCATAGCAGGCGACTTCGATGATGCGCAGGATGCGGTAGAACATGGGGGGGATTATAACAATAAATGGAGTCCGAAGTCTCCGACTTCAGCAGCTAAACGTTTGGCTCTTTAGGCCCCTCGGGTGCGTTATAATGGTAGCTTGTACTGCCAGCTACCATAATATTCCCATCATGGCCGAAAACTTTACCCTTTTCCGTACCATGCTGCTCATCCGCCGCTTCGAGGAACGCCTGCTGGCTGAGTTTTCGACCGGCAAGCTGGTCGGCACAACTCATGCTTACATAGGGCAGGAAGCCAATGCGGCCGGGATTTTTTTTGTCACCGATCCAGGCGACGTGGTTTTCAGCAACCACCGCTGTCATGGCCACTTCCTGGCTTATGGCGGCGACCCCTACCGCCTGGCTGCCGAGTTGATGGGCAAGGACAGCGGGCTGGTCGGTGGGCGGGGTGGCAGCCAGCACATCCACTGGCGCAACTTTTACTCGAACGGAATCCAGGGCGGTATCCTGCCGGTAGCGACCGGCATGGCGCTGGCCGAAAAGGTGAACAAAACTGGCAAGATCGCCCTCACCTTCCTGGGCGATGGGACGCTGGGCGAAGGAGCGCTCTACGAAAGCCTGAACATCGCTTCACTTTGGAACCTACCGATCCTTTTCGTGGTGGAAAACAACCGTTACGCCCAGACCACGCCAATCGAATTGGCCGTCGCAGGCACGATCAAGGGACGGTTTTCCGCTTTTGGGATCACGACCCTGGAACGGGATACCAGCGACGTGCTGGAAGTACAGGCTGCCGCGGTGGAGGCGGTAGGAAGTGTCCGCCGGAACGGACGACCCGTGGGCTTGATCCTGCACACGTACCGTTTCTCCGCGCAC
>Ga0315289_10014269_pt1 | contig 11107 bp, 8 predicted proteins | sample YL17G11_40_MG_FD_203452 | JGI IMG/M metagenome (GOLD analysis project Ga0315289, IMG submission 203452) | Sediment microbial communities from Yellowstone Lake, YNP, Wyoming, USA - YL17G11_40 | ecosystem: Environmental > Aquatic > Freshwater > Lake > Sediment | place: USA: Wyoming | collected...
GCTGCCCGAAACCAACCTTCGGCCGTCAGGGCTCAGGCAGACGGAAAACACCGCGTCCGTGTGGCCCCGCAGAACGGACAAGCACTGACCCATCTCCACGTCCCAAAGCCTCAGCGTCCCGTCCCGCCCCGCCGAGAGCGCCCGGCGTTCGTCCAGGCTCAGGCAGACGGAGAGCACCGCGTCCGTGTGGCCTTCGAAGGTGCGCAGGCACCGTCCTGTGGCCACGTCCCAGAGCTTCAGCGTCTTGTCCCGCCCCCCCGAGAGCGCGCGGCGTCCATCGGGGCTCAGGCAGACGGAGAACACCGCGTCCGTGTGGCCCCGCAGAACGGACAAGCACTGACCCATCTCCACGTCCCAAAGCCTCAGCGTCCCGTCCCGCCCCCCCGAGAGCGCGCGGCGTCCATCGGCGGGCAGAGAGACCGAAACCACCTTGTGGCCCTCGAAAGTGCGCAGGCAGGCGCCTGCCTCCCCCTCCCTGTGCGGTGACGGTTGAACGGGCACTGGGGCTGCCGCTGCCTGCGGAACATGTACCTGCTGCGGCCGCGCCTCGGCCACTATCCGCTCTGCGCGCTCAGCCGGGATTCCCATCTCCTTAGCCCTGGCCAGGAGAAAGGCGCGTTCCTGCTGTGTCAGGGAACCATCCAGCCAGGCAATCTCAGCCAGTTGCCGAAGGGCCGTCTCACCACCCGATGGGGCCGGTGGACGCTCCGCGGCTTCGGCCTCCTCCTTGGCGATGGGAACGGGCTCGGCTGCAGTTTGCGCCGTCTCCTCGCCCCCCGCACGGCCGAGCAGCGCTTGGACCGTGTCCGCCAAGTGCTGTAGGTGCTGCTCCAACGGCGGTGTGAAGGCATCCAGGTAGTGCAGGGCCGCCAGAATATAGCGCATCGCGGGGGACGGCCGTACGTCGTGGATGCGAAAGGGGAGGATCGGAATGCCGGCGTCCACGGCGTTCTGAACCTCGCGCTTGACGTGGTCGGACTGGTTGGAATCGGCTGAAAAAACGAGTACGAAGACCCGGCTCTGCTCGATCGCCTCGGTAATGGACGCGCGCCAGTCGGCGCTCGCGAGGATGTCGCGTGAGGCCATCCAGCAGCGGATATTGCGGCGCTCCAACGTTGCGCACATTGCCTTAGCGGTCGGCTCGTCCTTGGCCGAATAGCTGATGAACACATCGTGGGCCATCGCGCTGCCTCCTGGCCGTGCTGCGTCGCTGGCTGAGCCGGGCATTCCCGCGCCCATATTCTAAGCCCGCGCAGGCAGCTTGTCCACACGGTGTGCCGTCGGCTCCATCCTCATGACGCTGGTCAAAGTGTCTCCGTCACTTGGGCGCCGACCACCAGAGGTTCGCTGGAACGCCGGACGGCAAAGGCCGTTGTCAGCCCCGTCGGTTTCCCCACCTCACGGCCTCGTTAATGGAGGGCCGCTACCAGCGTGCGAGGTGCTCAGAACATATGTGCGTGGTACGTATCTGACCTGCCGGCCAGGCCCGTTGAATGCCGCCGTCTGCCGCCGACTCCCGTTCGCTCCCGTGGTAAGAGGCCATGGCAACTCGTTTCGCCTGGAATACATAAGTCAGAAGAGACGACCCAGAGCCGGCTTATGCTTCACCGCCAACAAGTGTGCAGAATGGATGAGAATCCTGGTGTCGCCGGTCCGATCCCGACCACATGTCATGAGGAACAGGCTGAGAGGACCTCTTCTTGCGTTTTCCACCCGTCAGCCTATCCTGCCCACTTAGCGCGGAGCGTGGCATAGTCAATCACAAGGGGGCGTGAGAGTTCGGGGCGTTCTTTAGTTACAGAGCAGGCCCCCGGTCTCACCGACAACGATCTGTCCAGGAGCGCTGAGCAGCGGCCTGACAGCCCTCGGGTCGCCGGACTTACCGGGTTCACCCAGGGCCCGTCGGGCGGCCCGTGCGTTCCAGAGGCTCAGCGGTGCCTGGACCGGTTGTCGACCAGGAAAGGGGTGAGCTTCAGGGGCAGGCCGCAACCGGCGCACCGGTAGCGCTGGACGGTGACGGCGCTCACACGCAGGTCGGTCAGTCCCCGCAAGGTAGTGTGGTGGCGGATGAGGTGGCCCCGGCAGTAGGGACACGAGCCTTGGCGTTGGGGGGGCTCAGACATGACGACGGGCAAGCGAAATCCCAAGCGGATCATGCTTTTGCTCCCGGTCACCTCCCCGTCCAAAGCGCATAACATGCCCGAACTGCCACCCCAGATTCCCTGGCAACCTCAAAAACCACATCCCCCACGCCCCGGCGAACACTTACACAGTAACGGGAGGGTTGAACGCCTTGGCCGAGTCGACTATTATGTTTTTTGCAGCGCGAACGCAGACCGGGAGAGCTTCGGATGAGCGTTTCTCGTCTCAGTCTTCGGCTCCCGCTGCGCTGATCTCGAGGACTCGGCTCTGCAGGACACGTGAAGAGAGTTTACCGATGAGTTTCACAGACGAACGGAATGAGTTGTTGGACGATTACCGGCGGGATTTGGGGCCGATGCCGGCTCGCCCGCCGCTTGGCACGAAGGTGATCTACAAACGTGGGATGCGCGGTTACGAGGAATGGAAGATCGAATATACGGCGGAATCCCCGGACACAATGCCGGAGCCAGCCGCCCAAAAGATCGCGGCCTATCTGCTGATCCCGCGGATGCAGGGCAAAGCAGCCAAGTCATGGTTTCCCGCCATGATCTGCTTCCACGAGTGCTTCTGCGACTGCACGACAGGGAAGGACGCCGTAGTGGGGAAGGCATTTGACCGGCCGGATCAGGCTTAGGGCGTCGAACTGGTGCGGGAGGGATTCGTCATACTTGCCCCCGACACGCTGAACTGCAGTGAAAGAAACATCCCATCCATGAGGCAGCCTGGAGAGCTCCTTGCCAAGAACTGCGCTGACGACTTCTGGAACCGCATCGGGCGCCATTGGGGGTACATGGCTGCCGCCGATGGCGTGCGAGCTGTGGACCTCCTTCAATCACTGAGCTTCGTTGATCCCGAGCGAATCGGTGTGGTGGGTCACTCCATGGCGTGTTCCGCGGCCCTCCTTACGATGGGCTACGACCAGCGAGTGAAGGCCGGCATTGTCAGCGGGAGGCTGGGCGTTGACAAGTACCACCCCTTATTCTGCCCTCGCCTTTTCATGGTGCTCGGGGGCAGAACCGACGGCCGGCCCGGAGTTCGCGAGCGAGTTGAACAGCAGATGGCGTGCTTGTCAACGTTGTACAAGGAACAGGGGTGCCCGGAGAACTTCATGCTTCGCATCGGTGAGTGCGAGCACTACTTCCTGGACTCATTCAAGTGGGAGGCATTCTGCAGGCTGAAGTGCTACTTCGGCATGTCAGTGGGCAGGAAGCAGTCGCTGCTGCTGGCGGACGTCATGCAGGACACGCTGGACGCCTGGGGGAAGAAGGACTACCAGTGGGACGACTTCGCCGATGGCGAGAAAAGGGATCTTGTGAAGGCCTGCGGCAGGCACCGTGTGTTTGGCAATAGTCGCTCGCTCGTCGAAGCCTTCGATGCGCTCTTCACGGTCATCAAGAGGAAGTATGGCCGCCACCTGACTGCCGCCTTGCAGGCCCATTCAACCAAACGAACCTGCGAGGTAACCATCACCGTTGCCGGCGGGAGCAGCGAGTCCAAGGGCTCCAGGGATTGGGCCATCCGCGACGCTGAGCGTCTCTTCGTGGAGAACGGCGCCTCCATTCGAAGGCAGGAAGCTCCCAACGTGCTCAGATACCTGGTGGTCCTCCAGAAGCGTGCCGATTCAACGGCGTCGGCCAGCTGATCTCGCCCCGGTTGACCAGAATTGACGACCGGACACACGACTGCTATCATGCGCCGCTGTAGCATCTGTTCGGCCTGGCCGCAGTTGAGCCAGCCGCCGGCGAGCGATCCCCTGACCGAGTAGAGTGCCGGGAGGTAGATAGATGGGAGGGACGTTTCCTTCCGAGACGTGGGACGAGGCGGAGACACAGGAGGCGGCCTCCTCGGGCCGGCTGGCAGGGGTGCACGGGTGGCTGGAGACGGCGGCGGCAGGCCGCCCCTATCGGGTTGTAGCTGTGCGACACGGGCGCCTCCTGGCGGAGTGGCAGCAGGGCATCGCCGCGGAACAGCGCCTGCCGATGGCTTCCGCCGCGAAGTCGGTCTTCTCTTGCATGCTGGGCATCGCCATTGCCGATGGGAAGATCGAGAGCGCTGATGCCCGAGTTGTAGACTACTATCCGGAGATGCTGGACGTGCCGGAGGGGCGGGGCCCGAAACCCGGCCGGTTTGCCAAGCCGGAGGACCGGGGGATCACCTTCCGGCAACTGATCAGCAATACCTCGGGCTACATGAAGCGGGGGGAGGCGCCAGGCACGACGTTCCACTACCAGACCTTCGGGATGAATGTGCTCTGCCACGCGATCGCCACGGTCTACGGCCTTTACGACAGCCGCGCTCCCGAACGACTGCCGGGGTCAGGCCAACTGATCCAGGAGAAGCTCCGCGACCCCATAGGGGCCGCGTGGACGTACCGCTACTGGAACTTCCCCCCTCCACCGGATAGCCTGACGGGCATTTTCGGGTACTACTCAGAGATTGACGCGAGCGCGCGAGACCTGGCGCGGCTGGGCCTCTTGTGGATGCATTGGGGCCGGTGGAAGGAAAGGCAGGTTGTCCCTGAAGACTGGATGCACAAGGCGGCGCGCACGGCGCCGGACATCAGGGCGAACTGCCTGAAGGACCAATGGTGTTACGGTTACGCGTTCTGGACCAACGAGCACAGCATCCTGTGGCCTTCCCTGCCGCGGGACTCCTTTGCCGCCAGCGGAGCGGGGCGGATACACGTATGGGTCTGTCCGAGCCTGGGCCTGGTCGTGGTGCAAAGCCCCGGCATCTATGAGGATCAGAAGGACAACGACAGCGGCGTGCTGGGGCGCCTTGTCGAAGCTTTGTCGTGAGGTGCGGAGCAGCGCAACGGAGGCGGCCATGGCGACGGAAGTCGCGATAGACGGCGAAGGGTTCCTGATCAACGGGAGGCCGACCTACGAGGGCGTCTCCCACGGTGGGAAGCCGGTCGAGGGGCTGCTGCTGAACTCCCGCATGATACAGGCTATCTTTGACGACGAGTGTGCGGAGACTCGCGGTATCTGGGCTTACCCTGACACAGGGGCGTGGGACCCGGAGCGCAACACGGACGATTTCTGCCGGCACCTGCCGGAGTACCGCTCCCATGGGCTGCTGGCCGTCACGGTAGGGCTTCAGGGAGGGGGCGGCAACTTCCGCCCGGAGGTGTACGACAACTACGTCAACTCAGCATACCGCCCGGACGGATCGCTCAAGGACCCGTACTTCGAGCGGTTGCGGCGCGTGTTGCGCGCCGCCGACCAGGCGGGGATTGTAGTCATCGTCAACTACTTCTACTGGAAGCAGGTCACGCGTATCCGAGAAGACCGCGCCCTGTACGAGATTGCCGAACGTGTGACCGAGTGGCTCCTGAAGACGGGACATCGCAACATCTTAGTGGACGTGGCAAACGAATCCGCCCATTGGTGGAAGCGCCCCGCACTGGAGCCCGAGAACATCCACACCTTCATCGAACTGGTTAAAGGCATCTCGGTAGACGGGCGGCGTCTGCTGGTCGGCTCCAGCAGCGGCGGGGGCAAGGAGGCGCCGTTCGGCCGGTGGCTGGAGGTGGAGGATTTCTCGATGCCGCACGGCAACGGCTGCACGTCCGACGAACTGCGCGCCAAGCTCCGGCGGCTCAAAAAGACAGAGGAGTTCCGCCGGCGCCCGCATCCGATTGTGGTGAACGAGGACGGCATTGGCCTGGAGAACTTGGAGGCGGCCGTGGGCGAGTACTGTTCCTGGGGCTTCTACTGCCAGGGCTACGGCAGCCACTATCGAGACCGGACGGACTGGACGACTCACGGGCGGGAGGGGCGCTACGAGGATCTTAGCGGCTTCCAGACGCCGCCGGTCAACTGGGGGGTCAACACGCCAGACAAGAGGGCGTTCTTCGAGCGGGTCCAACTCATCACCGGCGGCGGGTAGGGATGTTCGTTCAGATCATCGTAACGGTGGTCTTTCCCATCTTCGCCCTGATCGGCGTGGGGGCGCTGCTAAACCGGGCGTGCCGCCTGGACCTGACGACCCTGACGTCGCTGAATTTCTACGTGTTTGTGCCTGCCCTCGTGTTTGTCAAGATGCTGGATGCCGACCTGGCGGCGGGCCCCCTGGTCACTATCGGCCTCTTCTCCGCGGTCCACGCCCTCCTGCTGTTAGCTGTGGCATGGGCCGTTTTCTCGCGGGGGGCCCTGGCACGCATGCGGACGGCAGCAGGGCCAGCGTCCGGTTCCGTCGCGACTTGGTCAGGTGGTGCTCCGTGTTACGAACGTGCACTAGCCCCTGTCCCAGGTCCACGTCGCACCAGCGCAGCGCCGTCAGCCCGCCCACACGCATGCCGGTCGTGACCGCCAGAGCCACCAGGACGCGCCAGGAGGGCGCACTCCGTCCCCCGCGTGCTTGATCCCCGTCGGAGACCCGTTACAACACACATGAGGGGCCCCTTCGGTGTCAGGTTGATGCCTTGGGCAACCTGCGCAAGCCAGTGCGGCTGAAGCGCGATTTCCCGCCCCTTTTCGCAGTGCCGCCGGCCATCCGCCGTCCTCTACCCTCTGTCCCCGGACTGCTTCTGCTCCCTGTAGTAGCTGGCCACCTTCTTGACGGCCGCGATCGTGTCGTCGATCTCCCTGTTGGACAGCCACTCGTTCAGCGGAAAATAGTAGACCGCGTCAGCCACCCGCTCGGCATTGGGGCAGTAGCCCTTCTCGTACTTGATGCTCTTGCGGGCGAGCGTGAAGGGGTAACGAGAGTGGTGGAACGCCGCCCTTTGCCTCAGGTAGGAATAGGCGAGGTGGACCGGGCGCATGTAGAATCTGCCGCTGCCCGCGATGCCCTCCGCGTTGAGGGCCTGGCCGAACGTCGGGGCGTCTACGCCGAGGAAGTCGGTGTCGAGCCCGATGAGGTAGTACCAATAGGTCGCGTATCCGCCCTTGACCACCTTGTGGGGGGCAATCCCCCGTATTCCCTTCAGACCTTCCGTGAGGCGTTCGCCCAGACGGTGGCGCTTGGAGATGATGCGCTTGAGCTTGCCGAGCTGCGCGATGCCGACGGCGCTCTGCAGCTCCGTGATGCGGTAGTTGGGGGCGACGAAGGAAACGTCCCGCGTGCCGGTGAGGCGGTCGTAGCACTTATCTATGGCAAGCCAGGCCGTGGCGTAGAGCTCGTAGTTATCGGTGACGATCAGCCCGCCCTCTCCGGCGCTGAGGTGCTTGTAATCGTTGAGGCTGAAGGTCCCCACGTCGCCGAAGGTGCCGACCCACCGGTCGTCCACCATGGTGCCCCAGGATTGAGCGCAGTCTTCGATCAGCTTGATCCTGTGGCGTTTGCACAGCCGCACGATTGGCTTGATGTCGGCCGGCACGCCGGCAAGGTGCACGACGATGACGGCCTTCGTGCGCTTCGAGATGCGCTCCTCGATACTGGCGGCGGTGATGTTGTACGAGGTGGGGTCTATGTCCGCGAAGACCGGGATGGCGCCTTCGTAGACGACGCCCAGGATGGTGCCCGCGTCCGTGATCGGGCTGGTGACGACCTCGTCTCCGGGCCCAACGCCGCAAGCCTTAACGGCGCCGTGCACGGCAGCCGAGCCGGAACTGCACGCCACCACGTGTTTCGCTCCGCACACCGTGGCCATCCTGGCGCAGAGCTGTTTGGTCTTCCTGCCGTAGATGTAGAAGAGCGTGTTCTGTTCCAGCGCTTCCTTTAGTTGCTTGAGTTCTTCTTTGCCGAAGCGCCGCCCGACCACAGGCCACGGCCTCGTGCGTACTTTCGTGCCGCCGTTCTTCGCCAACACCGTCATCTGTGTGCCTCCCATCCGCCGCGAGCAGCCTTCTGATACGGGAGCCAACGGCTGCGTCTGCCACCGGGTCTCCGACATTCGGGACAAATTCTACCGGTCGCGTCAAGCTCCTGCCAGTCCACGTTCGATACATGAGGCAGTGTACACCATGCCGTTTGCTCCCTTCCGGTCAGTGGGACAGAAACACGGAGCCCGTGCGGACTCCCGTCAGCAGGCTCACGAAGGTGGCAAGCCCCACCATCACGCTCTCCGTGATGATGACGCCCAGGAAGAAGTTCCGCGCTTCCCTGAGCATTTTGCCCCCGCCGAACTTCAGGACCACGACCTTGGCCAGCCAGCCCAGGAAGAAGGAGAACCACAGCTCCCTGCTGGACCACGAGGCGGCCATGGCGAAGCCGAGCGGGTGAATCGGCCACCAGTAGAACGTGCCGCGAAGGAGCATCAGCACCCCCATCAATCCCACCCCCGAAGCCAGCCCGCCGTAGCTCGGGTTCGCTGACTGGCCCGGCATGGAGATCATCCGGTGGATCCCCTCAAACGTGCCGACCCAAGCGCCTATGTTGCCGGGCGAAGCGGGCAGGTTTAGCGCGCCGTGCTCGTAGTAGACCCATTTCATGCTGGCATAGACCGCCGTGGGCAGGGCCACCAGCAACGCCACGAGCATGGCCGGCAGCAGCAACCGCCGGTGCTTGTCGAAGACGGACGATATCATCAGCGAGTTCATCACGTACGGTCCGAGGATTTCTCGCGTGTCATGGACCAGGAACGCGCCCTGCAAAGGCGCGACGACGGCCGCCGAGCCGGGGAAGATGCGACCCCCTGTGATGCCGTTCAGGAAACCGGAAGGGCTCCAGGACTGCTGGCTGAATATAAGCCCTCCCTGGGCGACCGTCCTGCAGTGGACCAACACCACGGCGAAGGTAACGGCCGCCAGGGCAAGCGCTGCCCACCACCTGAGGCTGAAGCACACGTTCCAGGCCACAATGCCGACAGGGGACAACACCAGCCCCCAGAACCCGAGCCGGTACGCGATCGGTTCACGCGAGTCATCCACGCCGGGGGCGCGTCCGAAGGCTCTTTTCAAGACCGCCCAGAGGTGCCACCGCGCCATCCATAGCATGCCGGCCGTCAGGGCGAGGAAGGCGCCCGACTGCTGCCAGGATGCGAACGTACCCGCACGCCCGCCTTCCAGCGGTCGCCCCATGTTGTAGGCCACGACCGTCTGGGCCCACGCGAACAGGTGGAAGAACCAGATGCCCAGCGACACGTCGCTGGGCACCAGGAAGGCAAACCCAATGGCAAGCGGGAATACGCGGCCGTCGCTGCCGGTCACGTACGACCCTGGGATATCGTTCAACGCCTCCCACAAGGGCACGCGCACTCGCCATCCCTCCTCGGCACCAACCAGAAGGGGTGCCAGGCGGACCAGCCCGAAGACGAACGTTAGCACAGCCGCGACCACGAACGCCTTGCCGCGCATCGCGGGCAACAGCAGGCGCCCTTCCTTGCCACCCTCCGTCAGTTCCAAGGGCACACGGGCCACGGGAAAGATCAGCCGCTCCGACTCCACCCACTGCTTCCGCAGGATGGCGCATAGAAAAATCGTCCCCAGATAGTAGAGCCAGATGTAGGCGCCCCAGGTGAGGAAAGGCCTCGCCCAACGATCCCAGGGGACCCTCAAGACCTCGTTCTTTGGCGTGCCCTCGAAGAACTTCCTCGCCGCTGCTGACCTCATGTCATTGCTGACCAGGATGCCCTTGGGAGCTACCTGCAGGACGTCATCCTCCCAGAACAGGTCGGGTCGCTGCGCCAGATAGGGCCCCCCCGCCATCAGCGGCAGCCAGTTGCGCATCAGCCCGCTGGACGGCACCGTTGATGCGACCAGCATCATGCAGTAGATAAGCATCAGCTCCGACTGCCTGAACACCCAGCGCTGCCGAACAAGCCTCAGGACCAAGTTGACCCCGAGCGTCAGGATGACCAGGAAGAAGAACACCCCCACCGGGAAGTGATTGCCGGTGAGGAAGGTGTTGCCGAACACATAGTCGTTGACGGGCGCCAACAGGCACAGACCGGCGACCCCGAGGATGCCGATAATGAAGGCGCGCCAAGTCATCTGCGCCCTCCCCCAACCGGTCAGACGTACCAGTAGACCAAACCGGAGTCAGATGGCGTCAGTATAGGAGCCGCCAGGCAGGGGCGTCAAGACAGCCACGGACCGAACGACTACTTCCCCCGGCTATGCCAAGCACCTCAACACGGCCGAGGTTGATCAGTGGTCCTGGAGCCTGTTCCCGCCCGGCGTGAAGCTCTCTGGCGAGGCTACTGTCAAGGCCTACGCCGAGAGCGTTCCCTAGGACTTCCTCTTCACCGTCCGGCGTGACAAGTCGAGGCGCTGCCCCTCCAGAAGCATCTGCTCGAGCTGGCGCCGGGACTCGAGATCGCGCCGCTCCACCAGACGGCCCCGTCCAGGTCTGCGCCCGTGCCGCCTTTCGTTTGGCGGCAGCCACTCCTACCAGCGGAAGAAGCGGTAGGGGTCGTCCCACTCTTCCGGCACGTCCAGGTAGAGGCCGTCCAGCCAGCGGGTCTCGCCCTCCACCACCGGGCTGGAGGCATGTGCAAGGAGCGGCGTCCGCCCGGCTGCCCCCATGTTAGCCAGCAGGCGGGCGAGCAGGCAACTGGTGCGCCGGTACGTCCGCTTGGTGTTCTGCTTCAGGACGTCGAACTGCCAGGGCAGAAGCTGACAAAAGACGATGTTGGCGTTCTCGGCCTTGGCAAGGACGCCGTCGCCGATAATTGTGGCTCCTCCTGACACGAGCGGCAACTCTCGCGGGTCGCGGTTCTGGACGTCCGCCGGGCTCACTCCGGCCAGCAGCGTTCCGGCGCCGAACGGCTCGAAGTAGGCCGCGATATGCTCGGCTTTCTTCATCCCGACCTTAATCGGCAGGAACGAATTGGCCTCCTCCGCGTCGAGCCCGATGGCCAGCAGGTGGCCGCCCGCGTTCAGCCAGCTGGCGATGGCCGCTGCGTTGGTGGCAAGCTTCTGCCCTGCTCCGGATCCCACGACTAAGACCTGGTCCACGGACAGCTTCCCGCCCTCATAGGTGCCTGCGGAGATGCCTGCGCGTTCGAGGTGGCTCTTCCCGACGGGATCGCCAGCGTAGAGGACCTTCCGGCTCGTAGCCGGCTTCCATGTCGAGACGT
>Ga0315289_10014270_pt1 | contig 11107 bp, 6 predicted proteins | sample YL17G11_40_MG_FD_203452 | JGI IMG/M metagenome (GOLD analysis project Ga0315289, IMG submission 203452) | Sediment microbial communities from Yellowstone Lake, YNP, Wyoming, USA - YL17G11_40 | ecosystem: Environmental > Aquatic > Freshwater > Lake > Sediment | place: USA: Wyoming | collected...
GCGCAGGGATACGTGCACAGCGTTTCCGTAAATCCAACCGGCGCCGGTCATCTCTATATCGTCAAAACGAGCGAAGGCGGATATTGCGCGCTGGTGCTTGCCGGCTACTATATCGGCGGTATCGACCGGCTCCACTTTTATTACCGCTATACATCGGAGGATACGTTTAGCGATGCAACAACGATCTTTGCGGCGGGTCACCGCGGACCACCGACTGCGCGCGATGCCAAGGGGCGGCAAACCGCGACGGTTGATCTGCTGGGGAGAAGTATTCAATCGAATAGGAATACCACCAAAACGCAGTGCTCTATTGCTGCCGGAAAAATTGAAACGTACGACCGCCGCAGCCGATCGATCCGCCGGCAACACTATCGCTGATCGTGGGCACTCTTGACAGCTGCGCATTCGCCCTTGGCTCAAACCCTCTGATCATGACTCCGCAGGCAGCTCCTATTGCCCGTGAGTTCCGGGTGTCGCTGGGCAGTCCATCGGGCGATCCGGTGGTCGATCTTTTGTCAATTCCCGGCGTCAAGATATTCGGCGATGAGGACGTTCTGTATGCGGCAACGGCAGGCGGGATTTTCAGAAAGTGCTCTCCGATCATGAATTGTTTGTGGCAGCCGGTCGGAAAAATCCCGGCAACCCCCACCGCGCTTGCCGCGGCCGGAAAAAGCAAAACGCTCTATGCGGGAACAGGCAAGGGAGTTTACGCGTTCGTAGACGCTACCGGAATGATATCGAGGAATCCACAGCAGCGATTAAGGGACGGACGCACTCCGATCTATATCACGGGGAGCCGCGTGCATATCAATGCATCTGCCGGGACGATGGTTTGGTTGCACGATGCCGCTGGAAAAATTGTATGCAGCGGTGTATCCGGATCCGGGGGCGTGACTTTCGATCGCTTCAAACCGGGAGTGCATTTTTGTCGAACGAGCGACATGCCTTGAGCTCAATATTTCAATCAACACGGGAAGGTTTGAAAGTGCACTTCCCTTTTCCGGCCCAACGACGGATCGGGCTATGTGGCAAGCTGCTTGCAGCTGCTGTGGTATTCGCGGAGAGCAGTTCAATCCCGGGGTGATATCCTCAAGCCACTGCCTCGGCTGTCGAACCCGCCCGGCTTCGGGAAACTACCGGGCCAGTGCGCTCGCGCGCAGGGGGGCACATCCGGCGACCAGAAAGATGACTCCGGACCCCATGGTTTTCGTATCGACAAACGCTGCGCCGTTGTCCGTTCGCACCGTCCCAACGGTACGGCCACCAATATCGACGATCTTCAAGTCCGCTCCCGCGCCCGCGTAGTTCACCCGAAACGCTCCACTGGCGTGCCGTGTGATCCCGATAGCGGCAATGGGATGGTTTCCACCCAGGTACATGCCGCTTCTGCGGTTCATCACCGTGACATATTCGCGAAGGTCGGCATTCACGTCAGTCAAAGGCGCGGTCACAAAGAAATCCCCTGCATGCGTCAGCCGCGACACGCTGTCGGGTCTGTCAACGTCGCATCCTGCTCCAAAGCCGGAATTGTCGATACACGACCGTGGAACCTGCGAAACATTGATGGCAGAACTGTCGACCCAGTTGAAAAGCACCTGGTTCGATCCGCAAAACGAGTATCTTCCGCTTCCGCCCTCCTGCTCCGGATAGCCCATTTGTAGACACATCCACCTGTCTGAGTTGCTCGACCAACGGTTGGAGTCCATACCGTAGCCGGCGGTAATGGTCATATTGGTGCTCCAACAGTGGGTGGTCTGTTGGGTCGCGGGCTCGACAAGTTCGTTTATCTTTTCTGAAGAGAATCCCAAGTCCCCATTTTTCATGGTGAAATTCTCCCATGAAACGATTGCCATCCAGGTGTGCGATCCACCCTGGAGATAGGCCATCCATTTTCCCGAAGGCGCCATGTTGCAGCCGCACCCGACACCGTAGCCGATTGCCATATCGCTGGTGATACTCCCATTACCGGGCTGCACCTGATATCGGTAATTCAACGATGGTGCGCCCTGCGCCTCTCCCACCCGCAGAATCATGCGGGTTGCATCAGCCGACATCCCCCATTGCCAAAGGCGGTACTGGAAAACCACCACTTCTTCGTTCTGCGCCGGGTTGTCAACATTGACACGCCACAGATGGCGGTTGCCCTCCTTGGTGTTGGAATTGTCGCCGCCCATGATATAGTACACCCAGTTGTCTTTCGCCCAGTACAGGTATCCCTTTCCGTCATATCCGACTGTTTGCGGGATCCGCACCAGATTGCGCATATTGGAACCGTCAAGGTCCATGACCGAAACAAACCATGAACTGTCGGTGGTATGCCGGAAAAACGCCGCCTGGCTGCCCGTTTTGTTAATCGACGGGAACCGGCCGCGTACGCGCGCGTTTGACTCGTTTCCTCCTGCACCGTTAAGAATTTTGGTTGCTTTCACGATACGGTTGTCCTTGATATCATACCGCATGATATCCCCGCCATTGTAGTAATGCCATCGCAGGAGCTGGGAGGTCACCGCGATGCCGTCAACGGCCCATGCGTTCACTATTCCCGCTGTCATAAGAACAGCCCAGCATTCCGCTCTGAAGCACATGTCTTTTCTGCTCCTGTTCTTCCTGGTTATTGCAGTGCGGCCTTTTCTATATCGTATTTCGCTTGTTTCCTTTGATGATACGTCCGCCCCGGAACCATAGGTACCCGCCAGACTTCCGGGCCGGCGATTATTCCCCATTCACACATAGCAGCAGACAGCCCTCCTGATAAACTCGTGAGCGGGGCTTCATCGCTATGGCCAAAGCAACTTGCGTGTGCTCTCTCCTTCTGCGCGCAGCTCAACGCATATCAAACGGCCAGAGCAATTGGTTCGGGGTATTTTTAGTCGGTGTATGCCTGGTCCGGTTGCCAGTTTTTCTCCGGTTGTAATGATACGTCCCGACAGGTCGTAAGCCAGCAGCGTCACCGGCCCGGACCGCGGGACACTGTACAGTACTTCGACGCCCGCCGGTGTGCGAGCGACGGAGAGACGGAATTCTTTGCCTGGTGCGGCAGGTTTGCTGTTTTGAGCATCGGTCGTAATAAAGTTCCGCACCTGTGCCGAATCATATCCCGTATACAATGCGATATTGCCGCCGCTCGGGCTGACAACATCGCCCACACCGCTCGCATTGCCGAGGACTTTGGTCACGCCGTTTCGTGTTTCCGAAACCAGGCGGGCAAAGCCGCTCCAGGGAGTGCAGAAATTCTGCTGAAACACGCCCGCCGCGGATGCATTGGCGCTATTTCGTACCACGAGAAAATAACGGCCGCTATTATTACAGGACGTCGCATACGCCCAAAAACCCAGGATTTCGGTAAATCCTCCGTCGCAAACAATCCTTGTTCCATAATATTCCTGGTACCAGCCAACCAGGCGGAGCATCCCATTGCGGATGACAAAGGTGCTGTCCCCGAAATTGTGCCCTTCCAATTGCCAGGCATACACCCTGGCCGCCGGATTATCGATGGAAAAATTACCTAAGGAAAGGTCCGTCAAATAGGTTTCTCCTCCCCCGGTTATTACCACATCAAAACCGTCTTCGAACGTTTCGATGATGGCGGTGCGATTGGTGCGCTTGATTATCTGCCCATAATCGGGACGGGCTCCCAAATTTTGCAGTATCACCTGGGGCGCCGACCCGTCATCGATGATAATCTGGCTGGTCGATTTGCTGACTATGCCCAATTGGCTTCCGGTCCCGATGATCCGGCGGATGGTACCGCGCACATAGATCGGCTGCGACAGGGTACGGGTGACCTTGTTGGGCAGGCAGACGGTAGTTTTTGTCGGATCGTCAATTGCCGCCTGTAAAGCCTGCGCGTCGTTGCGGCCGCCGGTCTTGTAGTCGTCGATGCTCGCCCATTTGGCGGGGTCGTTTTCCCATTCGATTTCCGGCGCATATCTGGCCGGGAGATTCATGGCCTTTCCGGGGGAGGGAAAGAGCGTACTTGGCACAACGGGAGTATATTCCGCGAACGAAGCGGTGGTCGGCGGCCGGTTCGTCCCAACGCTCGAAATGGCGGCCCGGTAGCCCGACGTCACGACATCGTTAAAGTACGAACTCGTCTGAAAATTGCGTATAGCATATTGTGTGGAGCCGCCGCCCGTCAAGACCGCATGGGTCAACATTATCGGCGCTTCGGCCTGAATGGCCGGGCAGGTATCATTGCTGGTCAGACTGTCGAGGCTGAGATCGTTGTTCGTGACCCAGATACCGTATCTGGTCTGGCCCTGCAATCTGATTTGCGACGCCACCGCGCCCTGGGTGCTGCCGACGCGAATGCCGGTCTGAAAACCTTTTACAAACGTTCGTCGTATGATAAAAGGGCCGTTGCCGCCTACTCCGGAAAGACCGCCGGCGGATTGGATCCCATAGGCGCCTTTGCCGTCCGCGGAAATGACGTCCACATCCGATATCATGCCGACATTATTGCTGACGTAAATTATGCCGATGGCGCCGGCATTGTTGCTGTCGACCAGGACCGTGAGATTGCGTATCGATTTGTTGAAGTTCTGTTCAACCCCGGTGCCGGTTTGTATGGCCCCCTTGAGTTCGGTGCCCAGGGGCCAGGTTCCTTTGGCCAGCTTGATGACCGTTCCGGTCCGGCTTTGTCCGATAAGAACGGGGCCATTGCCGTTTCCCGTGCCATTCAGTTTCCAGCCGAAGGTGTTCCTGACCAGATAGGTTCCCTTTGGCAGATACACGAAACGCGGACACCAGTTGGGGACGTTGATATCGTCGTTTACCGCCTTGGACAAAATGGCCGAGACGTCGGTAGCGCCGGTCCGGTCTGCGGAATACGGCGCCTGGGTGACATCGATGACCTTGGCGCCGGGCGGAAAAAAATATTCCAATGCTGATGATTGGCATGCATACATACCTACGCAGAACAACAATGAACTGCACCAGGCAGGTTTTTGCATCAACATGTTTTTCCTCTTTTGTATAATTTATTTATCGCTGCAATCAATTTGCCGCTATGGGTTCGGAGCATGCGTCCGTTCTTTAAATGCTGTTGCGGCAAATAATAATTCTCCATGTTGCCGTTTGGTCCCCCTGAATTGCTCGTAGCACATAAACCCCTGATCCCAAAGAACTTGCCGTAAGCATCGTTCTGCCTCCGTGCGGGGCGCTGACAATTCGAATAATCTTTCCATTGGGGCCATGAATGGCTACGACATAGGGCTTCCCAACCGCGGCTGCTATCGTGAGTCCGGTATGAACCTTGGCCAGTTTCGGCTGAAATGGGTTTCCCGACAGCATCGCTGGGCGTCCAGCAATCGCCGAACTTGCCGGCGGCGGATACGCCCATTGCTGTTCCTGCCAATCCGTCCCGGCGGTCCAGCGCGGCTCTCCGAATTCATATGCCCCGAGGTCCGGGGCGGTACCCTTGAAAGTCTCCACCCAGCTCGGAATGACTACGCCTTTGTCAATTGCCGGAGAACCGGTGCGCAACGAGTAGTCTCGATTGGAGGGATCGGTAAACAGCCATGGCGCCGGATTGCTGTTCGCCCGAAGGTTGTTCTGGAAAAATGGACTTCTGGTACAGGGCCAGGGAACGCCCTGCGGAGTTATCCAGGTGTCCCAGTCGCGGTGCGAGGGGGCGCTGGAATCGACAAGCGTATTATTGAAACATGCCGCTCCGTCAACGCCGCCCGAATCATCCCAGTCAAACGTCCAACGCGAGCATGCGAACTCGCCCACCGTGCTGGGGATGCACTTTCCCTGCCAGAAGACGTTGTGGTGAATGATTGTGTTTCTACCGCCGTAGTCGGAGGCCGCGGACGTGGATGCCGCGCTGAAACCGGCAACCCCGTGGAACCAGTTATGGTGGATTTCCACTTTCGCGGAAGCAAGCATGTTGATGGATCCCGATTCAGTGGTTGCGTACGATGATGTGCCGATATCGTTGTACTCCACCCGGTTGCGCTCCTGGGGCGAGCGCGGTGTGCTTGCCGACGCGACCTGTATGTTGGCCCTGGAGCAGAACGACAGGTTGTTGTGACTGAAAACATTCCCCAGCGCATCCTCCGGATCAGCCGGATCGCGCTTGAGGAGCATGATTCCGGCATTGTAAGTAGCGGCATAGTTGCAGTCGCGAATGATGCAGTTAGTGATCGTGTTGTAGGTGCCGGTGACAATGAAACCCGAACCCGCCGAACCGGCCGCAAGGCAGTTCTTGATGACATTTCGGGTCCCGGATACAAAGACCCCGGCGTGACCGTCGGATGGATCAAACGGACTTCTGTAAATCGCGCCATTCTCCCACCAGCTTCCGGACCACATCAAGTCGTAATGGGAAAGGTACTTCCATTGGCAGCCGTCAAGGACACAGTTCGAGGCGTCTTCCAGCCTTGCGGCCGTTGCGATGAAACGGATGTCTCTGAGCTGTACATATTGTTTTCCGGCCAGATCAAAGCCCAGGAGTCTTCGCTTTGCCTCCACAAGGTGATGGCCCGGATCACCGCCGTCCGGGGCCCACAGGTAGAGCGTATTCGATGCGCTGTCGCGATACCACTCGTTGGGAGAATCAAGCAGCGACAGCAGATGTGAGATCCATCCCGCACCTGTGCCGTCTCGTGCCCCATCATGCGCGGTTTGGGCATTGAAGACCGTCTTGGCCGCCTGCGAGGCCGAACCGGTTATGAAAGCGTGGGAGGCGATGTAGTAGTTTCGGCACGTCAAGAGCCCGCCCTTGAAAAAATCCGCGGGGCGGTTGAGAAGGCCGGGGGGTATCGGGTTTGTTTGAGGCCATTCGTCGGTGATCGAGAAATCAACCAGCTTACCTTGCGAGAAGTCGCAGCAGGGCAACTGCGACCCGTTGATATTGAAGCAGAACACCGTTGGCAGCGCGATGGGTTCATGGCCTTGTCTGAAGGGAGCAAAATTCCAGGCTCCCATGAAGCAGTAACCGCAATATCGGTGCGGATTGTATGGTTCCTCCACATTCGGGCACCTGGCCACCCACGCCATTTTGCCGTCCACCAGCAACTGATCGTTGTACTTTCCCAAACTGCCGGGGGAAACCGCCTTGTAGATGCTGCCGGAGTGCTGGGTCCAGCCGGTCACTGGATCGGCTCCGCTGATATAGACCGCCTCGGAATTATAGGCTTCAAAAACCAGCGGAGCGCCTGATGCTCCGGTGTAGACGGGTCTGACCGTTTCGCGATATATGCCCTGCCTGATCTTGCAGACTGAACCGGGTTTCATGACCGAAGCGGCCCGTTGTATGGTCCTGAAAGGATTCGCGATGGAGAGACCGTTATTCAGCGCGTCCGACCCGTTCACAGCGTCAACATAGTAGACCACGGCATCCTCTGGGCGGATTGTTGCCATGCCTGAGAACTCAACCCAATCGAGGCTCAAGATTATTGCAGATCCTTCGAATGTGATATACACTGTGTGCACTCCACTGGCTTCCAACATTGCTCCCGACCATTTTACCGAAGGACCATAGCCGTAATCAACAGTCTGAGGAATATTGGAAATAGAACCGACAATTGTCCCGGTGGGCGAGTCCAGACGCACACGCACTATTGCTCCCTGGGTGTTCTGCGGATTGCCCGCCTTATTGCGCGCCCAGTAGCAAATGGTCACTGAATCGAATTCCCCAGTCAGGAAACTGACAGAATCAAACCGGATCCAATCGCCATTGCCGCAGTTCGGGACGCTGACACAGGTCACCTTGTCCCCTGGTGGTTCGGGAGCCACGCCCTTCAAGGCGTCGAAATCCTCCGCCTGGATCCGCTGCGAGACAGGCGCGGTTGTCTGGGCGCGCAATTGGAGCGGCACTGCGGAAAGAATGACGACTGTCAACCACGTGACGGCTTTCAAACGTTTAAGCGCGGTTTTCATACTTGACCCCCTTTTAAAATATGGACAAAGGGAAAGCACTGACAGCTTGGCTCATCCACGCATGAAAAGATAGTCGGACGGCGGGCAAATGCCCTGGAAATTTGCCCGCTACCGACGCCCACGCATACTACTCCGTATCAAATTGACAGCAAACGAAAAGACGACCGGCAAGCCTCCAGAGGGGGGATTGGGGAGGATCTCGCGGAGGGTATTGCCGATCGCCTTCTTCATATAAATATTTTCCTTGAGGGTTGATGCGTTCTCAGCCATTTCTTGGCGCTACCTTGCAATAGTCACGCATTGAGAGTGCGCGATAGTACCGCCTTTCACGTATAGCTGATAGACTCCATGCCCCAATCCCGCTATATCGATATTCGCGAACATGATTCCGTTAGCGGAAATCCCGGAGACCGAGGTTACGGTCCGTCCCTGCGGATTTACCAGACGGACCGACACCGGCGATGGCCCTTTCTGCGCGAAGGTGACCAGAAGCCGCGCGCCGACAGTCGGGAGAACTTTTAAAGCGGGCCGCTCCTCGGCCGGAGCGGAAGCCCGGGGATACGCATTCGAAGCCGGCAGGCTGCTGCATCCGGTGAATAGCGAAATATTGTCTCCGTCGGGACTCGCGGACTTAGTCAATGATCGCGACTGCCCTCCGCGAGTCTCCTTGACAAGCAGCGTCGCGATCTCGCCGACATGGCTGATCTGATGCAGCATGGCGACGCTCAGTTGCCCGTCAGCCTCAACGCTGACCATCGGTCTGGTGGAGGGCCACACGTCATAGCTTCCGCCCGCCCAACTGCCGTAGTTGTACAGGCCCAGAAGCTCCAGCCATCCGCCGGAACAGTGGGCCTTGACCCAGTTGCCTTCGGATTTGTAGCTGAAAATCCACGCGACGCCCGATTGCACAACCAGCATGGGCGCGTCGCGGTTCGGATCGGTCAAACGCTCCATGTTGTACTTGCGCACCCATACCCGCTGGGCCGGGTTACGCACTGTCAACATATCCTCCATGTCGTTGATATACAGCTCTCCCGTTCCCTCGGCGATAACCGGGCCGTTGACCGACTCAAGTATGACGGTTTTGTCGGTTCGCACGATGACCGGGCCCTGACCCAGAAACAACATTTGAAGGGTGACGACCGGCGGGGTATTGTTCTGTATCACGATCGCCGGAGCATTGATTTTCCCCACCGTTCCCGCCACGCGCTCGATATCGCCGGAGACATAAAGGGTGTCCGATGTGGGCCATGTCCTGCCGAAGGACACAAGCACGCTGGTCTTGCCCGGTGTGCTGAACGCCGTGTGCAGCGCCGCCGAATCGGATTTGCCGACCTGCCCGATGCCGCCGCCCTTGATGGCCAGCGTGCTTGCCCATTTTGTCGTGTCCTGTTGCCACGGAGTAAAGGGCGGGTATTTGACTGGAAGGTTCATTGAGCGTCCGGGTGTGGAGAACAGTCCCGCGGTCCCGTGAGATGCGTATTCGGCGATATCGCCGCCGTCCGGCTCCGCAATGGGCGCGGTCGATGTAATGGCGCGAGTGTAACCGGCGGTGCGTATGTTGCGCGCAAACAGGCGGCCTTCGTTCTTGATTGCCGCTTGTGAAACGGAGTTCCCGCTGAAAAAGCCATTGATCAGGACCAGTCGCCCCCCCCTGCCGTAGGAAGTGTTCCAGACCGCGGGTGCAAAGCCCGACACACTGAGGCTATCGACGTAGCAGTTGTTCTCCACCACCAGACCCCACTCGGTCTGGTTCACGAGAACGAACTGCGAGAACGCCATGTCGGTGATCGCGTCGGAAAAGACGCCCCGCTTGAAGCCGTTGACATACACGCTTCTGGCGTACGCAGGGCCAACCTCGGCCCCCTGAAAAACGATCCCGATACTCCCATTTCCGTCCTCGGAAATTATATCCAGGTCCGAGAGACACCCGTAGTTGCTGGCGGTGAACACCACTCCCACGGCCCCCGCGTTGTTGCGGCCCACATTTATCGTGAGATTGTGGATCTCCTTACCGAACGTGGTGTTGTAGCAGTCGCCCCCATGCAGAACCACCTGCCGGTCAACCCACCAGCCGTCAGGTCTTGAACCAGCGGCAAACCGGTCGGTTGGCCAGGTGCCGTCCGCCAGGCGGATCACCGTGCCTTTCCGGCTCTGGCCGACAATCACCGGACCCACGCTTGTCCCTGCATTGTTGGGACAGATGGGCGCCTGGATCTGTTTCCTTACCAGATACGTGCCGCGCGGGAAGTAAATCACCTGGTTGGAGATATATCTCTTAAAGATCCCGCTCAGCGTGTCGGCGACATCGCTTTGGCCTGTGTTGTCCACACCATGGTCGGTGACTACATTAACGATGCCCGATTTTGCGGGATATATGATATCGCTCCCTGAACACAGGAACGAAAAAGCGAGGACCAGCACTCCCGAAGCAATTCCGAAGGAATAAAATGATCTCACGCTATCCCCCTATACTGTTCCATGATTGCGATAAGAGTTTACATGACGCAGGAAAGCCTCCCACAGACCTCATCGAATCACCACTCTATACGTCTGCTCCGTCGCCCCGACAGTAACCGCTATCAAATGCACACCGCTGCCGAGTTCCGCCGCGGACAGTCGGAGGGTCGAGGCCGACCTGCCATCCATGGCGCTGCGGATTCGTCCCTTGACATCAAGGATCCGGACCGCACAGGGCTGGTTCGGCCCGATGCGAATCAGCACGTGGTCGGGGGCCGCAACAAACGACAGGCTGCCGCCAATAGGCCTGCGCTGCAGTGATATGCTTTGCGACGCCCCGGCATAGGGATAGTATCGGAGATCGGTCAGGTCATTGTTGCTACGGTCGAGAAGGCGCACACCGAATACGCCTTCGGGATGCTGCTGCATCAGGACTCCATTGGCGCCTTTGAGCAGTCCCATGACGACCTGGAAAGGAGGTGATAACAGCCACTCGTGGTTACCGTCCCACCCTTCGAAGTGAAATACGACCCTTCCGTCGAGGATTATCTTGGGATATTGGCGGAATCGCGCACCCAAATTTACCATACGGCTTTTAGGCGAAATGATCGTGGTGTACCAGAAAACAAGCGAATTGGAGGCCGTGGCCGGTGACCACACGCCGTCATCGTCGGTGCGAAGATGCCAGGTGTAGGTGTGGCCGTTGACTGTCACCTGGTCGCCGTCAAAGGGGACAACCCTGTTCGAACCTACGTACCTCGTG
>Ga0315289_10014271_pt1 | contig 11106 bp, 7 predicted proteins | sample YL17G11_40_MG_FD_203452 | JGI IMG/M metagenome (GOLD analysis project Ga0315289, IMG submission 203452) | Sediment microbial communities from Yellowstone Lake, YNP, Wyoming, USA - YL17G11_40 | ecosystem: Environmental > Aquatic > Freshwater > Lake > Sediment | place: USA: Wyoming | collected...
TCGGGCGACGTATCGGCGGAGACACTGGCCGTGGACATGGAAAGACATATAACGAAGAAGATGAACGGCCTAAAAAGGAAAAACTTCATGGGCGTCTCCCTTTCGCAGTGAACTTTCTGCGATTGCCCCTCCAGATTCTTCCCTCTATTCTTTTCTACAGAGGGAGTTTTTGTAACTAGAATCCGTGCCCTTTATAATCACGTAATCACGTTTAACAGGGCGCTCCCCATTGTTTTTTTAATACAGACTCCAGTTCTCCACCTGGACCGCCGTCCGGCCCACCTGCAGCGTTCGATGCACCGGACGAGAGGCGAGATCCACGCCGAACCCGTCGTCGCGGACCGCTGTGTAAAGAATCTGATAGAGACCATCGCCCGCGATATCCGAAGCGGAAAGCGTGCCCGACCAGCGATTCGTTGACCCCTCGCGAACCAGCGGAACTAACTTGAAACTTGTGATCGGGACGCCCTCGGGCTGGGAGGCGTCCGCGTAAGAGACCACCGCCTCGGCCTGCTTAACCGTCCCCGGCCCCATCTCGAGCCAGAGCTGGAAATCCGCGGGCATGGCGATGCGCGCGTCGGGCCGGGCGGCGGTGATCTCGGGAATCACGAAACCGAAGGCGGGCAGGTTGCCGAAAACCCGCTGGCGGGCCACCGTTCCGTCGAGCGGGGAAGGAACGCCGTCGCCGTGTCCCAGAGTTTTGCCGTGCAGTCACCACTTCCCGTTAGTACGTTTGTTCCATCCGGTGAAAAAGCCACGGAGTATACCCACGCTGCATGTCCAGTGAGGCTGCGAACAACGGCACCGCTTGACGCATTCCAAACTCTTGCAGTTCGATCTTTGCTTCCCGTCAGAACCTTCGTGCCGTCGTGGGAAAACGCAACGGAGGTAACACCCTCCCCGTGTCCGGTAAAGGTTCGGATTGACACACCCGTACCGGCATCCCACAATTGTGCTGTTTTATCATCGCTTCCCGTCAGTATTTGCTGACCGTTGGCGGAGAAACGCACGCTGTTAATCCTGCCGTAGTGTGCGATGCCTATATCGTAACCTGGAAGAATTGGTCCAAGGTTCCTCACAGCTTGACCGCTGATGGGATCCCAGATTATTGCAAAACCGATGGTGCCCCACCCGGGCACCTCGAGGTTCGAAGCAGTGACGACTCGGCTGCTTGCCTTGCTGAAGTCCAGGTCGGAAACCCAGTGCGAGTAGGAGCGTAGTGCAGTCATGTTCTCCCCCGTAATAGTGTTGTAGATGAGACCGGCGTTTGGCCCAACGGTGAGCGCCACGTCGAGTGAGCCTTCTCCACCTGTCGCTACCAGGTTACTATCTGCCGCCAGCGATACGGACGTGAGGGGAAAAGTATGGCCTCGAATGATACGTACCAGCGTGCCGTCCAAGACTCTCCAGACGCTTACCTCCTGATTACCCGCCGCCACGACCAGCGCCAAACTGTCCGGCGAGAACGATACACTCTTGATGCTGTATGCCCAGTTCAGGGTTTCGAGCCTTCGGATCTCTGCAAAGGTAGCCAGGTTCCAGACTATTGCTTTTCCCGAAAGAAAGGAGAGAAAAAGAAACTCCGTTCCAGCCGCGAAGTATTTGCCGTCCGCGGAGCATGCCAAGGATTGTATCTCCTCGCCAACCGTGATTGTTTGAAGGGATACTTCACTGTTCACACTCCACACCTTGATCGTGCCATCTTCGCTTCCGGTTAGAATCTGACTCCCGTTTGGAGTGAAAGCAGCGGCCGTGACCGGCCCCGTGTGCTCTTGAAAAATCCGAATCTGCCCGCCACTTCCGGCATCCATCAACCGTGCCGTCTTGTCCGCGCTTCCCAAAAGAACTTTCGAACTATCGGGGGAGAAAGCAACAGAATTTACCATTCCAGCGGCATCCGAAAAAGTGCGCACCACTTGTCCTGTCAGGACGTTCCACAATTTTGCGGTCCCATCTGTGCTGCCTGTCAAAACCCTTGTTCCGTCTTGAGAAAACACAACAGATCGTATCGTTCCCTGGTGACCGGCAAGGCTCATTTTCTCGATACCCGTTCCGATGTCCCATATTCTTGCTTTCGCATCCCGTCCGCCGGTTGCCAGATATTGTCCGTTGTCCGAAAAGGCCACACATTGGACATGATGTCCCAGCGCCCCGAGAATCCGTACTCGCTCCCCCGTCTGGACATTCCAGAGGATTGCCCCAATTCCGCCGGCGGAGGCAACGAAAGGCACACCTAGTGCGGGGGAATACGCGGCGCATCTCAGAGTGCCAAGCCCATACCGCATGAGCGGCTCGGTGACGGTGACCGGTCCGGAGGTCGCGCCATCGTTGGGGTTAGGCGCTGCGAACGGCCGCGCGGGATGAACCGCCTGGGCCGAAAGGCCCGCTTCGCCGCAAACCCACCCGATCCACAGAGTCCATCCAAGAAGTAGTGAACACCGCAACATGTTGTATTCCTCCACTGTCCACCGCGTTGTCAGGAACGCGCGGAACCATGTTTGGCTAAGGCGGCAAGGGCCAAGGCCCGGGGCCGCAGTTCGCGCAGAGAGTCGTTTTCCTCAACGCGTTGAAGAATCCGGTCGAGAATCCTCAGGATTCCCTCGCGGGACCGCGTTTTCGAGAGGCCCGCGCGGCGCTCCGGTCCACCCGCGCGGCGCTCCGGTCCGCGCACGCGCGCCTCGATCAGGGAAAGCGCGGCGGAAAGCGTGCCTTGTTCGTCCACGCTTCCTTTCGCCGCGAGTTTGCGCGCGCGGCGGGCGTGGGGAATCGCCTCCTCGAAACGTTCCAGGGCGATCAGGGCGCGGGCAAGGTTGTTCTCGGCGTAAGACTCCAAACGCCGGTCCCCGGCCTCCTGAGAAAATCGAATTCCCTCGGCGGCTTGCTTCGCCGCGTCGGCAAAATCCTTTTCCGCGCGCGAGAGATCGGACAAGTTGGAGGCCAGCGCCGCCAGGCAGGTTCGATGCGCGATCTTCAGGGCGAGTTCGCGGGCGTTCGTGTAGCTGTCGCGCGCTTCGGTGTAATGTTCCAGACCCTGCTCGATGATGCCGATATTCATCAGCGTGACGGCAAGCCCCGCCAGATCGCGTACGCGGCGGCGATGCGGAAGCGCGTCCCGAAAGGTCTTGAGCGCTCCGCCGAAATCTCCCTGTTTCCAGAGAACCAGCGCGGTGTTGTTCAGGGCGTCCGCCAGCCAGACGCTGTTCTGATGCTCCTCGGCCAGCCGCGTCACCTCGCGGAAGCAGCGCAGGGCGTCGCCGCTTCGCGCCTGCTGCCAGGCAAGGACCCCCTGGGCGCTCAGGCTCGCCGTGAGAAGATGCGGCACGTCGAGCGCTCGCGCTTGGACCTCCGCCTCCTCGAGCGTGGGGCGGGCCTTGCCGGCCTCCCCGGAATTCTTCAAACAGATGCCCTGCCATAGACGCGCTTCGCACTGGCCGTGAAGATTCCCGATCTCCTCCGCGATCGCCCGCGCTTCCGCCAGATTCTCTTTGGCGCCGGCGAGGTCCCCGAGCGTCGTCTTGATCCGGCCCGACCGGATGAGCAGGCGCATGATCTGGACTCTCACCGCCGCGCCGTCCGGAATCTTCGATCGCAAAAGTCCCAACCCTTCCTTGCAGGCGGCCAAAGCGGCCCCGTACGCGCCCATGGAATGCCGCCGCTCGGCGGTCCTTATCATCCAGAAAACCGCCTTCGCCGGGTTCTCCGCTTTCGACCAGTGGTAGGCCAGCGCTTCGCAATGCTCCGCCCCCGCATCCGGGAAGGCGGACTCCATTTGGCTCGCCACATGCTCGTGGAGGGAACGCCTTTGCTCGGGAAGGAGCAAGCGATAGACCACGTCGCGCGTAATCGGATGGTAGAATCGCAGCAGGCGCTCGGAAACCTTCGGAATTTCCTCCAGAAAAGACCGGCTCTTGAGAAGCCGGAGTTGCTCCTGGAGCCCTTCGCGAATGAACTCGATGAGTTCCAGGAAACCCCGAGCGAACTCGAGACCCAGAACCGCGCCGCACTGCAAAACCAGGCGCGCTTTCTCGCTCAGGCGGTCAAGCCGCCACTGGACGACCGACTGCACCGCGTCGGGGATCAGGTCCTGAACGGCGCTTTCATCCAGAAAGGGCTTTTTCTCCGACGCGAGCAGTTCCGTCACGGCTCGAGCCAGCTCCGAGCTGAAGAAGGGATTCCTTCCCCCCCGGCTTTCCAGCGCGAGCCGAACGCCGGGCTCCAGCTCCGCCGACGGCAGGAGCGACGCGAGCAGTTGCCTCCGCTCTTCTTCACATAGGGGGGGCATGGGAAGCAAGAAATCCGGCCGCCGCTCTGGCAAGAGTCTGGAGCGGACCGCATGTTCTTCCTCAATGCGAATCAGCTCGACCAGGACGGCCTTTCCCGCGGGGCGCGATTGGATCAGCCATCTACCCCACTCGATCGTGGCATCGTCCGCCCACTGCATATCGTCGAGAACCAAGACCAAGGAACGATCGCCCGCGACCGCTCTCGCAACGTCCGCAAAAACCCGGAACAGGTTTTCCCGGATCCGCTCGGGCGGCGAACCACGAAAAGCGGCCAATGCCTCGGGCACGCCAAACAGGTAACCGAGCAGCAGGGCGTCCGCCGGGTCAATCGCCGGGTATGGCTTGCAGAAAACTTCGATGAGCGAAGACATGTCCGAACCGTGGACGCCGGGAGTGGAGAAAAGCAATCGCCTCAACCACTCGATCAAAGGGAAAAGCAGAATGTGAACACCGTGAGGAGCTCCGGAAAGAAAAATGAATCGGTATGTTTCTTCCAGCCGGCGCGACGTTTCCTCGAGGAGCCGGGTCTTGCCGATTCCAGCTTCGCCCGAGACAACGACGTGAAGAGGACCATCGTCCCTGGAATTCCGAATCGCTCCGCACAACTCCTCCAGCTCTCTTTTTCGTCCGACGAACCGGATCTCCGTGAGTCTCGGGGACGCGGGAATCTCGCGTTCCCTCACGATTTTCCAGGCGACATAATCTTCTTGAATGTTTTTTAGAAACAGGGGCGGCGTCGGCTCCATCTCGAAGAGATGGGCGACGCGCCGCCGCCTGTCCCGGCAAACCAACACTTCGCCCGCCTTGGCGTTTTGCTCGAGTCGAGCGGCAAGGTTGACCGTGTTGCCGATCAAGGTGTATTTCTTTGAGGGCTCCGCGCCGGTAGCAGTGGAAAGAACCTCGCCCGTCGCCACACCCGCCCGGGACCGCACGGCCCGCCCTCCCGGCCAGTGAAGCTCTGCGAGGAGGTCCACCAGCTCTACCGCACCCTTGACCGCGTTCTCAATATCCGCATCGTAGGCCACAGGGGCCCCGAAGACCATCAGGACGCCGTCTCCGGCGAAATTCACAACGAAACCATTGTGCGCCGCGGCGGTTTCCACCGAAATCTCGCAAAATGCGCGCAAGACGGACTCAATGTTTTCCGGACGCGAGACTTTGGTTTCCGCGCTGAAACCCGACAGATCCGCAAATACGATGCTTGCCAAACGCATCTGGCGCTCGGCCTGAGACATCAGGCGTTGCGCATGGGCCCGCATCTCTCGCGGCAGGAGTACGCGGCGGCGCTCGAACTGAGCGCGCCATTGCTCGATCCACTTCTCCGAATCCCGGGACTTTTTCGCCTCGTCCTCTTCAGGAGGCGCCGAGGGCGGTTTCACTTCGAGGGGCGCTGTTTCCGAAAGAAGCCAGCCGCACCCCGGACATTTGTGAGTGCCCGGCGCCAACGTCTCGTAGCATTGACGGCAGGTTAAGAGGCTCATGAACGCTCTCCCGGTGTCTCATTGAACTCTCCGCGCAACACGGCAATAAGGATACCTCTTGCCGCGCCAAAGTTAAGAAGAAAGTACGAACCGCCGGTAACTTTTTGATTTAACGCAACGCGTCGTTCAGGGTTGAAGGAAGGCAAGTTGGGGCTGGACGGGCCAGGAGGCGGGGTGCACGACATAAACTTGGATAAGTGTGAAAAATCCTGCTTTTCGGTGAAAAACCTGCTCCTAATACATCAGAGCTTCCAATACGTGGGAGAACAGGGAGGATCAACAGTCTTGCTCACTAACACCTGATTAAGACACGTCCATTTTGCGCCCACATCATCCGGTCTGGAACTGTTATTCTTGGGTCAGGAGGACACAGAACATGAAATCGCGCGCCTTGACACCATCTGTGTTGTTTCAAGCATTCCGAAGCGTTCCCTTGTGCGTTCCTGGTTTGATTTGCGCCGTGGTTTTCCAGACGGCGGTATCTCAGGCCGCCAGCCAGAGAAAAATCGCCTATTGCAGCAACGCAAATGGCCAGTGGGACCTTTACGTCATGAACGATGACGGAAGCGGCAAGACGCAGATCACATTCTTTCCCGCTAACGTGGGTAGTCCTCATTGGTCCCCCGACGGATCCAGAATCCTCTTTGTCAGCAGCGGAGGACAGGCGTACCTGGTGAACCCGGATGGTTCCGGTCTCATCCAAGTCACCTCGCCAGGCATGGATATTTCACCCACGCCGGGGTCTCTTGAGTCCATCGGCTGGGCCGGTTGGTCGCCCGACGGGCAATGGATACCGTTCTCAGCCAGGATATCGGGGCAGTACTTCCTCTGCAAAATCCGGACAGACGGAACACAATTCACGAAACTCGCCATTCCATCAGACGATTCATATTGCACCGGCTTTTTCTCCCCCGACGGAAGCAAGGTGGTATTCAGCAAGGAATCGGGCGGGTGGTTCAACCCGTGGGTGGTCAACAGCGACGGGACAGGAGAACATGCGCCTGACAGCAGAGTGCAAACAGGCAGTCCCGCGTGGTTTTCCACCAGTGATAAACTCGTATATTTCTATTGCGCCGACGTTGACGAGCCGTGCGATATCTACTGGGCTCCCGTGGACGGGTCGGCCCACAATCTAATCACCTCTCTTGGGATCGGGGGCGGGGCATCCCGGGTCTTGCCTGGAGACACCAGGCTTCTTCACACGATCTATCAGGGGGAACAGAACAAATTCGGCGTCGTGAACATGGATGGCACGGGGCTGCGGTGGATCGAGCAGGGGGATGTTGGGCTATCCGAGTATGGTCCGGCCTACGAATGGTGCGCGGACAATGGCGGGAAGATTCTCTACTTCCTTAAGGTCAACGGCTATTGGGACATTTGCACCAACAATCTCAACGGCACAAACCGGGATAATCTCACCTCAACGAGCATGATTGATGAAGCCCAGCCAAGCTTCAGCCCCGTGTCAACGTCGTTCGCCACGGTGGCGAAGTGGGGTCTTGACGAAGGGTCCGGGACAACGGTTCACGACAGTTCGGGCAACCACTACGATGGCACGCAGACCAGTTCGGCCAACTGGGGAAGCAGCGCGATAGACAAGTTCAAGATGCACAAACTCGGCACGGATTCCACCCGCCAGAGTCTGGATTCGATTTTTGTGTACACGACGGGAGGTGAGACAATCCTCTATCAAGACAATTTCGACTCGTATGTGGTGGGAGATGTTCCAGCGGGCTGGAACCGTTTCCACAATGCCCTTACGGAATCTTCGAACAATGCGGTTACAAACGTCAGAAGCCTAAGCGCTCCGAATAGTTTCCAGGCGAAAGGCAGCTACTTTGGACGCTGGGCGGCAAACATGGCCCATCCGATGGATCTCGGCGGGCGGACCGGGCTGCTGGTTTTAGAAGGGAAGATATGCTCCAGCGGCGACGTTGAGGTGTCGAACAGCGGCCACGGGAATGAGTCGTCTTTGGGCCTGTCATGTAGCGATACCGGCGAATCGGGCGTGGTTGGTGTAGCGACAGGCTACGGTGACACAAAAGGGGACAATATTGGATGGATATCCGCCCCGGCGGGATCCATGAATCTGGTTTACAATCGGTAGTATGCGGTCAAGTTCATCTTTAACCTGATTAACAAGCGTTATCGTGTGTTCATAGATGGAACGCAGATAGGGCGCGAGCAGCAAGGCTCGGTAACGCCCACGGTGATCCAATGGGCCAGCGGAGGCGGCAAAGCATGGCTGGATGACGTGAAGTTGTCTGTCATTAGGACATCGTCGGTGTATGCTCCCACGAACGAGTCTCCCGCGCCGGGCGCCGTCGAGGTGTCTCTGACCCCGACCCTCGAGGCTTCGGACTTCCGCGATCCCGACCCGGGCGACACCCATGCCGCCTCCCACTGGCAAATGCGCGCGGCTTCCGCTCCACCCGACTACTCAGTCACGGCGTACGACTCGGGAGAGACGACAACTCTTTTGACATCATGTCCGATTCCCGCGGGTTAGCTCAATTACCACGTCACCTACTACTGGCGCGTTTGTTACAAAGACAATCACGACGAGTGGAGTCCCTGGTCCTCGGAAACGCTGTTTACGACGCTGGACGCGCCAAGTTCATCGCCGGACAAACCCGCGAACGTGTCGCCGCCGCCGCTGCAGACCGGTGTCTCTCTTTCGCCCTTGCTTGCGGCTTCGCTCTTCTCGGATCCGGATGCGGGCGATTTCCAATCGGCTGTACACTGGCGCGTCCGGAAGGCCAGTGGCTCCTATGCAAACCCAGTCTACGACTCCGGGCTTGTCTCTTCGGGCGCCAGCCAACATCGGGTGCCGTCCGGGCTTTTAGCGCCTTCGACAGACTACTTCTGGCAGGCCCGGTACAGGGATTCCCGCGGCATCTCGAGTCCGTGGTCGGATGAGACGGGTTTTCAGACAATAGATGCGAACGGATTGAGTGCCCCGGAGGGGTTGCGCGCCGCGCCCGGAGCAACATCCGTCTGGCTGACCTGGATTGTGCACAGAGATCAGCGCGTGACCGGCTACAATCTCTACCGGGCCGAATCTGTTTCAGGTCCTTGGAACACCCCCTTGACTTCCGAAACAATCCGGGGACGCATTGAGCATCTGGACGAGAACCTCGAACCGGCAAAGACATACTACTACCGGCTGACCGCCTTGACCCAGCAAGGGTTGGAGAGTCCAATGACGCAAGCGGTTCAGGCCAGAGCGGGCACCGCGCGCATTTTCATGCGGAATCTCCGCGGGATGCCGGGAGCCACGATCTCCCAGATGATCACCATTGACAACCCAAACAATATCGTCAATACAGGAATGCAGCTGGACATCCGTTTTGACCCAGTCATTCTGACACCCACAGGGGTGGCCAATACCGTCCTGACAAAGGGCTTCTCCTTCTCATATGCCATACCCGCGTCCGGTCTTCTTCGCATCCTGGACAACGCCGCGTCGGAAATGGTGATCACGGGCGAGGGTTGCGTTATGCAAGCCGCATACACGGTCAGCGCGTCCGCTCAGGATTTGCAGAGATCTTTCCTCTCCTTTGACTATGCCTAACTGAGCGATAACTCGCTTCCGCCGCGTATCGTGACTCTTGATTACTCCTCGACAGCGACAATGCTGGTGGCACAACCCATCCTTCCGGGTGATCTGAATGGCGATGGCAAAAGAACTCGAAATGATGAGAAGCGGCTTGAGTGCATCGTGCTCGGCCTGGTTCCAAGCGGCGGCGTGACGGAAATGGAACGGGAGGCCGGCGACATCAACGGCGACCACTTGCTCGATTCGGCGGATCTCGTGCTTCTCCGCCGTTTAGTCATCAGCGCCGCTTCCCTAAAACCAAAATCCATCGCCTCGTGGTATCCCCCGCTGATCTGTGCCGGCAAGAAAGTCAGCCCCCTTGCCGCTGGGTATCGCCTTACGTGGGGAGAGCGGGAAGCGGCAGGAGACACCCTCTCTTTCCCTGTCCGGCTGGACAGTTTGGAGGATGTGGCCGGGATAGAATTGGTGGTGAATTACTGGGCAGACCAAATAACCTTTGTCCAAGCGAAGAAAGGAGACGCCATATCGGCTTTTGGATCCTTTGCGGCGTATGAAGACGAAGGACAGATCAAGGTGGTGGCGGCAAACGACACTGCGGCCGGAGCGGGATCGGGCGACATTGTCACTCTGGTTTTCCAGAGAAAAGATTCGAATTGGACGGCCTCCCCGCTGACTGTCGCCAAGTTCAAGCTGAGCGGGGTGAACGGCGAGAACCTGGCGCGGACACGGACCATCCAGACCGAGGACGGGGAAGTGCGATGGCCCCGGACAGCCGCCCGCAACTTATGGCAGCTTCTGGACTAGAGGATCAAAAGGAGAGAATTTCTTATGAAAAGGCATTCTATCCGATGGGCGGTTCTCCTGTTGTTGTGCGGTCTCCACGGCGCGTTGGCGCGCGCCGGCACGGTAACCGTGACCGAACCGGTGATGCGGTACGGACTCGGGGATTTGCGCGGCGCGGTTTACTCGCCCGATGGGAAGATCCGGGGCAGTTTGTCCGGGATCGGCGTGGTATTATGGGATGCCGCTTCCGACAAAAAAATCCGCGTTCTCTGTGACCCGACGCATGAAATCTGCTGTTTTGCCGTTTCCAGCGGCACGCCACGCGTCCTGACGGGAGGCGCCGATGCGACCGCGAGGCTCTGGGACTTGGCGTCCGGCAAGCAGATTCAAGTTCTTAGCGGACACGAGGAGAAAGTCCTGAGCGTTTCCTTCTCGCCGGACAACACAAAGGCGCTGACGGGCTCCCATGACAAGTCCGCTATTCTCTGGGATTTGTCCTCCGGCGCGAACATCAAGACATTCCAACACGGGACGTATGTCTTCTGTGTGGCGTTCTCGCAGGATGGTTCTCGCATTCTTACGGCCGGTGATAATGCCGGACGCGACGGAGCGGTGATTCTCTGGAATGCCCAGACCGGCGGCAAAATCCGCACCTTCAGTGACTATGGGTATAATGGAGAATTGCGGTATGGCGGATTGAGGTCCGCGGCTCTCTCGCCACCAGATGGGTCCCTGGTCCTGGCATCAACCTGCATCAACACCGCCATACTCTGGGAATCGGCGACGGGAAACATTCGCCATACCCTGGCGGGACATTCCGGCGCGGTCACTTCCGTCGCCTTTTCCCCCGCTGGAGACAGGATGCTCACGTCCTGTATGGACAACAAAGTGCGGATCTGGCGCGTCTCTTCGGGGGATGAAATCATGACGCTCACAGGGCAAAAAGGTTGGGTGTGGTCGGCTGAGTTCTCTCCGGATGGCGCCCGTGTTTTGAGCGCGA
>Ga0315289_10014272_pt1 | contig 11106 bp, 11 predicted proteins | sample YL17G11_40_MG_FD_203452 | JGI IMG/M metagenome (GOLD analysis project Ga0315289, IMG submission 203452) | Sediment microbial communities from Yellowstone Lake, YNP, Wyoming, USA - YL17G11_40 | ecosystem: Environmental > Aquatic > Freshwater > Lake > Sediment | place: USA: Wyoming | collected...
CACCATCTGTCGCTCGAAGAAGCGATCGAGTTGATTCGCCCGCAGCTTCCTTTCTTCAAGCGCGCGGGAGTCATACTGGCGATCGAGAACCACGATCGATTCTCCGCCGCCGAGTTCCGCGAGATGTTGCGGCGGCTGGGGAGCGAACACGTGGGAATCTGCCTCGATACGGTCAATTCGTTCGGCGCCTTGGAAGGGCCCGAGGTGGTTGTGGCAACCCTGGCCCCCTGGACCGTGAGTCTACAACCACGGCGACAATCGAAGCAGCGGCAAGGATGGCGCAGTCTCTCATCGGGAATCTCCCCGTAAAACACATTGGAGTTTTCATGTTTGAGCCAGTGCTCCAGGGCTATGGCCGGTCCACGAGGATTCGCAACGTAACAAACTGTGGCCACCCCAATGGCCAGTGCGATTCCGACGATTATAATAGTTTCCGCCAGCCAAAGGAGCAATTCCATGAATGATTCGCAACATCACCTTGCTAAGGCGTTTGCCAAGAGCTATCAGGGAGTCTGCCATCCCCGGCGTGAGGCGTTGAAACGAATCGCGCTCGCCTCCGTGGGAGGGGGCCTCGTTGCGGTGGCGACTTTCTTGCTCTCCGGGGCATTGCCAGCGCGGGCGCAGGAACTGTCGCCAAGAGTGCTGCCCAGACCGAACATCCTATGGGTCATCGTTGAGAACATCGGGCCGGACTTGGGCTGTTATGGGCAGCCTCTGGTCAAGACGCCGCACATCGATCAGTTCGCGGCCGAAGGCATACGTTATCGGCTCGCGTTCTCCACCGCGCCGATGTGTTCGCCCAGCCGATCGGCCTTCATGACGGGCATGTATCAAACGGCCATCGGCGCTCACAACCACCGCGGGCATCGCACACCGGGCGTGGACGACCATTTCCACTTGCCGCCGGACGTGCAGCCCATCACCCACCGGCTGCGCGCGGCGGGCTACGTCACCGCCAACATCGTCACGCTGGCCGGCAAGCGCGTGGGAACCGGCAAGACCGATTTGAACTTCGAGGTCGAAGGGCCCGTGCTGTGTCCTGAGGAGCCACCGGCCAGCGCGAAAACCGAGTCGGTGTTGCACAACTTCCAGAATTCCGTGCGCCTGTTTGAGGCCACCGAATGGTCCGAGTTGAAAAGCCACCAGCCGTTCTTCGCTCAGGTCAACCTGCCGGTCGTCGAGCGCAGCTCAAAGGGTTGGATCAGCTCCCAAGAGGCGCCATGGAGCGGGCAGAGCCACCCCAAGCGCATCGATCCTGCCCAGGTGACGTTGCCGCCCTACTATCCTGACCAGTCAATTACGCGCGAGGACTGGGCCGGTTACCTGGACGCCGTTTGCGGAGTCGATGATCGCGTGGGCGAGATTCTCAAACGGCTGGGCGACGATGGGCTGGCCGACGATACGGTGGTAATTCTTTTTGCCGACAATGGCCGGTTGGAGCACCGCGGCCACGGTTGGTGCTACGACAGTGGCGACCGGGTGCCGCTGGTGATCCGCTGGCCGCAGGCTTTTGCCGCGTCGGCCCCCAACCAATATCGAGCCGGCAGCGTGAGCGATCGGCTCGTCAGCCTCTTGGACCTGACCGCCACCACGCTGGCGATCGCTGGCATCAAGAAGCCGTTGGGCATGCACAGCCAGGTGTTCCTCGGTCCAGACGCGGAACCGCCGCGCGCGTTCGTCTTCAGCGCCCGGGACCGGCATGATGAAGCAGTGCAGCGCGTGCGGGCCGTGCGCACGGCGCGCTACCGCTATATTCGCAACTTTATGCCCCAGCGGCCGCTGATGGCAATGCATCGCTACAAGGATGCTTGCTATTCGGTGGTGCCGCTGTTGCGGCAACTTTACAAGGAAGGGAAGCTCGACGCGATCCAGAAGGCGCTCATGGCCCCGCGCCTCCCCGACGAAGAACTGTACGATCTGGATAGCGACCCCTATGAGATCAAGAACCTCGCCACCTCTCCAGACCCGGAGCATCAGCACGTGCTCAAGCAGTTGAGGGCTGAACTGGAGCGGTGGATCGAGGAGACGAAGGATCAGGGGCGTTACGCTGAGCCGCGGGCAATGATCGACTACTGGACTCGGCAGATGCACGAGCGCTTCGGCACGCCCGAGCTTGAGCCGCCGTACCGGTAGGTCCGCTCGCTTTCCGGCCGAGAAGTTGAAATAGAAGTTGCCGCGCGGACTGCGAACGAAAGATTACGATATGCTGTTTGATCCTTTTCAGGAGCTTCAGGATGCGATGGTTGATGGCTTTGATCGGTATGATGTGTGCTTCCGTTGTTGCGTCGGAGGGCTTGCAGTCTGAGGACTGGAAACCGCATGCTCCTCGACAGGAGATTCGCCCGGAGTTCTTCCTTGAGCGCGAGGTAATCGGCGCCGACGGCAAGCCGGCGCTGGCAATCCGCCACGACCGGCGCGAGGGGCTCGATGGGGCATGGAGGAAGACGTTCCCGATCGAAGGCGGCCAACATTACCGCGTTTCTGTACTACGTCGCACCAGCGGCGTGCCCCGTCCGCTGCAGAGCGCCTACGCGCAAGTGCGGTGGACAAACAGCCGCGGCGAGCAGCAGCGGGTGGCGGTGGCCTGGGCGACTGCGAATCGGCCCAGCGTGATCCGGGCCGACGAGCCAACTGCCGCGCTGGACCGCCAGCAGACGGCAGGTGATGGAGCTCTTTCGCGACGTGGCCCATCAGCGGAGTGCTGGGCTGATTGTCGTCACTCGTGACAACCGCACCTTCGACGTGTTCGATCGTATTTACGGGATGTAGGATGATGTGATCCGCTGCGCCCGTGCCGCAGAGGGAGCGAACTGCTAAGCCTAGCATTACTCTAGTGCATCTCCCACTCGATGAAACCGGGCTTGGCGTCGCTCATGCAGTTGACGATCAGTTCCACCAGGCCGTCGTAGAGAATCGAGTGCTTATCCCAGAGGTCGTAATAGTTGAACAGGTCGCGCAACTGCCCTTTGCAGTTGGAGCAGGGGGTACAGACGAACTTCTTAATGGACGGGTTAAGCTCGTCCTTGAAGGCGTTCAGAATCTGTTCCAGCTTCTTTCGGCCGCTGATCTGGTTTCGCCAGTCGCCAAAGTTGTGGCCCGACATGATGGCGAATCCGCTGCCGCCGCCACAGCAGTAGTTGTGTACGCCGTGCGGCTCCATTTCGCGGAATCGTGGGGCAATCCGCCGGAGGATTCGTCTTTGAGGTTCGACGATCCCCATCAGGCGGACCAGGTTGCACGGATCGTGCAACGTGACGGGGAAATCGTTGCGCTGGGGATCGACCTTGATGCGGCCGGAAACAATCAGTTGCTCCAGCGTCACCATGCAGCTTTCCCGTGGGATATTCAGGTCGCCCGTGAGAACGCGGTCGGCAATGACCGTCAGCGCCTTGTGGGCGTGTCCGCACTCGCCCAGCACGATTTTCTTGACCTTGAGCTTCTTGGCCACTTCGGCGTGCTTTAGCGCCACGCGGGCGAACTGCACGTCGTCGTACCAGACGCCATAGTTGACGCTGTCATATCCGACCAGTTCGCTGGCCATCGTCCAACTCAGGCCGGCCGACTCGAAGATCACGGCGAAGGCCCCGGGATTCATCGGCCAGGAGAGGATTTCACCGGCATTGTGGATCAACAGGATGTCGGCGCCTTCCTTGTCCCAGGGCGTGGCGATCGTCATCCCGGTCTTCTCCGAAACGTCCTCGTCGATGAACTCCATGTTGTCCTTCACCACGGCCGCATTCATCCCGGTCGAAGAGCCCACCTTGAGTTGCAGGACCGAGCCGCTTTCGTGCAGTTCCTTGGCGGCAATGCCCAACTCCTGACTGAAGAGCTTGCGGATTTCGTGGGCGATCAGGCCGTTGTCCACGCCGATCGGGCAGGTCTGTGCGCAACGTCGGCACAGGTTGCACCGATAGGAGAGTTCCGCCAGCCGAGCGACGGTTGTCCAGTTCAACTCGATTTCGCCGTCGCGCCACGCCTGGAGAAGCCCACCTTTCGACTTGACGTACTTCTTGTACAGGCGACGGAAGACCTCGGACCGGTAGGCCGGCCGGTAGATCGGATTTCTCCCGCTCGCCTCGTAGATGTGGCAGGCTTCGGAGCACGTGTGACAGGCCGCACAGTGATCCATCGAAAGCAGCAGCGGTTGCAGAAACGTCCAGTTATTCTCTTTGGTGAAGAGCTTTTGCAGGCCGGAGAGGAACTTCGCGACCAGTTCGTTCTCCTCCTGCTTGTTCTTGGGCTTCGGGATGCTCAGCGCAATCGTGTCATCCAGGGAAGCCTCGTATCGCTCCCGGGCCTTTTCTCCCAGCGGCGCGAAGTCGGGCGTAGAGTCCGGTTTCTCGAACGGCGGCGGCAGAGGTTTGAAATCTTCTTTTCGCAGTTCGGCGAGTTTCGGCGACGGCTTCGAGATGTCTTCGACCTTGATGCGACGCCTCATTACTGTTTGTTCTCCTCAACACCGGACGTGGCCACGTCACCCCAGGTCTTCTTCCCGTCCCCGCGGATGTGGGAAGCCGACCAACTCACCGGGTACTTCAGCACCTCGCCAATTTGCCGTTCGATCTTGCTGCCCGGGAGGTTCGGTTCGTCGCTCCACCGGATGTCGTGGTACATGAACCATTTGGTGAAGAAGTGCGACATGTGGGTCAGCGGGATATAGGCCAGCAGCAGCGATGCCAGGACGACCTCCAGGGCGCTCAGGGCCGTCAGCGGCGTGGGCTCGACATTCGCCGAGGAGAAGTCAAACGTCACCAATCGCGCGAAGTACGTTCTCAGGGTGGTGAAATCAGGGTCAGCAAAGGTGTGCGCCGCCAGCGCGACGACGAACGTCACGATGAAAAACGCGAGATTGAAATAGTCCGCCTTCTTGGTGTATTCGCTGTAGTCCTTGTCGAACGTCCGTCTGGCCAGCAGCGCCACGCTGCCGATCAGGCCCAGTCCCAGACCTGCGTATCCCATCATGTACGTCAGGTGGTAGAGGGTCTCTCCCAGCGGGCCACCGACGGCCGAGACGTTCGCTCCGGCCGCCGTGGCGATGCCGTCCACCAGCAGCAGTGCAATCAGGCCCGCCAGCAGGTACAGGCCGAAGTGGAACGGGAAAGACCGAAACCAGTGCTTGCGATTGTGCTCCCAGACACCTGCCAGCAGAAGAATCTCGGGGATCATCACCTTCAGTTCCCCGAGGAGCGAAGACTGGCGTGGCTTAGTCCACCAGTCCGGCTCCTCAAGGTACGAGCCTCCGTAGCTTGCCCGACCCTTCTCGTGGGCAACCGGGTAAAGCTCCCAACGCAAGTGGATGGGCAGTCGAGCGACCTTAACGGCGCGGCACACGATCGCTGCCAGGAAGACCACCGCCGAGACGTAGGAAAACATAAGCAATATCAAACCCACCATTCAACTATCCCCTTGGCTCCGTCGTTTGCGATTGACAAGTTCTTTAATGGGCGCGCTGGCATTCTGGGAGCCAGCCTGATCGTGCAGAAGAGTCTTGATCTCTTCGGTGCAGAGCGAACCAAATCGGTAAACCACACATTCCCGACACTCGTTTCCGTGCGAGGGCGTACAGTCCAGCCCTTTCATCATCCAGCAGGGCCGCGTGTTGTCGCGGAAGGCGGGGCACTTCTCTCGCTGCTGCGGGCTGCAAGGGAGCAGGTCCCAGCATGGAAGCAGCGCTTGCAGCCGGCGAATCCCCTCGATGCTCACGCCGAGGACCTGAACCATGCGTTGGATATTGCGGATGCGGTCCACGTCCTCGTGTGAAAAGCGCCGGTGGCCCGAGGGGGTCCGGTGAGCGATAATGAGGCACACGTTTTCGTATTTCCTGACCGCCGATTCCGAGAGGCCCACTTTCTCGGCCAACGTGCCGATGGACATCACGGGGTCCGAGTAATCGTCGTCTGGTTCCATGTTGATCTCTCGTCACACCGGCAAAAACGGGGAGGGGCGCGATAACTGTGTGCGTGTCACCGACTTAGGGCGTCTTGACGTTCTTGCGGACACCTTGTACATTTAGGTATAAGATATTTGTCCTTGCCGGTCAAGGTTTTGCCCGGCCGGCGCATCCGCGTATCGGACATTCGACTTCAATAATGAAAGCCAGACCTGCGAAAACCGGCGACTGACGCCGAAAACCGCAGAAACCCCTTAGCCGCTGCCAAGGAGTTTTTCAACGAACATGAGTCGTCGATACGTTGCCCGCGACACTAAGGAGACAATTCGATGAGTAAAAGCCAAACCAAATCCCACAATTCCGCCGAGAACGGCGCGCTTCCGCTTGCGGGCTGGAAACTGGTAGTGGCCGACGACGAGCCCGACCAGCTTACGTTCCTCGCGACGGTCTTCGAGGACCAAGGAGCCACAGTGTTCAGGGCCACCAATGGTGACGAGACGCTGGAGTTGGTCCGCAGCCAAAAGCCGGACCTGCTGACGCTCGACCTGGCCATGCCGGGCCGGAACGTCGGCGAGGTCTTCGAGATTCTCCGCAAAGACCCCGAACTGGGCGATCTGAAAATCTGCATCATCACCGGCAGACCGGAACTGCGCGGGCTCATCTACCAGAGTTCCTTCAGACGGCCGGAGGGATACCTAACCAAGCCGGTTACCGAAGAAACGCTTCTGCTAGCGGTTCGCAAGTGCTTGGAACTGCATCATTAGGCGAACCGGGCGGAGGCAAGCTCTTGAGATTCTTGGACTGACGGGGGAGAATAGAATCAGCAGCGATGCGTTGGGGGCTGAAGAGCTTGGGGACGTTGTGATGGACGATGCTGATCGCCGTTATTTTGACGCGACCCCATGCTATCTCACGGTCCAGGATCGCGATTTTCACATCATCCGTGCCAACGAGCGATTCCGCAGAGACTTCGGGGACTTCGAGGGGCGTTACTGTTACCAGGTTTACAAACGTCGATCGGAAAAGTGCGAGGTCTGCCCGGTAGAGCAGGCGTTCTGGGATGGCCAGAACCACCGCGTCGAAGAATGGGTCACGTGCCGGGAGGGGAAAGAAATCGCGGTGGTGGTCGAGACCATGCCCATTCGCGATGACGGCGGCGAGATCACGTCAGTGGTCAAGATGCTGACCGACGTGACGCACATCAAGCGCCTGGAAGAGCAGTTGCGGCAAAGCCAGCAGCGCTATCGTCTTTTATTCGAGGAAATCCCTTGCTATGTGTCGATCCAGGACCCCGACCTGCGGATTATCGAGATGAACCGCGCTGTGCGGGAAGATTTCGGGGCCACGCCCGGGTGCAGGTGTTACGAGGTTTACAAACACCGGACCGAGCCGTGTTTCCCCTGCCCGGTCGGCGATACTTTCGAGGACGGCAAGCGCCATACTCGCGAAGAAATACTGACATCGCTGCGGGGCGAGCAAATCGACGTGCTGGTAACGGCCGCACCGATCCGCAACGGAGCGGGAGAGATCGTCGGTGTCATGGAGATGAGCGCTAACATCACCGAAGTCCGGGCGCTGGAATCCCGTCTCACGTCGTTGGGACTGCTGATCGGTTCGATTTCGCACGCGCTGAAAGGACTGCTAAATGGGCTGGCCGGCGGCATGTATCTGCTGGAGACGGGGTTCCAGAAAGAGAAGCCCGATCGCGTGCGCCAGGGATGGGAGGTCATCCAGCGCAACGTGGGGCGTATCAAGGCGACGGTCTCCGACATCCTTTACTACGCCAAGGATCGGGAGCCTATTTGGGAGACCATTTCGGCGGCAGAACTTGCCAACGAGGTCTGCAACCTGATGCGGACGAGGGCCGCGGAACACCGCATCAAGCTTAACTGTGAAATCGCGCCAACAGCCGGAGACTTTGAGGCCGATTCCCAGGCCGTGCGGTCGCTCTTGGTCAACCTGCTTGAGAACTCGCTGGACGCCTGCCGCCTGGACAACAAGAAATCCCAGCACGAAGTCACGCTTCGGCTCCACGGTTTTGCAGACTACGTTCAATTTGGGGTGCTAGACAACGGCATCGGCATGGACCAAGAGACCCGCGAAAAAGCCTTCAGCTTGTTCTTCTCTTCCAAGGGGATGGAAGGCACGGGGCTGGGGCTGTTCATTGCCAACCGCATTGCCCAGGCGCATCGAGGCAGCATCGAGTTGGAGTCCCAGGTCGGCGTTGGCACGCAGTTCGTGGTGAAACTGCCCAGAAATCGCCCCCCACAGCAGAAGCAGGAAGATTCTCACCCGTCCGACGAAAAGGAGGCGCTCGATGGTTGATAGAGCGAAGACCGTGCTGGTGGTGGATGATGACCCCGATGCGCGCCAATTCCTTACCACCGTTTTGCAGGACAATGGGTTTGCCGCTACCACGGCCAAGGATGGGACCGAGGCGATCGCAATGATCGAGCAGACAGCGCCCGATCTGGTCGCGTTGGATATTACCATGCCCGAGAAGTCCGGGGTGGCTGTCTACCGGAGGCTGAAAGAAGACGAGCAACTCAAACGCATTCCGGTCATCATTGTTACCGGCATCTCCGACGACTTCAAAAAGTTCATTTCCACGCGCCGCCAGGTGCCTCCGCCCGAAGGCTACATCAGCAAGCCCGTGGACCACGAGGAATTCCTGAGAATGGTAAGGGAGTTTCTCGGGTAGCGACGCGGGACCGAAGAACTCGATCGCCAACAGGGCGTATGAGATCACGAGGTAACCGATGTCGAAAGCTCGGCATCCGCTGCCGCCGTTGCCAGGTTGCCAGCCAAGACGAAGTGAACCCAATTGGTCCTCGTCACGATATTCCTTCCCCCTCTTGGTCCACAGAATCGGAACAACCCCCGCCAGGGGCGAGGATTTCGTGCGAGTTAGTCGGCCTCCCACCTTGAGCTCTACGAAAAATCAGCCATTAACGATGCCGCTACTTCGCCCCGATCTGGCGGATCACGGCTTCGGCCCCGCGTTCCTCCCAGCGGGTTGCAGGGGATGTCACACTAACCTTTCCTTCAGCGCCTTGGCCACCGCGCCGGCGCGGGTGTTGACGTGTAGTTTCTGATAGATGCTGCGCAGGTGCGTGTCCACGGTGTGATAGCTCAGGGACAACTCCACGGCGATCTCCTTCTTGATCGATCCTTGCACGACCAGTTCGAGGATTTCCTTCTCCCGGGAAGTCAGGCCCTAGTCGCGGCTAGGAGGGCTGATCCGCGCGAACAGGTCCAGCATCCGCCGGGCGATGCGGGGATTGATCGGCGCGCCGCCGTGGATGACCTCGTGAATCGCTTCGCCGATCTTCTCCAACGGAGCGGTCTTTAGCAGATAGCCCGAAGCCCCCGCACAAATCGCGCGAAACACTCGGTCCTGGTCGTCGAAAACAGTGAGGATGATGACTTTGATCTCCGGCGCTCGTTGATGAATCTCCCCGAGTCCCTCGATCCCGTCCATTCCCGGCAGATTGATATCCAGTAGGATGGCTTGCGGCTGGGGCTGCGATTCCAATCGCGCCAGTTCCTGCTGGATCGCCGGTGCCACGTTTTCCTCGAGCATCGCCATTTGACTTACCCATGCAATGGTCCCCAAATTGCCGCCAATGTCGTCGTGCAAGTCGGCGGCGATCTGAGCGCGAAGCGACTCCACCTGTCGCTTGCGCACACTCCGTTGACGCCACACGAGCAAACCCAGGCCGCCAACAAGGGAGGCAACCACGGCAGCGGTGGCCCGCATGGCCGTTATCAGCCAACCGTCTATCGCCACCTCGCGGTCGCGGTCCAGTTGTCGCAACTGGCTCGCCACTTCGTATCCACGAGCAAGGCCCGCCAGCCAATCGGGAATTTCGGCCAGCCGATGATGACTGTTGTAGCCATCCACCAGGTACTGCGGCGACCAGCGGGGAAACCGCGAGTCGCCAAACTCATCGCTGGCGGTGACCTGCGCACCCAACGCGACGTTGTGGTCATCGGAGTATACCTGCAACTCCGCCAGGGCGAAATCCGCCACGTCGCCAGCGAACCAAAGTTGAGTGGCCGTCACTCGTACAAACCGGGCCGGCTGACGTTTCGCGGGTATGATGACAAGGTTGTCGCCCGGATTGACGAAATCGTGCTGCGTGGAATCCAGGAGGACGATGGGCTTCGCGAATTCCGCGTCAAGCGAGGCCTCCACGCGAAAGCGAACCGGAAAGCCGTGGCCCGGCTCGTCGGCGAAGTCGGTGGGACGCACCGGCAGCAGCCGCACTTCGTCGATCGTGACCGGCCGGCCCAAGTGCACCTGGACCCCTTTGAGCATGTCCGGGTGGTTCTCGTGCTTCGCTAAATAGCCGTTGGTGGGGCTTAGTTCCAAAGTTACGGGCGGTCCCAGCACGCTCTGCCCATCGACCAGGTTCTCGGCCAGCCAGGCCGGGCCAGAACGGATCTCGCTGGAGGCCGTGACCGCCGCGCCGGCCGCGATGTTCCGATTTCCCGCCAACACCATGATTTCGCCCAGCGCCAGGATCCATTGGTCCTCGCGCCGCCAATGCTTCAAGGAGATAAAACGGACGTATCGTGCCGACCGGCGTCCGATGGCGGTGACCACCGGATAGTCGCCGGGGTTGGAAAAATCAGCTTCGCTGCGGTCTAATACCGTTTCATACTCGGCGAACTTGGGGTCGTCCGATAGATCGACGCGAAATCGGAGTGGAAAGCCGTACCCTTTTGCCGAGAAACTGCCCGTGGTCACCTGGGTGGGGACCAAGGCGATGGTATCGATGGCCAAGGATCGACCAAGGTCCACTTGCACCCACACCGGTTTCGAGGCTGAGCTGAGCAAGCGGCTGTGATAGCCCAAACGCGGGCCCGGCTGGCCGCCAGCGGGCCGCGGACAGCCGGCTTGCTGGCGAAGCAAGTCCTCTCCCGAGCCGCTTCGATTCGCCGAACATTCGCACTGAGCGTCCGCGCCAGCCACGCCGCCGGCCGGTCCGATACTTCCACCTGTGAGTCGACGGTACGTGCTGCGGCGGCCAGCGGCGGCTCCTCAACCACCTTTTGCTGCACCGTCACCTGTTGGCGCGACCGCGCAGCAGCGGCAGGGTGGTCTCAAAACTCAAACGCAATCGAGGCTCGGAAAATGAGCCTCGGAAACTGTTGTAGGAGAAAACATCACTGGGACGTTCCAATGGGTGAAGTCTTGCAAACTTTCCCTT
>Ga0315289_10014276_pt1 | contig 11105 bp, 5 predicted proteins | sample YL17G11_40_MG_FD_203452 | JGI IMG/M metagenome (GOLD analysis project Ga0315289, IMG submission 203452) | Sediment microbial communities from Yellowstone Lake, YNP, Wyoming, USA - YL17G11_40 | ecosystem: Environmental > Aquatic > Freshwater > Lake > Sediment | place: USA: Wyoming | collected...
GTCCATGAAATGCTGAGCAATATCGTGAGAATGGATCTCAATGGACTGACCAGAGAACCTAGAACGATCATCAAAACGATGTAGATTCCAATTATCGCGAAAATCTCCATGTAGCTGAAGTCGCTTTGCACCATTTCAGAGATGTCGCTCATTGAGGCGGTAGAACCGGCCACCATTGCCTGATAGATGTAAGGATCTTGTCCTTCGAAGGACGCGCATATGTCCCTTATGTCATGAATGTCATCGATGGATGCTTTGGCAAAAGGTTCAGCCTTGAACGTTATCGAGATCAATACCGCGGTCGTATTCTTGGTTCCGAGCATCCCTCTCATAAGACTTGAATATTGAGCCGCCTGCTCTTGGCTATAAGCGGACAAATTGGCATAGTTGATAGGCTGGCTTCCCCCCAGGGGTCTTGTCGGACTCCTTACCTCCTGCACATTCTCAAGATTCGAAATCGATTTGGAGATGTTCTCTATCGAATTCAATTCGGCGACATCGTAGGTCCCATTCTTGAGCACTGGCGACGTCATGTCGAGGGCCACATAAGTCGCCATGATCCTCCCAGCACCGAAGCTTTCGCTCATCACGTCGAGGCCTTGCCTACTCTCGGTGTTCGGCATCGCTCCTATGAAATCGTAGCTCGTATCAAGGGTGAAAGCGAGAAACGTCGTCGGAATTGAGATGAGGACAGCTGCGACAAGGATCGCTTTGGCGTGCTTGATCGAGAACCTAGCACTCTTGGTGAAGTATCCAACCTTCTTCCTCTCTTTTCTCGGTGCCATTTTTGAAGGCCAGAACAGTCTGTCTCCCATTAGCATGAGTATTGAAGGCAGCAGCGTGAGCGCCGCGAGCAGAGCAATCGCTATGCCCAAGGCGAGTCCTATGCCCATCGATTGTAGCATAGCGAATCGTCCCAGGGACAACACTCCAAACCCGATTATGACCGTGGCTCCGCTCGTTGCGATCGATTCCCCAGCCCAGGTCACCGCCATGCGCACACTCTCTTCCTTGGTGAGACCATTGCGCCTCTCTTCCCTATATCTGGACAAAATGAAAATGCAATAGTCGCACCCGGCCCCCATCATGGAGGTCAGAAGCAACGTGAGCACGCTGTAGTGGACGGAAAGGAAGAACGAGCCGATGAGGTAGATCAAGGCGAAGCTCACTCCCATGGCGACCCCGATGACTGCTGGCGGGATGGAAGATGCAACGAAAGACCTGAAGAAAATCCCGATGAGGACAAGGACCAGGACAATAGTCACTGGATCTATTCTCTCGATATCGGCGTTCATCGAGGTCTCCATGTCGATTGATATCGCATCAGACCCAGTCACATATGATACGAGGCTGGTCGTCCCTGTCAAAGACTCATGGACAACGTCCCTGATCACAACAACGGAGTTCTTACCAAGGGACGGCGCTCCGTCCTGGTTCGTGTACGTGAGGGAAATGATCATGGTATCGTTCGAAGGGATGTTTACGAACGAACCGACGAGGTCCGTCAAGACTGGTATCGGGAACTTGGATATCGTGGAATTCAGGACTATTTCGTCGGCCATCATCATGAACTGTTGGAAAGAAGCGTTCTGAGGAATAACCATCACATTGTAGATCACCCAGAGATCAGCTTTTGAGTTCTCCGCGACCACGCCTGCGGTGAATCTCAATATCGATGTTGAGTCGTTCCAACCGGACCAACCGAGGCCGTCGTAGACAGACACGAGAAGAAGGCCCTGCCCACCGCCGATGGCAGACCCTAGCGCCATCACTGCGCTACCAACGATAGCATGGAACTCGGTCGGATAACTTGGTAATGAGGACGTGGAGTTCCACCTTTCATAGAAGAGGCTGAAGTACTGGAGCAGCATCTGCCTTTCCTCTATGGTCAGGCCAACCATCGCCGAATCAAGATTCGAGGTGAAGACCGATCGAGAGAAAGTGTTCAGAGCATGGTAGCTGTCCCAGGTCGCAATGTCAAAACTGCTGTAAGTCGAATTAAGAAAGTAGCGGTACTCGGATGGGACTTGAGAGAGGAAAGTCGGGAAGGCGGATTGGATTGAAGCCTGCGCTCTCTCATCCGGATGTATTGAGAAGAACGAACCCTGGACCGGATCCATGATCGTGATGTTCCAAACTTCCGCAAACGTCCTGAACCAACCGAATGCCAGGGCTTGGTGAGAAACGTTCATGGAGCTGAGGACGGGATGTGTCAGTAGCGAAGCGAACGTCGCACCATATGTCATCGAGTCGATTTGGTCGACCGGAAGCATGGGATAGGTCGCCCGCATCTGCTTCCAGATCTCTACATGAATTGAAGGTACGCCATAGATCGTGAAGGCGCTTCCATTCGCCTGGAACCAGAGGTCCCTGAAATCGATGGGTATCCCGAACAGGACAAAGGCAGTCATGTTTGTCATGTTCCAAGCCGAATAGAACCCTTGGTTCAGTTGCTGCAAGAAAGCTGCCGTGTACAGGGTGGTCGCGCTATAGACCGAGTCGACCTGGACATGACCGTCTATGCGTCCACCGTGGGTCTCCTCATATATTGCGTGGTCGATCCTGTTCACGACATCCTTAGTCTCATTATCCAGTACGTCTGTGCCCTTTAAGAGTATGAGAGTCGTCCCCTGACCGCTGGCTGTCGGAAAATTCTCATCTATGTAACTCTGCGCAATCTCTGATTGGAGGTTGGAAGGCACCATCTCAGTCTCTTCGTACTTCACAATTTCGAAAGCCTTGGGTGCCAGCGGCACTGCGATTATCAGAATCAGAATCCACGCGACAATGATACCCTTATATCGTCTGGTGACAAAATTGGCCAATCTACCAAACAATGGGGATACCTCACATGGGACCTATAGCCTTCAGGGAGTCAAAGCTCAATATTTGAATTTGTCGTCTTCACGTCGCAAGAACACATTGGGGCACAGGGGCTCATTCGACGAATATCGCCGGCCTTCGAGGAACTGATGTCTTTGCCTTATTTTGAGGATCGTACGCATCTAAATCATCCGCAGAATAGACCTTCACCTCACAATCCATTTCCTTCGCGATGAAAGTGGACGATTCGGCCAGATATTGGAACTCATCGAAAGATCTTGCCAGCCTGTCAATGTCTGAGTGAGAACGTTTCATAAGTCCTTCCGCGACCTTCCTGGCAAAATCAGCTGCGTCTTTGCCGTGTTTCTTTAGGGCAGGATCTGACATGGTCATCTTCGTGATTCCTGGAATGCTGAGACAGTTCTCCCTCGCCATCTGTAAGCCATTTTCAAAGACCCGCTGCTTCCAATTTGGTGATGTGTAGAGGCAAATTCTCTTAGGAGATATTTCCGTGACTCTAAGGATTTCATTGATATCCATTATCACATTCTTTAGGTACTCTTCGGCCTCCTCGATTTCGAGGCGAATCTCACTCTCGACAGGGGTTGGGAAATCGGCCAAAGATACGAACCTATCCCGATCCATGCCTTCCCAAATCTCCTCGGCGAAGTGCGGTGTAATCGGTGCCATGAGGCGCGTCCAGACATCCAAAACCTCGCCGGTGACATTTCCGTTTTCGCCTCCTCTTCTCATGTACCACTTGATATCGTTCAGCATCTCGAAGTAGATCTCATTGGCCATGGTCCGCAGGTCGAATTCCTTCATGCAGTCTCTGACAGTCTTGACCCGGCTACTGATGCGAGAAAGGAACCAATTGTCTATGCTCACAGTCTCGGCTCTCTTTGGGAACGCCTTCAGCTCCTCGACGGTCTTCGAGATGCGCTCGATTCGTCCCTTGTAATTCTCGACTGCCTCTTCGTCCCATTCCACATCAGCGAACGGGGAGGCAATGTGAGTGTAGTATAGTCGCATTGGATCGACACCGAAGTGCTCGGCTGCCCCCGGAATGGGCTCCGCGCCCCCCTTTGATTTTGATATCTTCCCGAGTTTTCCGATGATGTACCAGTTGACGAAGATGCCCTTCGGCCAATACCTCTGAGGAAGGACGCCGACGTGATTCATCAAGAATGCGGGGAAGTGCACGGTCATATGCTCCTTGCCGCCAAGGTTGATATCCAGAGGATACCAGTATTCGACGTCGCTTCGAATGCGCTTGAGAAGCTCGATTTCCACTCCTGTAGCGATTGACACATCTCCAGGGTCACCGATATCCAGGAAGACATGATCGAAAAAAACCTCTGCGAGGTTTTCGAGCTTCAGCTTACCTTCATTGAAATACTTCGATACCAAGTAGTATATAGGATAGAGCGTTGAATCAGATATCGCCTCAATGATCCACTTATCATCGAAAGGGAATCTTGTCCCCAACCAGTTACCTTGCCTCACGCAGGCTCTTTCCCTGAACCAGTCAAGGACCCCCCGAATGTTTGTATGGTATTCGGAGGGGAGAATATGCATAGACTCCGCGTGATCCTTGCTCTTCTTCGTCAGCTCGGCGTTGTTGTAATCGATGAACCATTGGTCTGGAACTCTCCTTATTACCACAGGTCTTCCACATCTGCATATGACCTCCTCGGAGAGATCGTAGAATATCTCAGCTTCGCCTGAGGAGATCATGAAATCTCTTATCCTCTCCTTGGCCTTCTCCACAGGCATGCCGGCATACTCACCGCAGTTCTCATTCATGCGGCCAGTGTGGAATCCATCCCTATAGATTATCTTCTTTGCCTCTTCCAGCCTCGAGTCAGCGATATCACTTATGCCCATCCTCCTAGTTATCTCCACGGCAGGAAGCGGTCCCCAGCCTTTCGAATCGATTATTGGTATAGGTCTAATCTCCCGGACGTCCTCCGGTCTTAGACCATATTCAAGGAGCAGCACATCGTTCTCCTGGAGCATCCGTAGAGCAATCCAATCGTCAGGGGCATCCGATGGGACGCTCGTGACGAGCCCTGTCCCAACATTCGGATCGCAGAAAGAAGCGGGTAGGACAGGTATCTCCCGATGTATGACCGGCGCGATGCATTTCTTACCGACTAACTTCTTTCCCTGAATAGTGTCGATGATGGTCAGCCCATCCATCTGGTATCTCATCTTCTCGTACGAGGGCCTGCTTATGACCCAAGTCTCCCCATCTTTCGCCACCTTGACATATTCGACTTCAGGATTTGCCCAGAAGTTTGTCTGACCATAGACCGTCTCTGGCCTGAGGGTCGCAGCCACCAGGAACATGTCCTCGCATTTGAATTTCAGCAGGGTGTATTCTACCGTCTCTGCTCTTCCACCCTTTTGCAGGTCAGTCTCGGATGCGTCCACTGCAACAGGTCCACACTCGACGCATGCTGGGGCGAAGTACGGTTTCTGGACGAGAAGACCTCCATCCTTTAGCTTTCGGAATTGCCACTGAATGAACTTCTGATAGTCTGGATAAATCGTGCATGTGAATCTTCGCCAGTCCGCCAGGAAACCGAATCGTTTCCAGTATTGGGTTACGTAGACTTCGTTGAAGAAATCTACGACCTTCACAGGGTCCCCGAGGTTCGCAATCTCTTCTTCGGGACACCCGTTCGCGAGGAGGTACTCGATCGTCCCTGGGTCCCTTGACCTTATCCGGTTCGCCAGACTGATTGCTCCATTGCCGGTTGCGTGAGTTCCGACCGGGAAGAGCACATTGTGGCCTGTCATCCTCATGTATCGCGTAATCGCATCTACGTAAGTGTAGCCACGCATATGGCCGACATGAAGATACCCAGTGACACCTGGGTATGCAAATATCATCATGAATTTCGGACGAGAGTCAGCCTCCGATTCGTTGATGCCTGCAGAATACCATCGCTCTTGCCATTTCGCTTCGATATCGGCTGATCGGCTTGTCATTTGGATGCCTTGGCGTCGGTATGCCAAAAGGCCGTAAAGATTGTTTCGGTGTCTTTCAGAGGTACAAATGGTGCTCGAATTTGTCGGTTTTTTTGAGCTACCAGATGCGCGTGACATCATGTATGACTTCGTATGACAAATCGAGAAATGTTTAAATATAAAGTATGACATAATGTATGACGTTCAGGACGGGAGTGAGGTGGGCACCGAAATGGATGGTGAAAGAATATCGCTGAGGCTCGGAAGAGAAGAGCTCGAACTCCTCGACAGATTTGTTGAAGAGCACCCTGAATTCTCCAACCGGTCTCGACTTGCAAGGATCGCCCTCCATTCGTTCATTGAAGCAAAGGGAACTCAGGTATCGGAAACGAATGCAAAGGAAATTCCAGTCAAGATACCACGAGCGGCTCTCGGTTTCATCGAGGGAATGGTGAGAGCCGGAATCTACAACTCGGTTGGTGGGGCCATCGAGGACTGCGTTCGAAAGGAGTTCGTTCCGAAAGAATACCTTGAGGACGTCAAAAAGAAGATCTTCGAGACGAACCGGGAGATTCTCGAAGTCGTGCCCGATTGAACCTGTCGCGAACAATGTAACTGTCAGACTGAGAGTCAAGGGCCTATAGAAGGGATGGGATGCACGGTTTTGTCTAGCGCAAAGCCGCGTGATTAGCCTGCTCAAACTCAGTCGCGACCTGGGGGTTAAATGAACATGAACAAGACTATGAAGACTGAGCAAATCGTCGAAATGCTCAGCAAAGGGATGATAGAGCCACGGATTTCGGTCGTAGGTTGCGGCGGTGCTGGGAACAACATAATAAACGGAATCTACTGGGGCTGTAAAAGCAACATCGAGACCATTGCGGTGAACACCGACGAGAAGAAGCTCGAGAAGATCGATGCACATAAGAAGATCCTCATCGGAAAGGATGTGACGCAAGGAGAAGGTGCAGGCGGATTCCCTGAGGTAGGGGAGTATTGCGCTGAGTGCGCCAGGCCCACATTCAAAGAGGTCCTCAAAGGCAGTGACATCGTCTTTGTGATCGCAGGCATGGGTGGAGGGACCGGTACTGGGGCAGCACCAGTCATCGCCGAAGTGGCAAGGGAGCTCGATGCTGTGACCTTCGCCATAGCGATCAATCCATTCTCCTTCGAGAAGGAGAATCTGAAGCGGGCGCAAGAGGGTCTTAAAAGACTGCGAGGATCGGCCGAGACCGTGCTCGTTCTGGACAACGACAGGTTGCTTGAGATCGCGGGGGATGTCGCGGTCAGAGATAGTTTCGCAATAATGGAGCGAAGCATCGTCAAGATCATCGAATCGGTTTGTGCTAAGATCAGCGAGTCCTTCATTACCCAGATAGCCTCGGACGTCGAAGAGATGCTTCACGAATTGGATGAGGAAGAAACAAATGAGATGGCCCACACTTCAACACCTGAGGCCGAACTGATCCACGCGTCAGTGGGTGAGTTCGATGGCATGCATTTCACGACGAACATGGACCCCGATTTCGCTGCACGATGAGATGCTACCTGAAATCAAAGAATGAGCAGGCTAATCCAGGCGGCGGGAAACACCCGCCCATATATTTTTCGTCATGGCGGATGACCCGATTTCGCATAATGCGACCGAATTGAGTTTCAAAGGACGAAGAGGTCTTCGGACAATTCTATTCATTTAAGTGAAATAGAAGAATTCATGAAACCAGATGTAGATGAAGCAATGTGCATGTCGGCCTCGTGGTCAATCCCATCGCAGGGATGGGGGGCAGGGTAGGCCTTAAGGGAACGGACGGGAACGATATCCTTCTAGAATCCATTAGAAGAGGGGCGGTATCAGCCGTTGAAGAAAGAGCATTTGAATCGCTGAAGTCTGCTGGTCCTCTCGGAGAATATGAATTCCTCACTGCGGGAGGGAACATGGGAGAGGAATTGCTGCTTCGGACCAAAGCGAAATTCGATGTGGTATATGTCCCCGAAAATCCAAGCTCTGCAAATGACACAAGAATAGCGTGCAAGAAGGTCGTCGACCTCGGTGGGCAAATCCTGCTGTTCGCAGGAGGAGACGGGACTGCTCGGGATGTGCTTGACGCCATAGACGAGGAGATCCCCGTAATCGGTATCCCGTCTGGAGTGAAAATGCATTCGGGCGTCTTCTCGATCAATCCTGAGGCGGCTGGGAGACTTCTCAGGCTTTTCGTATCCGGTTCTTTGCCTTTGCATCGGGCGGAAGTAATGGATATCGACGAGGATGCCTTCAGGGGAGGACGTCTCAGCGCTTCTCTTTATGGCCACATGCTGGTCCCGCATGAGCCCGCACTGATCCAGCATTCGAAAAGCGAAGTGGCTACCATCACGGCTGAGGAAGAGAAGGACGAGATAGGCCAGTATGTCTCAGAGAATCTGGAGGACGGTGTTCTCTGCATTCTTGGCCCTGGGACTACCGTCGAAGCTGTGTCGGGAAATCTGGGTATCAAGAAGACCCTGCTCGGTGTCGACGTCGTATTAGATGGAAAAGCGATCATATGTGACGCGACAGAAAACGACCTAATGGAAACATTGGGGAAGTACGGCGACGCAAAAATCATCGTTACGCCAGTAGGCGGTCAAGGGTTTATATTTGGAAGAGGAAATCAGCCCATTTCACCGAGGGTCATCAGGATTGTAGGACGGGACAATATTGTTGTCATCGCCGCTCCGTCGAAGCTGAAGGAAATCAAGGTGCTGAGAGTGGACACCGGGGATCCATATCTGGACCAGGAACTCAGAGGCTATATGAAGGTAATTGTCGGCTATGGGAGGAGATCATTGGTCAAAGTGGAATAGATGTTTGACTGGATCCGTTCCAACGGCCGTGGTCCAGAGACTACTCGGTTTCTTCGTTCTGATCTCTCGATCCCGGAAACCTTGATTTCATATTCTCATAACCAATGGCAAATGCCTTTTGGTTAGCATCTGCATATTGTGCTGGGACCCTTCTGAGAAGAGCGCGTTCGACAGCCTCGCGTGAAATCGGAAAATCCTTCAGACCTGTGATCGCCCCTATCAACACTGAACTCGCAGCCAATCGATTTCCTGCTTTCTCCGCCAGATTATTTGCGTCGATCGGAAAAAGACGGTCACTAATCTCATCTATCGCATCGAGCACCACATTCAAGTCTGGATACTTCTCAAGTCCCATCGAGACCTGAATGGGGAATATCGGAGTGGTGTTCATTATGATATACGTCTCCTTATGGGCAAAGGAAAGATATCGATACGTTTCAACAGGTTCGAACCCAAGAAGCACGTCCGCACCTCCCTTTTCGATCAACGGACTCGTGACCCCCTCACCGATCCTCAAGGTCGCGACAACGCTCCCTCCCCTCTGTGCCATTCCATGGAGCTCGCTCAGTACGACCTCCTTGCCTTCCGCGAGTCCGGCGTTGCCCAATACAGTAGATGCGAGCAGGACACCTTGTCCTCCTACGCCGGCCATAAACACGCTGTAGATCAGCCCATCACCCCTATTGCGTGTTTCGGACAGATCTGGGCGCAGCAGCCGCAGCCTATGCAAAGTATAGCATCGATTTCGACATTGTCAGCTCTTCTTAGAAGTGCTGGGCAGGACAGTTTTTGGACGCAGGAATAGCAATGTATGCACTTGCCTTCGTCGACCTCGAATGGCACGGCTCTCAGGGAACCCTCTTTGCGAAGGAGCAACGGACATGGCCGTCTAGAAATGACGACCGCCAATCCATCGAAGTCCAGCGCCTCCCTTATGGTGTAACTCGCATCTCTAATCCTGTAAGGGTCGACCGTTTCGACATAGTCGACGCCACACCCTCTGATCAGCTTTTCGAGGTCGATCCCGCTCGTCTTCTTTCCTCCATCGTCTCTCCCCGTGCCAGGATTTGGCTGGTGTCCAGTCATTGCCGTGGAACTGTTGTCAAGTATGACCAATAAGTAACGGTGGTCATTGAGAACCGCGTTGATGAATCCAGGAATACCGGCATGGAAGAAGGTCGAGTCTCCAATAAAACCAATGACCTTCTGATTGGTCGCGGATTTGAATCCTCCCGCAGCTCCGACACTACTACCCATGCACAACAGAAAGTCAGCCATCTCAAGAGGAGGTTGAACGCCGAGACTGTAGCAACCAACGTCAGAGCTGAATATTGCCTCTTCTTTTCCAAGCGCTAATTTCGTCGCATAATATGTCGCACGATGTGGACATCCAGCGCAAAGCACCGGAGGTCTGTTCGGCAATCCAATATCCTTGGGCACTAAGGGATACTTCGTTTCTATGACGGGCAGCGTCTCTTTCAAGCTGAGGATCGTGTCGGGAGAAAATTCAAACGCTCTAGGAAGGTGCCCGGTCCTTTTTCCGAGTATTGGGACTTTGATCTCAGCGCCCTTAGATATTCTGAGCACCTCGTCCTCAAGGTAAGGGTCAAGTTCCTCCACGACGACAACCTTCTCCTTGCCCTCGACGAACTCCCTGACTTTATTCTCGGGAACCGGATTTGTGAAGCCAAGCTTGAGGATCTCCACATCCCTCAGGAACTCCTTGACATAGGTGTAGGAAACACCGCTTGTCACAACACCAATTGGACCATTGCCAACGACGAAGTTCAGTCGCGAGGATTCAGAAAGTTCCATCGCTCGATCGAACCTCTCGAGCGATCTCAATCGATTCATTCTAGCGTGGGCTGGTATCATCACGAAACGGCTGGGGTCCTTGTCGAATTTGCCTAGTGTTCGAATCTCATGAAAAGGATCTAACGGAACAATGCCTCTAGCATGACTGACCCTTGTCGTCGTCCGAAGCAGGACCGGTGTTTCAAGCCTTTCCGAGATATCGAACGCCTCCAAGACCATTTCCTTGGCCTCACGAGGTGTGGAAGACTCAAGCATCGGTATGGTCGCCATCTTTGCGAAGAAACGGTTGTCCTGTTCGTCTTGGCTGCTATGGCAGGAAGGGTCGTCAGCGCTCAATATGACCATCCCTCCCCTGATGCCTGAATATGCGAGGGACATAAAAGCGTCACTCGCAACATTCAGACCTACATGCTTCATGAAAGCAAAGGAACGAAGACCGGAGGCGGAAGCGGCCCCGCAGACTTCTACAGCTACCTTCTCGTTCACAGAGTACTCGAACATCAACCCGACATCGTCAGCGATTCTTTCGAGAACGGTCCCTATCTCGGACGATGGCGTGCCAGGATAGGTCGCAGCTACTCTGACGCCGGCCTCTACGCATCCACGGGCTATCGCCTCGTTCCCGAGGAGTAGGAGATTGCCCTCTCTCG